>Ga0209488_10001408_pt1 | contig 20479 bp, 20 predicted proteins | sample Rivendell_Oct201_8_FD_188349 | JGI IMG/M metagenome (GOLD analysis project Ga0209488, IMG submission 188349) | Vadose zone soil microbial communities from the Eel River Critical Zone Observatory, Northern California, USA -... | ecosystem: Environmental > Terrestrial > Soil > Vadose zone >...
ATCAGCACGAGGCCGCCGAGTTGCGGCCAGCCGAACGGCTCGTTCCACATCAGATGGGCGATGATCGCGACTGCGGCATAGCTTGCCGCGACCGAGGGGAATGCCACCGACACCGGGATTTTCTTCAGCGCGACGATGTACAACAGGGCGGCGAACACATAGATCGCGAAGCCGACAATCGTCAGCGGATTGGCGAATTGCGCCACCAGCGTCTGTGACTGGACGGCGCCCGATTTGAGCGCGATCTGCCCGACCACGCCAAACAGGATCGCGCTGACGAGGCTCAGATAATAGATCGCCACCCGGTTCTCCGTCACGCTCGCTCGCGCAGGCGCAATGGCTCGGGCGCCGACGCCGTCACCGCGGGTTCGGCGCACGTCACGGTTTTGACGATCGATTGCGGTTTCTTGTTGGCGGTCAGGTAGAGCCGCCCGAGATACTCGCCGACGATGCCGAGAATGACGAGCTGCACCCCGGACAGCAGCAGCACCGCCGCCATCAGCGAAGCCCAGCCGGCCGGCGGTGCGAAAAACAGCGCCTCGATGATTGCGGCCAAGCCGCCGATCGCCCCGATGACGCTCAGCACAAATCCCGTCAGGGTGCTGAGCCGCAATGGCATCACCGAGAAATTGACGAACATGCTGAGCCACAGCCGCAGCAGCCGGCGCACCGTGTAATTGCTGCGGCCCTCGGCGCGCGGCAGATGGCGCACCAGCAGCCGGTCGATGTCCTGCGTCACCTGCAGAATGAGCCCGTCGACATAGGGGAAGGGGCCGTCATATCGGGTGATCTCGTTCACCACGAAGGCGCTCATGCAGCGGAAACTGGAAAGATAGAAACCCTCCGGCTTGTCGAGTACAAAGCCCGCGACCCAGTTGGTGAAGCGGCTGCCCAAATTGCGCCAGACCGCATGCTGTTTTTCGTCGTAACAGGTGTAGATCACCTCATGCCCGCTGTGCTGGGCGTAGGAAAGCAGGCGCTCGACCTCCTCGGGCGGGTTCTGCAAATCATCGTCCATCGTGATGACATGTGCGCCGCGGACGTGGCGCAACCCAGCCATGACCGCGTTGTGCTCGCCGTAGTTGCGCGACAGATCGACCAACGCGATCGGTACCCGCGCGCGTTCGACGAGCGCCCGGCACACCGCGAGGCTGTTGTCGCGGCTGCCGTCATTGACCAGCACGATCTCGTGGCCGCCCTGGATCTGCAGCTGCTCGAGCGCGCCGACCAGCTCGGCGATGCTGCTGGCGCCGTTGTAGACCGGGATCACGATCGACAGCGCGAAGCGCGGCGGCGGGACGGAGGTGGAGGTGTTCGAAATGGTATCAGACATGAGCGTTCTCGAGTGTGGCGGATTTGCCCGCGATTGCGATCAGCGAGCCGCCAAAAGGAAAGCGCAAGCCCCCCTTTAGGAGGGCCCGCTCGAAAGCGGTCGCGGCGCGGCACAGCGTTTCGACCGGTGCGGGATACAATTTAACGTCGCTGGCAATGCCGCGCGACGGCAGCAGCTTGCGGGTAATCACCATCAGCGGGAACAGCAGCACGTTCCAATAGCTCGCGTAGAGCAATCGGAACCCGGTATCGCGCAACAGCCGCGCGGCGCCCCGGCGCGTGTATCGCCTGACATTGTAAACGGCGGCATCGTGGCGCGACAGCATCCAACGATAGGCTGGCAAGTTGAGCACGAGAACGCCATCAGGTGTCAGGCACCGGTGGAACTGCTGCAACGCCTGCCGCTCGTCGACATCGCGGTGACACAGCACGTCGGCGCTGAAGATCGTCGAAAACGCGGCGTCGGCGAACGGCAATGTGTTCACTGAGCCACGGCACACCGGGCGCGCGCTCTTGGCTTGGGCGCGCGTACAGGCCGACTGATCCGCGTCGAGCCCGATCACGATGCTCGCGGAACGATCGGCGGCGAGTTTCGCGAGCAGCCCGCCCGTCCCGCAACCGGCGTCGAGCACCCGGTTCGGGGCTGCGAATGGGCTGAAATCGCGGGCCAGCATCAGCAAATTGGCGTGCGCCGCAGCGAACCACCACATCCGCTGTTCCAGACGATCGAGCTTGGCGTATTCGGCGGGGTCCATTTACCGGCGATGGTTGCCGTCATAGCGCGGCATAGTAATCCTAAAAGCGCTCAGCGACGCTGAGCTGCAGGGCAGGCCCGGAGAGAACGGCAGCGCGAGGAGGGCTATTCCGTCACGGATAAGCCGAAGCCGGTGAATGGCTCAAAGCACCGGCCATGGGCCGCCTCGTCATGCGCTGCTCGGCGACGATGTCGCGCCGGTCGAGCACCACCGACAGCAGCGCGCCCATGCGCTCGACCCGGTAAACCGAGCGTCCGGGCAACGAGCGGTCGCAATTGTCCTTGGTGAAGGCGATAAAGAACTCGGCCTTGTCCTGCCGGTGCAGCAGCCGGAAATTGTCGGGGAAATAATACCGCGCCGAGATCGGCGGTCCGCATACCGCGACCGTGAATTCGCGCTCTTCGAAATTGGCGCCGTATTGGTGGCGCAGGTAGTTTTCGAGGCCGTGCACCGCCTCCGCGTAGGAATTGGCCCAGTAGTCGAGCTTGAACTTGCGCTGCGCCCCGTCGACGCCGCCGACAAACGCGTTGTAGTAGACGTACTGATCGGGGTGCAGCATCACCATCGTCGCGACATGCGCCGCGCCATAGAGGGCGAGCGCCGCGTAAATCGGAGCGCGATAGGGGAGGGCGGCGAGCCGGGTCAGCGCGCGATCGGCAATCAGCGCCGCGGCCACCGCGATCGGCGGCAGGACAAAGATGAAGTGGCGCATGCCGTCGAACAGCACCGCCTTGATCGCGATCGCATAAGCGACCGGAAAGACGATCGTGAAGCCGAGCAGGAACAGGCCGAGGACAGCTTCTCGCTGACCCCAGACGCCGCGCCGCATCAATCCGGTGGCCGCCGCGACCGCGGCCGCGACCAGCAGCACCAGCACCAGCTCCGGCAGGGCCAGCAGCAGATAGGTCGGCAGATATTCCCAGGGCAGATCGCTCGCCGGCACGAACCGCCCGTCGAACAAGGTGTTGAACGGGAAGGTCTCGTGCGAGAAGAAGGCCAGCGCCCGCAGCGGATTTTCGATCGGATCGCGCTGCGCCCAGGGCCAGCACACCAGCATGACGGCAAAGGCCACGCCGGCAACCGGCAGCAACACCCGCCACAGGCTCGTCACCCCGGCTGCGACCATCGTGGTCAGGCGGCGCGCGGCCATGCCTTGCCACGCCGCCGACAATCCCAGCAGCAGCCCGAGGTAGCATAGGAACAGCAATCCCCCGACCCGAACTCCAAGAGCCAGCCCGATCGCTAACCCTATCCTGACCAGCAGCCGCAGGGGCGGGCGCGGCAGGCTCGGCAGGATGCGGACCATGTAATAGGTCGCCCAGACGCCGCCGACGGCAAACGGGATGTCCTTCGGGTTGTTGAACATCTGCCCGTAATAATTCGGCGTCAGCACCAGGAAGAGGAGCGCGATGACCCCGGCGCGCGGCCCGCCGAGCACCCGCCCGAGCTTCCAGCACCCGACCAGCCCAAAAAGCCCGACAAACCCGTTCAGCAGGTGGCGGGTCTCATAGACCCCGAGGGGCGAGAATTTGTTGAGGGCCGCCGCCGCCATGTCGAAAGCGGCGCCGTAATTATAGAGATTGAGCCAGTTGAGCGCCCGCTGATCGGCGAAAAAGGACAAGTAATAATCGAGGGCGAAGTAGCCGTACCAGTTGTGGACGTCTTCGTCCCACGTCACCCCATAATCGGTGAAGGTCAGGCCGATCAGGACGGCGACGCCCAGCAGCAGCGCCGCCGCGAGGGCATTCCAGCACCTGTCCGCGCCCGGCAATGTTCTAACGAAGGCCATCCGGTGTATGCTGGTTGTAGCGATGCGGTGAGATGATAGTCTACCTGTCTCAGATTGACGTTTGCGCCGCGCGCGCGATGTCTGTCAAGCCGAATTGCCTGAAAAACCAGCGGTTGCCTATATCATAGGCTTGTTTCGGCAAGCAGTTGAGCAATCACCCGCTCGCCGGCGAAACAGTCGCCGGCCAGTTCGCGGGCGGCGCGGCTGTGGCCGGCATAATCGGCGGCGATCGCATCGATCGCGGCCAGCGCCTCGTTCCGGCTGGCGTAGTCGAATAAGCCATGCCCGGCCGGGCAGTAGCTCGTGAAGCCGGTGCGCATCGTGACGACCGGCCGGCCGGCCGCCAAATAGCAGACGGCACGGTCGCTGAACCAGCCGCTGTTGGGTCGGACATAGATGTCCTTGGCGACCGTGAACTCGCCGCGCGAGCCGGCAATGAAATCCCGGTAGGCGGCCATATCGGCGGAAACCGGACGCGGATCGACGAGGCCCCAGCCCGCTTCCTCGACGGTGTGGCGCACCGCCTCGTCCGGCGGCAGCATCGCCATGCGGAAGCAGGTTTGCGGGCGATGCCGCGGCAGATCGAGGTATTCGAGAAAATTGGTGTGCTTGGACCAGAGATAGCTGGTGCCCGCGAAATCGATGTTCTTGCCCTTGTTTTCCCAGGTCGCGATCGTCGTGAAGCAGGGCGGCGTGCCGGCGCCGGCCCGAGGCGCCGGCCAGAGGTCGAGATCGACCGGCGGCCGGGTGGCGCGCCACGGCACTCCGGACAATGGGATCGCGCATTCGGGGCCGCCGAGATTGGCGCCATAGGTGAAAAAATGCGTATGCGCGTCGACATAGGCGCGCGCCGCCGGATCGGCCTTGGCGTATTTGATCTGTTCGTAGACCGGGTCGGTGTCGATCATGATGCGCACCGGGCAGCGCAAATGCTCCTCGCGCAGCTGGGTCGCGCCGCACAAATTGATCAGCCCGTCCGCCTCGGCATAGAGGGCCCGGACCCGTTCGCGGGACAGCCCGTGATAGACGTCGTTGATCGCGTCCCAATAAGCCCAGCGCCCGGCAAGCCCGTGCCGTTCCATCGCGGCACGCAGATAATCGACGTTGTAGCCGCAATCCATCACGACGCTGCTGATCCGCGGATCGTAGGGGTTGGCGCCGTGATCCTCGACGTACCAGGTTTCGTAACCAAGCTTTTCCAGCGCGACCAGGTAATGCACCGCCTGCCAGGCGATGCCGGCGAGCGGCATCTGGCCGACGAAGTGCAGGAGGACGATCTTGCCGCGCTTGCTCACGGGAACCTGGCTGACAGGAGATACCCGCGGATAACGGTCGAACGCCGGCAAAATTTCCGCCGGCGTATTGCCGCGGCGCGCGCCGCCCCGGAGCAAGGGTCGCGGGCTTGCCCGGGCGGCAACCCGCATGGTAGGACGGCCGCGCATGTTTTTGTCGGCGGCGGCGGTTCGGCGATACCATATGCTGGGCGTGCACGACGCCGATGACCCCGAGGAGAAGAACGCGACATCATGACCTACGTCGTCACCGAAGCCTGCATCCGCTGCAAGTACATGGATTGCGTCGAAGTGTGCCCGGTGGATTGCTTCTACGAGGGCGAGAACATGCTGGTCATCCACCCCGACGAATGCATCGATTGCGGGGTCTGCGAGCCGGAATGCCCGGTCGAGGCGATCATCCCGGACAGCGAGCCGGTGGCCGAGCAGTGGCTCGAGGTCAATCGGCAATATGCCACGACCTGGCCCAACATTACGCGCAAGAAACCCTATCCAGAAGACGCCGATGAGTGGAAAGACACCGAGGGCAAGTACGAAAAGTTCTTCAGCCCTAATCCAGGCGGCCGTTGAGCCTGCCTGCCATATAGGCTGACCCGCGCCTCTGCGGGTCCGGCATGGCTGATCTGCTGGCCGGACAGGCAAAATTATGATACAAATTTGATCGGCGCTTATCGCCGCCTTCCCCCTCGGTTCCGCGGTCCTGCTTGAGGTGTGGACGGTCGCCCCGCGTTTGGCGGCCTCTGGTGGCATCCGACGAGCGCCGTCGGTTCAGTAGTGTGAGAGACGAATAATATGACGGCCGAGAAGGTTTCCTTCACCAGCGGTGATCTCGTGGTCTATCCGACTCATGGCGTGGGCAAGATTACCGCCATCGAGATGCAGGAGATCGCCGGGTATAGCCTCAGCGTCATTGTCGTGCTGTTCGACAAAGACCGCATGACCCTGCGCGTGCCGCTCGCCAAGGCCAAAGGTTCCGGTTTGCGGCGGCTGTCGAGCCGCAAGGAAATGGATGCCGCCCTCGCCAAGCTGCGCGGCCGCTCCCGGGCGAAGCGCACGATGTGGAGCCGGCGGGCGCAGGAATACCAGGCGAAGATCGCGTCGGGCGACCCCGCTTCGATCGCCGAGGTGGTGCGCGACCTGTTCCGCAATGTGGGCCAGCCCGAGCAATCCTACAGCGAGCGCCAGATCTATCAGGCCGCCCTCGATCGGCTGGTGCGCGAATTCGCCGCGGTCGAGCGCATCGACGAGATTACGGCGGTCCAGCGCGTCGAGCAGCTGCTGTCGGCGGCCTGACCGGCCCCACGGACCCGGGGCGCGAGCAAGCCGCGCGGAGCGCGGAGTGAACGGCGGCGAGGCAGACGGAAAAAAATTCGCCCGCTTGCGGGGCGCGCGGCGGATCTGGGCGGTCGCGGCGATCCACGGCGAGGCCCTGCGGCTGACCCGCCTGCACGATCAGATCGCGTCCCGGTTCGCCGATGGCGACCGCATCGTCTATCTCGGCAATTACCTTGGCCATGGCGCTGCGGTCGGCGCGACAATCAACGAGTTGATCGATTTCCGCAGCCGGGTGCTCGCCCGGCCGCGCGCGTTTGCCTGCGATGTCGTCTTCCTGCGCGGCGCGCAGGAAGAGATGTGGCAAAAATTGCTGCAGCTGCAGTTTGCCCAGAACCCGCGCGAGGTGTTGGGCTGGATGGTGCGCAACGGCATCGAGCCCACCGTGCAAGCCTATGGCGCCGATCTGCGGCAAGGCTTTGCGGCGAGCCGCGACGGTCCTCTCCAGATCACCCGCTGGACGAGCCGGATGCGCGACGCGATGAACGCGACGCCCGGGCATACCACGCTGTTCTCGACGTTGCGTCACGCCGCGATGACCCAGGACGGGCGGCTTCTCTTCGTTCACGCCGGCATCGACCCGGCACGGTCGCTGCAGGAGCAGGGCGATGCTTTCTGGTGGAGCGCCGACGACATCCTCGGGCTGATCAGCCCGTTCGAGCGCTTCAGCCGGGTCATTCGCGGCTTTGACCGCGACCGCCGGGGGCTCGTTCAGCGCGATTTCGCCATTTCGCTCGACGCCGGCGCCGGCCGCGGCGGACCGCTCCTCGCCGCCGCCTTCGCGCCGAGCGGGGAAGTGCTCGATCTGCTGCAGGGCTAAGGCTCAGATGGCGGTATAGCCGCCATCGACCAACAGATCGCTGCCGGTGACGAAGCTCGCCATATCGCTCGCCAGATAAACCGCCGCACCGGCGATCTCCTCAGGCCGTCCCAGCCGGCCGAGCAAATGCTTGCCGCCGATCTGCTGGTTGGCGATCGCGAACGAGCCGTAGCGGTTCAGCGTGCGCTGCGTCTCGACCGCGCCAGGCGACAGCGTATTGACGCGGATGTTCTGCGCCGCGTGGTCGATCGCCATGACCTTGGCCAGCTGGATCAGCGCGCCCTTGGTGGCGCAATAGGCGGCGCGGCCGGCGCTGCCCACGCGGCCGAGCTGCGAAGCGATAAAGATGATCGAGCCGCCGCCGCCGGCGATCATGTGGGGCAGCGTCGCGCGGCTCAACAGAAACGCGCCGCTGAGGTTGATGTCGAGCACCCGCTGCCAATCGGCGAGGCTGGTCTCGATCACCGTGCCGCTCGGATCATGCGGCGCGGCGCCATGCACCAGAATGTCGAGCCGGCCGAAAGCCTCATATGCCGCGTCGGCAACCGCGCGGGTGGCGGCCTCGCCGGTGACATCGCAGGCTTGTGACAAGGCCCGGCCCCCTGCCTCGGTGACCAGACGGGCGGTTTCCGCCGAGGCGTCCGGGTCGACATCGCAGCACGCCACCGCCGCGCCTTCCTTGGCGAAGGCGACCGCGATCGCCCGGCAGATGCCGCCGCCGGCGCCGCTGATCAGGGCCGCTTTTCCCGCCAGCTGCATGCGCCGCCTCCCCTCACAGCATTACGGTGCCGCCATCGACCGCGATGGTCTGGCCGGTGACAAAGCCGCTGGCGTCGGAAATCAGCCACAGCATCGTACCGGCGAGATCGGATGGCTGCAAATTGCGCTGAATGGTCTGGCCGGCCTTGATGGCGTCCAATGCGCGATCGAGCTTCGCGCCGAAAAATTCGCGAGTCCCCTCGGTCATGACGGCGCTCGGCGCCAGCGCATTGACCCGGATCCGGTCGCGGCCGAGCTCGCGCGCCAGGCCCCGCGTCAGGCCGATCACCGCGGCCTTCGAGGTCGTATAATGCAGCCCGTACGGCATGCCGTAGGTTGCCGCAAGCGAGGCGATGTTGACGATGCTGCCGCCGCCCGCGCCTTGGGCGATAGATTGCCGCATCGCCGGCACCGCCGCCTTGCAGCAATTCCAGATGCCCTTGACGTTGACCGCCATCGCGGCGTCCCACTCCGCTTCGTCGATCGCGTCGAACCGGCCGCCATGCAAGGCGCCGTAAAGCGCGGCATTGTTGATCAGCGCGTCGAGCCGGCCAAAGGCGCGCGTTCCGGCTTCGACCATGGCCTGGGCCGAGGCGGCGTCGGTAACATCGAGCCTGACGCCGACGGCTTCCCGGCCGGCGTTCCGCACCAGATCAAGGGTTTCGGCGCAGTCGTTGATGTCGCCGGCCACGATGCGAGCGCCTGCCGCCGCCAGGCTGCAGGCAAATTCCTGCCCGAGACCGCGCGCCGCGCCGGTGATCGCGACGACCTTGTCCTGCACATCCAGCATCGCCCAGCCCTTGCCCAAAAAGGCGCTTGCCCAAAAAGCACAAGCCGCCGCTCGCGCGGCGGCTTGGCCGAGACGTCGAAATCCGGGTCAGAGCACCTGGTCGGTTTTTGGATCGATCAGATGCATGTGGTTGAGGTCGGCGACGAGCGGCATCGTCTCCCCGGCCTTTCCGGCCGCGGCGGGATTGACCCGGCCGCACACTTCGGTGCCGTCGACTACGAAATAGACCATCGTCTCCATGCCCATCGGCTCGACGACATCGAGCTGCGCCTCGAAGGTGGCGCGGCCCGGCGGCAGCTCGCCGCGTTTTTCGATGACGTCCTCGGGGCGGAGCCCGAACAGCAAGTCGCGGCCGGCCTGCGGGCGATAGCGCGCCACCCGCGCCTCGGGGACCGGGAAACTCAATTTGTCGGACAATTTCACCGACAGCCCGGCGGTGCCGTTGCCGTCGACCAGCCGGCAGGGAATGAAATTCATCGCCGGCGAGCCGATAAAGCCGGCGACGAACCGCGTCTTCGGATGGTGATAGACGTCGTTCGGCGTGCCGATCTGCTCGATCTTGCCGCCGTTCATGACGACCACCCGATCGGCGAGCGTCATCGCCTCGATCTGGTCATGGGTGACATACACCGTCGTCGTCGTAACTTTCTGGTGCACCTTCTTGATCTCGGTGCGCATCTGGACGCGCAATTTGGCGTCGAGATTGGACAGCGGCTCGTCGAACAGGAAGACCTTGGGGTTGCGGACGATGGCACGGCCCATCGCGACACGCTGGCGCTGCCCGCCCGACAGCTGCTTCGGCCGGCGGCCGAGCAGGTCGGTGATGTCGAGAATGCGGGCGGCATTCTCGACCCGCTCCTTGATCTCGGGCTTCGGAAACTTCTTCAGCCGCAGACCGAACGACATGTTCTCGTACACGGTCATGTGCGGGTAGAGCGCGTAGTTCTGGAACACCATCGCGATGTCCCGGTCCTTTGGCGGCACGTCGTTGACCAGCTGGTCGCCGATATAGATCTCGCCCGAGGTCGCTTCCTCCAGACCGGCAATCATCCGCAAGGTCGTGGTCTTGCCGCAGCCCGATGGGCCGACCAGCACGACGAACTCGCGGTCGCTGATGTCGAGGTCGATGCCGGCGACCGCGGGGGTGCGGTCGAAGGTTTTGACAATATTGCGCAAGGCGACTTCCGCCATGTTCTCCTACCCCTTGGTCGCGCCGGCAGTGAGGCCGGCGATGTAATAGTCCATCAAGAACGCATAGATGATCAGCGGCGGTGCGGCGCCGAGCAGCGCTCCCGTCATGATCTGCCCCCAATTGTACACGTCGCCCTTGATCAAGGTCGTGACAATGCCGACCGGCAGAACGAGCTGGTCGGCTGAGGTCGTGAACGCGAGCGGATAGAGGAAATTCGCCCACGAAACGGTGAAGCAGAAGATCGTCGCCGCGATGATGCCGGGCAGTGCGACCGGTATGAACACGCGGGTCAGGATCTGCAGATAACCGGCGCCGTCGATCAACGCCGCCTCGTCCAACTCCTTGGGGATGCTGGCGAAATAGCCGATCATGATCCAGGTGCAGAACGGCACGGTCAAGGTCGGGTAGAGGAAGATCAGAACCCACCAATGATTGATCAGCTCGATGCCGGTCAGATCGTGGATGAAGGCAAAGATCTTGAACAGAGGGATGAACAGCAGCGATTCCGGGATCAGGTAGGTCAGAAACACGCCGGTCGCCAGCATCCCCGAGCCCCAGAACTTCATCCGCGCCAGCGAGAACGCGGCCAGGATGCTGACCACCATCGTCACCGAGACGACGCTCACCGCCACCAAGGCGGAGTTTTTGAAGAACGTCAGGAACTGTGCCTGGCTCAACAGGTCGATGTAGTTCTGCAAGGTCGGGTGATACACCCACCACGGATTGGTTACCGCGCCGATCTCCGCGCTCGTCTTCAGCGAGGTGATGAACATGTAGACCGGCGGCATCAGGAAGAAGATGACGAACAGGATCAGAAAGAAATAGGACCAGTAGAGGGCGCGCTTCTGGCCGCGCGCGATGCTGCCATAGCGCACTGCGCCGTGCCGTGCCGTGCCGACCTGTGCGGTTGCGGTGGTCATCTTTTTTATGCCTCGTTGCCGCGATTGCGGATGTTGCGCAGGATCAGCCCCGCCGCGACCGCCAGGATCGGGAACATGAACAGCGACACCGACGCGCCGAGCGGGATGTCATTGCCCCAAATGCCCAGGGTGAATGCCCAGGTCGCGAAGACGTGGGTCTGATCGACCGGACCGCCATTGGTCAGGATCTTGACGATGTCGAAATTGGCGAAGGTCACGATCAGCGAGAACAGCGCCGTGATCTGGATGATGTTCCGCATCATCGGCAGATTGACGTACCAGATCTTCTGGAACCAGTTGGCGCCGTCGATCGAGGCCGCTTCATGCAGCTGCTCCGGCACCGATTTGAGGGCCGCGAGATACATGATCATGAAGAACGGCGAGCCGACCCAGACATTGACGAGGATGACGCCCGCCCGCGCCCAATACGGGTTGCCGAGCCAGGGAATACCCGCCAGCCCGAGATGCGTCAGAATCCAGTTGAACGCGCTATAGGACGGATCGAACAGCCACAGCCAGGCCAGGGTGCTCATCGCCGGCGGAATGACCCACGGGATCAGCAGCATGCCGCGCCATTTGCGCTGTCCCTTCAACGGGATGTTGTGCACGAAATGAGCGACGACGAAACCGATCACCGCCTTGAAGACGACCGCGGTGACGGCGAACAGCACCGACTGCTCGACGACCATCCAGAAGGTGTTGCGCTTGAACAGGAACTCAAAATTCCCGAGGCCGACGAACTTGGTCATCGACTTGTTCAGCGTCGCCAAATGCATGGAATAGAATGCCGGATAGACCACCAAACAGGCGACGATCAGGATCAATGGCAGCGCGAAGAAAAACGCGACCATCGACTTACGGTTAACGAGAGGGCGCCTGCCTACCCGTCTGCTCGCCGCCGGCATCCGCAGGTCCCGCGCTACGGCATCGGCCATGCAAAGGGTCTCCTCATCCTGGCGCCAGCGGCTCTTTGGGGCCGCCGGTCGCGGGTGTCGATCTACTCCAATTTAGGAGCATTGCACATATTCTAGCGCAGCCATGCGAAAATGCCTCACCGATTCTGTGCCGGTCGGATGCCGGCTTCATTATCGGTGTCGAGGCGGCGCGGCAACTGCCCAAGCCGCGATCATTTCCGTCGCTTCAAAGCAGATAATCGAGCCCGGTTATCCTGGCAAGAGTGGTTCACTATCACCTTTCGGTTAATTTCAGCTCGATGCGACGATTGCGACGATACGCCTCGTCATTGTCGCCCGGTTCGAGGGGCTGGTTGTCGGCGAAGCCCGCTGCCGCCAGCCGGGCTGGGGGTACCCCCTGGGCGACCGCATAGCGTACGACCGAGATCGCCCGCGCCGCCGACAGCTCCCAATTCGAGGCGAACTGCGCATTGCTGATCGGCCGGCGATCGGTGTGACCGTCGACCCGCAGCACCCAGTTGATGTCCGGCGGGATCTTCTGGGAAATTGCCTTCAGCGCGGCGATCACCGGATCGAGCTGGGCTTTCGCCGGCTCCCCCAGTTCGGCGCTGCCGGGCGTGAACAGCACTTCGGATTGGAAGACGAAGCGGTCGCCGACGATGCGGATGTCGGCGCGGTCGCCGATGATCTCGCGCAGGCGCCCGAAGAACTCCGACCGGTAACGCGCCAGCTCCTGCACCTTGCTGGCCAGCGCCAGGTTGAGGCGCCGCCCAAGATCGACGATCTGGCCCTGCTGCTCCTTGGCCTTGGCTTCCGAGGCGTCGAGCGCCGCCGCGATTTTGGCGAGCTGCTCGCGCAACGCGGCGATCTGGCCGCTGAGCTGCTCGACCTCAGCGCGCGCCGCGCGGCTCGTCTGCTGTTCCGCCGCGAGCGCCGTCTCGGCTTTGTCGGCGCGCTCGCCGAGGGCGCGCAGCCGAATGTCGCGATCGGAGATGTCCTTTTGCGCCAGGGCGGTTCTCTCCTGCTCGGAGGCGAGCCGCGCTTCCAGCTCCTTTGAGCGGTCACGCAGCGCACCCGCTTCCTGGGTGCTCTGTTGCTGGCCGGCGGCGAGAGAAGCGACCTTGGCTTCGAGGTCCGCGCGCACGGTCTTCAACGCCTCGATGTCGCGCCGGAGGCTCTCGATCTGCCTCAGTTGCAGCTCGACCTTTTCCTTGTCGGCGGCGACGACCGTCTCGGCGTCACGCAATTTTCCGGTCGCCTGATCGGCGCGCGCGACCTCCTGCTCCGCCTTGGCGGCGAGCTCGGCGACCCGCGTCGTCAGCGCGTCGCGTTCGGCGATCGCGGCCTGCAGCTGAGCAGTCAGGCTCGCTGTGCCGGAGCGCAGCTCCGCGCTGCTGCGCTTTTCGAGGGCCAGCAGATCGCTCAGCTCGTTGAGCTGCAGCTGGAGTTGTTGCAGTGCCTTGTCGCGTCCCGACAGCGCGTCCGACAAAAGGAACTGGCCGGCGGTGAACACCAGCAGCACGAAGATGATCACCATCAGCAGCTGCGCCAGAGCGTCGACGAAACCCGGCCAGATATCGATGCTGGGGCGACGCGAGCGACGGGTACCGAGGGCCATGGGTGGGGACGGGCGGATGCTGCGGGTGAAAGATCAGCGGCTGCCTTCGTCGGCGAGCGCGGCGATCGTGCGGGCGAGGAGCCGGATCTCGGTGCGCAGCTCGTGGACGCTCTGCGCCCGGCCCTCGGCGAGGTCCTCGGTGAGGCGCGCCGTGTAGGCTTCGATGTTGCGCAGATGACCGCGCGACACCTCGTCCTGGCCGAGCGAGTTCTCGGCGACCGTGGTCAGGCGCGACAGCAAAGGCTTCAGCTCGATCTGGTTTTCGGCGAGCCGCACCATCTGCGCCTGCCCGGCATTCATGTGTTCGCCGATCGCCCCGAGCCGGTCGCTGAGGCCGGCCAGGGTGGCATTGGCGGCGATGCGGCTCTCCTCGCTGCGGCCGAGCAGGCGCTGCAGGTTTTCCAGGCTGTCCGCCGTCTGTTCCAGCAAGGCCTGGATATAGGCCGGCACCGAGCCGTCGCCGCCCTCGCCGAACGGCCCCGAGGACAAACGGGTGTAGGTCGACAGCCACTCTTCGAGATCGTTGTAGAAACGGTTCTGCGCCTGCCCGGCCTGCAAATCGAGAAAACCGAGCACCAGGCTGCCGGCGAGCCCGAACAGCGAGGAGCTGAAGGCGGTCGCCATGCCGTGCAGCGGCGATTCCAGCCCGGCCTTCAGATCGGCAAAGGCGCGGGCGAGGTCGCTGGCGGAGACGTTGAGCGCGCCGATCACGCCGCCGACCGAGCGTACTGTTTCCAACAGCCCGTAAAACGTGCCGAGCAGCCCGAGGAACACCAACAGGCCGATCAGATAACGCGAGGTCTCGCGCGTCTCGTCCAGCCGCGAGGCAATGCCGTCGAGCAGGGTTTGCAGCGAGGTCGCCGACAGGCTGACCCGGCCGTCCTGGCGCGACCCCAGCATGCGTGCCATCGGGCCCAGCAGGCGCGGCGCCTTGCCGGGCGGCGCGGTCAGGTCGCGGTTGGCCAGGCGTTTGCGGAACCTCTCGATCCAGTCGACCTCGGGATCGAGCAGCATGACCTGGCGGAAGATGTAGACGATGCCGGCGACCAGGATGCCGAGGATCACGCCATTGACCGCCGGGTTGCCGAGAAAAGCGGCCAACAGCGGACCGTGGAGAGCGTAGGCGAGGGCTGCCACCAGGCCGAGGAATACCGACATTCGCAGCAGGAACCGGTGCGAGCGGTGCATCAGCCGCTCCAGCTGCACCGCCGCACGCTCGCGCTCCGTCGCCGCCATTACATCGCGACCGCGATCAACGCCAGTGTCGCGCGGTGCCGCAGCGCGGGCGTCATAAGCATCGCGAGCCGACTCCTCGAAAATTCGAAGCGACCGCAGCCGATTTCGGTCTGCCGAGCCTGAGGCAAGGTAGCCGAAGGCCGGTAGCCGCGACACTTAAATTCTCAGCAATGTTTCGGCTGATGCCGGGCCACGGGCTGCGATCTAGCGCTGCGAGCAGCAATAGTTCAGCCGTGAGTTGGCGCGGCTCGGGAGTTCAGGGGCAGGCCTGTTTGTAGTCGTTCACCGCCTCTTCGAAATCGTCGTGGGCGTCGTCGAGCTGCTGCATTTCCGCCGCGCACTTGTCCTGCCCCTTGCTCGTCGAGACGCATTGCTCGTAATTGCGCAACGCGTTCGTCACCTTGGTCAGAGCGGCCTGGAAAGCATCCCCGGTGGTCGGGCAATCGCCGGTGCCGGTCGCCGGCGGCGATACCAGCGCCAGCATGATCATCCCCGCCGCGGCGGTGCCCATGGCAATATTCATGTGCCGGATCGTCGCTCACGCCGCGCGACCAGGACAAGCGGCTCGATCATGCCGCGGGACGGCCGCCGCGCAGCGCCTGCCGAATCAACGCGGCGAGCGGCAGATGCAGCCGATCGTTGGCGGCGAGCACATTGCCGCTTTGCATCATCGTCTGGCCGCCGGCCAGGTCGCTGACGAACCCCCCGGCCTCGCGCACCAGCAGGAGGCCGGCCGCGAGATCCCACGGGAATAATCCGAACTCCCAGAAGCCGTCATAACGGCCGGCGGCGACATAGGCGAGATCGAGCGCGGCGGCGCCGAGCCGGCGCACCCCGCTGGTCGCCCCCATGACGGCCGCGAGCGTCGCGAGATAGGCCGGGTGATCGCCGCGCCCGACGAACGGGATGCCGGTGCCGATCAGGGCCTCGCCGAGCTGCCGGCGCGCCGACACCCTGAGACGGCGATCATTGAGATAGGCGCCGATGCCCTTCTCGGCCCAGAACATCTCGTCGCGGGTCGGCTCGTAAACCACACCGGCGACGATCTCGCCGTCGCGCTCGAGGGCAATCGAGATCGCGAAATGCGGGATGCCATGCAGGAAATTGGTGGTGCCGTCGAGCGGGTCGACGATCCAGCGATGGTGCGGATCGCTGCCAGCGCTCTCGCCGCCCTCCTCGAACAACAGCCCATAGCCGGGGCGCGCCCGAATCAGTTCGTTCTTCAGGGTGCGCTCGGCCTTCAGATCGGCCGTCGAGACGAACTCGCCCGGGCCCTTGATCGAGACCTGCAGCTGCTCGACTTCGCCGAAATCGCGAACGAGGCCGCGCGCCGCCTTCAGGGCGGCGTTGGCCATGACGTTGATCACCGGAGAGCGTATCGCCACGGCCGATCAGCCCCCGGGATCGCGGCGCCTGGCCTTAATCCTTCGCCCGTTCGACGAAGCTGGCGTCGGCAGTGTTGACGACGATGCGGGTGCCGGCCTCGATATAGGGCGGGATCATGACCCGCCGGCCGTTTTCGAGCCGGCCCGGCTTGTAGGAGGAGGACGCCGTCTGGCCGCGCACGACCGGATCGGCCTCGACGACCGCCATCGTCACGGTCGGCGGCATCTCGACCGAGAGCGGGGTGCCTTCATAAAGCATCACCTGGCATACCATGCCGTCGCGCAGGAAATCGGCGGCATCGCCGATCAGTTCCCGCGGCACGCTGATCTGCTCGAAGGTGTCGCTGTCCATGAGGGTCGCCTGATCGCCCTCCATATAGAGGAACTGCATTTCCTTTTCGTCGAGCCGGACGCGCTCGACGGTTTCCTGGGTGCGGAAGCGCTCGTTGACCTTGGAGCCGCTGCGCAGGTCGCGCAACTCGACCTGGGCGAAGGCGCCGCCCTTGCCGGGCTGCACCAGCTCGCGCTTGACGACGATCCAGAGCTTGTTCTGGTGCTCGAGCACGTTGCCCGGCTTGAGGTCGATGGCGTTGATCTTCGGCATGGCGATGGGGTCCGGATTCTGAGCGTCTTGAAATAGGGATCTGAGCCGCTTCCTACCAGTTGGGAAACAGCCGGGAAAGCGGAATGCGCTAAATGGCGGATGCACAAAGTGAGCGGTCGATGAGAGAGACCTGGTGGCGGCCGGACCGTTTTGCCGAGCGGCGCGACAGGCTGATGGCGCGCGGTCGCGGGCTGACCGCGGTGCGCGATTTCTTCGCCGAGGCCGGGTTTGTCGAGGTCGATACGCCGGCGCTGCAGCTCAGCCCCGGGCTCGAGCCGCATCTGAAGGCGTTCGCGACCGTGCTGCACGACCCGGCCGACGGCGCCGCGCGGCCGTTTTATCTCCATACCTCGCCCGAATTCGCGATGAAGAAATTGCTGGCGGCCGGTTTGCCGCGGATCTGGCAGCTCGTCCATGTGTTCCGCGACGGCGAGCGCAGCGCCACCCACCATCCCGAGTTTTCGATGCTCGAATGGTACCGCGCCGGCGCCGGCTACCAGGACCTGATGACGGATTGCGAGGCGCTGTTGCGCCGGACACAGTTGGCGGTGGGCGCCGAGGCGTTGAGCTGGCAGGGGCGCCGTGCCGATGCCGGCCGTCCGTTCGAACGCCTGTCGGTGGCCGGGGCTTTCGACCGTTACGCAGGGATCGATGTGCTGGCCACCGCGCCCGACCCGGCAATGCCCGATGTGGATCAGCTCGCCGCGGCGGCGGAGAAGATCGGCATCGCGCCGCATCCCGGCGACGATTGGGAAGCGCTGTTTTTCCGGATTTTTCTCGACCGGATCGAACCCCATCTCGGGGTCGGCGCGCCGACCATCCTGTACGACTACCCGCTGGCCCTCGCGGCCTTGTCACGACGGAAGCCGGAGGATCCGCGGCTATGCGAGCGCTTCGAGCTGTACGCCTGCGGGCTCGAACTCGCCAACGCCTTCGGCGAATTGACCGACCCCGCCGAGCAGCGCCGCCGCTTTGTCGCGGATCAGGCGCGGAAGCAGGCGCTTTACGGCGAAACCTACCCGATCGACGAGGATTTCCTGGCGGCGCTGGAGCATGGCCTGCCGGATTGCGCCGGCATCGCGCTCGGCTTCGACCGCCTCGTCATGCTCGCGACCGGCGCGCGGCACATCGAAGAGGTGCTGTGGGCGCCGGTGGCCGGCGGTATCTGAACTCTCGGGCAGCTGCTCGGGCGGGCGCTTCGGCAGAGGCGCGGTATTGTTTTATGGTGATTTGATACCGACAAGCATTCGTCGGTCATGCATGGCATAGTAGCCCTGGGTCATTTCATAGCTGACGTTATCGCCCAGAAAGTCGAATTGTTCGAAGACCATATCGAAGCCGCCTTGTCGCAAAGCGTCTAAAATATATTCCTGGCATGGCCAGAACGATCGTGCATTGCCCCAAGAGGACCACCTGATTTCCTCTTGATCCAAATCGGGCGAGGCTGGATCAAATTCCTGCAGCCACCTGCCTCGCACGCCTTCGTGCTCGGTCATATCGCTAAGGGGAAAATTCGGATTTATCGTCTCTCTGGCGACGTGAGTATTTAGTATTATCAACCGCCGGCAAAGGCCAGAAATCATCTTGATGAATTCGGTGGGCCGATCGAGATGATACAGCAATCCAGAACAAAATATCGCGTCGAACGTCCCGTATTTTTCAATATTCCAAACATCGTCCCTAGCGAAGTGAAGGTTCGGGAGATGCAAATGAGCTCTGACGTATTCGCACGCCGCGAAGTTGCTCCTGCGGACCTCGATACCCAGGGCTTCGAACCCCATTCGCGCAAATTCGACGGTATATCCTCCCTCGAGGCAACCGAGATCGGCAATGCGTTTGCCGGCCATGCCATCCTGAAAGGTGACTTCGATGGCCCGTTTCGCCGCCAAGAACCAAGCAAACTCCGATGTCAGAAAGCCGATATCCGGCTTGGTGAATGTCCCGTCATCAAGCTGGATATTGTGATGCGTGAAGCTGATCATTTGCGGACACCTGCGCGTTAGCCAGAACTCGACAGCGGGTGAGCACTCGTCTCGCGCCAGTTCGCGCATACCAGCGGTTTCGGTGGGGACGGTCAATTCTTGGAGATGCGGTTCGCGACGCTCGCTGTTCGCGGCGCCCCTCGTCGTCTAATGCTTTACACAAAGCAGGGCATCCTGCCAGCCGGTGTGTCCACGTGCCGCGTAATAGACGATCTGTAAATCTTTCGGCAACTCGCCCGCGAGAAACCGCATGTCCTGCAGACTGGTTTGGTACCACTGTGGGTAACGGTAGAATTCGGCCCCCATATTGTGGATGAAGGTAAAGCCGGACGCGTCAAATTCGCGGATCGCTTCGGGCGGAAAATCTTCACGGAATCTGTCGAAAACAAATCGACCCGAAAAGGTCAGGTAAAGCGGCGCGCCGGGACGAAGCAGCCGCGCCATCTCGCTGAGCCATGCCTGCTGCATCTCCTTATCCAGATGGGAAAAGACCGACAGGGCGTAAATGAAATCAAATTTCCGGTCAGGATAGGGCAGGGGAGGCAGCGCCGCATTGGTTTCGAAAACAGCGTAATCGATATGCTCGCGGCACCAGCCGATCGCCTCGGGGTCGATGTCGGCGCCATGCAGCTCCTGCCCTCGACCAGGCTGACGTAAATGCTGCAATACGCGCGCGGGGCCGCAGCCGAAATCGAGCACCGTCGTAAAGTCGGCGATCGTTTTCTCCAAATGCGCCAAGGCGTCATTCATGGCCGTTATGCCGGCCATGCCGGTCATTCGATAATCTTCTTCGGTCTGTGCTGCGCCGGCGACACGCGACCGCAGGGCAAAATCGGGGATAAGGAGCGGCGCCGACTCTGCCGTGCTCTCAGCCGCCATCCGTCCGATCCTTCGGGTCATCAGAGAAAAAAGGCGGCTGGATGTTAGTCGCTCTTTCAGGCATCGCCAAGGCGCCGAGCCCCGGCCCTGCCTGCCTTGGCGGTCGACGCGAGCGAACGAAATTCCCGGTCTGAGAAATGCGAAACGGCGCGAGGAGGCCCTCGCGCCGCTCTTCCGCAGCAAGACCGCGTTGCGTTGCTTTAGTGCGTCGTGAAGAAGCTGTTGTTGATGCTGGAGACGCCGAGCAGCGTGATGTGCGAGCCGTCGCTCAAGGTGATGGTCGTGTTGCCGCCCGACGTCACGGCGCTGCCCGCGACGTTGCTGATGGTGTCAGTCGAGCCGTTGAGGGAGATCCGGTCGTTCGACGATTGGCTGAAACCGAAGATGCTGTCGTTGCCCGTCGAGGTCGCTCCGTCGTCCCAGGCCGTCTGATTGCCGCCCGCAAAGCCGATCAGCGCCTGTCCGCTCCCAGAGGCGCCCTGGATCGTATCGCCGGCCGCTCCCCAGATAGTTTCGTTGCCGCTGCCGCCGACGACCGACTGGTTGCCCAGGCTCGCATCGATGAACTCGGTGCCGCTGCCGCCGATGATCGTGTCGCCGGCGCCGCCGCCGATCGTCAGATTGCCCGCGCCGCCCCGGATCGTGTCGCCGGCGCCGCCCCAGATCAACCCGTTGCCGCCGCTGCCGCCGACGACCGACTGGTTGGTGAGATGCGCGTCGATGAAGTAATTGCCGGTGCCGCCGGTGATCGTGTCGCCGGAGCCGCCGCCGATCGTCACATTGCCGGCGCCGCCCTGGATCGTGTCGCCGGCGCCGCCCCAGATCGTCCCGTTGCCGCCGCTGCCGCCGACGACCGACTGGTTGCTGAGGTGCGCGTCGA
>Ga0209488_10001409_pt1 | contig 20479 bp, 15 predicted proteins | sample Rivendell_Oct201_8_FD_188349 | JGI IMG/M metagenome (GOLD analysis project Ga0209488, IMG submission 188349) | Vadose zone soil microbial communities from the Eel River Critical Zone Observatory, Northern California, USA -... | ecosystem: Environmental > Terrestrial > Soil > Vadose zone >...
CCCGCAATTCCCGTCAAGAACGTTCGGGAGTTGATCGCCTGGATCAAGGCGAACCCGAACATGGCTTCCTATGCGTCCAGCGGCAAAGGAACGTCGCCGGCAGCGCTATACCAATGTCTTGGTGACCCTCAAACGACAGAAAAATTGGCTAAGGAAACAATCGAACTGGCTGAGAAGTTTGGATTCCCATACTGGACCGCATGGATGACGGGCCTCCTGGGTTGGTCTCATGCCATGCAAGACAATTTCGATACCGGCATTGAGGAGCTGCAAAGCAGAGGTTGGAGCGCGTCTTTTGCAGCGCGGGTTTGTATCGTAGTAGCTGCGGATAGGAAGCAGAGCATGCAGCCTCGGTATGTAACGCCACCACATATTACTGTGTCAGTTACTAATACCTGCAATTTGCAATGCCGATGGTGTTATGGGGATTGCGGCAGTGTTAGTACAAGAACCGAACTCGAAACAAGTGAATGGTTGAAGTTCATAGACTACCTGATCGCTAACGATTTCGTTCAAATTTATTTCGAGGGAGGTGAGCCGTTCTTCCGCGAAGATTTCGTCAAGCTCGTGAAACATTGTGCACCAAAAATGATGACGTACGTTCGCACGAACGGTACGCTGGTCAACGACAAGTTGGCATCTGACCTCAAGGCTATCGGTGTTGGGCGCATGTTGGTCGACATCTTGGGTGCGCGCGCCGAGACGCATGACTCATTGACCGGAGTAGCGGGTAGCTTTGAAATGTCTTGCAATGCTGTGGTGCGTCTTGCCGCGGCAGGGATCAAAACGGACGTCCTCGTGATCTTGAATCGAAACAACGCGGGTGAGATCCAAGAATTGGTCGACCTCGCCCATCGTCTCGGTGCCTTGCGACTTGGCATCCTTCGTTTCTATCCGCTGGGGCGTGCCAAGCTTGTCTGGAACCAACTTGCCTTATCAATCGAGGAACAACAAGCCGCGGTGACTAACCTGCGTGTGCCTGAGGGGTTCAAAGTAATGCAGTCCTGGCACCCTAATGACAGAAATTGTTGCTGGCAGGCCGCCGCCGTCAATGCCTACGGTGATTCTCTCGGTTGCATGTACCTACGCGAGTATGTCAATTTCGGTAATATTCGGACAATGCCTTTCCTCGATACTTGGCACAATGACGAGCTCTATCGCACCCTGCGTGCGGGTAAGGTCGAAAAGTCCTGTTCCTCTTGTCACGCGAATGACGGAACACACGGCGGATGTCGATCGACAGCCTTTGCTTTTCATGGGCGCTGGGACGCGCCCGACCCATTTTGTTCGCATCTAAATGACGGGGTAGACCTTCGTGTCTTGCCGCAGCGCCTGTTACATAAAAGTGGCTAACGTTCGCATTCGTCCGGTTCCGGAGATGGCGACATGCCTGGTTTTCACGCCGGACAGTCCGGAGGTCTATACGTTGAATCCCACAGCGTGGTTGATTCTTTGGTTTTGCGATGGGCGTCCGCAGTCCGAGATCGCGAGATCGTACCATGCAGCTGTGGAACCAATGTTGTCGCGCGAAGAAGCAGAACGCGAAGTTCGTCTCGGTCTTGAATCCCTCGTTTGGCAGCGGATCATCGAGGTTGTGAAAACTGGTAGTCGCAATAACAAGCAAACTGGAAGGAGATAACGTTATGAGCGGCAAGCGTGAACAGGAGATGCTGGTGTCACTCGTTAGGCGACACGGTACTCCGCAGGCGCCAAAGATTGATCCACTTAATGCGGAAATCCGTTCCTGTCTGGTTGCGCCCTGTCCCCCCTCCGTCGAGCCGGGGACCGACGGCCTGCTCGGAGGAATCGTGGTGATGTGGGAATTCTCCCTCCCATTTACAGATGTTCAGGAATTTCACAACTTCCTCAGGGATGTGGAGCATGACATCAGGGCTTCGGCGGCGACACAAGGTGCGCTCTATCACGGTACCTATATGGAGTATGCCCCTAACGCGCCGCGCTATCGGACGATCTGGGCCTACGAATCAATGGAGACCATGTGCACCGCATGGGCTGATAACGAAGTTTCTCTCCTCAGCAATAAGGGTTCCGTATTCTACAACCGCTTGAAACAGTTTCGAGCTTTCTGGCTGCGTGATCCAAACAGAACTGAAGCGCGCTGGGTTCCGGCAAGGGAATACTTCAACCCGACAGCAGATAACGGCGATGCTTTTGCCAAACTGACTCTTGACGCTGCCGTTAGCCCACCTCCGCCAAGTTTGGTTGCGGCGAAGCGGCCAAAGCGGAAATTGCGCTAACGCCCTGGTAGAAAGCAACAGCGTCTGCCGGACGGCGCGTGGCGACGGCGGCAAGATTGCAAACGAGAGTGAAACGCCGCGGATCGGATGGACGTCGCGGCACGCCAGCGCATCAACGGGGAGCGTATGCCGACAACAAGCAAAAAAAGTAAGCGCAACACCACCGGCCCGCTCAAATGGAAACACGACGGTGTACGGGTGATCCCGGGCCACTCGCTCGATCCGAATACCCCGCAAACGCCAGGTATGAGTCGTAAGGCGGCCATCAATCTTGCGCGAGTGGGGGCACAAAAACTCTGGGCCGGCACGGTGAGCATCCGGGCGAATGCAAGAACGGGTGCACACCATCACGGCGAACTCGAGAGTGTGATCTATGTGGTTCGCGGGCGGGCGCGCATGCGCTGGGGTGAGCGGCTTGAGTTCATGGCGGAGGCGGGACCAGGAGATTTCATCTTCGTGCCGCCGTTCGTGCCGCACCAGGAGATCAATGCGAGTCCCGATGAGCCGCTTGAGTGCGTGTTGGTGCGCTCCGACAAGTCGGCGGTCGTGGTCAACCTCAATATCATTCCCGCCGAGACGACAGAAACGGTGAAGTGGATCGACCCCCTACATCAAGGCTGATGCAACTGGTAAATACCGTGCTGCCCAGATCGATGATCCGGGTCATCATTTTCGGATCGGCAAGCTCTGCATTGATTGCCTTGTTGAGCTTATCGATGACTTCGGTACCGTATCCGCATGGCAGTTTCATATTCAGGCTGCATAATCCAGCATTGATCCGGAAGACCGCGATAACGGTGGTCAGCCGCGCCGTGGCACAATCGTTGTTCTCTCCGTGAAGGGCTCAACGACGGCTTATTGGATTTCCGGTGGGCGCATTCGGCCGAATTGAACTGGGTTGGGTATGATGCTCTGGGCAATGGCGTCGTAGATCGCCAGAGCATCCAGAACGTGTCCTTCGTGACAGACGATGCGCGCGTGCATCATCGTAAGCTTTGCGTCGCGCAGTTTTTCTGCGGACACGGCGTTGTTGCTTTCCCGGTCCTCGATCAGCATGAGGATCTGCATATCACGTGCGGCGCATCCCCGCATGAATGAGCCGGCGGTGGCCGTTGTGGTTAGCGTGGCCAGAACGACCGCCGCGAGCGACCATCGGATAGGGTGCTGAACCGGATTCTTTGGCATGATGGATCTCCCTATTTGAGAATATGTTTGGGGCATGGCCGGCTGAGCCATCCATACTCAGTCGGCCAGAAACAAGGTCGTGTCTCATGTTTGCGTTGCGCTCGCGCCGTCATGGCGCTTGCCAAGAGACCCTAGATCCTTTCCAACAGTACGAATGTGATGTGCCTCACCCCGGAATGTGGTATCTCAACCGTGACAAAAGCTGGCTGCTGGCTGCAAATTGTCGCTCGCTGATTGCGTGATGATGACCCGCGGCAGGAAACTGCTGGCAGCAGCGCTTGATGCATGACGGTGTCGAGGCGGCAACGCATTCGAAGGGATGATTTTTTCAGTCCCGCGATTGCATAGATTTTCGTCTACAATAATTTCGCGATTGTACCAGAAAAGGGTGCCGAGAAATGTGAGCGGCAATTCAACTTGATCGAAGGCACCAAGTCGCCTTGGTCGAAATCCCATACTTTAGTCCTGGGACTTCGGTTGTTCCGGGACTTCAGTATGAGGCAAAAGAAGTCGTGTGACATCAATGCGCTTCCGGTCTGCGGTCGCTTTTGGCCCCCCACATCGGCAATACGTCTGACTGATATTCAACCCGAAGCCGAACTGATAATATGCGCGTGGCGGTTTTAAGAATACAGCCACTTGTTGCGTTGCTTGCGACCGAATCCTCGCTTCATATCACGTGTTGTGGTAATGTCAGACAGATTGTGCCATCTCACAATGATCGCAATGGTTGCCATTCTCGATTCAACTAATGGACTCGATAGCCGGGTATTCGGTTCGTCAGCCGGCGAGGTGATGAAATGAGGCGTCGAGACATCCTGGCCCTTTTCGCCGGCGCTTTGGCGTCTCGGCCATTGCCAGCAACTGCCCAGCCGGGTGATCGTGTCCGCGTCATCGGTGTCCTGATCGGACTCACGGAAAAGGATCCCGAAAATCCGCTGCGCATCGCCAATTTCGAGCGGGGGCTCCGGGACCTGGGCTGGATCGATGGTCGTAATCTCCGGATTCACTATCGCTTTGGAGCCGACGCCGATCGGCTGCAAGCGTCCGCAAGGGAGTTGCTCGCCCTTCAGCCAGCGATTATCGTAGCGAGTAGTAGCTTCGTCGTCTTCGAGTTGCTGCGATTGACCCAAACGATCCCGATTGTGTTTGTGACTGCCGCTGATCCGATTGGCGACGGCTTTGTTTCGAGCCTCGCGCGCCCAGGCCGCAATGTCACCGGCTTCACCAGCAATTACGAGTCGATGGGCGGCAAATGGCTGGAACTGCTCATGGAAATCGCACCGAACACCGACCGGGTCGCAGTCATGTTCAACCCAGCTACAGCTACCGGCAGCCGAGCTTATTTCTTCCCCGCGTTCGAATCCGCGGCGCGTTCGATCGCGGTAACACCGGTCGGGATGCCTGTGCACAATGCAGCCGAGATCGAACCAGTTCTTGCTGCGTTTGGTCGTGCGCCTGGTGGCGGCCTGATTGTCACGCCTGATAACTTCGCTGCCGTTCATCGAGGTCGGATTGTTGCGGAGGCCGCCCGTCAAAGGGTGCCGGCTATTTATTCGCTGCGATACTTCGCAACCGAAGGCGGCCTGATGTCCTATGGGGTTGATTTGCTTGACCTCTACCGGCGCGCAGCGGCCAATGTGGATCGCATCCTTAAGGGTGCCAGTCCGGCTGACATTCCGGTGCAGGTGTCGGCGAAAGTCGACCTCGTCATCAACCTCAAAACCGCCAACGAACTCGGGTTGGCAGTGCCCAGGATCATGCTCGCGCGTGCCAACGAGGTGATCGAATGAAAACGCCCCGCGCCGGGACGAAACCGATCACCCCGGCGCAGACGCGTGGCGGCCTGTTCCGCAAATATATCGTGTTTTTCGTCGCCGTGGTGTTCCTGGCCTTGGCGGCGAACGGCCCGATCGACATCTGGTTTTCATACCAGGAACAGAGGGCTTCGCTGGTTCATTCGCAGCGCGAGCAGGCTGAAGCAGCGGCGGCACGGATTGGCCAGTACGTCAAGGAAATCGAAAACCAGATGGGGTGGATGACGCAACTGCCGTGGAGCGCCAGCACGCTCGAAGAGTGGCGTTTCGATGCGGTGCGGTTGCTTCGCCAGGTGCCGGCAATCACCGAGTTGGCGCGAATCGATGCCGAGGGTCGCGAGCAAGCGCGCATGTCGCGCGTCGCCATGGACGTCGTCGGCACCCAATCGGATTTTTCCCACGACCCCAAGTTCGTGCAGACGATGGCAAGCAAACGATACAACGGGCCGGTTTATTTCCGCCGCGAGTCGGAGCCGTATTTGACGCTCGCTATTGCGGGCGCCCGTCGCGACAACGGTATCGTGGTCGCAGAGGTGAATCTCAAGTTCATTTGGGACCTGGTGTCGGAAATCAAGGTTGGCAAGCGTGGCTATGCCTATGTGGTGGACGCCGACAGTCGCTTGATCGCGCATCCGGACATCAGCCTTGTCCTCCGCAATATCGAACTGTTGGAACTGGCTCAGGTGAGGGCGGCTCAGTTGTCCTCGAATGAGGTGCCCCCCGAAGAAGATCAGGTCGGGACCGACCTTCAAGGCCAAAAGGTCCTGACGGCTCATGCGCGGGTCCCATCGCTTGGCTGGCTGCTGTTTGTCGAATTGCCGGTCGCGGAGGCCTATGCGCCGCTTTATGTCTCGATAATGCGGTCGGGTGTGCTGATTGTCGCGGCGCTCGTCTTGGCGGCCCTCGCTGGAATATTCCTTGCCCGGCGGATGGTCGTCCCGATTCGGGCGCTGCGCGATGGTGCTGCGCGGATCGGCAGCGGAGATCTTAACCAGCGACTGTCGATCGATACCGGCGACGAACTCCAGGCGTTGGGCGATCAGTTCAATATCATGGCTGCCAAGCTTCAGGATTCGTACGCGAATCTCGAAAGCAAAGTCGACGAGCGTACGCACCAGCTTGAGGTCGCCAACCAGGCCAAATCCCGCTTTCTTGCGGCGGCGAGCCACGATCTGCGACAGCCGCTGCATGCGCTTGGCCTGTTCGTGGCGCAATTGCGCGGTCGCATCAGGGCGGCTGAGCGTGACCGGGTCGTCGGCCGGATCGAAGCTGCGGTCGCAGCCATGAATGAACTGTTCAACGCGCTGTTGGACATTTCCAAGCTTGACGCCGGCGTGCTGATCCCAAACGTGACCACGTTTCCGGCGGCGCAATTGCTAAGCCGAATCGAGACGACCTTTGCCGAGTCCGCGCGGGAAAAGGGCCTGTCGTTGCGGGCGGTGCCGGCCTGCGCCTGGGTGCGCAGCGACTTCATCCTGCTCGAGCGCATCCTGCTAAATCTCGTCTCCAATGCATTACGCTACACAACGCACGGCGGCATCGTGGTCGGCTGTCGCAAACGCGGCGGGCAATTGCGGATAGAGGTTTGGGACACGGGCTCAGGAATTCCGCAGGACCAGCGCGAGAAAATCTTCGGCGAGTTCTATCGGCTTGGCGAACCGGACCACGACCGGCGCGCCGGGCTCGGCCTGGGCCTTGCGATCGTTGACCGCCTGTGCCGGCTTCTCAATTACCCGATCGCCTTGACCTCAACGGTGGGCAAAGGTTCCTGCTTCGCCGTCACGGTGCCTATCGGCGACGCGCGAGGCCGGTCGGTCGATGTGCCGGTTCCGATTCGTGTCCCGCGCGACGTGTCGCGTGGCAAGCTCGTGGTCGTAATCGACAACGACCCGCTGGTGCTGGACGGGATGGGGGGCCTGTTTCGGAGCTGGGGCTGCGGCGTCGTCACGGCCGACACAGACGGTGCTGCCATCACCGGCATCGCCGACTGCGGCCACGTGCCAGATCTGATCATTTCCGACTATAGCCTGACCAACGGGAAAACTGGTATCGATGTCATCGCCCGATTGCGTGACGCATTCGATACGCCGATACCGGCGTTTCTCATGAGCGGCGACACCAATCCGGAGCCGCTGCAGGAAGCGCGCGCCAGCGGGTTCCACCTGCTGCACAAGCCGGTAGACCCGATGACGCTGCGCGCGATGGTGAATCGGATGTTGAAGAACGATGCTGCTGCGCGCGTCCGTTTGTAGAAACGACAAGTTTGGGCGAGACCGCAGGGCTCTATGGTTTGTCGACCGCCGGCAGCTCCCACCCCAGTTCGCGGACTGCGACCACGGCTTCGGTGCGATTGGTCACTTTCAAGGCCTTGAGAATGGCAGTCACGTGATTCTTGACTGTCGGTTCGGCTAAATCCAGCGCGCGGCAGATTGCCTTGTTGCTCTTGCCTTGCATCATGAGGGCCAGCACATCGAGTTGCCGTCCGGTCAGGCCGAGATCAGCAGGTTTGACCGGCGTCATGATGGCAGCGGATCGCGTCAGCTTTGGCTGGGCAGGCGAGGGCTGAGCACGCAAGGGTTCGTCGCGCGTGAGGATTTCTGGGGGAATGTAGATTCCGCCGGAAAAGATGAGTCTCAGCGCGCTCAGCATCACGTCGCGCTGGCCGGATTTTGGGATGAATCCGAGCGCGCCGAGATCCAACGCCCTGATGACGCTACCCCGATCCTGTTGGGCCGACAGTACTACCACCGAAATCGCCGGGTAGCGCTCTCGCAATTCGCCGAGCACGGAAAAACCGTCGCGATCGGGCAGATTGAGATCGAGCAGAATTAGGCCCAAATCGGTCTGAGACTGAACGGACGCCATCGCCTGGCGACAATCTGCGGCCTCCAGGACAACGGCGTCTTGCTTGAGCTCCTTGAGAACTCCGCGCAGCGCCTCCCGGATAAGGACGTGATCGTCGACGACCAGGATTTTCATTAACCGTAAGCCTCTCGCTCGAAGGATGATGACAATACGTCAGTCTCAGAACAAATGCATCGCCCAACTGCGCACGTCGACGGCCTTGCCAGGATCATTTCGTCGCGGCCGAACCTGTGCTGGTGCTCGATGCCGTTGATTTGTCATCTAGTTGATCGCGCGGGTGTCAGGATTTGCCGGACACGCGGCCCTTCCATAACCCACCACGCCCCCGCCAGTGTTGGAGCGCGGAATCCACCGTAAAGATCATATAGGCGAAGGCAATCATCGGGAGCAGGGGGGCCCACAATGGCGATACGCGATAAAACCGCAGCGTCGGCAGGAATGAGATCGCCATCATGATCCAGGTCGCAATCCCGAGGAGGCGCGTGATACCGTCACCCAATAGCGCGAAACATACTGGCAAAAGATAAATCAATGTCATGCCGGCAATTGTTCCCGCCAGTAGAATGCTGGAGTAATTCAGCTGCTCATAGGCGGTGCGCGACACCATGTGCCGGATATCGTCGATGTTCGGATACTTTCGGATGCTTTGCACGCGATCTGTCAGGCCGAGCCAGATCGGCGCTTGCAGTTTCAATCGCTTTGCCAGCGCGCAATCGTCAATCAAGACGTTTCGAATCGCTTCCATGCCGCCGGCCGCTTGCAGGACATCGCGGCGCACCAGCATGCAGCCGCCCGCGGCCCCGGCGATCGCACGGCGTGGATTATTGACCCATGCGAATGGATAGATCATCTGGAAGAAATAGCAGAAGGCCGGAATGAAGGCCCTTTCCGGCAGGTCTTGACAGCGGAGTTTTGCAAAGAGCGACACCAGCCCCAATTGCTTGTCCTGTGCATGGTTCACCAACCAGGACAATACGCCCGGTGCATAGACAATGTCGGCGTCGGTCAGCAGCAGGTAGGAAGGTCTTGATACCGAGGCATGATCGATGCCCTGCTTCATTGCCCAGGGCTTGCCGTTCCAACCTTCGGGCAGGGGTTTCCCGGGCACCAGCATCAGCCGATAGGTCGCGCGCAGGGATTCCGCCGCACGGTAGGCGACATTTGCGGTTCCGTCGGTGCTCTGGTCGTCGACCAGGACAATCTGGAATTCGCGCGGATAATCCTGGGCCAGCAAGGAACGGATCGCTTCCCCAATACAATCGGCTTCATTGCGCGCCGGGATGACCACGGTGACCGCCGGCCAAAGGGTTTGTGATAGTGAGGTTTGTGATAGTGAGCTTTCTGACAGTGCGCTCTGTGATAGTGCGCTCTGTGATGGAGCATCCTGTGACAGAGCGCCTTGGGGCAAAGTCTTTGGTGAAGGTGTTGCGTCTTGCGATGTCGTGCCGTCGTCATCGTCGCGGACGGATGCCAGCCAGAATCGGCCCCAACCCGCCAGCAAGAAAATCCAGATGGCAAGCGCGGCGAGCGCGATGAGTTCGCTTATTGCCATGCCGTAATCCTGCAGCGCGCCAGTGCACCGGTTTGTCTTGAATCGACATCACGATACATAACGAACGATTTGATATCCGGCTATCGTCGATTGGCGGTGTGTACATTTTTTCCGGAACACGTCGAGCAATGTCACGCCGGCTGCACGGCCTCTCGGGCCATCGTGCACGTGGGACTTCGACGACAGTGGCGGAATCAGAATCCATGCGGGATTATGTCAATTCCGGCCCACCCCGTGCTATTGTGTCTCTGGCGGGCACCGGGAGGAGCGCATGGCGGAAATCGGACGGCGGCAATTGCTGAAGGGCCTTGGCGGAGCGGCGGGTGCCGCCGCGTTCATACCATTTTCGACGTGCGCACAAGAGCCGGCGCCGCAGCCCGCGATGGCGCGGATCGGCTTCCTCAACAGCATTTCTTACGGACCGATCATCGATCGCCTCGACGCCTTTCTGGATAAGGTCGAGGAGGGCGGGTTTTTCGAGGGCAAGAATCTGGCCGTCGAGTATGTGTCCGCGGAAGGCCAGGCGGCCCGCCTCACCGGCTTGGCGGCTGGCCTGATGAGCCGCAACGCAAACGTCATCGTTTGTCTCAGCAGCGCAATTACGGTGCGTGCCGCCATGGCGGTGACCACGACCACGCCGATCGTGTTCGCGATCACGGGCGATCCCGCGGAACTCGGCCTCGTGCGGAACCTTGCCCGGCCGGAAGCCAACGTGACGGGAGCCGGCAGGCGCACCGAAGAGTTCAACCCGGAACGCCTGCAGGTGATCTGCGAATTCGTTCCGCCGCCACGACCGGTTGCCTTCATGATCAATTCCGACTCGGCGCCGGCTGCGACCACTAATGCGCGGATCGAGCAGGTGCAGTCGACCGCCAATTCGCTCGGGCGCCGGCTCATGGTCGTCGATCTCGCTGGCCGGGAAGTCGATATCGCCATCGTCTTTGCCGAAATGGCGAAGCAGGACATCGCTGCCGTCGTGATGTCGACCGAGGCCTTGTTCACCGTCTTTCGCGACCAGGTCATCTCGCTGTCGGCGCGCCATAACATCGCGACGATCTTCCCTAACCGCGAGTACGTGCAGTCTGGCGGGCTGATCAGCTTCGGTGCCGATATCTACGAACACTTTCGCGTGGCCGGCAGCTACACGGCCCGCATCCTCAAAGGGGCGCAGCCTGCCGACCTGCCGGTGCAGGTTCCGACCAAGTTCGATTTGATGATCAATCGCAAGACTGCGCAGGCCCTCGGCCTCACAGTACCGCCGACGCTGCGCGGGATCGTGCCGGATGTCTTAGAGTAGCCGGACCAAGAGTTACCGCCATCCCGGAGAATACGCAATGGGTTTGCTTCTCAAGTTCAGCGGCATCATCGATGCCATCAATCGGCGCGTTGGCACGTGGTTCGCTTTGCTGGTGCTTGTTGCCGTTCTGGTGTCGTCAGGGAACGCCATCGTGCGCAAGATATTCGATCTGTCATCGAATGCCTGGCTCGAACTGCAATGGGTTCTGTTCAGCGCGGTTTTCCTGCTCTGCGCACCCTGGACCTTGCTGTCGAACGAGCACGTCCGAATCGATATCGTGAACGGCATGCTTCCTGGGCGCGCGCGCAACGCCATCGATCTCATCGGTCATGTCTTCTTTCTGCTGCCGCTGACGATCATCATGATCGTCACCTCAATCCCGTTTTTTCTGCGCTCGATTCGCCTCAACGAGCAATCGTTCTCCTCCGGAGGGCTGCCGCAATGGCCGGCGAAGTCCCTGATCGTGATCGGGTTCACGTTGCTGGCCGCGCAATGCATTTCGGAGATCGTCAAGCGCATCGCGGTTATGCGAGGAGTGATTCCGGACCCCTATATGGAGCGTCGGTCCGCGCTCGAAGCGGAAGTCGCCCAGGTCGTCGAAGCGGTCGAGAAACGCTAACCGCACAGCCAGGACGCCCGGATGGAAGCCTTTCTCATTCACAACATGGCGCCGATCATGTTCGCGGTGCTCGTGGTAGTGTTGCTTCTCGGATATCCGGCGGCGTTCTCGCTTGCCGCCACGGGGCTGATTTTCGCACTGATCAGCATCGACCTTGGCCTGTTTCGGCCGGATTTCCTGCAGGCGCTGCCCGAGCGCGTCTACGGCGTCATGGGCAATGACACGCTGCTGGCCATTCCGTTCTTCACGTTCATGGGGCTCATCCTCGAGCGCTCGGGAATGGCGGAAGACCTCCTCGACACCATCGGTCAGCTGTTCGGTACCGTGCGCGGCGGCCTCGCCTATGCGGTGATCTTCGTCGGCGCGCTCCTGGCGGCGACCACCGGCGTGGTCGCGGCTTCCGTCATTTCGATGGGCCTGATTTCGCTGCCGATCATGCTGCGCTACGGCTATGACCGGCGTGTCGCCTCAGGCGTCATCGCAGCTTCCGGCACGCTGGCGCAGATCATCCCGCCCTCGCTCGTGCTCATCGTCATGGCCGATCAACTCGGGCGCTCGGTCGGCGACATGTACGAGGGCGCTTTTGTTCCCGGCGTTGCGCTGGCCGCTCTCTACGCCATTTATGTGTTCGTTGTCACACGCCTTTATCCCAGGGCGGCGCCCGGCCTGCCGGCCGAAGCGCTCGTGCACCGGGAGGCGGACGGCAAACGTGGCGTCATTTCGCTGGCGATCGTCGCGATGGTCGCGGTGATCTGTGCCTATCTCTTCATGCGGACCACGAACGTCAAGGCGGGGGCCGACTTCGTGATCCTCACGATGGCGCTAACGTCCGCGATCGCCTTTATGGTCGCGCTCTTGAGCAAGCTGTTGCGGCTCGGGCTGTTGTCGAAACTCGCCGAACAGGTCATTTTCGTCATGGTGCCGCCGCTGGCGTTGATCTTCCTTGTGCTGGGGACGATTTTCATCGGCGTTGCGACGCCGACCGAAGGCGGTGCGATGGGCGCAGCGGGTGCACTGGCGCTGGCGCTGTTCAAGCGGCGCCTGACCTGGGACCTGACCCGGCAGGCCGTGGAATCGACCGCCAAGCTTTCGGCCTTCGTGGTCTTCATCCTGATCGGGGCGCGCGTCTTCTCGCTTACTTTCTATGGTGTCGACGGCCACAAATGGGTGGAAGAACTGCTGGTCAATCTGCCCGGGGGGCAGATCGGTTTTTTGGTTTTCGTCAACGCCTTCGTGTTCGTGCTCGCCTTCTTCCTTGATTTTTTCGAGATCGCCTTCATTGTCATTCCGCTGCTCGCCCTGCCGGCTCAGCGCCTTGGCATCGATCTCATCTGGTTTGGCGTCATGCTTGGCGTGAACATGCAGACCTCATTCTTGCATCCGCCGTTCGGGTTCGCGCTGTTCTACCTGCGTTCGGTTGCCCCAACGGAGCCCTATGTCGATCGTGTGTCAGGCAAGCGCATGGAGCCGGTGACGACCGGACAGATCTATTGGGGCGCGGTTCCGTTCGTGTTGATTCAATGCATCATGGTCGGGCTCGTCATCGCGTTCCCGGCCATGGTCATGCACTACAAGTCTTCTGCAAGCGAAGTCGATCCGACCAAGATCCAGATCGAGATCGACCTGCCCCCGCCGCTGGAGTTCAAGTAACGATCCGTTTAGCTCTTCACGCCGGTGCGGACCATGAAGTTGTCGTAGTTGAACTCCGCCACCTGCCACCACTCGTATTCAAGGTTGCGGAAGGCCTTGATGTTGTCCCAGATTTTCTTGAAGTCCGGATTGGTCGCGGAAATTTCCGTATAGACCTCGTTGGCGGCCTTGAGGCAGGCTTCCATCACGGGCTGCGGGAACACCCGCAATTGCGCGCCCTCGGCAATCAGCTTCTTCAACGCCAGCGGATTGAGCGCGTCGTATTTCGCGGTCATCCACATATTGGTCATGACGGCCGCGCTCTGCACGATCGCTTTGTAGCTCGGCGGGAGCGCGTTCCATTTGTCGAGGTTCGTGAACAGATGAATCTGGGTCCCGCCTTCCCACCAGCCGGGGGCGTAATAGAACCTCGCCACCTTGTGCAGGCCGAGCTTCTCGTCGTCATAGGGTCCGACCCATTCAGCGGCATCGATCGTTCCCTTTTCCAGCGCAGGGTAGATCTCTCCTGCGGGGATCTGCTGCGCCACCACGCCGAGCTTGGCCAGCACGCGGCCGGCAAAACCGCCGATGCGGAACTTCAGCCCATTGAGATCGGCCACGGTCTTGATCTCCTTGCGGAAGAAGCCGCCCATCTGGCAGCCGGTATTTCCACATGGAAGCGCGTGAATGTTGAACTTCTTGTAGAACTCATTCATCAGTTCGATGCCGCCGTGATGATACTCCCAGGCGTTCTGCATGCGCGTGTTCGGTCCGAACGGCGAGGAGCACGGCAAGGCGAAGGTCATGTCCTTGCCGAGGAAGTAGTAGGACGCAGTGAGGCACTGCTCGACGGTGCCGTTTTCGACCACATCGGCGGCCGAGAACGGCGGCGCAATCTCGCCGGCTGCAAAGACCTGGATCTGAAACCTGCGGTCGGTCGCGTCTGCGACCGCCTTGGCGAAGATCTCGGCGCTGCCGTGCAGCGTGTCGAGCGACTTCGGAAAGCTCGTTGTAAGCCGCCATTTCAGCTCCGGCATCGGCTGCGCGATGGCGGGCGCCGCGATCGCAGTTGCGGCAGCGCCGATGCCGGCGGTTTTCAATACCTTGCGACGACTGAGTTTGCTCATTATGGCGATCCTCCGGATGTTCTAGGTTGCGGTAGAATACTGCCGGCATTCGATGGCGGGCAAGGCTCAAGGTGCTGCCAATTCGTTGGCGCCTCGCTGGACGTTCATTCCTGGTATGGTACCCTTGGGCCACGCCCGGCATTGTAGAACAAGAATGGTGAAGGACGAGGGCGACCTTTCATTCCAGGGAGGATGTCGATGTCAGCTTTCGCGAAGTGCTGGTTTACGGCGGCGGTTGCCATGGGGACGACCATGGCGGTTGGCCAGGCTCAGGATATCGCGCCCGTCAATAGCGGCGCCAATCCCTATACTGTTGTGAAGGATTGGGCGCAGCTTACGATCGAGAAACGGCCGTGGGGCGGTTCGAACGGCGTCGCCGTCGACCGCGACGGTAAGTCCGTATGGGCGACCGATCGTTGCTCACCAGGCACTGCGCCTGGCTGCCTCGGCACCAAGGCAAACCCGGTTCATCTCTTTGATGAAAACGGCAAGGAGGTCAGGAGCTTTGGCGGCGGCATGTTCGTTTGGCCGCACGGCATCCATGCCGATCGCGAAGGCAATGTGTGGGTGACCGACGCGCGCGTGCCGACCGCGGATGAGATCCAGAAGTTCCCGGGCGAAGGCAACAAGGGAAGCGTCGTCGTCAAGTTCAGTCCGCAGGGCCAGGTGCTGATGACGCTCGGAAAACCGGGCGTGAAGGGAAATCCGCCGGCAGCCCTGACCGAGCCCAATGACGTCGTCACCGACCCCGCCAACGGCGATATTTACGTGGCCGAGAGCCATACCAATGTCGAGGACCCGAATCTTGTCGGGCGCATTTCGGTGTTCGACCGGACCGGCAAATTTTTGCGGACCATCGGCAAGACCGGAACAGGGCCGGGCGAGTTCCGCACGCCGCACTCCGTCAAGTTCGATTCGCAAGGCAGGCTGATCGTCGCCGACCGCCACAACCACCGGGTCCAGATCCTCACGAAGGACGGACGGTATATCGGCGAGTACAAGGAGTTCAGCCGCGTGAGCGGCATCGTGATCGACGCCAACGATACGCTTTATGCTGCCGACTCCGAATCGGAGCCACGTCGGCATCCCGGCTGGCTCAAGGGTATTCGCATCGGAAGCCTCAAGGATGGCAAGGTGACGGGCTTCTTCCCGCCGCATCCAACCAATGCGCCCGAGGGCGCGATGGGAGAAGGGATTGCGCTCGACGCCGCGGGCAACATCTATACGGCGGAAGCGACGGTGCGGGGCGTGTTCAAGTACATCAAGAAATAGAGCGCGGTGAGATGCACGATGCGCGGCACGCGTGCCGCGCGTCATTGAAATCGGACGCTTGGTAACCAAGCCGATTGATTAAATAGCTATCTCCCAAACGCGAGCTTGGCGCGGTCGCGCACCGACTGCGGAACGCTGAGCGTGCGCAGGATCAAGTCTTGCACCGCTTGCCCCGGAAGCGGATCGAGTTCGACATTGAGTCTCTGGATGTCGGCGATGAACTCCGGATCGCGGACCATGAGGTTGAACGCGTCGCGCAGCGTCTTGATGCGGTCGGCTGGCAATTCCGGCGGCGCGATCACGGCGCGCCCGACCGCGCTGCCGCTCGCATAAAGCTGATAGACTTGCTTGTCTTCCGGGGTTGCGCCGATTTCGGGCAAAGCGGGTGCGTCAGGCAATTCGCGAATGCGCTCAGGCGTCGTCTGCAGGATGATCTTGATCTTCTTGTCACGCAGCCATTCCTTCTTGGCCACGCTCACGGCGGCCCAGGATGACGAGGCGCCTTCGACCTCGCCACGCTCCATGGCCAGCATTGCCTCGTTCGAGGCCGGATAGCCGCTCACGAGCTTGAATTTGGTGCCGGCCAAGGCGTTGAGCAATCGTGGCACGGTCTCGGCGATGGATCCTGGTCCGGTGCCGGCAAGCGACGATTCGAATTTTTGCGAATCGCCGATCGACTGAACCCGCGATGTGTTCCACTGCATGAATATGTTGTTGCTGGTGGCGACGCGGCCCACATAATTGAGCTTTGCCGCATCATATAGCGCTGCCGGATTGGCCAAGGCCTGTTCGAGCGCAATCGACTCGACCACGACGCCGAGTGCGGTGCCATCGCGCGGTGCAAGTTCGTAGATGTAACTCGCGGCTTTGAGACTTCCAATTCCCGGCATGTTTTGCGCAACGACCGTCGGTCTGCCCGAAATGTGCTTGCCGAGATGCCGCGCGACCAGGCGGCCGTAGAGGTCATAGCTGCCGCCCGCCGTATAGCCGATGGAAATCATAATCGTTTTGCGCGCGAAGAAAGCCTCCGGCGATTGGGCGAGCGCAGTTCCTCCTTGCAGGAGCGCAAGCATGGCGGCCATTCGCAGAATGCGTGCAGCAATCAGCATGCAACTCTCTCCCATGCGGGCTAAGGCGCCCCAATCCGTCAGGCCCGTTGGCGCAAAAACCAGAGCAGCATATCACCGGCGGCCTGGGGTTGCTCGAACGGTAGGGCATGGTCCGCCCCCTCCACGAACTTGATCGCATCGCAACCAGGTAGCCGCGCCGCTTGGGCTTTGCCGTGCAGGGGCCACACCATGTTCGATTCGCAACTAAAAGTTCAGGGTGCAGACACTTTTTTAAGCTTATTGGTGGCAAAAAGCCTCACCCCAAGGGCCCGATTTCGCGAGTACTGCTCAACAATCCTGCCAAGAATCGCTTCCCAGCAAAGGATACGGACGGTACTATTGCTGCAACCAGATCGCTTTCGCGGCCGCTGTATGCCCAACGGCAGCGAGTTCCACTAGGGAGGTAGACACATGGCACGAAAAGACTCCGCACGAAAAGACTCCAGTCCCGACGTCAGCCGTCGAAAGTTTCTCAAGGGCGTAGCCGTAGCGGGCGCAACCGCATCGGCGGCAGCCGCCAACGCGGCGCCGTTGGGCACCGGTGCGGACGTCAAGCGACTGCCAGCCGCGATTGCTCCGACCGCACATCAGATCGCGGCCGAGACGGCAGTGCCGAAGGATATGCCTCACCTCGCCGGCAAGCCCAATTCCGACTTCATGGTCGACGTCATCAAGTCGCTGAAGATCGAACACATCTATTCGAACCCGGCCTCGAGCTTCCGCGGCCTGCATGAATCGTTGATCAACTACGGCAAGAACTCGATGCCGGATTTCATCACGTGCATGCACGAGGAATCCTCGGTTGCAATGGCCCACGGCTATTACAAGGCCTCCGGCAAGCCGCAGATGATGCTCTGCCACGGCACGGTCGGTCTCATGCATGGCACCATGGCGGTCTACAACGCCTGGGCGGATCGCGTTCCGGTCATCATGGTCGGCGGCAACGACCTCGACGCAGCCAAGCGCCCGCCGGGCGTGCCGACCTTCCACTCCGCGCAAGATATCGGCGCCCTGGTGCGCGACTTCACCAAGTGGGACGACACGCCGGTGTCGGCGCAGCACTTCGCGCAGTCGTTCGTTCGTGCCTACCGCTATGCGATGACTCCTCCCCATGGCCCGGTGCTTCTCTCGCTCGACGCAGGCCTGCAGGACAATGGGGTTGACGATGCGGGGCTCTACATTCCGCGCTACGTCGCTTCGGCGCCGCCCCATGCCGACGTCAATGCGCTGCGCGAAGCCGCCAAGGTGCTGGTCGCGGCGGAGAACCCGGTCATCGTCGTCGATAAGATGGCGCGCACGTCGGAAGGCGCAAAGAACCTCGTCGTGCTCGCTGAGCTGCTCCAGGTTCCGGTGGTCGACCAGGGCGGCCGCATGAACATGCCGAACACCCACTTTCTCAACCAGACGGCTGGCGCCCAGGCTCTGATTCGCACCGCCGATGTGATCATGGGCCTGGAGTGCTCGGATTTCTGGGCCACGGTCAACCAGTGGATCGACAATGGCGAAGAACACGGGCATGGCCTGCGCGAATCGCGCATCAAGCCCGGCACCAAGCTGATCACGATCTCAAGCGTCGAGCTCAACACGAAGTCGAACTTCCAGGACTTCCAGCGCTTCCAGGTCACCGACATCGGCATGGCGGGCGACGCGGAAGCCTCGCTGCCGGCCCTGATCGAGGCGGTGAAGGCGGCGATCCCGAACGACAAGAAGGCGGCGTTCGAGAAGCGCGGCGAAGCCCTCAAGGCGGCCTATCAGAAGTCCCGCAGCAACGCCCGCCAGGTCGCGGCGCTCGGCTGGGATGCGAGCCCAATCTCGACGGCTCGCCTCAACGCTGAAGTCTACAACGCCGTGAAGGACGAAGACTGGTCGCTGGTGACCTCCACCGGCAACACCAGCGGTTGGTCGGAGCGGTTGTTCAAGTTCGACCGCCACTATCGTTGGCTCGGCCGTTCGGGCGCGTCAGGTCTTGGCTACGGCTTGCCGGCCTCGGTCGGTGCCGCGCATGCCAACAAAGCCCTTGGCCGCTTCTCGGTCTCGATCCAGGGCGACGGCGACATGATGTACGCGCCGGGCGCACTGTGGACCGCCGCGCATCACGACATTCCGCTGCTCACCGTGATGCACAACAACCGTGGCTACCACCAGGAAGTCATGCACGTGCAGCGTCTGTCCAACCGGCGCAACCGCGTTGCCTCGCTCGGCAAGACGGCAGGACCGATCGGCACCAGCATCGATTCACCGAACGTCGACTACGCCGGGCTCGCGAGGTCCTTGGGATGGTGGGCGAAGGGGCCGATCAACGATCCGAAGGAACTCGGAGCGGCGCTCAAGGAAGCCGTCCAGGTCGTCAAGCGCGGCCAGCCTGCGCTTATCGACTCCGTCACGCAGCCGCGCTGAGGAAGAAAAAATATGCGTATTGTTCATCGTAAACTGGGGCTGGCGGCACTTGCCGCTGGCCTTGCCCTGTCCTCGAGTGTTGCCTTCGCGGCGGACGCCACCAAAGGCAAAGCTAACTTCATGAAGTATGGCTGCTGGCAGTGCCACGGTACTCAAGGGCAAGGTTCGCCGGTCTCGGGTCCCAAACTCGCGCCCGGTCCGTTGCCGTTCGAGGCGATGTCGGCCTTCATCCGAAACAGCCGGCGCCAAATGCCTCCCTATCGGGAGGAAGTGCTGCCGAAGGCGGATCTTGAAGACATACACGCCTATCTGTCGTCGATACCCCCGGCAGTTGACGCGAATACGATTGATCTGCTGAAGAATTAAAGCGGATCAAGTGCGAAGCGATACATCGGCCTGGCTTCGCGCCGGGCCGATTGCGTTTGCCCTCACAGATCAAGCACCAGCCGCTCGCTCTTGCAGCCCGCGCAACAGATCATCACGCGATTATTTTCCGCTTGTTCCTCTTCGGTCAGGATTGAATCGCGGTGTTCGGGCGTGCCGGAGATGACGCGTTGTTCGCAGGCACCGCAAATGCCGAGCTCGCAGGAATAGTCGACGTCCACGCCTTCATCGAGCAGAACTTCGAGGATCGACTGGCCTTCTGCGATGAAGAATTCCTGACCGGAGCGCGCGAGTTCGACGATGAAACCGCCCTTGCCGGCTGGCTCCTGCTTGGGCGTGAAATATTCAACATGAATTTGTGCCTGCGGCCAATTCGCAGTCGCGGTTTCAAATGCCTTGAGCATGGGAGTGGGACCGCAGCAATAAAGGTGCGCGTCCGCCGGCGCCGCGCCCACGGCAGCTGCGATATCGAGAAACTTGCCACCGTGTTCGTCGTCGAAATGGAACTGCGTACCGGCCATCGTCTCCAGTGATTCGATGAACGCGGCGTCGACGCGTGAGCGGCAGGAATAATAGAGGGTCCACGGGCGCTGCAGCCTTTCGAGCCGCTGCACCATGCACCAGATGGGCGTTATTCCGATGCCGCCGGCGAAAAGAACGGTATGGGCGGCGTCTTCCATGAGCGCGAAGTTGTTGCGTGGTGCGCTGATCCGGAGCGTCCGGCCGACGCTTAATTCGTCGTGGATATAGCGCGACCCGCCACGCGAGGCTGGATCGCGCTTGATGCCGAAGGTGTAGGTCGTGGGGTTTGGCTGATCGATGGTGAGCGAGTAGCTTCGTGTGTGTCCGCTCGGCAGATGAAGGTCGGCGTGCGCGCCCGGCTCATAGGCCGGTAATGGCCCGCCATCGGGTCGCTGGAAATCGAACAGGTTGGTGTCGCGGGCCGCATAGCGAATGGCGGCCAGCCG
>Ga0209488_10001410_pt1 | contig 20478 bp, 19 predicted proteins | sample Rivendell_Oct201_8_FD_188349 | JGI IMG/M metagenome (GOLD analysis project Ga0209488, IMG submission 188349) | Vadose zone soil microbial communities from the Eel River Critical Zone Observatory, Northern California, USA -... | ecosystem: Environmental > Terrestrial > Soil > Vadose zone >...
AAAAAAAAAAAAAAAAAGTGAATGCGTGAGCTTACAGTCCCAACCCGGACGGTGACGGGTTTCGGCTCGAGTTCTTCGTCGAGAGTGATAAGGAACCGCGGGTACATGGCTGGGACAAGGAAGTAGAGCATCCAATGGTATTTGTCCAACACGACTATCGCGAAGAATGTCAACTCGTTGTCGAACGCAAAAGTCGAGCACTTACAGGCTTTTGCGTCGGTGAACGCGGTCAGTGTTGCGAGTAAACCGGCGACAGCTGGTTTGCTTAAGGTGGCCCGATCAAGGTAGAATGGGTTGATGCCTATCGTGCCTTTCCCCATATGTACAAGACCTTGGGCGATCCGTACCATGAAAAGGCAGTCGGGTTCTTTGTGATAGTAACCTGCGAGTTGCCGCAACATCTGGGCAAGGCGGGCGTTGTTCGTCCCTGCACCGACGAGACCCATAGCAAAGATAGCATTGAGTGCGACAGCAAGGTCATTGTCATGGCTATACTTCGAAAGAATATCAAGAATAGAGAGTTGTGGGTTCGAAGCGGAGACAAGGCCGAGAGCCAACGGTACGCTTTTTCGGATCACGGGATCGCCGTAGTGCATCTGTGATAGCAAGCTATAGTTCAATAGCATGGGCAACAAGATAGCACGCACCAGATGATTGAACTGTCGGAGGGACATCTCTGCACCAACGTCTTCGCCCATTGCCACCAGCGCGATTCCAAGGACTGCGAATGCTTGGGACGTATCATCTTGCTTTGTGTCCGCTTTCTTCTTCTCGCCGCCCTGCTCTGACGCTGCTGCAACAGCATCCTTCGCATTCAGGTGTTCTCCGCATTGCTGCAGCATAGTCTGCACACGGAGAACATTGCCAGTCCCAGCAAATGCGCACATCTCTACGAGCACCTGGATTTGTTTTGACGATTGATGGGGAATGGCTTTCAGCGTTTCAATTGTCGCGTCGTACGAATCGCTCGCTTGGACGCCTATTGGCAGACGTCGGATGGGCCTGAACGACGGCATCAAATCGGTCACTTACCAACATAGAGAAGTGCAAGGCCCAGCCCCAGGAAGCGTGTCCACTTCTCGTCCAGCGCACGATCCTCCCTTTCCATTAAGGTCTGAAGAATGACAAGCGCAGCTTCGCCATTTTCGCTCCCAACGAATATGAGACCAACAGCAAGCGCGGCCAGGGCAGCGATCTCCATGCTAATACCATCATCAGATATGAGAGGCACCAGCATGAAAAGGATGTCCTCGCGGTGCGAGCCGGCATAGGCAAAGCCTAGTCCGACAATGGCGGATGTCCGGAGCGGCACAGAATTATTGGATATGTGATCACCGAGAAGTGCTAACGCGGCGTCTGCCTCGGAACGAACACCGGTGTTGAGGATACCAGTGGCGAGAAAAGCACCGGCCTGTAAAACGCGTGTAAGGAAGGAGAACCGGAGATTGAGGGCAAACACGAGCCTTGATGTACTCCTCAGACGAGTAGGTGTATTTGTCCACATGACTGAGACCAATATCGGTATCCCACAGTAAACTAAGACCAAGGCTTGCGGCCGCAGACAACATCCCTGCGGGCAAAAGTTATAGCAATCCTCACAAGGTAAACATTTTAGCCTGCGTCTCTTACCGTGGTCTTTATTCTTATAGATCCAACTGTTCCCCTCCTCCGCGTCAACCATCAGTTTATCATTTCCGAACCCTGCGTTGACGAAGGCGTTGACGAAAGTGCCAGCTAGATTCCCTCGTGCTGAGTCAACACTCGCTGTTGATGATCCTTATGCCAGGGGGTAAATATAGGTATGCTTGAAGGAGATGAGGTTTGACGTACGTGAAGTCTCCAAATGAGATTTATAGACATCTTCTAAACTCTTTGGATCTTCAACGCCAAGTTCCTTCCCGAATTGTTTGAAATGTGTGCTTAGGCGAGAGTTGAACAAGATTTCTTGTAAGTCCTCAGGTAGCTCCTCAAGCGTCTCGTCCCCATCATCATCTGTAGTCGAGTGTTGTAACCAGTGATATGGGACTTGTGCTCGTGCTAGGACATAGGCAAGCTGACGTTTCATCTGCCTATCCAATAATCAGAGTAAAGGAGTTGGGATAGCGATATCTACTCACAGATTACCAGGCGCATGGAAATCCTTGCGGATGAGTTCCGAATCGTTGAGTCGGATAGCGAGAGAAAGGGCCTCAGGGAATCGCTGATGTTTTTCGTAAATCATATGTGCTGTCTTCAAGAAAGCAACATCATCTTGTGGTGGAAGGAGGTTCACACATCTAGAGATACTGGTGAGAGGGCATAGCTACGGGGATGTACCAAGGAATTACCTACGCAATCATGTACGCGGCCACGCGACCATACGTGTTGGCATCTACCAGGTTGACAATTCGATCTATGATTTCTAGCTCTTCTAATAGATCGACTGCATCCGGCTCGGCATTATGTTTAAGTAGGAATTTTGCGCAAACCAGCGCAAGGTCGTGGAGGTCTTCTAGCGTTCCGACAGAAAGTGGTATTTGAGGTTTTACTTTTTCGCCATCCTTATCGTCTGTCTCGCCATCAACCCCAGCTGCACCCACCTCCGGCGCTGCTTTCGGCACCTCGGCCTGTTCACGAAGGTTGTACTCTTCTCCAAGTTCGGCAGCCAGATGTCGAACGTACTCGTGGCCCCAATCCCCAGGGTCGGCAAGCGGGGATGTTGAGGGGCGCAGTGAGGCTGCAAGCAGACGGTAGCGTAGTGTGCCACGAGGTTCAGTGTCGGAGTACGTCATGGCAAGTACTGAGAGTATATCCGCAAAAAGACTCTGCAAAAGGTACAAGTGGTCAGGCCCATTTTTAAAGCTCTGCGAAGACCGAACCAGCACTTTGTCCTCGGATGGAGACCAGAGTTCATAGAGACTTTGTAGCTCCGGATAATGGGGCCGAAGGAACTTTAAAGGCTTTGGAACGGAAGTCATGGACGAAGTAGATGTCCGAATGAGGGTACGGAGCGTCTCGAGAGCTGGCCGGTACAAAGTGGTATCTGGCTCCTGAAAAACGAGTCAATCAATGACGTGGAATGAACTGACGGTGCGCACTTTCAGTCGTTCTACGAGCATTTCCAGTTCTCCTCTAAGCTGTAGATCTTCTTCCGACTTGTGCACAAGCTTCAACTGCAGGCCACATTAGGTCAGACGGAACGCACCAGCTCTTCCCCTTCCTTTTCATCGGGCTTCTTCTTTGAGGCTACGCCATCCTTCTCATCATTTTCCTTCTTCTTTGGGTCCTTCGACGGAACAGCGATGGCTGCTTTGGTGGATTCAGGCATGGGGAATAAACGAATAAGTGTACGCGCGTCTCTCCACCTCACTTTGGAATCTGACCGCGACGCGCAAGTCTCCGTGACAGTCACGCGACGTGACACCGAACATTCAATCTTGGTGTCATTTTATGCCAAAAAAAAATTAATGTATCGTGCATGGAGCTGTCAAGGCATTACACTCTCGATGGGTAACATCCCCCGGGAGATTTTAGACGTATTCACATGGTAATCCCATGAGTGGATGATGAGCGCATGATGTTTTGTAGTTTTCTTCCCACTGTGACCACTTCTGTGACGTAATCAGACATCCATCACCATCATTTCTCTCCGTCCGCCGGACTCGGACACAATCCGCCGCAACGTATCGTATCAAAGACGTAGCGCCGTCGCCCACGAAGAAGCGTAGTACCGCTCTTTGTTGATTCCCAATCACCTTCTTGTGAAAAAAGCCGATGCTTATATTCACTCACTACCTTCCAAGTCGATAGGCCGTTTTCTCTCCTATCATACAACATGACCGTGGTGCGTGTATAGATTCCCTGGAATCAGCAGCTTCATCTAACCTCGAGAGTCAGGCGACTTCTTCGTCACCCTCCACTTCTGCCTCGTCGCCTCAATCATTCTCTTCCTCAGCGGACACTCATAACGCTGAGCCCCCGCCAAATCCTCACACCCCAACCCGCGGGAGATCAAGGTACCCTTCCAGTCTCGCTCACGACGGCCTACGGGTTCCCCTGCACCGTCGCGGGACATCGAATAAATATGAGCGTCTCGAAGACCTCCTCAAAGAAGCTGGCTATAAGGAAACACGTGTTTTCACTCCCGAAACTGAGCGACAGAGAGAGGTGGAACGGCATCACGGAGAGGGGGGACACACGGATGGCAAGTTACGGAACGGCATTGATACCATCGTAGGATTTCTCGCAGGGCTCGTACCGGGACAGGCCGATGAGCAACACACGGATCGTTTGAGAGGTGTCCGAGAGGGACGGGCTACTCCCGTTTCACCCTCGGCCCACGAGCACAGGATTGCTTCAGACATCAGTAAGTCCTGATCGTTTATCACGGTGAAATTTTTCGTCTTACCATTTTCAGGGTCAACTGCCAGGGCATCGTTATCGCGAGCCCAAAGAGCGCAGGGCCGCCCACTCACATCCAGCGGAGTAACCAACCACGGCCCGCAGGACGTCCACGCTTCTCCAGCACGGGCTTACCTGCGCCACATCGCATCTGCCCCCAACATCCCTCGGCGAAGACTTCTTCGGGAGCATACACCCACTCCTGTGGCGAAAAGGAGTACCACTAGCTTGAAAGATGACCGCCATACACCGCGTTCACCTCAACCCCCAATGCCACCCTCTTGGCTTGGGACGGTCGCACGGGCAGTCTTGGGTTTTCCTGGCGCTCACGTTGGAGGACCCAATCACATCCGCTCTCACACTTCCCCGCCACTCCCTCCTGGGCAGTCTGGACATCCCACCAGCGAACTAAGCAGCCGTTCCAGTACAGTTCGCGAGCATAGGCGATCAAATCGGAAGCTCCCAACTTCCCCGTTGGAAGACACCACCGCTAGATTGCGAGGTCGCTCAACGCCATCACTGCCAACAACCTTGGATCCATTGCAACCACCCACCATTCTGGCTATGCACTCACAAGTTTCCCCTGGGCAAGTAGTTAGGCTAAACGTTGTGTGCCGCTCTGCCCCTGCCTCCCGGTCTTCGTCTGTGGTCGCACGTAAGACCGGCTCGGACTCGCCAGCATCTGCACGTCTCAGTAATTTCTCCCGTGGAAGCATCCGAGGGAAGGGCAAGGCTTCGCGGTTGGCAGGCAGGAAACGTCGACATAACCAGGGGCATGTCGCAGACCGTGGACCTAACCTGAGTTGCAGGGTCGAAGATGACGTCGCCTTGCACCCATCAGTAGACTGGGACGATTACAATTCATCTTCCGAAGACGAAGACGACGGCGAAGTGGACTTGTCAAAGCTTCTTGTCCATGCGAGAAGGCAGCAGTCGATACAGTCCCTCCGGCGTCATTTGGAGCGGGCGTCAAAAGCTCGCGGCGGAGACAACAATTCTTTCAATGTTGCTGGATCATGGACTCTACGCGGCGGCGACGGTTCGACGGTGACATCCGAAGATAGAGGGCGCCGAAGAAGGGGTTCTGCTAACGATGGTGACTGGGGTTTTTTGGTCACCCCGGGACGCGGGCGTGATGACCAATCACTCCGTCAACGCAGTGGTATTCCTGTTTCCTGGACGCAACAAGACGGCAATTCGAGGAGATGAGTTATGGTAGTCACCGCGCGTCAGATACGATTGCTTTGTCGTTCTATGGGGTTTTGTTTGTCACTCCCATTGTGACCTTGCCAGGTGACTTCCGGAGAACCTGATTCCCCGATAGTCTGACGACCCCGATAACAGCACCAAGCGCGCAGTCACTGATGTGGCTAATTTTGGTGATGTTATTTCTCATCGTATTATCATTTTTCACATCCTGTATCTGAGACCCGTGGCACATATAGTACAGTATCTTCGATACGCTAATTTCCTAGCTAGACTTTAACTATTATGACATTCCTATTCGTAGTTAGCGACACTGTTTTACTTGTCGTTTGCAAACACAGAAGTGCCACAGAGTTCGCCACGTGATCGCGTCCGGACGCGTCCTGAAAAGGCAGATTCACACGCCTTGCTGAACTTATCCCTTTTTCCTTTTCCTTTTCGACGAGTACAGCACGTTAACTGGCACCTATCTCTTTCCTTTCCCCAGGTCGCACCCCTTACCTTCACCGTCACAAACTTCGATGTCCTCAACAAGCAACCGTTTCCCTCTATCCGGCGTCCCCATCTCAGCACCAACAACCCCAGCATACACCACTCGTTCTCATAAGCCGAGCAGCGAAGGCCCACCACCAGTAACTCCCCAGCGCATTCCTAGGGCACAGCGTCACCATCATCAACTCCAAAACTATTTCAGATCACCTCTCACTCCTGCCAGCGCCCTTTCAACCCCTTATACCCCACTGAGTTTGCGCTCGTCCTGGTTTGGCACAAATCAATCCGCCTTAACAACCCCAGCGTCAGTAACAAGCCTCAAGCGTTACAATGTCACTGCATCACCTAAAATTGCCGGCTACGAAAACTCATTTGACGGGCAAGCCATGGCCCAGACTGATGCAGAAGATAGCTGGTGCTCTCGTGCAAGCGAGAATGGGATTAGAGTGGGGTCCAAGGACGACGAAAGTCTCATGTGCGACGAAGGTACGCCATCATCTTCTTCATTACATTTTACCATCTGATGACAGTTGTGTTTGTTCTATTAGGTACGTATATGCGCATTGTTCGGGCATTTTCATATACTTACCCTAGCCACTTCTTCATCTCCTCGTGATGATCATTCCTGCGTACGTGTACATTATATCTGGGAAGTACTCGAACTTGACATCCTTGGCTTTCGCAGATTTCTGATGAATATGCAGCTTGTGAGTGCCTTCACTTCTCCGTCACTCCTACGTTACTTAATGATCCGCAAATTAACTCTTGCCACGAATAGCTAGTAAGGCTGATGTGCTGCACATTTTGGATGCGTATGCTTACATACTTGCATCAGTTCTTAGCGCCCCTCCTATCCTCATGCAAGGTCGATCCCGATCCCGAAGCCAGACGAATCAAGTCCCCTTCCTTTCGCCCCAGCCGCCACCTCACACCCCAGTACGGCGTACCTTGGCATCTCTGAACACACCTTCTCCTCGCGCCTCCAACCTTAGTCTTCTGAAGATTAAAGGCTCATTGACTGACCCTGTTCCGACACGTCGTCGTCGTACTCTCGGACAGGTTAGTCGCCTACTTCCGTGCTTCGTTTCATTCCCGCTCACATTGGTAGACCAACTTGTTCGATATCGATGAGAACAGCTATGTCCCATATCCGGCCTCCTTCTCCCACGCAGAACCCCTGGCTCTTCCGTTATCCCTCAATGATCCTTTTGACCATCGAGATATATCGTTCGACACTTTGGACTATCCCCACGGTACCTCAGGGTTTCATAGTCGGGAATCTTCCGCGCCGGAGTTATCCTGTTCAGTCTGCGGCAACTTGGGTCCTTCCTTGGCCGAGCTTGAACCCTGCGCTCATTTGTTGTGTTCAGCGTGCCTTACTAGTGCTCTTAACATCGTCGGTGAGAAGGATATGGAGTGTGCTGTCTGCAAGACTGGCGTGGCCAATTTCCACTTGAGAAACACCGCGCCCAAGGGAAGCGTCGTGCAGCCTGCCGGTGCACCTCGTGGTTGCCTCACACCTGGGGCGTTTGATGGCTTCAATAAGGAAAATCTCGTAAACGATTTTCACTTTTTTGACTTGCAAGGCTCCTCGACACCCAACCAGAGTGATCGTCATCACCTATTGCGGGAAGGCGAATTACCGGTGCTGCGCATCGATAACGTTCCCTGGGTGCGTATTTGATGCCATTCCATTTTCGTGGTTCAGATTTACCCACGTCTCATCACGGCAGGATATCACACCTCCCGCGGTCATCGCTTGGTTGAGGCATCCCGTAAAGCGTGTGCATGTCCTTCTCGATCGGAAGGGAAAAACGCTTAGTCACGCATACGTTGAGATGCCTGATGAGGAGGCTGCTAGAGCCAGTCTCAGAACTGCCCAAAACTCTGTTCTTGGCAAGGGCAAGCGAGCCCGTGGCGTCACTGTCACACGCAGCAGTCAGGAAGAACTAATGAAAGCATTATTTCCATCTTGGCAAGGGCCTTTCGACGGATGCAGGCCATCTCTGGCGGGTTTAAGTAATGAACAAGTCGTCTCGGCCCTGGAGCATGGGTTGATGTCAGAGACGGAACTCAAGGCATTACTGCATCTAATCCGGTCGCCCGACGTAAGTATCGGCTTCGTCAGATGAGGTGGAGCCTAATTGGTCGTTTCCACAGTCCCACTTTCTCAAGGTCCCTTCGCTCCCGTTCTACTCCTTGATTAGCATGCTCTCCAAATTCCCAGCAGACGCAGACAGTAGACTTTTCTGGTCCTCTGTGTCAAGGGACTTATTGTTCGGTAAGATCTCTGTGTTCCGATTGTCGAGTGCCTATCGTAGATGCTGATGGTATTGCCCCATAGATATCACGTACGGTATGTGGTGTCATATATGCGTCCATCTTCATTTACGATTGTATTCTATAGCCGCCGTCCAGGTTCTAACTTCTAATGACAAGAGCCGCGCTGTAAACACCTCAGAGTTGCTGGCGCAGTTACTCAATGTTGCCGTTACCTGCGATGGTAAGTGTTCCTCTTTTTTTTATGGAAACAATGTGATGTTCACCCTGTGTTTAGTATTCACAACTGAGCATCGTCAGCAGCTGTCCAGCATCATGGACGTCCATCATCCTTTTGTTTCCCACAGCCCGACTTCTTCCACTAGCGGACATAGCTCTCGTCACGAGCCAGGTACCCCAGACCGCCCTCACAGTCAGGGCGGTCGGGTGGCGTCGCAGAGGCTTTCGCGTGTCCCGGCGAGCGTCGAGTTTGGTGATCTCGCAAATCAGTTCGGCGTTGAACCTCGCCTGGTCGAGGCCCTCGCACAAAAGCTCTCAGGCATGTGCTGAGCTGTGCCTAAAATGCAATCACATCCTTCCATCGTACAATTGAACTCTTTTAGGTGCTCTCCCAATCCAAACATCCTCCTTGTATCATTGGAATTTCTCGTCTGAATCATCACAATCACGCTTTTTGATACTTGCACGATACCTTTTTATCATGGCATTTGGTCTTCTTGATCCCATCCCTTAGACGTCATAATTGTTCACGACCTCATGATGCTGGTTCTGTCATGTCACGCTCACGTCTTCTGTCCCTCTATTATTCGTATTGCTCTGCGTTTATTGCTTCCTAGCGTTGCAATGTTTTGCATCTGGGCCACCTGCCATCGCTATTTTGCTCGCTGTGACGTTGATCGTGTATCGTACCCGCCAAATTGATGGCGTGAGTCAAAAAATGATATTTTGATTTTGAAATCATTATTTACGTTTGATAAGGGTTTCTCGCAAGGTTTTGCGACGATAATTTCTGGGCGAGTCCTCCCAGTGATCGCTTGAGCTAAGCCGCGGTGCGGACAAGGACAGCCTCGCTCGCTTCCTAGTCATTTTTAACCTGAAGTTTTCGAGTGGGCAGGGTGTCTTTGCGTCAAAGCAACCACAGACCATTTTGCTTCCGTAGTACGCCATGAGCGAGTCGGGCATACAAATCACTATCCCAGGTGCGTAGCATGTCCTTGTGCTCAGTTCTGTCCAACTCATTTATCCACAGATCTCACTGATGACGACTTCAACTTGACACCGAACCCATTCGCTCGTGCGGCCGGGGGTGCGTTCGGTTTTGGGGCATTTGGCCCTGGTCAAGAGTCTCCGATATCGAGCACGCCGACCACCGTCGTGCCGGAGCGCGGAGACCGACCGTACTTCCACTCCCGAGGTGACTCTGCTACCTCTGACGACTCCATTCAGTCTTCGCGCCCTGCGCGCAAGGCATCCGTTCCTTTTATACATTCCTCCCAATCCTCCATCGCCACGACCAGCACGTCGCCGTTCTCCAAGAAACCATCTTTCGCCTCCATTCGCAATGCCTTCAAAGGTGGCGCCAAGGCAAACGACCCGCCTCCGCTTCCTCCGCTGGATTATCCCTCCCTGCCATTCAATCGTTCCACCTCGTCGTTAGGGCACGCAACTCAGACCCTGCGCCGAGGACCAGAGAACCCAAGCCCGCCCCATCCTCGACCACCCACGCCTGGTTCCAGCGAGGGAAAAATCTCGAGCCGTACGACGCGCTCCAAGGGACACGTATCTGCCCGCTCTGGACACTCGCACTCGAGCTCTGTCTTCCACAGTTCTGACCCTGGCAGCGATCACGGGCATGGCTTCAACTTTCCGTCGTCTCCACCTCCTCTCCCACCGATGCCAAACGTGTTCACGGGCTTCCCACGGAGTGAAAGTCCGACGCTAGCAGAGCCGGAAGATGACAAAGTGGAGGTGGACCCCCGCACCCCAGCAGAGTATGCGCTCCACGCTGTGTTCATACGATTCGCTGCGACCGCAGAGCGCAAGATTGTATCGTTCCTCAAGCAATCCCTCGTAAGTCCCAATCTCGGTCGTTTAGGAACCCCACCGCTTCATCCCCATATCAGGATCACGAACCACCACTGCCCGATTTTTTGGGTCCCGGTATCGATACGAAATTCGACGACATCCTCAAGGCCTTGGGCCGCATCGGACAGAAGAACGCGAAACCTGTCGTCGACAGTATCCGGCGTTGGCGACAATCTCAGAATAGCTCTTCAATCCCGCCGGATATCTTCCGTCTCCAGTTAACCCAGTCTTCGGCATCGTCATTACGAGGGAACAGGCTGTACGAGGCCCTCACCGAACGGAAATCCCTTGCTGCGATATACATAATGTGCCGTGCGCTGATCGTGGTAATGCAGTCCTTGTCTAAGGATGCCCTAGGGGAGAGTATCGGGTTCAATCTAGAGGAAACCACCTTTGAACAGTTTCGCAGACCTGATCTGAAGCTGCTGTCTCAGAGTGCCAACCATAGGACAAATGCCGAGTTGTATGCGACACTCCTCGGATACTTGGCAAATTCAAGATTCATCAGCGTCACCGATCGCTTTCTGGCAGAGCTTGCACCTGTGGCGTCAGGTCAGGTCGCGAAAGATGTGGACCTGAGGTATGAGAGTCTTGTCAGAGGGCTTAAGCACATACAGATTAAGGTCGAGCATCTATCTTTTGACTACTCAGAGCCACCGACTCAATTCTAAATCTAGGTCTGGCCTCCGGAATCTTTTGAAGAGGGCGCAGAGTTCATGGAGGGACTTGCAAAAGCATTTGAGAACGCCCATGGATTCCGTTTCAAACTCTCTTTCATGGAGACTTTGGTTCATCTTTTGCACCCCGTTGCTAAGGTCACTTGTCTTTCTTAGATATGGCTATTTTTTTCCTGTTTACCAGCCCATTGACAGACCGCGCAAGCAGAGGTCAATCACCCTCAGTGGGCTAAGGCCATCGAGATTATCCACCCGAAGGCTAAAGATTTATCAGCGAAGGTCCGATACTGGCACGTGGCGTATCCACTGGTGGTCGTCAGTCTCTGTGTGGCCCCAACGGACTACTTCCTACGAAACTGGGGGGCTTGCTTTGAGGCTGGCCTCAACAAGCTGAAGGTAATGCTCTTCACCTTCGCGTTATGTTTTACTAAACCCCCTACGCTAGGAAAAAGCCTTCCGCATTCCCGTTATGAATGGAATGATGCGTCTCATCTGGACTTACCTGTTCCGCTGCCGGGAGTCCCTGTCATCTTCGACATCGAGGATGGAATTGCTACTCAAAAACTTCTTCCCCCCTAACCGACTTACGATCTTTCCTCCTGAAGACCACCTTGAGCCATTCATTTACATCATGCATTTCATCTGTTCGCGACATTTTGATTTTGGGGCCGAATTTGTTTTGAACCTCATGCAGGAGCCGGCCGTCTCGGCGCAGCCAGTCAGCATCACTGCTATTCTTTCCCCGGAGAGGCTAGCCATCACTGTTCGTGCCGTCCTCCTCTCCTTCAATCTCGTCGAACGCGACGAAACCGTCCCTGCTTGGCCATCTAGCAGTGACTTTTCTGGAACACCGTCGTGGCAGGACTACCCATCGTCATCTGATTTCATACCGTCAAGCCTCTTGACAAAACCCGGGATGCAGGAGTTTTTCGAACGATTCGGTGCTATCTTGTGGAATATTGCCTTGTCGTGTATGAAGACAGTTGGGAACATGTCTGTCTTCGACGAGCAATGGACCGTTCATCGACAAAATGCAGCATACGAAGAGGCACACAGCTACAACGTCCGTCGCCACCCCGATGGCAATTTTGCATATCCTGGCCACCTTTCTCCCACCATGCACCTACTCCAATCGTGCTTCTACGCGTGGCCTCGCTGTCTCCACAAACCCGTCCCTGTCGAAAGCGCGGTCGATATGCTTCTTCGCGGTGTCATCCACGTTGAACCATTCATCGGGGACGCTGCCGTCCTCGCGTTACGACGTTTCACGGCTGAGCCCACACATGCCTTTATTGTTCTTAAGCAGTACTCTGCCTTCTTGTTCGACCCGACCCATATAGCGCAAGAAGGATCCGCTCAGCGCTTGGCACTGGAGAATACCCGCCTGTTGAACCTTTGGGCGACCCTGTTTGACAGTTGGATGCGCGACCTTTTGGAGCAGAAACATGGTTCGATCCCCGAAGAACATATTCCTCTCATTTCGGCCAGGTTAGATGAGCTCGAAGCGGGCGCCCTATTCCTCCTCTGCATGTCTTCCCGCCCCATGTGCACTATAGGCGCGAAATTGTTACGTTTGTTACGCGTTGTTACAATTCACTTCTCGTCCGTGCGCAAGATGGATGTCGAGACGCCCCGACCAAGGATTATCGATGCTTTATACGACAAGACGCTACTCAATGTGGTGCTGGACAACCTTAGCCATGTCCTTGAAGTCGACGACGTCAAACGGGCCAGATCATTGCGAGATTCAGCAGAGGATGCGCTACTAAGAGTTGCAGATAGCGAAGATATACGAGATCGGGCTCTCTGGCAATGGGTTTTCCCTGGTATATTGCAAACGCTGGCGGCAGAGAATCCAGAACGCCAATCCAACTCGCTTTCGATTTTACGAGACAGTTTCGTAGCCGCGGTCTCGAGGTTTCATCATACAATCGCAGTCATGGCTGGTCTTGTCCCGAAGATGCCCCCTAATTCTCAACCTCGAGCTGGCGCAGTCGAGCGCGAGGGTTCCAAAGTCTCTGGAGAAAACAAACTCCTTCCTGACCAGTGGTATATGTGGACGAAGGTCTTGTCGTCCACTGCCCTAGTCGTGGAGAACCGACCTACCCTAGTAGAGCGCAGCCACAGCAGAGTACCATCAGATGCCAGCTTCGATCGCGAGCGCCTTACAACCACACGTGGCCTGATACGCTACCTTACACCCTTCTTGGACTCGGACCATTCACTTTTCCGTGATGCCGCCGTCTTTTGTATTAGCACTTTCCCCGCCGCAGGATACTCACAATTATTGGAAGATCTCAGCCACCTCCTCCACCGTCAGCTTTTAGACGACCCACGACTTGGGGATCTGAGGCAGAAGGTTTCACTGACACTCCCGCTGGAGCGGGGTCGTCGACAAGAACGTCTGTTTACCGCCGTCGCCCGCATCTATTTCCTCACGTCACATCACTTGCGGGACCAACGTCTTGCTGTACGTCAAGCTGCACTTCCACCAGTCTTACGTTTTGTTCGTAGCACTCAAACATTCCTCACGTGGCCAGAGTCCAGAGACAACTTCAAGCTGCAAAGTCTTCGGCGTTACTTTTGTGGGACGGTGGACAGACTGTTTGATGGACTCAGCTGTCTCGGCGATACAGATCGGTTCGTACCCGCCAAGACGCATCTTTCTTTCTATCGCCTTTGCGAAGAGTGGTGTCAACTTGGGCACCAGTCGGAGATAGTCAAGCAACGCCTTATTTTCATGCAACGCTCGGCAACCGATGCCGTCTCCAACCCTTCAGAACGAGGAGAGGCAGTGGTTCTTTTCCAGAAAGAGACCAAGCTACTTTCGAGGGCGGCCACCGCGGCCATGGCATCGCTCTGCGTAAGCTACTTATACTGTTGATGAGTGCAATTTTTCCTTGACACCGTATTAGGCAAGAGCGTATTTTCAACCAGAACCATCTTCGGGATCTCCTACGGACGGACTACCTGAATACTCGAAAGTTCTGACCCCAAAGGAGATACTGGACCGCATCCTCTCTGTACTGGCTTCCATGGATGAATCAATTCTGAACAGCGGAAGGTACGTTCCATCCACCTCCGTCCCCGTTTGATTTATAATCTCTCCTCTAGGAAAGCACTCAAGGCTCTCTTGACACATAATAACGCGCGGGACGCCGAGCTTACGAATGAGGCACTGCAACTCGCGTTTGTGACAGCACGAGAGCTGGAGACGAGCAACATACGTTTCTTTGAAGTTGTGGCAGACATAATTAGCCAGTCCCCGGACCACAGATTCCGGTTCGAAGAGACGATATGCCTGGGCTTGGCCAATCTCTGTCATGCCCTCCATCCCGTCCGCCGCCGAGCTCTTCAGCTTCTAGAGGCCATGCATCAGCGTTCTTCGGGCATGCTTTACCTCACCCAATTCGAAGCCACTGTCGGGAGTTCCACGCCAAGCACGTACCTGCGTGCTCACCGCCTCATATCTGACGTACTTGCCGGGGAGCACCCAAACGATGCCATGAAAGTACTGTCCGCTTTTGCGAAGTGGCTTCCCCGTATATTCAGCGTTTCTGGTTGTCCATTGACACTACTCCAAAGCCTTGAGTACTGGACTCCAAATATCAACCTCATGGAAGACAAGTCTAACCTATCGCAGGACGGGCAGACGACGATATTACATCTGATGGCTCTCACGTTGCGTTACTCGGAACATTTTCCCGAACAAATTGAGGTTCTTTGGACACGCCTGGTAGATGCCCCATACCAATCAAATGGACATGCCACCATTCGCTTCCTCCTGGAGCAGTCCCAGAAAGTTGGTAGCATCACTTACATCCGATGCGCTTCGAAGATTGTTTCCTGCCTATCCCAGTCCGTTATTGGTCGCAGCGCCATGAAGGACTTGTGTAGCGTCATAGAGCCAACCCGTATGCTACCCAGCATCGAGCACAAGCTAACACCCCCAGAGCAAAGTGATATCGATTTATGGTCCGAGCTAGGTGACCTCTTCTTGGAACAACCTCGACATGTTTTGGGAGCTGGGCAATTTGCGTTGCTTTTCCTTGCAGACGTTGCCCTCGAACGCAGCTGGGAATTTCAAGAGGAACTGCCGACACTCTTACATGCTATTTTTACCCATTTGGACCACCGGTCTCCCATTGTACGTGAGTCGGCAAAGCGGATGCTGATTCAACTGTTGCGTTCCTGGATGCCTGGCTACGACGATCTTTCCGACCGTTCGAATCAACCTAATCGATCACTTCTAGTATCGTCCGTCACAGAACTCGAGCAAGAGTTAGATCGTGTTGTTTGGAAGGAAGAAGAAAGTAGCAAGCGAGTTGAACCCAAGATGCAGAGTTTATGTTCCCGGATTCTTACCCTTCTCGTTCCATTGCACCCGAAGCTGGCGGAACGGTGGGGCTCTTTGGCACTTCTATGGGGCACGGCATGCTCCATCCGCGCAATAGCTTTTCGATCTCTGCAAGTTTTCAGGGCACTCCTCCCGAGCACGACTTCTGGTGATTTGGCGCTCTTACTGGCACGGTTGTCCAATACCATTTCCGCCCCAGAGGAGAATATCAGGTCTTTCAGCAATGAGTTAATCCATACGTTGAAGGTATTGGGCTCATGCAATATTCTCGACACCTCCCTGCTTCCTCAAATGTTCTGGTGTGCATGCGCATGTCTATCAACCACAGTCGAATCTGAATTTCTCCAAACGATTGCATTTTTGGAGTCGGTGTTGGGACATCTGGATTTGGATGACGAACAAACGATCAATATCCTGATCTCTCAGCGACCTGCAGAGTGGATTGGGGCTAGCTGCCTCCAACCACCCTTACTTGTTGGCTTACGATCGTCTGTGACGAGCGATGCAACCTTCAAGATGCTGCAAATACTTGCTAAAGTCACCAATAGCAGCCTCGTTGATCCGACTCGGGGCCGCGTTCGCGATCTTTACACTGTAGCATTACCGTGGTGCTATAGGTCAATGACCGAGGACACGTCAGATCCTGCCTTACAGACCTTTGCTCAAGACGTGGGGTACTTGGCAGAACAAGAGGGGCGATCTAGCATCAGCCGGATCATGGCTTCCTTCATCAAAGGGCGGTTCCGTACCAAGGAGGACTTCCTTCGGCAATCCGTCGCTAGTCTCAGAGAACACTACGGCGTTGAGGACTGGACAGAGGTCGTTACCTTACTCCTTGGCCTTGTGCTCAACTCGGAAAGGTGGCTACGAGTCTCAGCGTTACAAATTCTGAAGATCTTGTTCCAACAGAGGGAGACTAGGAACCCCGTAGAGCTTCTGGGCTCTGAACTGCTAATGCCGCTCCTTCGCCTACTGGAAACTGACTTGGCCCATGCAGCGTTGGAGGTGTTGGAGGAACCTATGACTATCTCAGGCGGCCCACCTGCTAAACAAGTTCTACGAATGAGCATGCAGATGAAATCCCTGACCAAAGATATCGAATCCGTGAGCGACATATTCGGGATCCCTGAACACTCGGGTTGGTGCGTCGCTCGGCCACAGCGCTTGCAAGAGACCTGTCGCTCAAACATAATGGCGGTTTTCGAAACGTGCAAGGTGCCTTCACGGCCGTCGCAAATACACTTCGAGCCCGAGGACGTCGAACGCCTCGCTTCGCCAGCACCATCAGAGGACGACGACCTGGGCGGCCTGGTCCGGAACCTGCACGAGCTCAGCTCGTTCTTCCAAGGGGGAGAGCACACTTCCGCTGCGTCCGAGACGGCGCCGTCGTCGTCGTCGTCCTTGGAGCCGAGCCAGCAGCAGCTCGCCCGCGTCGCCGCCATCCTGGCAAAGTCTACCGGCGCCGAGTCCGCGACGGACATCCCCCAGACCCCATTCATAGACGTGTTCCGCGTGGACAGCGCGACGACCGCGTTTGAACAGGCAGGTTCAGACGACGAGAGCGATTATAGTTCGGATTCGGACGCTTTTGTGTACGACTCGCCCGCTGCCTTGCGGGCTATGCGGAGCGTCAATGGGTTGAAGCAGTGAACCCAAATCAATCAAATCGCCCCGTCTTCTTCCTTCTCCTCTGTCGTTAGTCACTTTCTCTGACAATGAAAATGACGAGCGCACTGACGGTATCCCTAAGATTTTATCCATACAGGGCTGCGCTCACACTTTTCTACGCTGATTCTGATGACCACAAAGACTTTTTATTCTCTCTGTCTATCTTGGGTTCCCTCCTCTCCTCAGCAACCCTCCCATTCACTACATAGGGTCTCTCGATTGTCATGTCCTTGTCCTTGCATCATAGCACAGTCTGTTTGCCTAGCATGCCTCGGTTTTTTTTATTGGTCTTTCTGACATCTCATCCACAGACAGTCCGTCTCTCTTATCTTACGTACTCATGCTATCCTGAGTCCTTGATTTGTTCCGATTACGTCGGCTCCGCATACATACGTTGCACACCTCGCATATTAACCTTGAACTACTGGCCACATTACCGGGTGCGTTTAATGTGTAGATTATATATTGCTATTGTCATGAATGCGGAGTGGGATATAACGTGCGAGACCTTCCAATCCACTTCCAGGCCAGGTATGCTGTAGAACAAATGCCTCGGTCGGTCAACATCTCTCAAACACGCGGTACAAATCTGGTAGGCTGGCGATCTGCACGACGTCTCGTGTCAAAAGAGACTTGGAAGCGGTCATGTAGCGTTTCATCGCTGGGAAGAGAACGTGCTCGATCTGCCATTTTTCTGATGCTTCTTCTCGCCGGGCGTTAGCAGCTGCGTGGTCATCGTCGTCTTTGTCTCCGGTGGCATCGGTGTCGTCGTCATCCCCGTTTGGACTGGATGTGGACGCTGCTGCAGGCGGGACCAGTAGCGGGCCGGGACCGGGAACGTAGAAATAAGCGAGTTCTCGCAGGAACATATCAAAGCACTCCTGCTCGCTGTTCCAATTGACCTTGATTTTTTTGGTTAGCCCGAGTGATCGACGATCTCCACCTGGAAAGAGAAGAGACTGGGAAATGTGAACGAGCGAGCTCACCTGTGGACCGAGTCGCATGAAGAAGAGCGGAAGTTTGTCTAGGTTCGGCGTAAAGTCGGGGATGAGTACGGGAAGGCTGTCGACCATGCCTTCTATCGTGATGCCGAGCGAGAAGTACTCTCTCAGCATGTCCCTTCGAGAGATCAGGATGTGCGCAATGGACTGTCGTGATGACAATGATGAAGAACAGGGGGGGGAGGGGGGCGTGGTGGGAGATTCGAAATAAATTAGTCAGTCAGAAGGTCTGTTCTGTGAAAGTGGTGTTCAACTCAACGTCAACGATCTGCGGCTTTGATAGCTTGCTGAGGTCGGTGTTCTCTTCCGCGTCGACTGCCAGGGTGATTAGCGGGCGCAGCGGCGCAGGTGGGTCGAGTTTGAGTCGCGGGAAGTTGCCGAATTGTCTGAGCCCGAGCTGATAAAACAGCTCCTCCCTGTCGAACCGAGGGTGAGTCACACACCCTCCTCACATCTTCTGTCACCGTCATGTCAGGTACGACTTACGCCAATGCCCCGTGATTGACCAGATACAGTTTTTTCAAGACTTGAATGACGCTGAGCTCGCGTGCAAGGTCCACGACACCGACAAAGACGTGCTTTTGAAGAATTTCTGTCAATTCTGGATCGTGCCCGTCAGTCACGATGACATAAGTATAGAGGGACTTATGGGACACGCTACACACCGATGTGCTTTGCCTTTTTGACGTTCTCCCTCAATGTCGACACACTCGTCAGGTAGCAAGTCGATTGGGCTATCTCCTTCGTCTTCCTCCTCTCCTTCACAGTCTCGGCGCCCGTGCCGCGGGGTGTAGTAGCGGCGTCAGCAGTGTCTCCAGATGGGACTGGAGAGGGAAGAAACATCGAGTCGAGTGTTCGATCCGCCGCAGACGTTCGGACCTTGTGTTGCGACAGAATTTTCTTAGCGGCAGGGGCGGCGGTGGGTGGCAGAGCGGGTGTCGAAGACGCAGTATCGCTTCCTGTGCTGTCGTCACGCGCCCTCTCCTTTCCTTTGGATTGCGTGCTGATCTCTGGAGTGGCAATGCTCCCAGTGAGTAGCGCCTGGGCGAACAAAAGTTAGTTAGAGGGTGGTGTAAACAAAAGCGTATGCCGCAACGTCAGGCTAACCTGGTACTCGAATGTTCGCTCCCCAGACTGGGCGAGCTTGGCTTGGATGGCATCCGCTATACACTCCGTGATCGCCTCTTCGTCTAGAAAGTGAACCTCGCGTTTGGTCGGATGCACGTTCACATCGACCGTTGTTGGGTCCAGCTGTAAGCTGTGGTACAACGTCGACTCGCCATCGGATATCAGAAAAGATGAATGAAGAGCACTTTACCTGAGGTAGATAAATGGCGATGTGCCTTTTGGAAGGATAGCGGTGTAGCAAGCTTCCAAGGCCTTTTTGATCCTCAAGGATTCCACTAGACGGTCTGCGGAAAGTCTTAAACGCCCGCAACGAAGAGCGATTGACGAAAAGTCCTCACTGTTGATGAATAACAAAAGGACAAACTTCTTCGAGTGGTAGTTCACGTTGGTAAAGTGAGCCTGCGCCATCCAGCCCCCATCTCCGTCAGACTTGCTGCCCCCTGGCCGATCTTCGTCACCGTCGCGCTTCCGTTTTCCCTTTCTCGGGGCTGACACTTCAGCGGTGAGCAAGTCCTTGGCTACATCCTGACCGTACAACAAGCGGATCGCTTGCTTTGTCGTGGAAGAAGGTGTGGACAAATCAGGGGATGAGGTGCCATGCTTTTTTTGCACGGGGGAATGTTAGCACGATGACCCCTCGGACTTTTTGCAGCAGGGGGTGGCATAACGCACCTTTTTACAGAGGAAGGCAACCCCGGCGTTGTGGACGGCGTATTTTGACACGACGTCCAAGATGCGGGCATATTCTTCGGATGAAGTACGGAGCGCAGAAAGCCGCGCGGGGACGTTGTAGAACAGGTTCTCTGCCTGAGCACGTGGAGATATGAGTGGAAGAAGAGGGGCACAGGTCGAACGATCCGCTCTGTCTACGCACCGTGATTGTCGTCCCGTCATTTCCAGCGCAAGGCTTTGGATCCGCGCTCGCGCCTTTCTGAACCGGCGCCATCTCCCCGTCGACGTAGACCACCCTGAGGAACGTGCAACAGCCATAAGACTACTGCGACGGATACAGAGCAGAGAGTCATAGTATAGTACGCACTTCCACGCACAGCTCTCCTCCTTCGTCTTGGTGACGACGGTCAAGTTGGAGACGTGCGAGATGGACGCGAGGGCCTCTCCGCGGAACCCATACGTCGTAAGATGGGACAGGTCCGAGAACTTGGAGAGTTTGGAGGTCGTGAAACGTTGCGCGAGTATCGGAAGG
>Ga0209488_10001411_pt1 | contig 20477 bp, 16 predicted proteins | sample Rivendell_Oct201_8_FD_188349 | JGI IMG/M metagenome (GOLD analysis project Ga0209488, IMG submission 188349) | Vadose zone soil microbial communities from the Eel River Critical Zone Observatory, Northern California, USA -... | ecosystem: Environmental > Terrestrial > Soil > Vadose zone >...
GCCGCCACCGCCTCCGCCGCCGCCACCGCCGGAGGAGCCGCCGCCACCACTGCCGCCGCCGCTACTACTGTCGCTCGATCCGGGCGCCATCGAAGCGGAGGAGATCGTCTGGTTGAGATCGCCGCTCAGGTGGCTCGCAAAACCGACCGGATCATTCGACCAGCTGTTGCTGCCCGCGTACCAAGCGGTGGTGGCCGCAGCCGCGCCCGCGGCCGCGAGCACGCCGGCAAAACGCTTGGCCCAGGCGTTCTCGACATCGAGCGCGATGGCATAAGGCAGGAAACGCTCGAACAGCTCCGGCGTCTTGTCGGGGGGATTGAGGGCATTGAGCCTATCCTCCTCGGCGACGCCCAGGTATTCGCGAAAGCCCTCGATCTGATCCATGACCTTGCGGCCCTCGACCGAGGGCGCCTGCAGCCAGGGAAACCCGATGCCGGCGAGCGATGCCGCAGCATAGCTTGCGACAGCGGGCACAAGATCGATCCAGCCGTGGCCGTTGGTTTTCACCAGAACGAGACCGAAGGCCGCGGCGCCGCCCGACAGCAACGCGCCCACGATGATGCGCCAATAGCTGATCGGGTTGCGCTGCAGCCCGCCATAGATCAAACCCGCGCCGCTGAGGACGAATGCCAGCGGCACCGCAACGCCGGCGATCAGTCCTCCACTCGGAGAGTTGGCGTGACTGAAGGCGAGGCTCAGCACCACCAGCACGATGAGCGCGACCACCGCCACGAGTCCAAGGCCGGACCAGCCGAAATTGTTGGTGAACAGTCTGCCCAGATAGGCCTGATTCAAGCCATTGCTGAGCACCGCGCGCGCGCTGCTCAGCGTCTCATGATTGACCTGATCGAGCGTCAGCGACGACTTGCGGGCGAACAGCTTGTGGACCATGGCAGCCTCGGCCGCCGGCACCGGCTTGCCGCCGCCACGATGCTCGAGCACCGGTTTGTCGCTGCCACCGCCCGTGATCTTGAGATGCCCGTTGACGCCGCAATCAACCACCGCGGCTGTAAAGCAGCGCTGGTCGAAGACGAGATTGTTCACATAGCGGGTCGCGGCAGCAGACATTCCGGTCGGCGGGCCGAACAGCGGGATGATCGTGCCGCACGGCGGATCGCGGCCGACACGCCGCCATGCGTAGTAGTAGAACAAAAGCACCAGCGCGAGCCCAATAACCGCGACCGGGACCGCGAGATTATCGGTGAGCCACCAGCGCGCCTGCTGCGATTGGCTCGGCGGCGTGATCACGCCCTTCTGCCAGGCAGCCGCGACCGTGAGGCCGTTCTTCGCCGGCAATGCGCGCGTGGTGCGGAACACGATGCGGCCCGGGCGCTCTTCGACAATACTGGCGTCGCGACCGTTCCCATCCTGCGGGCCGGTATAGAAGGCGTTTTGCCGGAACGGCACCGCCTCCGGCAAGGTGATGCGCGCCTCGGCCCGATCGATGGCGAATTCCCAGCCATTGCCGGTCGCATTCCAGTAGAGCTCGTCGAAATCCTGGAAGAAGCCGATCTGCCGCGTGGTGACATACTTGATCACGTATTCGTGGCGGCCGGTGTTGAGAATGCGGTTGGCACTGCCGATCCGCACGCGCAGGCCGTTATTCAGATTTTCAAGTGCAAAGTCCTCGGTGTTGCCATCGCGCGTGACGGACAGCACCTGAAAGCCCACGACGACCTGGCTGCCGTCGCGCCGGCGATGATAGGTCGTGGGAAAATCGCGAAAGATGCCGCGGCGGATAACATTGCCTTCCGCCTGCACCGCGATCGTCTCGGTGACGGTGATATCCCCGTTGCGCTCGACGGTCACGTCGCTGACAAAATCGAGAATCCGCTCGACCGCGCCTGCCGGAGCGAGCATCGAGAACAGAACAACGAGCCCGACCGCAATGCGCGCCATCATGACTTGCCCCCGAGCGAGACCTGCGGAGCGGCGGCTTGTGAGCGGTCGTCGAGCTCGAAGAACGGCTCCTCCCGGAAGCCGAACGGCCGCGCCAGCAGCACGGCAGGAAACGACTGGATACCAATGTTCAGGTTGCGCACCGCGCCATTGTAGTAGCGCCGCGCCATCTGCAGCTGGTCCTCGACCTCGGCGAGCTGCTGCTGCAGATCGAGGAAATTCTTGTTGGCCTTGAGATCCGGATAGGCCTCGGCCACCGCGAACAGCCGCACCAGCGAGCCCTGCAGCGCGTTCTCGGCCGCTGCCTGCCCGCCGACATTGTCAGCCGCGATGCTCTGGGCGCGATTCTTGGCGACATCCTCGAACAGGCCGCGCTCATGCGCGGCATAGCCCTTCACGGTCTCGACCAGATTGGGCACCAGATCAGTCCGCCGCCGCAGCTGCACGTCGATGCCGCTCCAGCCTTCGCGCACCACGTTGCGCATGCGGACCAGGCTGTTGAAGATCTGAACGACGAAGACGACGATCGCAATCGTGACACCGATGACGACCCATTCCATGCGTGTGTTCCCTTGGGCCACGGACTCGAAATCTGACGCGGCGAGTGTGGCTTAGTCAGGCCGGGATCACAATCGGCTCAATGATGACGCGGTGGAGCGCCTGTGGTCCGGAACCTGGATTGGCCAACACCGGACTTTCAACCGATCTTGACGAGGTTCTGGTTCGGCAGTGGCCCGCCGGGAAACTGAGCGAGCTTGCCGCCGACCGCCAGCGATCCAAGGTCGATGCCGACGAAGCCAATCCTCTCGATGAGTGCCGCTACTTCGGCCTTTGCTGCGCCGTCATTGCCGGAATAGAACAGGACGCGCCGTCCGCCGTCCGCGCTCGGATCGGTGGCCAGGACCTCTGCGCGAAGGTGATTGAACGCCTTCACGACGCGCGCTCCTGGCACGAGATCGGCAAAAACCTCGCTCGACACGCGGTCTTTGAGATCGACCGGCTTGAACAGGGGCGCCTCGATCGGATTGTTGCCGTCAATGACGATGCGCCCGTTCCAGTCTGGAAGGCTCGCCAGCGCCGCGGGCAGCTTCGTCCAGTTGACAGCGACGAAGACGACGTCAGCGCGCCCCGCTTCCTCACGCGTGCCGGCCTTGATCGAGGGGCCGAGCTCGCGGACCAGTTCTTTCAGCGAATCCGGACCGCGGCTGTTCGAGATGGTCGCCGCGATGCCGGCACGGGCCAGCGTCCGCGCGAAGGCGGTGCCGATGGCGCCCGATCCGATGATCCCGATTGTCATGTGACATTCCTTTCAGGCTTGATGCCAGGCGCCGAGCTCATGACTTGCCTCCGATGGCTCATGGTTCTGTACGCCGGCTCAGGCACCGGCGCCCGCTTTCTGACCGAGAAGCTGCAGCTCCCAGCTGAACGCGATGCCGGTGCCGCCGCCATGCTCAGCAAACATCCCACCCACTGCCTTGGCCTGCTCCTCGCGCGCCCAGTCGCGTTGCAGTTCGCCTGCCACCGCCATCCAGGTGATCGGAACGACGCCGGCCATCACCATGCGGCGGACCGCCATCTCATGCGCTTCGACGCTCACGCCGCCCGATGCATCGGTGACAGCGTAGACCTCGTAGCCTTCCCCCGCGGCCTGGATCGCCGGCATCGCCAGGCAGATTTCCGACCAGAGCGCCGCCATGATCAGCTTCTTGCGGCCGGTCTTCTTCACCGCACTGACGACGCGAGAGTCTTCCCAGGTGTTGATGAAGGTGCGGTCGATCGGCTTCTGGTCGGGGAACACGTCCTGGAGGCCCTTGATGAGCTTGCCACCGCGGTCCGCCAGCACCGTGGTCAGGATCGTCGGCACGTTGAAAACCTTCGCCGTCTTTGCCAGCGCGATGACGTTGTTCACCACCATCGTCGGCTCGTGGCTGTGCAGATTGGCGAATTGGAAAGGCTGGTGGTCGATCAGGATCAGAACCGACTCCTCGGGGGTGAGGAGGGCGTTCAGGCCGTTCTTGGGGATCGTGGACTGGGCCATGGCGGTCACTCCGGTTTTTGCGATTTCGTCGTTCGCGGAGTGGATATCGCCTGTTCATTGGTTCATGATTAGCCGCTAATGCCTGGAATTACTTACAAGCATTCCTTGAAAGTCATGCGATGGAGACGCTTGCAAACCTTGAATCCTTCGTGAGAAGCGCCGAATCGGGTGGCTTTTCGACGGCGGCGCGGCGACTGTCGCTCACCCCGGCGGCGGTGAGCCGCAACGTTGCAATGCTGGAGCGAAACCTCGGCGTCCGGCTGTTCCACCGCAGCACACGAAAGCTCACTCTGACCGAAGCCGGCGAGCGCTTCCTGCACGCGATCCGGGGCAATCTGGAGGAGTTGCAGGCGACGATTGCGAGCGTCGCGACGGACCGCGGCGAGCCGGCCGGGGTGCTCAAGGTCAGCCTCGGCCTGACTTTCGGAGTCGATTACATCCTGCCGCTGTTGCCGGAGTTTTTGAAACGCTACCCGAATGTCCGCCCCGACTGGCAGTTTGAAAGCCGGCAGGTCGACCTGATTGCTGAAGGATTCGACGCCGCGATCGGCGGCGGCATTGAACTCGCGCCGGGCGTGGTGTCCCGCACGCTTGCGCCCTTGCACATCATTGCCGTTGCGTCGCCGTCCTATACAAAGAGCCGGACGCCGCCGGCCGATCCTTCCGGGCTGGCCGCGTTTGACGGCATCGTCATGCGCTCAATGCACACCGGGCGGATCCGGGACCGGATCATGCGCAATGTCGCAGGCGACGAGATGCCGGTACCGCTGAAAGCGGCCATTGCATTCGACGACCCAGAGGCGATGTGCCGTGCGGCGCTGCTCGGTCTCGGCGTCACGCTGATCGCGGTGCCACACGCGCTGCCACATCTAGAGAGGGGCACGCTCGTGCGTCTGGTACCGCAATGGTATGCCGACGCCGGTCCGATCTCGATCTATTACGCCAGTCGCGCACTGATGCCGGCCAAGACGCGCGCTTTCGTCGACTTCGTCGTCGCGGCGTTCCGGCATCAACGTCTTGACGAACGATTTGCCGGCAGCGTCGGCTAGTGCCCCGTTTCCGAACTTCGTGATACGTCTCAGCATGCTCTGACACGAACTTCGGAAACAACGGGGCACTAGCAACTCTATGATTCTAGTGCCGCTTTTCGATTTGAAGTTCCTAATAGAGTTTGCTGCAGGTGGTGTAGGAACTTCAAATCGGCGGCACTAGCCAAGCGCACCCTCGGCGTTCGGACGTCCAGCGGTTTCCCTTTACCAGTCAACATGGCAGGATGCCGTCGCCGCGTTGATTCCAGCACGGTGCGTTTCCTGCCAAGGGAACAACGTGGAAGGCCAGCCCATGAAGAGCGCCTTTTCAAGAGACATTCAGACTCGCAGTTTGGTTTTGATCCTGCTCGTTGTTTTGCTGCTCATCGGCCTGCCACTCGTTGTCTGGCTTGACCTGAAGAATCTCACGGAAGCGAACCTGCGGCGTCAGGCCGGCGACTTGAACTCCGTGGTAAGCAGCGTCCGCAATTATTACGCCAGCAATGTCGTGGGCCGGATTCTCGCCTCTCCTGGCTCGGCTCAGGTCGCACACAACTATGAATCCATCTCCGGCGCCGTCCCGATTCCCGCGACCCTGTCGCTCGAGCTCGGCCAGGTGATCAGCGAGCAGCAGCAGAACATCACGTATCGCTTCGTGTCGGACTATCCGTTCGCCAATCGAACGCCGCATGTGCTCGATGATTTTGAAAAGAGCTCGTTGGCCGCGCTGCGGGTCAATCCAAGCCAGCAATTGGCCGACGTGTCGTGGTCCACCTTCGCGGATCGTGTGCGGCTGATCGTGCCGGTCGTCATGGGTGCCGCTTGCGTGAATTGCCATAATGCCCATCCGGAGAGCCCGAAGCATGACTGGAAAGTCGGAGATGTTCGCGGCATTCAGGAGGTGGTCATCACGCAGGCCACCGCCAGCAACATTTTTTCCTTCAAATATCTTCTGACCTATTTTGCGCTCATGGCGGCCTGCGGGACGACCTTCATCGGCTTGCAGCGGCGTCAAGCCGCGACGATCAAGGGCATGAACAGCGAGCTTGAAACCGCCAATGAGTTTCTCGCTTCGCTGTCGATGAAAATCTCGCGCTATCTTTCGCCGCAGATCTACAAGAGCATCTTCAGCGGCCAGAAGGATGTGACGATCCACACCGAGCGCAAAAAGCTCACCATCTTTTTCTCCGACATCAAGGACTTCACCGCGACCGCTGAACGCCTGCAGCCGGAGCAGACCACGCAGCTGCTCAACGAATATTTCACCGAGATGTCGGCCATCGCGCTGCGGCACGGCGGCACGGTCGACAAGTTTGTCGGTGACGCCATGCTGATCTTCTTCGGCGATCCCGAGAGCAAGGGAGAAGCGGAAGACGCCAAGGCGTGCATGCGCATGGCGCTCGACATGCAGCACCGCCTCGCCGAGCTGAACGTCCAATGGCGCAACAATGGCATGCAGCATCCATTTGGAGTCCGGATGGGCATCAATACCGGGTTCTGCAATGTCGGGAATTTCGGCAGCACCGACCGGATGGACTACACGATCATCGGCGCCGAAGCCAATCTGGCCGCGCGCCTGCAATCAATCGCCGAACCAGGACAGATCGTGCTCAGCTACGAAACCTACGTGCTGGTGCGGGACGTCGTGGTCGCGCAGGCACAGCCGCCCATCATGATGAAAGGGATCAGCCGGGAGATCGTTCCCTACGCGGTCACAGGCACACTCGACGCTGCCGGCGAAAGGATCGAGATCTTTCGCGAGCACATGGCCGGCCTCGATCTCTATCTCAATCCCAGCATGGTCAACACCAATCACACCGAGCACATTCGTACAGTCCTGCAGGAAGCTCTGAAGGCCTTGGACAGAAACGGCGCACGCGCAGCCACAGCATCGATCGATGCCTTGCGATATCCACCGGACATCGCAGACATGCAAAAGCGTGCCTCCTAGGCATGCCTCGTAGTCTCTCAAGTGGCGTGGCCATTTAAGGCCACGCCATCTCGTGAAAAAGGAGCCCGTCGAAACGGGCTCCAAGATCGCGTCAAGATCGCAGCTTGTTATTTCTGTTGGTCGCGGTTCGATGGCGTGCCCTTCTGGCCACCGTCTTGTTGGCCTTTCGGCGTGTTGCCTTGGCCTTTTGGCATGTTGCCGCGCTCGCCACCCTGCTGCCCGCCTTGGCCAGTCGTGGGCGGAGCGTTATCGCGATCCTGATTGCTCCGGCCTTCGGTGTTTGACGGCGCGTTTCCGTCGCGACGTTCCTGGTCGCTTCGCTGGTTGCTGCGATCACCGCCCTGCTGGTCCTGTCGGCCTTGCTGGCCCTCACGTGACGGCTGGTTGCCCTGATTGCCCTGCTGACCGCCGCCTTGGCCAGTCGTAGACCGGACGTTCACGCCGAGCTTCGTCACCGTCTGAGTGTCGATCTGGCCTGTTGCCTGCAGCCCATTCTTGCGCTGGAACGAGATCAGCGCTTCGTTGGTCTTTGGACTAAGCCTGCCGTCGACTTCGACGTCGAAGCCTTCACGCACGAGCACCTGCTGCACCTCGCGTATCTCTTCGACGCTGAGGTTCAGAGCGCCGCTGCGCACGCCGCCCGAGCCGCGGTCTCTGTTGTCGAGCTGTGCGCCCGACGAGCCAACCGGAACCACCGCGACGATCCTGTGGCTGGTGTCGACGATCACGATGTCCTCGCGTACCACAAAGAAGCGGTGACTGCGCCATTCCGGATGGATGCGGACGAGCACATCCGGAACCTCCACGACGCGCACGCTGGTCGGCACCGTGGTGCCCACCCTCACGGAGACGTTGACATTATCCGCCCGCGGCACGTTCGACCCTGTGAGAACCTGCTCGCGGATCTGGGTGCGCTGCTCGGTCGACAGCTGAACGCTGCCCTGTTCGCCACCGCGCCCCTGCCCAGCGGTCTCGCCCTGCCGACCCTGCTGCTGCGTCTGACCGGTCTGGCCCTGCTGGCCCTGCCGTCCCTGCTGATCCGTCTTCGGCTCAGCCTGTTTACCCTGCTCGCGCTGACCCTGACCGGTGGTGCCGCTCTTGGGTTCGGCGCCCTGCTTGCCTTGCTGCGCCTTGCCCTGCTGGCCCTGCTGACCCTGCTGCTGGCCTTGCTTACCTTGCTGCGGCTCGGCCTGCTTGCCCTGCTGCTGGCCTTGCTTACCTTGCTGCGGCTCGGCCTGCTTGCCCTGCTCGCGCTGACCCTGACCGGTCGTGCCGCTCTTGGGTTCGCCACTCTTGGAATCGGCGCCCTGCTTGCCTTGCTCGGCAGCCTTGCCCTGCTGGCCCTGCTTGCCTTGCTGCGGCTCGGCCTGCTTGCCCTGCTCGCGGCCACCCTGACCGGTGGTGCTGCTCTTGGACTCGCCAGATTTGCTGGACTCGCCAGATTTGCCTTGCTCGGATTGCTTCCCTTGTTGCTTACCTTGCGTCTCACTATTGCTACGGCCGGCCTCGTTGCCGCGCGATTGCTCCTTCTGGGCGCCGCTCGTTGCGCCGCGCTCCTGCTTTTGCTCCGCACCGCCTTGCCCGCCGGGCATCTGTTGCGCCGATGCGACGGCCAGTCCGGCCACCAGCGCGACCGTACTCATCAAAATATGTTTCCTCATCTTGTTCCTCTTCTGGTTCCGCTTGGTTGTTCCCCCATGCCATTTTCACACGGGTTGATTGGAAACGACGGAGCGGACCTGCCGTTCCCGCCAAACGACGAACAGCCGCCGTCTTTTGCAGTGCATCATCGCGCTGGAGCTGCTTAAAGCAGCCTCACTGCGGCTGAATATCGAGCTCGCGCGCGAGCGCCTGCCAATGCGCCTGCATCTCGCGGATTAATTGTGCGGTTGATTCCGGCGTGCCCGCCCCGTTCGTTGCGAGGCCGAATGAGATCAGGCGCTGCTGAATCTCCGGCCTCTTGAGAAACTCGCCGATCTCGCGATTGACGCGCGTGACGATCTCGCCCGGCGTGCCGACGGCCGCGACCACGCCGAACCAGCCGTCGACCACCACGCCGGGAAGCGTTTCATTGAGCGCGGGCAGATCGGGCAGGCCCTGGAAGCGCATCGCCGAGGTGACCGCGAGCGGCCGCACCTTGCCGGCCTGCACCACCGCATTGGCGGCCGCGATCGAGCTCATCAGCACCGGGTTGACGCCGCTTGCGGCGTCCTGCGCCATCTGGGCGGCGGAGCGATAAGGCACCTCGGTGAGGCCCAGATCAGCGCGCTTGTTGAACAGGCGCGTCGCGACACCGGCGGCGCCGGCCGTCACATCGAATGCGATCGAGAGCGTGCCGCGATTGGCCTTGGCGTAGGTGATCAGTTCCGGGACCGACTGCGCCGGCACGCCTGCATTGACCGACACCATCTGCGGGCCCTGGCTGCACACCGAGGCGACCGGCGTGAAATCGCGCAGCGCATCGTAAGGCAACTGCTTGAATGAGATCTTGTTGAAGATCATGCCCGAAGTGTTGGTGAACAGGAACGTGTAGCCATCCGGCGCCGCGCGCGCGACCGTCTGGTGCGCCAGGATGCCTGACGCGCCGGGCTGGTTTTCGACCACGACGGTCTGGCCGAGCGCCCGCGAGATGCCGTCGCTCAGAAGACGCGCCATCACGTCGGTCGCCGCACCCGGACCGGTCGGCACCACGAGCTTGATCGGCCGGCTCGGCCAGCCTTGCGCATGCGCAGGGAGCACCAGGAGGCCGATGGCGAAGGGCGCGCCCTGAATCAGCGTACGACGGGATAGCGGCACGGGAGGCTCCGGCGTTTTCTCGGTTGCGTCGCAGTGTATTATCGGGCGCCAACAGCGCATAGCCGAGGAGAGCGTGAATGACCGGTGCTTTGCATCTTGTGGGCAGCATCCCGCTCGACACCCCGCAAGAGGTCTTCCAGACCTTCGGCGCCCCGCTCGGCAAATATCTGTTCTCGATGCCGGACGGCGAGGTCGGGCCACGGCGGCACTGGATCAGCCGCGTACACTATCAGGTATTGGCGGCACACCCCGAGCTTGAGATCGTGCAGCGACCGGCGCCCGACGAGAACGGCGTCGAGCGGCAGTTTCCGCGCAACGCTGCCGATTCCTGGCTGTTCAAGGTGAAAGAGGGTGTGAAGCAAGTGCGCTTCGGTGATCCCGGCTGGCGCCTCGGCTTTGCGCGCGACGCCCTCAATTCCTATTTCGTGTTCAGCGTCATGAAGGAGCGCGGCGCGCTTGCCCCGCACCTGCGCTTCCAGGTCTCGATCCCGATGGTCAACAGCGTGCTGCCGCCACGCATCTTTCCGGACGTGGGCGACCTCGACAAGATCAGGCCTGGCTACGAAGCCGCAACCCGCGCCGAGATCGCCACGATCGTCGCCAAGATCCCGGCGCGCGAGCTTGCGATCCAGTGGGACTGCTCAACCGAGGTTCAAGACTCCTACGGCGCCATCCCGGGCTTTCCGCTCGACGGCGCGGTCGAGCGCAGCCTCGCGCAGGTGCGCAACCTGTCGCCACAGATCCCGGAGGAGGTCGCACTCGGCTATCACTTCTGCTTCGGCACGCTCGGCGGCTGGCCGCGCTTCCGGCCGGACGACCTCGGCCAGGCGGTCAAGCTCGCCAACGCCTGCATCGACGCCTCCGGCAGGCGTGTGGATTGGGTGCACATCCCGGTGCTCGATCGCAGCGACGATGCCTTCTTCGCACCGCTCAAGGAGCTCAAGCCCCAGGGCGCGCGCGTCTATCTCGGGGCCATCCACGGCATGGAGGGTTTCAAGGAAAGGATCACAACGGCGCGCAGGTATCTGCCCGAGTTTGGGCTCGGCGCCTATTGCGGGTTCGGCCGGCTGCCGCCAGCTGAGCTGCCGAATGTGCTGGCGGATCACATCAGGGCGGTGGAGATTGCCGATGAAGGTTGAGAGGCCAAGCCGGCGCCGTTTTGACGGAGTTTAGGGAGCTTATCGAAATTTTGTAAATTGGGATAAACTCGCCATAACCTGGGCTGAGCCGCATCAGACGCAGTGTGATAGAAAGCCGCATGACATCTCTCCTCGACCGCATCTCGATCAATCCGGAGGTCTGCTTCGGCAAGCCGTGCATCAAGGGCACGCGGATTTGGGTCTCGCTGATACTCGATTTTCTCGCCAGCGGCGAGACTGAGAGCGGGATCCTTGCCGCCTATCCGCAACTGCAGCCGGAGGATATCCGTGCCGCGCTCGCCTATGCGGCGGAGATTGCGCGCGAGCGCATCGTGCCAGTGCCAATCACGGCAGCCGAATGAAGGTCAAGCTCGATGAGAACCTCGGCCTGCTTGGAAAATCCTTGCTGGAAGCCGACGGTCATGACGTCATGACCGTCGCTGAGCAGCGATTGATTGGCGCGCAAGACGAGCACATTTACGAGGTCTGCAAAGAGGAAAGTCGCGTGCTTGTGACCCTTGAACATGACTTCGGCCAGACGATTCGTTTTCCACCGGAGGCCACGGCCGGAATCGTGGTGATCGAGTGCAAGGGACGGGTTTCGCCGAGCATGATCCTGGCACGGATGGATGAACTCGCCAGATTTCTCCGAACAACACCGATCGATCGCGAGTTGTGGATCGTCGAGCCTGGCCGCGTCCGCATACATGAGCGTAAGGCGTAGGCAGCCAAACCTGGGTTACCCGGGCTATTCCTACAAGTCCCCTTCCCTGCCCGGCCGGAATGGTCTAAACAGCGCCCGCGCGCCGGGGCGGCCCCAAGGCGCGAACCCAAGGGGACGCGCAGAAGCGCGCCCTTTTTTTGTGCCTATCGTTGCGTTCTGAAGGGTCCTTCGGCATGAGCATTCTCGATGAAGAGGTCCGTTCGGCGGATGAGTTCGGCTGCGACTACGACGGCTGGGAATGCAAGGTGGTGAATCAATAATATGCCCAAGCGAACCGACATCTCCTCGATCCTGATCATCGGTGCCGGCCCGATCGTCATCGGCCAGGCCTGCGAGTTCGACTACTCCGGCACGCAAGCCTGCAAGGCGCTGAAGGAGGAAGGCTACCGGATTGTGCTGGTCAACTCGAACCCGGCCACGATCATGACCGATCCGGAGCTTGCGGACGCCACCTATATCGAGCCGATCACGCCGGAGATCGTCGCCAAGATTATCGAGAAGGAGCGGCCCGACGCGCTCTTGCCGACCATGGGCGGGCAGACCGCGCTCAACACCGCGCTCTCCTTGCGCCGCATGGGCGTGCTCGACAAGTTCAACGTCAAGATGATCGGCGCGGACGCCGCGGCCATCGACAAGGCCGAGGATCGCGAGCTGTTTCGCGAGGCCATGCGCAAGATCGGGCTCGAGACGCCGAAGTCATCGCTCGCCAACGCCTCCGACCTCAAGCAGCAGGATCGCGACAAGCGCGCGGCCGAACTCGCGGCCATCAAGGCGCGCGGCCTCGCGCACGACGCCGAGCAGGCGGCGCTCGACGGCTACATTGCCCTGTGGAACGCGCGCGAGCACGAGCGCCAGAAGCGCTATATCGAGAAAGGCCTGATCGAGGCGCTCGAGGCGCTGCCCGACATCGGTCTCCCGGCCATCATCCGGCCGTCGTTCACGCTCGCCGGCACCGGCGGCGGCATCGCCTACAACAAGGCCGAATTCATCGAGATCGTCGAGCGCGGGCTCGACGCCTCGCCGACCACCGAAGTGCTGATCGAGGAATCGGTGCTTGGCTGGAAGGAATTCGAGATGGAGGTCGTTCGCGACCGGAACGACAACTGCATCATCATCTGCTCGATCGAGAACCTCGATCCGATGGGCATCCACACCGGCGATTCGATCACCATAGCGCCGGCGCTGACGCTCACCGACAAGGAATACCAGATCATGCGCGACGCCTCGATCGCGGTGTTGCGCGAGATCGGGGTCGAGACCGGCGGCTCGAACGTGCAGTTCGCGGTCAACCCGGCCGATGGCCGGCTGGTCATCATTGAAATGAATCCGCGCGTGTCGCGCTCCTCCGCGCTCGCTTCGAAGGCAACTGGCTTTCCGATTGCCAAGGTCGCCGCGAAGCTTGCGGTCGGCTACACGCTTGACGAGATCGCGAATGACATCACCGGCGGCGCCACGCCCGCCTCCTTCGAGCCGACCATCGACTACGTGGTCACCAAGGTGCCGCGCTTCGCGTTCGAGAAGTTCCCCGGCGCCGAGCCGATCCTGACCACCTCGATGAAATCGGTCGGCGAGGCCATGGCGATCGGCCGCACCTTCCAGGAGAGCCTGCAGAAGGCGCTGCGCTCGCTCGAGACCGGGCTCACCGGCCTCGACGAGATCGCGATCGAAGGCCTCGGCAAGGATGAAAGCGAGGACCGCGCCGCGATCCGGGCCGCGCTCGGCTCTCCGACACCCGACCGGCTGCTGAAGATCGCGCAGGCCATGCGGCACGGGCTCTCCGATGAGCAGATCTTCGAGGCCTGCAAGATCGATCCGTGGTTCCTCGCGCAAGTCCGCGGCATCGTCGAGATGGAACGCGAGATCCGCGCCAAGGGCCTGCCAACCAGCGCGGCCTCGTTTCGCCGTCTCAAGGCGACGGGCTTCTCGGACGCAAGGCTGGCCAAGCTCACCGGCCAGACGCTCGACGCGGTCGCGGCCAAGCGCCGCGCGCTAGATGTGCGGCCGGTGTTCAAGCGCATCGACACCTGCGCGGCCGAGTTCGCGTCGCCGACCGCCTACATGTATTCGACCTACGAGGCTCCATTCGCGGGCCGCGCCGCCTGCGAAGCCGCGCCATCGGACCGCAAGAAGGTCGTGATCCTCGGCGGCGGACCCAATCGGATCGGCCAGGGCATCGAGTTCGACTACTGCTGCTGCCATGCCTCCTTCGCGCTGAAGGAGGCCGGCTACGAGACCATCATGATCAACTGTAATCCGGAGACGGTCTCGACCGACTACGACACGTCGGATCGGCTCTATTTCGAGCCGCTCACCAACGAGGATGTGATCGAGATCATCGACACCGAGCGACGTCATGGGACGCTGCATGGCGTGATCGTGCAGTTCGGCGGGCAGACCCCGCTCAAGCTCGCCGAGGCCTTGGAAAAGGCGAAGGTGCCGATCCTCGGCACCTCGCCCGATGCCATCGACCTCGCGGAGGATCGCGACCGCTTCAAGCAGTTGCTCGACAAGCTCAAGCTGCGTCAGCCGCAGAGCGGCATCGCCAAGAGCCCGCAGGAAGCGAGTGCGATCGCCGGCGCGATCGGCTACCCGATCGTGATCCGGCCATCCTATGTGCTGGGCGGACGCGCCATGGAAATCGTGCACGACGCGGCCCAGCTCGATCGTTACATCGTGCGGCTCGCCGGGGATCTCGACCGCCCCTCCGAGCTCGTGGTCTCTGACAAGCGCCCGCTGCTGATCGACCGCTACCTGTCCGACGCCATTGAAGTGGATGTCGATTGCCTTGCCGACGGCAAGGACACGCGCATCGTCGGCATCATGGAACATATCGAGGAGGCCGGCATTCACTCAGGCGATTCGGCCTGCTCGCTGCCACCCTACTCGCTCGATGCCGCGACCATCGCCGAGCTCGAGCGGCAGACGCGCGAGCTTGCGCTCGCACTCAACGTCGGCGGGCTGATGAACGCACAGTATGCGATCAAGAACGGCGATATCTACGTGCTCGAGGTCAATCCGCGCGCCTCGCGCACGGTGCCGTTCGTCGCCAAGGTGGTCGGCGTGCCGGTCGCCAAGATCGCGGCACGCGTCATGGCCGGCGAGCCGCTCAAGAGCTTCGGCCTCGAGCAGCCGCGCTTCAAGCATATCGGGGTCAAGGAGGCCGTGTTCCCGTTCGCGCGGTTCCCGGGCGTTGATACCGTGCTCGGCCCGGAGATGAAGTCGACCGGCGAGGTCATGGGCATCGACCACTCCTTCGCGGTCGCCTTCGCCAAGAGCCAGATCGGGGGCGGCTCGAGGCTGCCGCGGGAAGGCACCGTGTTCGTGTCGGTCAGGGACGCCGACAAGCCCCGCATCCTGGAGGCCGTGCGGCTCCTGACCTCGCTCGGGTTCCAGCTGATTGCGACCGGTGGAACTCAGCGCTACCTGGAGGGACAGGGGGTCAAGGCCGAAAAAGTTAACAAAGTGGCCGAAGGCCGCCCCCATATTGTGGACGCCATCCGCAATGGCGGGGTCCAGCTGGTTTTTAATACCACTGAGGGCGCCATCGCGCTGGCGGACAGCCGGTCCCTGCGCCGAGCTGCCCTCTTGCATAAAGTCCCCTACTACACCACTCTTTCCGGGGCCGTCGCCGCGGCGCGGGGAATCAAGGCCTATCTCGGGGGCGACCTCGAGGTGCGCACGCTGCAGAGCTATTTCAGCGGCAGGAGCTGACACCGGGACGTCGGAGCTAGTGCCCCGCTTCCGAAGTTCGTGATACGTTGCAACACCCACTGACACGAACTTCGGAAGCAAAGGGGCACAAGCAAGTCTCCGTTGCTAGTGCCGCGCCGGACGGTACGACGTTTGGACCGAGTTCTAAGATCGCGTTGCCAAACCGAGGTTCGGGCGGCGATCGGAATTTTGTCTTGGGAGGCAGGATTTTGGAGGCTTGAAGGACCGATGGACACGATCCCGATGACTGCCGCCGGCTATGCCGTGCTGGAGGACGAGCTGAGGCATCGTCAGCAGATTGAGCGGCCGCGTATCATTCAGCAGATCAGCGACGCGCGCACGCACGGCGACCTTTCGGAGAACGCCGAGTATCACGCCGCCAAGGAGCAGCAATCTCTGAACGAGGGCCGCATCGCCGAGCTTGAGGACCGGCTCGCGCGCGCCGAGGTGATCGACGTGTCGAAGCTTTCCGGCGACACCATCAAGTTCGGCGCGACCGTCACTCTGATCGACGAGGACACCGACAAAAAAATGGTGTGGCAGATTGTCGGAGAGCCCGAGGCGGACGCCAAGAAAGGCAAGATTTCGGTCGCCTCGCCGCTCGCGCGCGCGCTCATCGGCAAGGCCAAGGGCGCGAGCGTTGAAGTCGTTACGCCTGGCGGCGCCAAGGCCTTTGAGGTCAAGAAGGTCGAGTGGCGGTGATGCCCTGTTGCGCGCGAAGGCCCTCCTCGCGCGCTTTCTCTGCCCTTCAATCCGTCCCCACCTGCTCCATCGGCACCATCGCGGCATCTTTGGAATTGCGCAGCGTGAGCGACGTCTTGACGTTGCGAACGTGCGGCGCCGCGGTGAGCTCGGCGACGAAGTCCTGAAACTTTTTCAGGTTGGGTGCGACGCACTTGAGGATGAAGTCGATCTCGCCTGAGAGCATCCAGCATTCGCGCACGAGCGGCTGGCCGCGCACAAAGTCCTCAAACGCCTTCAGGTCCACCTCTGACTGACTCGCGAGATGCACCATGGCGAACACTGTCACCTCATAGCCGAGACGCTTTTCGTCGAGCAGCGCCCGATAACCCTTGATATAGCCGGCGCGCTCGAGCGCCCGCACGCGCCGCAGGCATGGTGGCGGCGAGACGCCGACCCGACGCGCCAGCTCGACATTGGTGAGGCGGCCGTCGTCCTGCAGCTCCTTGAGGATTTTGCGATCGATAGCGTCGAGTCGTGCGGGCAACGGCGGCCTCCGCTGGCTTTAGGCTCTCTATTACCCCCACTCGGAGCAGCGCGAAACAATCTTGCGCGTTAACAGTATTTTTATACCCCAATCACGAAGGCGTGCCTCCTGCTCTGCGAAACTTGCATAGCTCGCCAGATTCCCTACATTACTGGAACAAATGCCGGCGACTTGCCGGCCCCTGGCCCGCCCTGAAGCGGCGCGAGCGCCAACAACCGACAAACGGGGGCGATTCCAGATGGGCAAGACGACCCATACCAAGGTCGTGATCATCGGCTCGGGACCCGCCGGCTACACGGCGGCGATCTATGCGGCCCGCGCCATGCTCGAGCCCATCCTGCTCCAAGGCATCCAGCCCGGCGGCCAGCTCACCATCACCACCGATGTGGAAAACTATCCAGGCTTTGCCGACGTCATCCAGGGCCCCTGGCTGATGGAGCAGATGCAGCAGCAGGCCGAGCACGTCGGCACCCGAATCATCACCGACCATGTGACCAAGGTCGAGCTGGCGCGGCGACCGTTCCGGCTGACCTGCGATTCCGGCGACATCTACCTTGCCGAAAGTTTGATCCTCGCGACCGGCGCGCAGGCGCGCTGGCTCGAAATAAGATCCGAGCAGAAGTTCAAGGGTTATGGCGTGTCAGCCTGCGCCACCTGCGATGGCTTCTTCTATCGCGGCAAGGAAGTCGCGGTGATCGGCGGCGGCAATACCGCGGTTGAGGAAGCGCTGTTTCTCGCCAACTTCGCTTCCAAGGTTACGGTCGTGCACCGGCGCGACAGCTTCCGCGCTGAAAAGATTTTGCAGGACCGGCTCGCCAAGAATGCCAAGATCTCGGTGATCTGGGATTCGGTGCTCGACGAGGTGCACGGCAGCGAGAACCCGCTCAAGGTCAATGCCGTCAGCCTGAGGAACGTGAGGACCAACGCCATCACCAAGATGGCGTTGGACGGCGTCTTCATCGCAATCGGGCACTCGCCCGCGTCCGAGCTCGTGGTCGGACAGCTTGAGATGAAGCCGTCGGGCTACATCAAGACCGCGCCATTCTCGACCGCGACTTCGGTTGCGGGCGTGTTCGCGGCCGGCGACGTGACGGATGACGTCTATCGCCAGGCCGTCACAGCGGCCGGCCAGGGCTGCATGGCGGCGCTCGAGGCCGGGCATTTTCTGGCCGCGCATAGCGAGATGGAGCCTCGTCTCGCAGCTGAGTAACGGCGCGGTCCTGCGGGGCGCACCGGGAAGGATTCACGTGTCGATGGATTGGGATAAGCTCAAGGTTTTCCACGCCGCCGCCGAAGCCGGCAGCTTCACGCATGCTGGCGAGCAGCTGGGTCTGTCGCAGTCGGCGGTGTCGCGCCAGGTCTCCGCGCTCGAGCAGGAGCTTGGGGTTTCGCTGTTCCACCGCCACGCGCGTGGGCTCATTCTGACCGAGCAAGGTGAGCTTCTTCACCACACCGCGCACGACGTATTCATGAAGCTCGAGGCTGCGCGCGCCAAGCTCACTGACAGCCGCGAGCGTCCGAACGGCGAGCTCAAGGTGACGACGACGCCTGGCATCGGCGTGCACTGGTTGACCCCGCGGCTCGGCGAGTTCCTCGACCTCTATCCCGACATCCGCGTGACTTTGCTCACCACCGAAGAGGAGCTTGACCTCGCCATGCGCGAGGCGGACGTGGCGATCAGGCTGCGTCAGCCGGTGCAGCCCGATCTGATCCAGCGCAAACTGTTCTCGCTACACTTCCACGCCTGCGCCTCGCCGGAATATCTCAAGCGCTTTGGCACCCCGCGCTCGCAGGAGGAGCTCGACAAGCACCGCATCGTCGTGCTCGGCGGCACGGCGCCGCCCTGGCTGCAGCAGAGCGGAAACTGGCTGCTGGCCTTGGGCCATGACGGCAACGGCGCGCCGCGGGTCCCGTGGCTGACCATCAACAATGTGCTTGGCGTGCTGCGCGCCTGCCAGCGCGGCATCGGCATCGCCATGCTGCCGGACTATCTGGTCGAGGAGAATGGCGGCCTGGTGCAGCTGTTCGGCGACAGCAATAGCTCGCTCGCTTACGACGCTTATTTCGTTTATCCGGAAGAGCTCAAGTCGGTCGCGCGCGTGCAGGTGTTCCGCGATTTTCTGGTCTCGAAGGCGCAGCGCTGGAATTTCTAGAGCGGGATGAGTTTAAGTTTGCACCGCCATTGAACAATCTCCGCTCATTCCCGCGACCGCGGGAATCAAACTCAGTTTATTCCTCGTTACCGAGACATGATTCCTTGACCCGCGCTTCTTGCGGACCCCGCATGGCTGGCATGCGGGCCCTCTGGTTGTTCCGACTCATGTGGGCGGCCATATTGAATTTGTTGCTGCTGGCGATCGGTTGTCTATCCTCCCAGATCGCGATCGAGGCGTCGGCAGTGTTCCCCTCTGGAAGGTGATAGTCGGCTCCCGCGCCGACGAACTTGAACCGGACCCGCGAGGGTCCGGTTTTTCTATGATTCGCTGCTTTTCCATGACTCTGTGCCGCAGGGGATTTGCACATCGGTGGAATAATCCCGATTGCGCACCGGGTACCTCCTGTCAGACACTGCCGCCGGGCAGACAGGCGAGCGCACCGCAGCCATTGCCCCGGAGGCTTCCATGACGCACCGATTCGCGCCGGTTGGCGCGGTTGTGTTGTCCTCAGCAGCGTTCGCTCTGGCATTGACCGCCATTTCAGCTATCGCCCAGCAACCGCACGACGGCCCGCCACCGGCGGACGTCACCAGCCGCCTCCGCGGCGTCGCGCAGCCTCCGGCTCCGACCACGGAGGACAAGCTGCCGACGTCTGCGCTCAAGCTGCCGCAGGGCTTCAAGGTTGAGACCTACATTCACGGCGTGATGGACGCGCGCTCGCTCCGGCTCGGCGACAAGGGCACGGTCTTCGTCGGCAACCGCGCTCGCGACAAGGTTTATGCGGTCGTCTCGCAAGGCGCCAAGCGCGAGGCCAAGGTGATCGCCTCCGGGCTCGACCGGCCGAATGGCCTCGCCTTCAAGGACGGCACGCTCTACATTGCCGAAGGCACCAAGATCTCCAAGCTCGAGAAGATCGAGGACAATCTCGATCAACCGCCGAAGCCCGTCGTCATCTACAGCGACTTCCCGGACCATCGCTCGCACGGCTGGAAGTTTCTGGCGATCGGTCCCGACAACAAGCTCTACGTCAGCGTCGGCGCGCCCTGCAACATCTGCGAGCCCCCTTCCGGCAATGCGCAGATCCGCCGCCTCAACACCGACGGCTCGGGCGCAGAGCCCTATGCGCTCGGCGTCCGCAACTCGGTGGGCTTCGATTTCCACCCGATCAACAAGGAGCTCTACTTCACCGACAACGGCCGCGACTTGATCTCCGACGACCTGCCCAATGACGAGCTCAATCGTGTCACCAAGATGGGCCAGCACTTCGGCTTTCCATATTGCCATCAGGGCGACCTGCCGGACAACGAGCTTGGCGCGGGCCACGCCTGCAGCGAATACGTGCCGCCGATTGCCAAGCTCGGACCGCATTCGGCCTCGCTCGGCATGCGCTTCTACGCCGGCACGATGTTCCCGCAGAAGTATCGCGGCGGCATCTTCGTTGCGCGCCACGGCTCCTGGAACAAGTCGGAGAAGATCGGCGCCGACGTGGTCTTCGTTACGCTCAACCGCGACGGCAGCGTCAAGTCGGTCGAGCCGTTCCTGACCGGCTTCCTCAAGGACAACAACTTCATTGGCCGCCCGGTCGATGTGCAGGTCATGCGGGACGGCTCGCTGCTGGTGTCCGACGACTACGCCGGCGCGATCTACCGGATCAGCTATGGCGCGCCTCGGACGGCGGAGCGTAACTGATACTTTTTGAAGTCCTAACATTACTGCGTCACAAGCCTTACGTGTCCCGGCCAAGCGAGCGGAGCGAGCGAAGAGCCAGGACCCAGTGCAAATCGCGAAGTTCACGATCTGCCGCCCT
>Ga0209488_10001412_pt1 | contig 20476 bp, 20 predicted proteins | sample Rivendell_Oct201_8_FD_188349 | JGI IMG/M metagenome (GOLD analysis project Ga0209488, IMG submission 188349) | Vadose zone soil microbial communities from the Eel River Critical Zone Observatory, Northern California, USA -... | ecosystem: Environmental > Terrestrial > Soil > Vadose zone >...
AGAAGCGAGAGCTCTTCGACGAGGAGGAGATGCTCGACCTGGCCCGCCGGCACACGGTCTTTCACCTGCGCCGCCTCTGCGATGTGGCGAGGCATGTCGCCGACCCGGACGGGTTCTTCAACGAAGCGGAGGAGAGCTATCTGCGGCGCGGGCTGCACATCAGCCAGATGTCAGACGGGATGTTCAAGGTCGATGGCGTGCTCGACCCGGTGACCGGCGCGTCCCTAAAGACGGCGTCGGAGACGCTGGCCAAGCGCCAGGGGCCCGAAGACGAGCGGACCCACTCGCAGCGGATGCATGACGCGGTTGGCGAGATCGTGAATCACGCCCTGGGTCAGGGCACGCTGCCTCGCCGCCATGGCGTCAAGCCCCACATCAACCTGACCACGACGCTCGAGGGCTTGAAGAACCAGCTCGGCGCTCCGCCGGCTGAGCTCGAGCTCTCGCTTCCCATCTCGACTCGCACTCTGGAGCGCATCTCTTGCGACTGCACCATGTCGCGGGTGCTGCTGGCCGACTCGATGGTGATCGATGTCGGGCGGGCGACGCGAATCGTCTCGGCGCCGACGATGCGGGCGCTGCGGGTGCGCGATAAAGGCTGCCGGTTCCCCGGCTGCGATCGCCAGGTCGGCTGGTCGAGCGCGCATCACGTGGATCATTGGTCGCGGGGTGGGCCGAGCAATCTGCCCAACCTTGTGCTGCTCTGTCATTACCACCATCGGTTGGTGCACGAGGGTGCATGGCAGGTGATCAAGTTGGGTCGAGAGTTTCGATTCCTGCCGCCGGATCGGGTGGTGATGCGACGGGTGCGCGGACCGGGGATGCACTGGGCGGCCTGAACCGCTCGTAGTCCTTTGGTGTGTCCACGTCGACTGGGTGTTTCAGATCTCCCGCGACCGGCAGCTTTGCGACCAGCTCCGGCTTCGCGCGGATCACCGCGCGGCATCCGACGTCACCCTCGAGCGACATCAGGTCGCCCCAGAGCGCGCGCTCCAGCACTACGGGCGGATGGAGGAGGCCGTTGAAGCTGAGCGCGGCGGCGGGAAGGCCCGACGCCTCTTGCAGCTCGAGGAGCTGGTTGATCCGGGATGCTTCGACGTCGGGCTGGTCGCCGAGCATCACGACCACTCGATCAATGTCATCGCCTAACGAGGCGAGACCAAGCCTGAGCGATGAGGCCATGCCAGAGCCGTGGTCGGGGTTGATAAGGACGCTGGCGCGGCCGAGCTCAACCTGGGACTGGATCTCCTCGGCGGATGCGCCGAGCACGACTACGACTTGGTCCAGGGTCGATTTGTTCGCGTGTCCGACCACCAGCTCGAGCAGGGGTTTGCCATCGATGGGAAGCAGCTGCTTGGGGCTTCCCATGCGGCGCGAGGAGCCGGCGGCCAGGACCAGGCCGGCGGTCGTCACGCTTCTATGGGTCTGAGGTAGCGCTCTGGCGTTTTTTCGAACTCGGCCTGGCAGCCGGCGGAGCAGAACCAGTAGGTGACGTCTTGATACATGCTCTTGTGCTGTGAGGTGAGCGGGTCGACCGTCATCCCGCAGACCTGGTCCGTGACGAACACCACTGCCGGCGCTTCAGGCTTGGCGTGCCTGCGCCCTCCTTTCTGGCGCGCGATGACGATCTCGGACAGCGCGAGAAGTGCAATCTCCTCCTGAGTAACACCCCGCACCTTGCCCGCCGGCGTTCTCAGTCGCGCAAGCGTCTTCTCGTCCAGTCCGCGCGCCAGCAGCGCTTCACGCACTGCCGCTGCACGACGCGTGCTGGCGATCAAGCTGACGTCCAGGTCCGGATACGCGAGCGCGGCTTCCAGCGCGTCCTCGTCGTAATGGCCCATCGTGGCGACCACCGCCCAGGCATCGATCGGTGGCACCGACAATGTGGCAAGGTCGGCCTGCGTCACGGTCTGGGTGCGAAAGCCCGTCAGCTCACCGAGCCTGGCCATCGCTTGCGCGACAGGAGTGTCGCCGAAGACAAGGAGCAGGGGGCGTGGCATTCGCGGCTCTATGAAGATGTCGAGCGATCCACCGCTCGGGCATGTGGTGGCGACCATGAGCTCGCCCTTCTTTCGGGTTTGCCTGACCTCTTCGGCAGCCACGATGCGAACGAGCTGCGGGATGCCCTCGGCAAGGGCGCGCAGTGCCTCGCGCCGAACGACCGGCTCTGAGCAGCTTCCCCCGATCCACCCGCGCAACCGGCCGTCCGCCGTGATGACCGCCTTGTCGCCCGGGCGGGCCGAGGTGGGCGGTTCGACCCGCACGACGGTAGCCAGCACGCAGGGCGTTCCATTTGCGGTGTACTCACGCAGCAGCTCCAGTACGTCGTCCGCTATTCCGTGACCCCCTTCGAACGCAGCGCGGCCCACACCTTGTCCGAGGTTACCGGCATGTCGATGTTCGTGATGCCGTAGGGGGACAGCGCATCGATCACCGCGTTCACGTAGGCGGCCGGCGATCCCACGGTGGGCGACTCGCCGACACCCTTGGCGCCAATCGGGTGATGCGGAGATGGGGTGGTTGTCTCACCGAGCTCGAATTTCGGCGTTTCCCACGAGCCCGGGATCAGGTAATCCATGAAGTTGGAGCCGATGCAGTTGCCTTCGTCATCGAATGTGATGAGCTGCATGAACGCGATGCCATAGCCTTCGGCGAGGCCGCCGTGGATCTGGCCCTCGACGATCATCGGATTGATGCGGACTCCGCAGTCGTCGACCGCCACCATCCTCTTCACCTTGACCTGGCCGGTCCCCTTGTCGATGTCCACGACCACCGCGTAGGTGCCGAATGGGTAGGTCATGTTCGGCGGGTCGTAGTAGTGCACTCCCTCGAGTCCTGGCTGCATCCCTTCCGGAAGATTGGTGTACGCGGCAAAAGCCGCCTCCTGGATCGTCTTGGAGCGCTGCGGCGAACCCTTGACGTAGAACTTTCCGCGCTCCCAGACCAGGTCTTCTTCGTCGGCCTCGAGCAGATGGGCCGCCAGCTTTCGGGCCTTTTCGCGGAGCTGCCTGCTGACCATCGCCGTCGCGGCGCCGGCCACCGGCGTACTGCGCGACGCGTACGTGCCAAGCCCGTAGGGTGCGGTGTCGGTGTCGCCTTCCTCCACTGTCACGTCCTGCGCCGGAATGCCGAGCTCTTCGGCGACGATCTGCGCAAACGTGGTCTCGTGGCCCTGGCCCTGTGACTTGGTGCCCATGCGCAGGATGGCCTTGCCCGTCGGGTGGACGCGCAGCTCGGCGCTGTCAAACATCCGCAGGCCGAGGATGTCGAACTCCGCGCCGTGTCCGGCGCCGACGACCTCGGTGAAGCTGGCGATTCCGATGCCGGTGACCTCGCCCTTCTTCCTGCGCTCCTGCACGTCCTTCTTGAGCGCTTCATACCCGAGCTGGTCCAGCGCCACGTCCATCGCCTTCGGGTAGTCGCCGCTGTCGTACACCCAGCCGGTCGCCGAGTGGTACGGAAACTGCTCGGGCTGGATGAAGTTCTTCTTGCGGAACTCGGCCTGGTCGATTCCGAGCTCGATGGCAGCGTTGGTGACGAGGCGCTCGATCAGGTAGCTGGCCTCCGTGACTCGGAACGAGCAGCGGTAGGCGACTCCGCCAGGCGCTTTGTTGGTGTAGTAGCCGTCCGCGGTGATGTGCGCGGTGGGGATGTCGTACGAGCCGGTGACGATGTGGAACAGGCCCGCCTTGAACTTCGTCGGTTGGGCGTCCGCGAAGAAGGCGCCGTTGTCGCTGTCCAGGTGCACGCGCAGGGCAAGCATCTTGCCGTTCTCGTCCACCGCCAGGTCGCCGGTCATGTGGTAGTCCCGCGCGAAGCCGGTGGATATGAGGTTCTCGCTCCGATCCTCGATCCACTTCACCGGCCGGCCGAGCAGGAGGCTGGCCGCGGTCGCGACCACGTAGCCCGGGTAGACGGGAACCTTGTTGCCAAAACCGCCGCCAAGGTCGGGCGAGACGATGCGAATGTTCTGCTCCGGTAGACCCGTGACCAGCGCGAACACCGTCCGGATCGCATGAGGCGCCTGGCTGGTCATGTAAATCGTGGCCTTGCCCGTGGCGGGGTTGACGTCGGCGATGCAACCGCAGGTCTCGAGCGGTGCGGGATGGCAGCGGGGATAGAAGGTGTGCAGCCTGACCACCTTGGCGGCCTTGGCGAACGCGGCCTGGGTGGTGCCCTGGTCCCCCGATTCCCAGTGGTAGATGTGGTTGTCGCTCTGCCCTTCCTTGTCGTCCCGGATGAGGGCCGCGCCTTCGGCTTTGGCTCTGTCCGGGCTGGTCACGGCAGGCAAGACGTCGTAATCGACCTCGATCGAAGCCAGCGCATCCTCGGCCTGGTACTTGGTTTCGGCGATGACCGCCGCCACCTCCTGGCCCTGGAATCGCACCTTGTCGGTGGCGAGGACCGCCTGCGTGTCGCCGCTCAAAGTCGGCATCCACGCCAGCTTGTGCTGCGCCATGAGCTCGCCGGTGACGACCGCGATGACGCCGGGTTTCGCAGACGCGGCCTTGGTCTCGATCGACTTGATGCGCGCATGCGCATACGGGCTGCGCAGGATCGCCATGTGCATCATGTTGGGGAGCACGAAGTCGTCGAGGTAATTGCCTTTCCCACGCAGGAAGCGCCCATCTTCCTTGCGCTTGATCGACTCACCGATGCCGCCGTGCATGTGCATCGTTGAGCTCATTCCCCACCCCCGGCGACCGCAGCATGCTCGGGCGCCTTTACCGCTTCGGCTTGCATCTGCGCCGCGTGCTTGACGGCCTTGACGATGTTCATGTAGCCGGTGCAGCGGCAGATGTTGCCGCTGATCGCCCAGCGAATCTCGTCGTCGGTCGGATTCGGGTTTCGCTCGAGCAGAGCTGAGGTCACCATCATCATCCCGGGCGTGCAGAAACCGCACTGCAGCCCGTGCTCTTCGTGGAAGCCGACCTGGATGGGTGCGAGCGCCGCGCCGTTGGCCAGGCCCTCGACCGTCTTGACCTCCCTGCCCTCTGCCTGGACCGCGAGCACGGTGCAGGACTTCACAGGCTCCCCATCGATCTGCACGGAGCAGGCGCCGCAGCTCGTGGTGTCGCAGCCGACGTGCGTGCCGGTCAGCGCCAGGTTCGTGCGCAGGAAGTCGACCAGCAGCACGCGAGGCTCGATGTCCCCGCTGCGCTCCACTCCGTTGACGCGCATCGTCACCTTCACGCCTTCACCTCCTGGGCCCGGGCGAGGGCTGCCTTGAGGCCTCGCTGCACGTAAACCCGAACCACGTCCTTCTTATATGCGGCGGTTCCGCGGTTGTCGTCCTTCGGCTCTGCAGCCGCCGCCGCGAGCCGCGCCGCCTCGGCGATCAGGTCGTCGTTCAGCTCGTGGCCGACCAGGGCCTGCTCCGCCTGCTTGGCCTTGATGTTGGTGCTGCCGACCGAGGTCAGCCCGATGCCTGCCTTCTTCACCTTGTTTCCATCCAGCTGGAGCTGGACCGAAACCGCGACCGTGGCAAAGTCGCCCACCTTGCGTTCGAGCTTATGAAACGACCCACCGGCGCGTCCCGCGGGCAGCGGGATGCGGATCGCGGTCACGACCTCGTCCGGTCGCAGGCTCGTGGTGAACGGTCCCTGGAAGAATCCATCGAGGGGGATCACGCGCTCACCGGATGACGACTGAGCCACCAGCTCCGCGTTGAGCGCCAGCATGATCGAACCCCAGTCCCCGGCGGGGTCCGCGTGGCAGACCGAACCGACCACGGTTCCGCGGTTCCTGACCAGCGGGTCGGCGATCCAGTGCACGCCCTCGACCATCAACGGGACGAGCTTGGCCAGCTCTGTGCTCCGCTCTACGTCCACATGGCGGACCAGGGCGCCGACTCGCATGTGGCCATCGTCACGCTTGATTTCCGCCATCCCGGGCAGGCGGCCGATGTCGACCACGAGCGCCGGCTGAGCGAACCGCAGCTTGAGCAGCGGGATGAGGCTCTGTCCGCCGGCCATAACCTTCGCGTCATCGCCACGCTCCTTGAGGACGGACAGGGCCTCGGCGAGGCTCGACGGAGCGTGGTAATCAAAGGCGGCTGGAAACATCGTTAGACCTCCCGGTGCACGAGACCAAACAGGACGCGGCGGAACGACCCGAGCGCCGGTATAGCACCGGCTGGTTGCGTTGTCAAACAACGACCCCGGGGCGGCGCTACGATCACCCCTGAGATGGTCCTGGAAACGGTCAAGGCCCTCAGCGCGGAGGAGATTTCAGAGCTCTGCCTGCGCCACACGCTCTACGACTGGTCGGCCCAGGCCGGCCTCAAGCCGATGGCGGTCGAGAGTGCGAAGGGCGTCTATTTCCATACCGTCGACGGGCGGCGGTTCATCGATTTCAACAGCCAGCTCATGTCCGTCAGTGCCGGCCACGGCGACCGGCGGATCATCGATGCCATCAAGCGACAGGCAGAGCAGCTGCCTTACATCAGCCCCTTCCTGGCCCACGAGCCCAGGGCGCTGCTCGGACGCAAGCTCGCGCAGCTGCTGCCGGGTGACATCGAAAAGGTCCTGTTCACGCTTGGCGGCGCCGACGCCAACGAGAACGCGATCAAGATCGCGCGGACTGTCACCGGCCGGCCCAAGGTCCTCGCCCGCTACCGCTCCTATCACGGATCGACCGGAACGGCGGTGCAGGCCACGGGCGACCCGCGGCGCTGGCCCAACGAGTTTGCGATGGGCGTGGTCCACGTGATGGATCCCTATCACGGGATCCAGCGCGGCATGGACTCGGCCGAGGTTGCGCTGGCCCAGCTCGAGGAAACGATCCAGCTCGAAGGCCCGCAGACGATCGCAGCGTTCATCCTCGAGCCGATCACCGGCACCAACGGCATCCTCATCCCGCCTGACGGCTACCTGCAGGGCGTGCGTGAGCTGTGCGACCGGCACGGCATCCTGATGATCTGCGACGAGGTGATGACGGGGTTCGGGCGCACGGGCAAATGGTTCGCCGTTGACCACTGGGATGTCGTTCCGGACCTGATCACGCTGGCCAAGGGCCTGACCAGCAGCTACGTGCCGCTCGGCGCGGTGGGCATGCGGCCCAAGGTCGCGGCGTACTTCGACGACCACGTTTTCTATGGCGGGCTGACCTACAACAGCCATCCGCTGGCATGCGCCGCCGCGCTCGGCGCCATCCAGGCTTACGAAGAGGACGACATGGTCGGCAACTCGGCGCGAATGGGCGAGGTGCTCAAGCGGCATCACAAGCAGCTCCAGGAGCGGCACCCATGCGTCGGCGCCACGCGGTCGATCGGACTCTTCGGGGCGCTGGAGCTCGTCCGGGACCGGCGCACGATGGAGCCGCTGGCGCCTTTCAACGGCACATCGCCCGAGATGAAGGCGATCGGGCAGGCGCTCCTCGAGGCGGGGCTGTTCACCTTCCTGCGGTGGAACACGATCATGACCAACCCGCCTCTGTGCATCACGGAGGCTCAGCTGGACGAGGGGTTCGAGATCCTGGATTCAGCGCTTGAGATCGGGGACCGCGCCGTCACGACCTGATCCGTCCGCTCGGATTCATTAAGGTGGATGCGTGGCGCTGCTCAACGTGATCCTGCCGCTCGGCTCGGCAGTGCTGAGCTTTGTTTTCGCGGCCATGGTGTTCGACCAGTGGGTGCAGCGGCGCCAGGCGTTTCAGCTCGTCTGGTCCCTCGGTCTCGTCTGGTACGGCGTCAGCGCGGGGTGCGAGTTCCTGGGCAGCGCCTTCGGCTGGAACGAAGCCCTTTACAAGACGTGGTACCTGATCGGCGCGCTGTTCGTGGCCGCCTATCTGGGCGCGGGCACCATCTACCTGCTGTCGAAGACACGCTTCGGCTACTTCGTCGGAGTCACCTTCGTGATCGGTGGCGCGCTGTCGCTGGCCGCGACCGCCAAGTACCCCGGATCCGCCACCGTCGGAACGGTGACGTTCGTGGCTGCCTTGCTTGGAGCGATCGCGGTCATAGCCGCGACCGCAGTACGCCGCCGGCTGGCGGCCCATATCGCGATGGGCGTCCTGCTGGTGGGGTCGGTCGCCGGTGCGTACTTGATTCTTACCGCCGCGCTGTCGGCGCCAGGCTGGGCCGTCGACCCCAACACCCACGTACCGGTTGGCTCGGCATTCCCTGGTTACGTGCGCGTGCTGACTCCGGCGTTCAACGTGGCCGGCGCCCTATGCCTGGTTTTCGGAGCGATCTTCTCGGCGTACGTCTACATGCCGAAGCGCAAGGTCCTGCGCGCGAAGGTCAAGACTCCGGTCCTCGCGCAGCTCTACGGCGCTGCCGCGGTAGCGGTGAATTTCGTGGTTTCGCTGCCAGCCGCGATCAATGCGCTCTTGAACGGCAAGCTCAACTCTCGGGTGCCGGCGACGTTGCTGATCGCGCTGGGTGCGTTCATCCCAGGCGTGACGAGCGGCCTCAACCGGTTCGGCGTCACGTGGTCGTTTTTCCTGGGCGAATTCCTGGGTGTGCTGCTGATCTTTGGCGGCTTCCTTGTCAGCGAAGAGGTCTTCCGCAACATCCGGCTCGGGGTGACGCTCTGGTCTCGCCGGTCATCGCTCACGCCTTCGCCCTCGGACTGACGAGACCATCGGGGCCCCTATGGCCCTAATCAATCCCGGGTTGCGACCATCGGGGCCCCGATGACACGGTGACCGGGATCAGACTGGGCCGCGGCCGTCCCTGAACGCAACCGCATTGCGGTAGACATTCCAGACGTATCGTTTTTCGTCGTCCCGAAGCCTGTTCCATTCCGTCACCGCCGCTCCGCCGGCGTAGTAGGCCACCAAAGCCTTGGCCAGGTCGCCATGCCAGTGCGTGAGGTTGTTCTTGAGGATCGCCGTTCCCATGTCGATGTTGTCGGCGGGATCGAAAAGGTTCACCTGTCGGTGCAGCAGCGCCGGGCCACTGACGTCGGCGGTCGTGGGCATCACCTGCATGATGCCGACCGCGCCCGCAGATGAGATGGCGTTTGGGTTCCAGCCGCTCTCGTGCCAGGCAAGACCCATGACGAGATAGGGATTGACACCATGCTTGATGCCCGCCGAGTACAACATCGACTTCGTCACGAGCAGGTCGAGCGACGGTGCGTTGGGATCGGTCGATGCACCAGTGGGGACCTGCGGGGGGACATCGGTCGAGGCAGCGATCGGCGCCAGCGCCGGGGGCGGACTCGACTCCTCAGCCTGCCGGCATGCCACGAGCGTGAGAACCGAAAACGCGGCAAGCAGGCACAGTGAAATCCGCGTGGTTCGCATTCAACGAGGAAACGCGTGCGCACGCAGAAACGCGCAACTTGGGCGAACTCGTAAAGAACTCAAGGAGATATCCACTCGCCTTCGTTGCATTTATGAGTCCCGTCTAAACAGGGCCATATGAAGTGCCAGGAGGCGTTGACATGTCTTTACCCCAGGTGACCAGTTGGTTTGATGCGGTGATGTTGTCGATCACAGCGGCGCTCGTGACGTTCCTGTCGTTCATTCCGGCGATCATCGGCGCGATCATCATCCTGATCGTCGGTTGGATCATCGCCGGATTCCTCGGCAAGCTCGTGACGATGGTCCTGAATCGGGTCGGGTTCGACCGGGCGGCGGCGAAGACCGGGATTTCCGACTTCATGGCCCGTGCGGGCTGGCGTGAAGGCGGGGCGTCCCGTCTGATCGGAGAGCTCGTCAAGTGGTTTGTCCGCCTGCTTTTCCTCGAAGCCGCCGCCGAAGCGGTCCACCTCACGGCCATCACGCAGGTCCTGAACCAGATCGTGCTGTTCATCCCGAACCTGATCGTCGCCCTGGTCGTGATCATGATCGGCGCGCTGATCGCTCGATTCGTCAGCGACCTCGTGCGCGGCTCGGCTTCAGAGATGGGCTTCACCAGCCCGAATCTTTTGGCCTCGATCGCGCGCGTCGCGATCATGACGTTCGCGGTCATCATCGCCGTCAACCAGGTCGGCATCGCAGCGACGCTGATCAACACGCTCTTCGGCGGCATCGTGCTGGCCCTTGCCCTGGCCCTCGGTCTGGCCTTCGGACTCGGCGGACGCGAGACGGCGGCGCGGATGTGGCAGGGCTGGTACCAGCGCGGACAGGAGCTTGCGCCGCGCGTGGCACAGGCCGCTGAGGCGGCGCCTGAGCAGGTTCGCCAGCCGGCTCGCGAGATGAGCCCCAGGCTGAGGCGGAGCGCGTGGAGCGAGACCGTAAGGAACCGGGAACGGGATACCGCCGCGTCTCGACCGAGTAGTCAAGAAGGAGGCCGGCGCAATGCGCGCCGGCCTCTAACCACGGGCGGCTTCGATTGCTTCCCTTGTCTCGATGACGACGAAGACGAGCAGAACAAGGCCGGCCGCGTACTCGGCCCACCACCAGCCCACGATGAGATTCAACGCTGTGCCGGCTAGCGTCGCGCCGGCCATGTAGGCGCAGGTCAACGTCTCGGCGATGTCGGCGCGCAACGCGGCGCTGCCAAGGGTGGCGTTGACGCGCCGTTTCCGCCAGGCGAGGAAGGGCATCACAAGGACGGCGGCAGCCGAGACGGCGACGCCCACCACCGAACGTTCCGGATGAATCTGCAGCACAAGGCCTCCCACACCCGTGAAAACCAGGTAGCCGCAGAGCAGCACAAGGAGCACTGCCGAGATCTGCGTGGCGCGACGCTCCATACCTTCTATGTGTGATGTGGCGGAGCCGCGGGACTCGGCTGAGAGCCACCACAGCAGCGTCACACCGCTGAGCAGCTCGATGACGCTGTCGAAACCGAACGCCGTCAACAGCACGCTGCGCGCGGCGATACCGGCACCGATGGCGAGGACCGCTTCGACGGCCATCCAGACCACGGTGATGACCTCTAGTCGCACCCCTGTGCTGACGGCAGCCGAGCGCTCGATCGCCTTCAGGAGCTACTCAGCTCCGTTGCGGTGAAGGGGGTCCCGTTTCTGATCAGCTTCGAGTAGGCGAGCCCGCTGTCTTTGACCGTGCGGGCCTGGGTGTCGAAGTCGACATGAACGATGCCGAACCGCTTCTGGAAGCCCCATGCCCACTCGAAGTTGTCGAGGAAGGACCACAGGAAATAGCCTCGCACGTCAGCGCCTTCAGCCACTGCGTCCGCGACGGCCTGGAGGTGCTGGAGGATGTATGCGGTCCGATCCGGGTCGCGCACGCGACCATCCTCATCCACCTTGTCACCGTTGTAGGCGCCGCCGTTCTCGGTCACATAGAGCGGCGGCAGGTTCGGATACTCGCGGCCAAGGCGCACAAGAAGGGTGCGCAGACCTTCGGGATTGACCTCCCAGTCCATCGCGGTCCGGGGCAGGTTGCGACGCGGGAAGGTCACGTACTCAGAGCCGACAAAGGGGGATGACTTCGGCCGAGGTGTTGGCTCCAGGTTCGGATGGGCGCCGCTGGGCAGCGGATGGCCACTGACGTTGTCATCGTGGTAGTAGTTGACACCCAGGAAATCGATCCGCCCACCAATGAGTTGAAGGTCGCCATCCTGGATCAGCTCTGCGAGCCCGTAATCCCGCACATCCTCGAGCAGGTCGGCGGGATATCGGGAGAGAAGGACGGGCTCGATGTACATGCGATTGGCGAGAGCGTCGATCCGGCGTGCGGCCTCGACGTCGACCGGGTCAGACGCGATGTTTGGTATCGCATTGGTCATGTTGAGAGTGATGCCGACCTTCTCGGCGCCCAGCTCACGCAGGGCCTTCAAAGCCAGACCGTGCGCCAGGTGCTGGTGGTGGACCGCAGCCAGCGCCGCGTGTGGATCGCGCAGTCCCGGGGCATGCTCGCCGGCGGCGTACGCGATCAGTGAGGAACAAAGCGGTTCGTTGAAAGTCGTCCAGTGGGTGACGCGGTCGCCCAGCGCATCGTGGACGACCGCCGCGTACTCGCGGAAACGATAGGCGGTGTCCCGATTCGCCCAGCCACCGTCCCGCTGGAGGCTCTGCGGCAAGTCCCAGTGGTAGAGGGTGAGCCAAGGCAGGATGCCTGCCTCGAGCAGCTCGTCCACGAGACGGTCGTAGAAAGCGAGGCCCTGGCGGTTGACGCCGCGATCACCAGGTTTGATGCGCGCCCAGCTCGTGGAGAATCGGTACGCGCCCAAACCCAGGTCCTTCATGAGCGCCACGTCCTGCGGCATCCGGTGGTAGTGATCGACCGCGACCTCAGGGGTATCACCACCGGCGACTGCCCCCGGCACACGCGCAAAGACGTCCCAGATCGAGTCCTCTTTGCCCTCCTCATGCGCCGCGCCCTCGACTTGAGCGGCGGCCGTCGCCGAACCCCAGAGAAAGCCGGACGGAAACCCGTGTGCCAACTAGCCCTTCACCGCCCCATGCATGATGCCCTCCACGAGCTGCTTGCCCGCAAAGACGAACAGGACGAGCAGCGGCACGGTGGCCAGGAGAACTCCGGCGAGCACGATCGAATAGTCGACGAAGTAGTTGGCCTGGAGCGTGGCGAGCGAAACCGGCAACGTTGGGTTCGACTGATTCAACACGATGAAGGGCCAGAAGAAGTTGGTCCAGGTCATGATGAAAGTGAAGAGGCCCAACATCGCGGCCGCCGGGCGGGCCGCCGGCAGAGCGATGTGCCAGAACGTTCGGAACATGCTGGCGCCATCGATTCGCCCAGCCTCGACCAGCTCATCCGGCAGCGCCTGGGCGATGTACTGCGTCATCCAGAACACGCCAAAGGCGGTGACCAGGCCGGGGATGATGACTGCTCCCAGCGTGCCGGTCCAGCCGAAGGTCGACATGGCGATAAAGAGCGGCACAACGCTGAGCTGGGTCGGCACGCACATCGTGCCGATCACGAAGAGGAGCATCCCTTTCTGGCCGCTGAAGCGACCCTTCGCGAACGCGAAGCCCGCCAGGGTCGAGAAAAAGACGACCGAGGCCGACACGACTGACGAGACGATGATGCTGTTGGTGAGCGCCTTCCAGAAATTGACGCTCTCGTTGTTGATGACGGCGGCGGCGTTATGGAGGAAGTTGCCTCCCGGCCACCACGACATGTTCGTGTCGCTGAGCGTGCCTCCATTGCCGCTGCCAATCAGAAATGACCAGTAAAAAGGAAAAAGGGAGGCGACCAGGATTGCTGAGAGCAACCCATACACCAGCAAGCCTGGCCGCTGGGCGATCCGCGCTTCCGCCTGCCGGCGTCTGATCCCGGATATCAGCACGGTCAATTCGCAGGCCCCTCGTTGCTGGCGATGCGGCGGGTGATGGCCAGGTTGACCAGGCCGATCGCGACGATGACCACAAACAGCAGCCACGCGACGGCCGCCGCACGCCCAAAGTTCAGCTGGGTCCAGCCCAACTTGTAGAGGTAGATGGTCATTGTCATCCACTGCTGGTTTTCGCCGCCAAGGCCGTTCTGGTCATACAGGCGCGGCTCGTCGAAGATCTGGAGCCCGCCGATGGTGGCGGTGATGATGACGAAGATCAAAGTCGGCCGCAGCTGCGGGATCGTGATCCGGAAAAAGCGGTTGATTCGCCCGGCTCCGTCGATCGCCGCCGATTCGTAGAGGTCGCGCGGGATGGCCTGCATCCCGGCAAGAAGTATCAGGGCGTTGTAGCCAGTCCAGCGGAAGTTGACCATCGTCGCGATGGCCACATGGCTGGCGAATGGGTCCGTGTGCCACAGGATGGGTGCGATGCCGACATGGGCCAACGTCCTGTTGACGAGGCCGTATCTCTCACCGAACATGCTGCCGAAGATCAGGGCCACGGCCACCGGCATCACGACGAACGGCACGAGCACGCTCATCCGCCAGAACGTCTTGTTGCGCAGGTTGCTGTCCAGGACCGCCGCGATGACGATCGCGAAGATCAACTGGGGCACCGCTGACACGAGGAAGATGCTCAGGGTATTGCGAACAGCGACCCAGAACTGTCTCTGCTGCAGGACAAAGGTGAAGTTGTCAAAGCCCACCCACTTGCCCTGGCCGCCTAGAAGATCCCATTGGTGGACGGCGACCCATCCCGTGTACAGCAGCGGAAAGAGCCCGACCAGTGCGAAGAGGATGAAGAACGGAGACACAAACAGGTAAGGCGAGAACCTGACGTCCCAACGGCCCAGGCTTTCCCTGAAGGCGAGCCGGCTGCGCGTGCGCTCCGGAACCACGAACGTCGAGGTTGTCATAACTGGCTCCTGAGTGGGATGAAGCTGGGCCGCCGGCCGGCCCAGCTTCGAGGTCAACGTTTCTGTTTGGTGTTCGCGGTGACTAGCCGAGCGCTTTGATGTCAGAGACCACCTGCGTCCACGACGCGTCAATCGTCTGCTTCTTGCTTTCGACTCGGGTCAGTCCGTCCTGGACTGCCTGCATGATGGCTGCGTACTTCACGCCCTTATAAGGGGTGACCTTCACGGCCTTGGCGCGGTCGGAGAAGATCTGGCCGATCGGTGCGTTGTTGAAGTACGGGTTCATGGCGCCGGTCAGGGCCGGGTCCGTGTAAGCCGCTACCTGGCTGGGGTAGTTGCCGGTGGTGGTGAAGGCGGCGATCTGCTGCGCGGGAGCGGTCAGCCATAGAGCGAGCTCTTTGGCCGCGGCGGTGTGCTTGCCCTGGGTGGGAACCGTCAGGTACGAGCCGCCCCAGTTGCCGCCACCGTTCGGAAAGACGTTGGCGATCTTCCAGTCGGTGACCTTCGGGCCGTTGCCCGAGATGACACCCAGCATCCATGAGGGGCAGAGCATCGTTGCCCAGGCGCCGTTGGCCAGACCGGCGTTCCAGTCAGTGCTCCACTCTTGAAGATGCGCCGAGTTAGTCGAGCTGGCCGTGAGCACGGAGGTAAAGGCTGCTTTTACATCCGGATTCGTGGTCGCGACCACCGTGCCGTCGTTCTGCTCAAAGAAGTTCGAGTACTGGTTGGCGAGGCCCTGGAAGGTCGCGCCGGCTGAATCGAACCAAGCGGTGCCGGTTTTCTTCGCCGCGAACTGCTGGCCCACGGTGTAGTAGTTGTTCCAGTCGCCGGTTAAGAGCTTGGCCACGCCTGCGGGGTCGCCGGCGAGCCCGGCTTTGACCAAAGGTTCAGATCTGTAGCAGATTGCCTCGGGTCCGATGTCGGTGCCTGCGCCGATGAGCTTGCCGTTGACTGTTGCCGCAGCGCTCTTCCAGTCAAGCCAGCGGGTCTTCGTGTCGGCGGTGTTCAGGTCAACGAACAGGTTGGGGTACTGCTTGAGCTTCGGCATCCAGTCGACCTCGACCGCCTCGACGTCGCCGAGACCTGAGCCCGCCGCGAGCTTCGCGAACATGTTGTCCTGCGCCGCCTGCGATGTCGCCGCGATGTTTTGGACAACGGTCACGTTGGGGTGAAGCGTGTGGTACTGCGCGAGCATCGAATCGCTGTAGCCGAACTTGTTGAAGGTCGCCAGCGTGAGCGTGATCGGGGTGTTGTCGGTATTGCTTGTGGTGCCGGTAGCGCAGCCGGCGATCAACAGGGTGGCTGCGATCGCCCCACCGAGAATGCTGCCGGTTCTCTTGAATCTATTCATGGCTTCCTGTGTCTACCTCCTTGCGCACTTGACGTGCAGATTTGATGAGAGTGGGCAACAGCCGCTTCGCCTCTATTCCCCTACCCTCCCTGTCCGCTGGATGCGCGGACGACTAGCTCGGTCGCCAGGATGACCCGCCTCCCACCCGACCCTCCGTGGTCGAGCAGCAATCGCGCCATCTCGCGGCCCATCTCTTCGATTGGCTGGCGCACGCTCGACAGCGCCGGAACAGTTGAGGTCGCGATCGGTGAGTCGTCGAAGCCGACGACGGCGACGTCTTGCGGCACGCGCCGCTTGTGCTGCCGCAGGACGGCGAGCGCACCCGAAGCCATCACGTCCGAGGCGCAGAAAACCGCGTCCAGGTCAGGATGCCGGGCGAGCAGAGCCAGCATCGCGACACCGCCGCTCTCCTGCCCGAAATCACCCATCGCTTCGTACGACTCGTCGTGTGGGAGGCCCGTTTGCTGGAGCGCTTCCCGATAGCCCTGCAGGCGGTCGACACCGGCGCCCATGTCAAGTGGGCCGCTGATCGTGGCGATGCGCTTGCGGCCGGTGGCCACGAGGTGCTCCACCGCAACACGCGCGCCACCCACGTTGTCGACGTCTACGTATGTCACGTGCCCGTTGCCACTCGGCCGTCCACCGAGCACCACCGGCATTCCCCGCTGGTGGAGGCGTTCGGGGAGTGGATCCGCCCCGTGGAACGAGACCATCAGGACGCCGTCAACGTGTCCCGCTGAGAGGTAGCTTTCCAGCCTCGTTTCATCTGCCTCCGATTGCGGCGCCAGGAGGACGAGCTGCAGCTGCTTGCGGGCAAGCACCTCGCTGATGCCGCGAACCAGGCGGGGGAAGAACGGGTCGCCGAACAGCATCGCTGTCGGCTCGGGGATCACCAGGCCAATCGAGTCGGTCCGTCCCGTCACCAGGGTTCGAGCAGCGCGGTTGGGCACGTAGCTCAGCTTTTGCGCGGCCCGCTCGACAGCCCGCTTTGCCTGGGCGCTCACCCTGGGGCTGAGGGTGAAGACGCGAGATGCGGTCGCTCGCGAGACTCCTGCAAGCTTCGCCACCTCTTCGAGCGTCGGGGCAGGGGAGCCGTTCTGTGGGAGCGCTCTCACGTGCAGTTTGTACTACGGGTGGGTGCCTTTGTCAAGTGTTGTGAGAGAGCGCTCTCCCGTCGCCCCTGGAGGGGAGATCAAAAGAGGACGCGAGACGGCTTCACCAGGTCGCAGCGGGGCCGGGTGCGGGAAGATTCGGGTAGAGGTGGATGCCATCGACAGGGTCCTGATGAATACGCGACTCCACTATCTGGGGAGCGCCGCCCGGATCCTGGAACCAGTCCAGCACCTGGCGATCCTCACGTGCATGGACGCCCGGATCGAGATCTTGGCCCTACTTGGTCTTCGACCCGGGGATGCCCACATCATCCGCAACGCCGGAGGCCGGGCCTCGGCTGACGTGTTGATCGCTTTGGCGGTGTCTCAAGCGGTCATGAAGACTCGCGAGGTGATGGTTATCCATCACACCGAATGCGCGCTTGGGCGTTTCAGCCAGGCCCAGCTGGCTGAACAGGTGAGCGCCGCGAGCGGCCATCACTTTGCCGGCGACTTCGACACCTTCGCCGATCCCATCGCCGCGATCGCACAGGATCTCGAACGCCTTCGGGCCTGCCCTTATCTAGCCCATCGGGACAAGATCCGAGGATTCATGTACGACCTCGCCGCCAACACTGTCACTGAGGTGAGCCAAGCTGGGACACAGTGATTTCCCAGGCGTATCCCAGGACGCTCGACGAAATTAGCTTGTGGTGGGGCTCCTGGACTCGTTGATTTCACGCCGCCGCCTTCTGCTTGGAACTCTGACCGTCCTCGCGGGAGCGGTGGTTGCCGCGTGCACGGGCCGCGGCCAGACGGCGGTGACCTCCTCACCATCGCCCTCTGCGTCGACGTCGCCATCCGCGATCCCGATGCCGGCATGCGTCGTCACGCCCACCGAAACCGAAGGGCCCTACTTCGTCGACGAACGTCTGGACCGCTCCGACATCACGATCGACCCGACCGGTGGCGGGGCTCGGCCAGGGGTGCCTATGGCCCTTACATTCACCATCGCTCGAGTCGGATCGGGAGGCTGCACGGCGCTGAGCGGCGCGCAGGTGGACGTCTGGCACTGCGACGCCGGCGGGGTCTATTCGGATGTCGCCGCAAACAACTCGGCCGGCAAGAAATTCCTGCGGGGCTACCAGGTGACCGATTCCGCCGGCGTCGCAAAGTTCACGACCATCTATCCGGGCTGGTACCAGGGGCGAGCGGTTCACGTCCACTTCAAGATTCGGACGTTCACCGGAAGCTCGAAGACCTTTGAGTTCACGTCGCAGATCTTCTTCGACGACACCGTGACCGATGCGGTCTTCAAGGTGGCGCCGTACAGCTCTCGCGGAACCCGCGACACGCGCAACCAGAACGACATGGTCTACACGTCGAACAACAACAGCGGTGCGATGCTGCTGGCTGCGCTCACGCCGACGAGCGCCGGCTATGCCGCGTCGTTCGCCGTCGGGCTCAATCTCAATTAGTTTGGCGCGGGTCATAGTCGAGGCCGAGCCGTTCGAGTCACCCGACGCTCGCCGATTGATCGCGGCGCTCGACGAACACCTGGCAAGTCGATATCCAGCTGAGCAGCGGTTTGGCCCGAACCTCAAACCCGCGCAAATGGCGCCGGGTCTCGGGACCTTCGTGATCGCGCGGGCGGATGGGCGCGCGATTGGTTGCGGCGCGCTTCGCCTTCTGGATGAAACCACCGCCGAGGTGAAGCGCATGTACGTCGAGCCGGCGCAGCGCGGGCGAGGAGTCGCCAAAGAAATTCTCGATCACCTGGAAGCCGTTGCTGCGGCGCTGGCCGCGCGCAGGTTGGTGCTGGAAACCGGCGTCTACCAGGAAGAGGCGATCGGCCTTTACCTTAGGGCCGGATTCAGGCAGATCGACTGCTGGGGCGAGTACGCGACTGCGCCGACCAGCGTTTGTTACGAAAAGCAGCTCTAGCGCCCGGGCGTGTGCGGCGGCGCCCAGAAGACCAAAACTCGCAGATCCTCTTCGATGCTGTGGAATCGGTGCTCGACTCCGGCCGCCACGAATACAAGGCTGCCGGGCTTGACGGGCCGATCCTCGTCGGCCACCCGGATCGTGCCGCGGCCGCTGATGACGTAGTAAACCTCGTCTTCGGAGTGCGGTCGCTGGCGATCGGTCGTGTCCCGCGGCCAGATCGATAAACCAACGCTCAGCTTCTCCGAAGCGAAAAAGTCGATGTAGCCATGACCTTCGGAATCGCGAGGCTGCGGATCGAGTTCGGAAATCTCGAATGCTTCCACTCAACTTCACAATAACCAGGTGAGCCGCCTCCACTACGGCTGGGTCGTGGCCGGAGTCACCTGGTTCACTCTGCTGGCGGCGGCCGGGTTCCGGTCCACGCCCGGCGTCCTGATCGTCCCGCTCGAGCACGAGTTCGGCTGGTCGCGGGCGACCATCTCGGTGGCGGTATCGATCAACCTTCTGCTCTTCGGCCTTTTCGCCCCATTCGCCGGCGGCTTGATGGAGCGATTCGGGGTGCGCCGCGTCGTGGTGGGGGCCCTGCTGACGGTTTCCGCAGGTTCCGGCCTGACCATCTTCATGCACGCGCCCTGGCAGCTCGATCTGCTGTGGGGCGTGGTGGTCGGAGTCGGCACCGGGTCAATGGCCACGGTGCTTGCCGCGATCGTTGCCAACCGTTGGTTCGTTCAGCGACGCGGCCTGGTCCTCGGCGCCCTGACCGCTGCAGGCGCGACCGGCCAGCTGATCTTCCTACCCGCGCTGGCCTGGCTGGCCGTGAACATGGGATGGCGGACAGCCGCCATCGTCGTCGCCGGCGCCGCATTGCTCGGCATCCCTCTGGTCGTGGCCTTCATGCGCGATCGCCCCGCCGACGTTGGTCTGCGGGCCTACGGTGCGACCGAGGCTGACGAGCCCGCGCCGCCTCTGCGCAATCCTGTGCAGGCCGCACTCGGAGGACTTGCGATGGGGTTTCGCAACCGCAACTTCTGGTTGCTGGCGGGCAGCTTTTTCATCTGCGGAGCCAGCACCAACGGTTTGATCGGCACCCACCTGATTCCGGCGTCGATCGACCATGGGATGCCAGAGGTGACGGCCGCCAGCCTGCTGGCCTTCATCGGCCTGTTCGACGTGGCGGGGACGATGATCTCGGGGTGGCTGACCGACCGCCTCGACTCGCGCTGGCTGCTGTTTTGGTACTACGGGCTGCGCGGGCTTTCTTTGCTCTTCCTGCCGTACGCCTTTGGCGTTCAGTACTTCGGCCTGTTCCTCTTCATCGTCTTCTACGGGCTGGACTGGGTAGCGACCGTGCCTCCGACTGTGGCATTGACCGCGGATACCTTCGGCAGGCGGAATCTCGGCGTGGTCTATGGGTGGGTTTTCGCCTCTCATCAGCTGGGGGCGGCCGCGGCGGCTACAGCGGCGGGGGCGGTCCGAACCTATTTCGGCGACTACCAGATCGCATTCATGACCTCCGGCCTGCTCTGTCTGCTCGCCGCCGGCCTGGTGATCCGCATCAGCCGCGCGCGCGGTCCCGAAACGGTGGCGGCGCCGCCGCTGCCGGCCCCCTCGTACTGAGGCGAGTCGTTCTCGCGGGTCTTGTCGCGGGCGCACTCGCGCTGGTCCCGACTACAGCTTCCGCTCACGCGCAGCTGGTCGTCTCCAACCCCGAGCCCGGCTCCATCCTCCAAACGCTTCCGGCTGCGGTCGACCTGGTGTTCACAGAGTCGGTGACCCTGGCGGGGCGAGGCATCAGCGTGTACGGACCAGATGGAAAGCTGGCGTCGAGCGGATCGGCGCGTGCAGTGGGTAATCGCGTCTCGATTCCTCTGCGGGATGCGGGCGCTGGCACCTATGCGGTGATCTGGACGGTGGTCGCGTCGGACACACATCCCTCTCGAGGAGAGTTCACCTT
>Ga0209488_10001413_pt1 | contig 20476 bp, 21 predicted proteins | sample Rivendell_Oct201_8_FD_188349 | JGI IMG/M metagenome (GOLD analysis project Ga0209488, IMG submission 188349) | Vadose zone soil microbial communities from the Eel River Critical Zone Observatory, Northern California, USA -... | ecosystem: Environmental > Terrestrial > Soil > Vadose zone >...
CTTTGTACATGTCCACGAAGTCCAACTTGGGGCTTCTGCAGCCCCGCGGCCGCTCCTACCTCACCACTCTCAACCTTATGTGGGCCATGCCTGGCCCAAGGTAGGCGACGAACAGGGGAGTAGGAGCGGACGATAAAATGATACCCAAAAAAAAAAAACCTAACCCGGCCCTAACTGGGATCCCGTACTAGGGGCCTAGGATTCAACAAATTATTCAGTTGTCCTATATAATATGGGGTAACATTTGAGTCTACTCTGTATTCAACATTCAATGACCGACAGGTTGAGGTCTCCGGTTATCCACTCTGTAGTCAGTAGTAGTCAGAAATCCCATTCGATGACCAAGAACAGGGAAAGGCAATCGATCGCCCACACGGAATGCAACACAGGACAAGTAACAACCAAACGATAATCCGTTCTACTCCGGACGTCCTCCGGGATATCGCATTGTTCCGCTGCACACGCTGCATACTCCCCTTGAACAGTAATCCTCTGCAGTAAGATGACGTCGTCCCGCAGACTACGCGTACTCATGTACCAGGTTTGTGGGCCCTTGTAATCTGGATCCAGATAAAGATTAAAACATGTTTGCATATTGAAAGAACTTGGGACGAGGAGAACGTCAATGATAAACGTAAACCTGCTGCCGATCAAACTACCAGCATGACAACAATTTGCCGTCGAAACGAGATGCCTGGGAATGCGTCCGGCAGTGGGAACGATCGTAATGTGACCTATTCGCAAAGTGTGATAAGTTGCCTGGGGATGCGTGCAGTGAAAATGTGACCTGATTGCAGAGAGAAATTCCGGACAATATCGATGGTTAAATGCTCTACCAGCAACATCAAACAAAAAACGCCACCCAATAAATCATCACTCACCCCTACGTATAGGCAAAATGGAACGTTGTCCCGGATCGGTTGTCCCTATTCCGATGTGGTTGTGATTTCGTTCTGAACTTGAACCGCCACCGCCACCACCGCCACCACCGCCATTGAATATGAAGGTTGACATGATGGTTGTTGTTGAGAATTAAACGTCCTCAGGAGTAGAACGCTGCGATTCAGAGCTCGTGTATGAGCGGGCTGAGCTGCGCAGCAAGAAACGCAAGTAAGTCTGGTTATATGGATCGTCTACACTTACACGTGCCCTGTACTAGTGCTGCCAGTTCCAGTCCCCCTAGCTTTGCGGCCCTTGCAGCTGGATGGCTCAACGACCCCTGAGCCGATATCTGTGCCATTATCACCTCCGAGTCATTCTCAAGCCCCTGTGGACAGAACATATAACATGCACACAACACCCCCTACGAATCCTCTCAAACTCCGTGTGCTTCTCGACCACGTGCCTTTTTTGGTCATGAACCCAGTCAAGTGCATAGCCAATTCTCTCGTTGTTGGGCGTTGGTTCAAGCTCCAGGGATAGATCTGGAATTGCTGAACCCCGTCGTCTCCTGACCTCGGGAACAGGGGCGCAAGGGCTATCTGACCAGGTATGGGTAAAGCAATGTGGCGTCAGGGGTTTAACTGAGGGTTCACCACATGGCAGGGGTCTTGCAATTCTGATTGGAATCCTCCTGACTTCCTTCATCCCACATTCGACCTCTTTTCAAAAAGTCGGCGTTCCGTCCAATCAAGCTTATCAGGAGCGCCATCAATTACTGTATGTACGAACATCACCATACTCTACGTCGATATCCTCGACAGAACCGGGACACCGTGTTCCAAGGCAGCCAAATTTCCAGGATCTTTGAGCACATTGGCAGGGGTAACCCCCGGGTTCTATTTTCCTACCAACAGGTTCTGAAGGGTCAGGGGTAATGAATACCCTCGGGGGTTAGGCTCAAGGGTATGGCGTTGGGCGAGTATTCTCCTCGAGTGCAAGCTGGGAGCGGTGGCGCCGTGGCGGAAAAGTGCGAGCACGATGGCAGTGACAGAGGGGAGGGGTGATGGGGGATGGCTGTGAACGCTGCGAGAGGTGGCGGAAGGGGGTCTAGGCTCGTACGCATGTGAGGGCAGTGGCAAGAGGAATCATTTGATTTGCTGAATGTTGGGTAAGCATAGGTGGTAAAAACTACGGAATAAGCCGGCCCGGGGCTAATTGTTTCGCGTCATCATCCGTCTCCACCATAAAGTCACTCTCACCTTGCTCCTCTTTCAATCGATATCTGCTTCCATTCGTGAGAATGTTCGACAGAAATGCACCTAATCATTCGCATGAGTCCCAGCATTCGGAGACAAGGTATGCGTCCGTCTCTTGCTCTGTCGGGTCAGACTGAGTAATCACTGTACATCAGCAGACCACACTTCACACCGATCCTCATTCTTAATGACGATTGCCTTCTCAACATATTTCGTTTCTGTCGGCCCGTTCTTTCAGACGAGGAGAAGGTTAGGGTCGAACATATCTGGAAAGGGGGAGATTGGGGTCGCGAACGCTGGTGGTACAAGCTCACACACGTCTGCCAACGATGGCGATTCCTTATACTCGGGTCAGCATCCTCTCTTAAACTTTCTCTCGTTTGCACCTATGGGACGCCGGTAGTAGAAATGCTGGCGTATTCACCTCACCTTCCCCTCACCATTGATCATCTTGACGCGGATCGCAATATTACTGCGGAAGAAGAAGAGAGGATAACGCTCGCTCTCCGGTGCTGTAATCGCGTCCGCCAGATACGTCTTATTATGCCGGTTTCAAATTTGCAGAAGCTCATTATGGCTATGGATGAGGAATTTCCAATATTGGAATTCCTGTTGATTGCGCCTTCGATCGATCACGGTGTGGGCTTGACATTTCCCCACGGATTTCAAGCTCCAAGCCTACGGCACCTCACAGCGGGCGACTTTGCCCTTCCAATAGGATCTCCGTTACTTATGACTCAAGTCGGCCTTGTCACACTCAACCTTAACTTAATCCACTCATCCGCTTACTTCACCCCAAGTGAATTGCTTCAACGACTTTCACTCATGCCTCAGCTAGAAACTCTCACAATCAGTTTTCGTGCCCCTGCTCCCAATCACGGTTTTAATCAGCTGCCGACCTCGGACATGGCGCGCATCACACTCCCCAACCTTTCTTGGTTTTCATTTGCAGGTTATAGTGCTTATTTGGAAGAGCTTCTCGCTCATATTTCTATCCCTCTCATCAAGAGACTTGATATCATGTACACCGACCAACATCTGTTTTCTGTTCCGCACCTCGGAGAACTTGTGACCAAGACCAAGAATCTCAGGGATAACGCCGCGGAACTAGCTTTCCAAGAGGATTCGGTTTTCTTATGGGTGAAACCTCTTCTTGAGGCTAGAGTGCATACCTTGCGCGTGAGGGTTTTCGGCAGACACCTCAACTTCCAGGCAGCGTTGGCTGCCCAGGTTTTCAGCTTTCTCAGCCCAGTACTCTCTACTGTTATGGATCTCGCTCTTCGATGGGACCATCCAAGTTTATCAATATTTTGGCCCGTTTTGGCTCACCCTTCCCACTGGCGCAAAATTCTCCGCCCACTCAGTAATGTGAACACCCTTTTCGTGCACAGTACCCTAGTCGGGCAGATCTCCCACTGTCTACAATCTGACGACGGAGAATTAGCCATGAAGCTACTTCCCGAGCTGAATCGGCTCGGGTGTGTTGGACGTGATGATGGTGATGACGACTTGGATACTTTCGCCGCATTCATCGAAGCTCGCCAGAACGATGGCCGCCCCGTTACTTTGGTCCGAGTCCGTCACTGAATGACCCTTGTTTATAATCTTGCGAGCGGAGTGGCCTTCTTTGGTGCGATTTCGATCCCTGCAGTACCACTCCTGTACACGATTCACTAAAATACTCTTCCATTGTCCCTATCATAGCTCTCACACAAACCGTCGTCCTCACCACTATTACGACCTCGTCAGTCACCAAAGAAGAGACAGCGGTATGACGTACTTCACATAGATGGCGCCCCATGGGCGCCACATATCTCACATGTTCCTTCTTTTTCGGTGGTAACGTTCTGTGGTTACAATCACCCTATACCTATACTGACACTTACGTCGCCTCGCCTGTTATAACATTTTGGTTTTATCCGCGCCGCATTGACATTTCTCCTGACCTATGTAGGAATACGGTTTTGCCACCATGTCGTCTAGGATTTAATCTACGACGTTGCTCATGGGCTCTCAAGCAGCTCCATAGAAATTCACCTCGCCAGTTTTTCAATTATCCTGCGCTTGTTGCACTTTCGCCTGTGGTCATCTAGGTTCCTCGGGGCTACCGATCCCGAACCGATTACTAAGTATAAGCTTTGATCATGTATGGGACGCCCTCTCCGGCGGCTAGTGACCCCGGGGCCCTTCCCTCAATCTATCTTGTACCACCGTCTGGTCATCTTCTCGCGGCGGACTAACTTATCCTCTTTTTCATTAGTGATATATTTTCACCATCACCACCGCCGTCCTTTCAGTCCCTCTTCGACACCAAGTCTGCCGCAAGACTGAGATGAGATGCTGAACCAAGTATAGGTATCGCCATCTTTGACGGTCCGGTCATAAACGAGCTTTTCCGCCAGCGTTCGCGGCTCCATTCTCCTCCTTCTATGGTGACGTAGTCCCCCTTTTCATTCTTGTCTAAACGAGCGGGCCAACAAGGACGAAGACATTGAGGAGGGAACCGTCATCGAAAATGTGGGTGGATGTGCTACACGGTCTGTTTTAAGTAGCTGTAAGGTAAGATACAGAGTAAGTGCGAGGACGATACCGGACCAATACCTTCATCAAGTACGGTGCTGGTAGAAAGCGTGCACAGAAACTATACGTACACTTGACTGATTTTATAAACTTTCCGCTATCCCCTCGATATTGATTAACAAGTGGATGATCAAGTAATCTCGTTTCGTCTTCTTTTTGTTGATCCCGCACCTCGCGTGCATGCATGGCGCCCCAACAGTAGAGATGCAGGCGCGTTCGCCTCTACTTCCCCTCATCATCTATTACCTTCACACCTTCACACCGTGCCACTGGAAAAGATCACGAGGAGATGATGCTTGCCCTTTAGCAGCAGAGATCGCATGCACCGCTTTGGCCTTGGAAAATTTACCCTTGCTTTCGAAGCCATCACCGGCGCGCTAGGTCACGAATTCCCACTCCCGGAATACCTGGTCATCATGCCTCCGCGAGATTACGGTACCTTGAGGTTTCCAAAAGGATTTCAGTGTCCCGCGCCTACAGCACATCTTAGTAGCCGACTTTGCCTTTTCAAGACGTTCTCCTATCTTACTTACAACCTCATCACACTCTTTGTTGAATTCACCGACCTATCTGGCGGCGTTGAAGTTGCGTAGGCCCAATCGTAAAACATGTCACACACTTCCTAACCCCGACCGGTTTGCTTTTGAGGGTTATCATGATAGTGCTCACTGATAGATGCCGACGATAAAGAGAGAGAAGTCGATATGAAGTCGGTGCTGTTTCATGAGGAAATGTGTGATAAAGTACGCCAGTCGCGGTAGGAAAAAAGTGGGTGGGCGATGTTTGACTAGCGAGACGAGTATTGGCGTAGCAGCCTGAGTAGTGGGAATGCTGATGGCATGATCCTATGGGCATGCCGGGGAAGTTGTGGCCCCTTCAGCGGCCTTATTTACCACACATTGTAGCCCTGGGCCACATTGTATATGTGAACTACTCGGCACTGCGATTCAAGGACTTCGTTGACACCAGCCCACTTCATTGTCAAAGAATCACTTCCTTCTGCACTCTATGGGATTCAACGAAAGACTCGGCTGCAGGAAATTGAAAAATAGTGGGTAAAGCCGACCGCCGCCATGGACCCGGAACAAGCCGGGGCGGTTGTTTCCTGCTAGTGCGCAGCATCCACGGGCGACGGCTGCGTCGTCAAAAGCCACTCTCACCTTGCTCCTCCTTCATCCCTTCTCAATTGACATCTGCTTCCATTCATGAGAATGCTCGGCCCAAATGCACCTAATCACTCGCATGAGTCCCAGTACTCCGAGACAAGGTATGCGCCCTTCTCTTGTTCGTCAGGTCAGACTGTGAGTAACCACTGGCAACGCATCAGCAGACCACACTTCACACCGATCCTCATTCTCAATGACGATTGCCTTCTCAATATATTTCATCTCTGTCGGCCTGAGGAGGAGGTTAGGGTCAAACGTATCCGGGAAGGGGGAGATTGGGGTCGCGAACGCTGGTGGTACAAGCTCACGCATATCTGCCAAAGATGGCGATTCCTTATACTCGGGTCAGCATCCTATCTTAGTCTTTCTCTCGTTTGCACCTACGGGACGCCGGTAGCAGAAATGCTAGCCCATTCACCACCCCTTCCCCTCACCATTGATCATCTTGACGCGGATCGCAATATTAACGCAGAAGAAGAAGAGAGGATAATGCTCGCTCTTCGGTGCTGTAATCGCGTCCGCCGGATACGCCTTGCTATGCCGGGTTCAAATTTGCAGAAGCTCATTATGGCTATGGATGAGGAATTTCCAATATTGGAATTCCTGTGGATTGCGCCTTCGACCGATCACGATGCGGGCTTGATACTTCCCCACGCATTTCAAGCTCCAAGCCTACGACACCTCACAGTGGGCTACTTTGCCCTTCCAATAGGATCTCCGTTACTGACAACTCAAGTCGGCCTTGTCACACTCAACCTTAACTTTATCCACTCATCTGCTTACTTCGCCCCAAGTGAATTGCTTCAACGGCTTTTACACATGCCTCAGCTAGAAACACTTACAATACATTTTCGTGCCCCTACTCCCAATCATGAGTTTCAGCAGCTGCCGACCCCGGGCATGCCGCGCACCATACTTCCCAACCTTCGCTCGTTTGGATTTGGAGGTTATAGTTCTTATTTGGAAGAGCTTCTCGCTCATATTTCTACTCCTCTCCTCAAGAAACTTAATATCTTGTACACCGACCACGTCCCGTTTTCTGTTCCGCACCTCGGACAATTTGTGGCCACAACCAAGAATCTCAGGGAAAACGCCGCGGAACTAGCTTTCCGTGAGAAGGCGGTTACCTTCAGGTTATGGATCATGAAGCCCCATTTTGGGGCTAGGGTGCATGCCTTACACTTCGTGATTGTCAGCAGATACCTCAACTCCCAGGCAGCTTTGGCAGCACAGGTTTTCAGCTTTCTCAACCCAGTACTCTCTGTCGTGACGGAACTCACTCTTCACTGGGACTATACTTGGCCCCATGCGGCCGACCCTTCCCACTGGCGCAACATACTCCGCCCATTCAGCAATGCGAACGCTCTTTTTGTGCACAGTACTCTAGTCAGGCAGATCTCTCGTTGTCTACAATTTGGCGACGGAGAATCAGCCATGGAGCTGCTTCCCAAGCTGAATCGGCTCGGGTTTTATGGAAGTGGTGAAGGTGATGGCGACTTGGATGCTTTCGCCGCATTCACCGAAGCTCGCCAGAACGATGGCCGCCCCGTTACTTTGGTCCGAGTCCGTCACTGAATTTCATTTGCTCATTATAGTCGTGTGAGCGGAGTGGCCTTGTTTGATGCGATTTTGATGCTCCGCAACGCCGCTCCCGTATATGATTCACTACAATGCTCTTATATCCCTATCGTAGCTCTCTCTCACACAAACTACCGTCCTTACCACTATTACGACCTTGTCAGTCACCAAAGAAGAGGCCGCGGTATTCCATGAGCGCCACATGTCACGTGTTCCACCTTTTTTTTTAACAATGGTAACGTTTTCTATGATTACAATCTCTCTTTACTTATCTCGCCTTGCGCATGGCTACAAGATCCCTTTTTATCCGCCCCTCATTGACCCTTCTCCTGACCTATGTAGGAATACGGTTTTGCCACCATGTTGTCCAGGATTTAATCTACGCCGCTGCTCATGATCTCGAGTCTCAAATAGAAATCAACCACGTCAGTTTCCAATTATCCGGCGCTTTCCCCACTTTTGTCTGTGGTCATCTGGTTTCCTCGGCGCCACCAATCCCGAACCGATTACCAAGTATGAACATTGATCATAAATGGGACGCTCTCTCCGGCGGCTATTGTATAAGTGATTCGTAAGGCAGTGCCCCCCGGGCCTCCCCTCAATCAACCTCGTACCACCGTCTGATCACCTTCTCGCAGAGGACTAATTCCTCTATCCTTGCCCTCTTTTTTATTAGTGATATGTGTTCATCATCACTATCCTCGTCGTCCTTTCGGTCCTTCTTCGACTCTGCCATCCAGGATTACCAAAAGAGGACGAAGACGAGATTACTTGATCATCCACTCGCTAAAGAACTGGAAGAGTGTGACTCTGTGGATTCCATCACTGTTGTGCTTCAGCGAAAGGCACGGGATGTTAATCAATATCGAGGAGACGATGGAAGAATTATGAAATCAGTCAAATGTACTGTCCAGGTTCTGTGCACGCTGTCTACCAGCACCGCAATCGGTGAAGGTATTGGTCTGGTACGTCCGGACGTGTTTGTTGGGATTTTTTTTCCTGATGTCTATTCTACAGTCATTACCGGCGGCGAAAGCGATATTTGCCGGGATTGGTATCTTACTCGGTGTATGTCTCTTTCGTCGTTCCACTCACCTTCTTATTGTGACATTCAAATGCCTCAGGCAGTCAAGAATGTTACTGAAAGCTACGATGGGCTCCTCGACCTGCTCGGATCCTTTGAGAGTTTTCTCTGCAGGCTTGAGATATATACGAGGATCCCTCCAAACGAAGCGACAGCACTGGGGGGTATTCTTGTTAAAATAATGGTGGAACTTCTCTCCACGCTCGCGCTGGCGACTAAACAGGTTAAACAGGGACGAATAAGTGAGTTTGTCCCCGTTTATGTGGGACACGACTAAATGCGACGTAGTAAAATTCATTAATAAACTTCGGGGAGAGAATGAAATCGAGGCCGCACTTCAAAGGCTAGATAGGCTCACTCACGACGAGGGTCGGACTACTGCAGCGCAGACGCTTGAGATTGTCCATGGTCTTGCGCAAAACACGAGGGCGGATTTGGCCGGTGAGAAAATACTACCTGGCATGTGGCTCGCTTGCTGCTTCAGGCTAACACCCACACGCACACATCAGACTCAGACAACAACGTATCATCAGACACTAGAGAAGTTGCGAGAAAAATGACCAAGTCAGAACGTGAGTTATTTCTTATTTTTCGTATTTGTATGTCCCACCGGCAACGCTGAACCTTTCGCAGGCAATAACCTCCAACAAGACGTTCGCAAATGGCTGTCTCCTCCAGATCCCTGGAAAAATCACAAAATTGCTTGCGAATTGAAGCACTGCGGGACGGCAACGTGGTGGATTCAGAGTGACGATTTCACGGAATGGAAATCCTCTGGTCCGAGTTCCCTCTTATGGATACACGGAAAACGTTAGTGCTTCGTAGCCCGATGTTTTCCCCCAGTCCTCCGAATTAATGATTCTTGTCTCTCTAGCGGGCTCAGGAAAAAGTGTTCTCTGGTACGTTCATCATGACATGTTCCCTTTGGAGAAACTTATCGATATTGGACAGTTCTGCAATCACCGAAGATATTCTTGGCATGTGCAAGCGTGGACAAGCCTTGCTAGGTTTCTTTTATTGTGATTTTAGGGAGGACCTAAAGAAGGACCTGCGTGGTTTGCTGTCTTCTCTGGTGGTCCAGCTTTGTGATCAATCCGATGCTTATTGTGCCTTCCTTTCGGATTTCTATTCGGCCCATGGTCGTGGCTCGCAATATGCCAGCGATAGTGAGCTCCTACAATGTCTCAAAGACATGGTCAAGATTCCAGGACAAACTAATGTCTACATCATTATTGATGCCTTGGATGAATGTCCGAATACGAATGATTTAGCGTCTCCTCGAGACAAAGTCTTGGACCTAGTGAAGGACCTTGTGGATTTACGGGTTCCTCGTCTTCGCATTTGTGTCACCAGCCGACCTGAGGCCGACATCGAACCTGTCCTTAGTCCTTTATCTTTCCATTCCATTTCTCTGCATTGCGAGCGCGGACAAATTCAGGACATTACCGAATATATCAGAACCGTCATTGACACGCATCGTGAATTCCGGAGATGGAAAGCAAAGGATAAGGAGTTGGTCATCGCCGTGATCACGAAAAAAGCTGATGGAATGTAAGCAAGTGATGACACTGTTCATCATTTCCCAGCTCATATTCATTCTTTAACAATTAGGTTTCGCTGGGTTTTTTGTCAGCTCGTCTACCTCCGTAGCCGCATCCCAGCGCGTATACGGCGTGCCCTGGATGAATTACCGGAAAGTCTCGACGAAACATATGCACGCACATTGCGAGAGATCGACAAACAAGACTGCGAATATGCGCACCGTCTTTTCCAGTGCGTTGCAGCAGCGTCCCGTCCCCTCCGTGTGGAGGAGCTCGCAGAGTTTCTCGCATTTGACTTCGACACGGGATCAACACCCGCATTATTGGTCGACTGGCGCCCAGAAAACCCAGCTCATGCGGTGTTATCCACATGTTCTAGTTTGCTTGCCATCGTCAACGTAGATGGCTCGCAAGTCATCCAGTTTGCGCATTTTTCCGTCAAGGAATATCTGACGTCGTCGCGGCTTGCTGAAGCCAAGGACTCCACTTCCCGCTTCCACATTTCTATGACGCCCTCCCACACTACTGTCGCACAAGCATGTCTCGGCATTCTACTTCACCTTGATGAAAACGTCACCGCTGATAGCCGTACATTCCCTCTCGCGCGGTATGCCGCTGAGCATTGGGTGCGCCATGCCCGCTTTGATAATGTGGCGCCAGATTCAAAGATCCAAGACGGCATGAGACTTCTGTTTGAGCCGAGAAAGCACCATCTTGCAGTCTGGACCTGGATGTACGACCCAGAAAACCGCACTCCGTGTAAGCCCTCTCGACGCCACTCGCCAGCCAGAGCAACGCCGTTGCATTATGCGGCCTTCTGTGGCTTACACGACGTTGTTCAGTTCCTGATTGTCGAGCGTGCACAGGATGTAAACACTCGCGGCTTCCAAAAAGAGACACCACTCGGCGTGGCGTGTCGAGAGGGCCATCTGGAAGTTGCTAGGGTCCTTCTCGAATATGGCGCAGATGCAGAAGTTCGGAATGCCGAGGACTGGAGTCCTTTGGAGCGGGCATCGTCGAATGGACATGTCAAGGTTGCTCGAGTCCTTCTGGAGCATGGCGCGGATGTGAAGGCCCGAGACAAGAATCAGTGGACGGCATTGCATTGCGCGTCGCATTACAGCCATCCGGAAGTTGCTCGGGTGCTTCTCGAGTATGGGGCAGATTCGAACGCACAAAGCCAGAATAAGTGGACGCCACTTCATTGGGCATCAAAATCCGGAGATCTGGATCTAGCTCTGGCGCTTATCAAGCACGGTGCAGATCTGAATGCCCAGGACAACGAAATGTTGACGCCATTGCATCGTGCGTCGAAATCCGGAGATCTGGAAGTCACTAGGGTGCTTCTCCAGCATGGTGCAGATGTGAACGCCCAGGACAACGATAAGAGGACGTCATTGCACTGGGCTTCGCGATTTGGACATCGGGGAGTTGCTCGGTTGCTTCTCGAGCATGGCGCAGATGTAAAAGCCAAGGACATCCACAACCGGACACCATTGCACCTCGCGTTGGAATATGGATGTAAGGAAGTTGCTCAGGTCCTCCTAGACTATGGTGCAGATGCAAATTCGCGAGATGCTAAAAGCGAGACTCCGTTGCCTCCAGCATCGGAACGAGGAGGGCTTGATATCCATTATCAAAACCCTTGGGAATATTTATTGCTTCCTTGAACTGCTTGAGAGGCTGTCACAAAGAGGTACGAGTGGAAAAGTCAGACAGTTGAAAAGGAACCCATAATTTAAAAAATTCATTTTCAGGGAGGAGAGAAGTACAAAAAAATCCTATTTTTTTCCAAAAGTAGAAAAGTTAAAAAGATGTTGGATATTTTCCTGATGGAAGCGATGACCTATTCGTGATTTCTGCTCTTTCAAGAGCCGCAATTCTCGTAATGCAACCACCCAACGCCGCGAACCTTCACTTTCCCTCGAGCTACCCGTCATGAAACTGTAGCGCCATTATGCCACTTTCCCAGGTACATCAAGTCCCCCCAGTAGATCATGCTCCTTTAGGACTTCTCTCCTGCATCACCTCCCGACCCACTCTTTCTATACATACACAGACATTCAACCCACGGAGGTCGATTGCTGCGTGGTAAAAGCTACTACCCAAGACAAACAGTGTCTCCGTTTTATGAATCACATGCGCTGCTCCTTTGGTCTTCCAAATTGCAGGCGTCCATATGGTGAATGCGAGCGCAGACAAGCTGGTGGACGACACTGAGCAGCGCCACTAGCAGCGACAATGATGGTGGCGGTTAAGGTTTGTCAGGGTAGGACTCGGAGGTGTCTGCCGCTGCTGATTGACAACTTGAAGGCAAATATTTATCTTGTACCAGTGTTTATGATATGGCCATACTTCCAGTCTTCGTTGTCACTTATCACAGGATTTCCTAACTGGTGTATGGCCACTGGCACATCTCAGACTCACACAACTTCTAGTTGGTACTGCGCCACTGACATGGTAATTAGTGTGAGAACCTACTCGAACGTGCGACCCTCAATATCACCTAGTCTGAAAACGTACTCCTTTTAGCACTGCAACATGACGAAATTTACTGATAAGCCCAACTGCAGGAATTAATTGAAGAGCCGGCAATCAGGCATTGGAAAAACGGTGACCGTAACGCCGCAGCGGCCCGGGTCTAGCTATTGTTTGATCGCGCCACCTGAACAGTTCAAAAATTCCTTTTCTGGGTATCGGACGCCCTGAACCGGTGAAACCGCTGAGCCGGTCTGCCAACTAGCCAACATCACGTGACTACCCCTCGTCGATCTCGATTTGACCCCCTCATTAACAGAGAACACTGTACTGACCTCCTCTTCCATGCCCCATCACTTTTCTACTACCGTTTGCCTTGAACCCGTGAGAAGGGTTGACAGAAATACACCTCATGGATCCCAACCCTCGATGTATGTTCCCTACTGCTACACTGTCGTACCGGGTCATAGGTGACTGACCTCGGGTAACAGATCACATATCATCTCTATCCATGTTCTCGATGACGATTCGCTTCTCAACGTATTCCATCTATATCGGCCTGCTCTCTTAGATGAAGACGAGGCCAGCGCCTACCGGATGTTACAAGGGGGACATTGGGTTCGCGAACGCTGGTGGTACAAGCTCGCTCACGTCTGCCAAAGATGGCGGACCCTGATACTTGGAACAGCATGCCACCTTGGTCTTTCCCTCGTTTGCTCCTATGGGACACCGGTAGCAGAGATGCTGGCACATTCACCTTCCCTTCCCCTTACCATCGATCACCTTGATAGCGATCACGTCATCACCGCAAAACATGAGGAAGGGATCATGATCGCACTCCAGCGGCGTGATTACGTCCGCCGGATACGCCTTGCCATGCCCGCCCCAAATCTACAGAGGCTCACCGAGGCTATGGATGAGGAATTCCCCATGTTGGAACACCTGTTCATTTCACCTTCGACCAGCAAGGATACGAGATTGGCACTTCCCCACACACTTCGCGCTCCGAGCCTACGACACCTCATACTATTAAACTTTACCTTTCCAATACGATCCAAGTCACCTTCCACTCAGATGGGCCTTGGATCCACCTCCCCAGACGTCGACTTCAGCCCAGACGATTTTCTCCAACAGCTCTCACTGATGCCACAGCTAGAGACACTGTGGATTCGCGTTGATTCCTCTGTGCCCAATCACGAAGTTGAGGGGCGCGCGTTCCATAAACCGAACATGAAACACATCACGCTTCCTAACCTTCGCTGGTTCGGATTCGGAGGTATTAGCGCTTATTTGGAAGCACTTCTCCCTCATATCACCGCACCTCTCCTCGAGAAGCTTGATATAATGTACTTTAACCTATTCAAGTTCTCTGTTCCACACCTCGTACAATTCATGAGCACCTCGGAGAACCTCAGGCTTATTAGTGCCAATCTAATCCTCCAGGATAAAGCGGTTATCCTGTCGGTGAAACCCCATGCAGGAGCCAGTGCGCCTGCCTTGTACCTGTCCATTGCCTGCAGAAATGTCGACTCGCAGGTAGCATTCACAGCGCAAGTGTTCAAATTCCTCAGCCCAGTACTCTCTGCCGTGATGGAACTCACTCTTTTCTCCTGGGAGCACAGTTTATCATCAGTGATGCCCGATATTAATCTGGTTCTGGCCCACCCCTCATATTGGCGCGACGTTCTCCGGCCATTCAGCAATGTAAAGTCCCTTTCTGTGCACAACGGCCTCGCCAGAGAGATCTCCCGTTCTTTTCCAGTTGGCGATGGGGAATCACAGATGGAACTGTTACCCGAGCTGAATGAGCTCAAATATTATGGACTCGGCGATGCCGGCGACGCATTCACTGCATTCATCGACGCTCGCCAGAACGCAGGCCACCCTATTACCTTGGTCCGTCAGTGAACGCCCTTCACTCCTTGATGCAAGGCGAGTAGCCTCGACTACCGCTCACGCCCACACTAGCCCTCGTTCCCACCTCGGGTCACACGATTACAGCTACCGTGATGGCCATGCCGCTATGTAAAACCCCCATATAACCCCCTTTGGTTACGATACCACCCATATGCCTTGTTTTGTCATCTTGTTTACGAGCGTTGATATGTTGTCTGATCTATGTAGTAGGAATACAATTGTGTAGCTATCTCGTCCAATTTTTAGTACCATATTGCTCCTCCACCAGCACGAGTGGTATTGTACTCTCTACTGTAGTATCTCCAAATGGTCTGTTGCGGCGTGTGATTTTTCAATTTCACAGCATCCGATAGTACTTTTCCCACCCACAACGTGGGTGGTTGCCCTCTCGCTACACAATGTGTCAATGTCAGCAAGAAGAGATTAGCTCAGGGACGGTAGTCCACTATCATAACGATATTCTCACTGCAAAAAAAAAGACTAAACCGAGGAGCCTCTGACAGCGATCTCTCTCTCGGAGCACTGGCAGGATCCCGTGGGACTTTCGGCCCGCAGAAAGCTGAAAAAAGATGCCGACGGCGGCCGGAGGAGCAGAGTCGCCGTTCCCGCTCGACGACGACGACGACTGGACAGCGACGCCAGGCTGCTACACCCTGCTCATGTCTCGTCTCCGCCCGTCGCCAACGCCTACAACACCAACATCTACGCGTTCTTTGCGCGTCGTCGCCGCGGGGACCCTCTTCCTTACCCACACGCTCTCCCTCCCCGTCCATCCGGGCCCCACGCAGACGGTACGCGCTCACGAGTACGTGCGGAGCCGGGGAGGTAGCGCGCCTGCTGTCCTCTCTGTCCTCTCTCAGCTGCATGCAGACAAGTGCTGGCTGGTGGCGAGTTTGGGCAGTGCGCAGGAAGCGCGGGCCCTTGCGCGTGAGCTCGAGGCGGACGGTGTTAGCACGCGGTATTGTAAGGTGTGGGAAGGAGCTAGTGTCCCCGCTGCCTGGGTTCTCCAATCCGGTGCGTCCCTATTCGCTTTTTATAGGGTCTGTACGCGTAGAATACTAGGCCCCAGTGTCGTGTTTTGCCGGGTCGTCTCTTGCGCATTGTTCCACGCCCTTCGTCTTATGTGCTCAGGCGGCGAGACTGATTTCCATCTTTGCCCTCAGATGACACGAATAGCCAGTCAGTCATCAACCATAATCCACTTCCAGACATTCCTCACGAGGAGTTTGTCTCTATTCTGGGACCTTTGCTCGTTCCGGATCACTATCCCTCTCCAGAGCAGCCCCTTGCCTCTCCTCCGCTTTCCCCGCCGCCAATATCGCCAACGAGTGGGGCGCCATTCGACTGGATTCACTTTGAAGGGCGCTCAGTCAAGACGACATTAAACAACCTTCAAGGACTAGACGGTCTTGCGCGTGAGCGTCGCTGGCGTTCTCAGTGCGTGTTCAGCGTAGATGTTGGCCGGCGGGCGAAGCAGGGAATTGAAGCAGTGCGCACCTTTTTATACTTCTCCCAAGTTGACCATATGAATTTGACGGTGTGATTCGCGCGTGTACAGCTAATACCGCACGCCGACGTAGTCTTCCTGAACCGACACTATGCGCAAGCACAATCCCCCGCGTATGCCAGCGCTCCACGTGCCTTTCTCCTCGCCCTCACGCGTATCGCGCCGCCTCACGCGCTACTCGTCGCCTACTGGGGAGCAGACGGCGCAGCCGCGCTCTCTGTCCCCACGTGCGAATACTTCCAGTCCTCTGGCTGGACGAGCCCTCCCACGCGCGCAGGCGGCGGCGGCACCACACCCTCGTCCTCGTCAATCACCCCGTCCAACAACACGACGCCCTCCGCCCCACGGCACCACCACCACCATCACCATCACCACCTCCTGGCGCGGAACGGCATAGTGGAAGCGGAGAGCGTGCGGAGCGGGAGCGGATTTTGGGCGGCCGGCCACGACAGCAGCCACGGGAGCAGCGCATTTTCCGCCACACAGTTCCGGCAGTTGTCCTCGTCCACCGGGCACTCGGGCGTCACCCCCTCCGCCTCGGCCGAGGAGCACCACCATCACCACCACCACGGAGGCGGGGACGACTCGGGAGACGACTCGGATGGGACGGAGATTGCGGCGGGATCGAGTAACGATGGATCTCGCGCAGCGCACGGCGGCGCGGTTTCGGGGCGCGGACAGCAGGCGGGCCAACAACCGCAGCAACCCTCGCTGCCCCTGCCGCAGCTGCAGCAGGTGCAACAGCAGCAGCAGCAGCAGCAGCAGCAGCAGCAGCAGCAGGACAAGTCGCAGGGACAGCGCGCGGGGGACGTTGGCGCGCAGGACGCGTTCATCGCGGGTATGATCTATGCGCTTAGCCGACGGTTGCTGCCAGGGGCGCCGTATGCGCCTGGTCTTTCTGGTGCGGCAGAGGCGCAGCGAAGCGAGGGTGGGCGATGGAAATTGGACGAGTGTCTGAGGTGGGTGTTAACCTCCGATGATCGAGAGGGGTTTATGGATTGATGTCGCGTAATGCTGGCACTGCAGGTTTGCGACGGAGCTTGCGGGACGCAGGGCGCGTCGGCGATCGTGGGATGGCCTTGGGGAGGAGATGGCTCGGGCCGGGTGGTTCGATGGGTAAGTTAGGTGGTGACGGAGAGGAGTTTTGCATGCGGTAAGGTGCCGCGGAAGATTTTAAAAAAAAGGGGGGGGCCGTGTCGTGATATTTGATGCGTGCGGACGGACGGACGACGATTCTCACTCCTGCGTGCCAAGAGCCTTTGCGTAGTCGCAGGAACGTATAGATCGGATCATGACCAGAATTACGAGTTGATGCCATGACGACGACGACAACGACGGGCGAAGCCCGGGGCCGGGGCAAATTTGTTCGTCTCCCTGCTCGGTAGAGCAGGGATACGTACCACATTCGTAGCTACATATCCTTTTTTTTTTGAATACCCTTCTCCAATAATCGCACAAATACTGTACATATAACAGAACAGCAGAGTTACTCGAAGCAGTGGCTCCGCCTCCGTCAGACAGAAGTCGTCACCAGATGACAAGCAGCAACAAGGAAATAACGATTCAGGGTTGTTTGTCGCTCGTGGAAAGACAGGAACGATCAGATCGATAAATTGTTAATACATTACATAGATCCAACCCGGGGAGCGTGTGCGGTTTGAAAAGGCAAGGCCGAGCGCTCGAACACCTGAGCTTCCCAAGACAAGGCGAAAGACAACGCAAGGAAGTACGAATGGAGCCTGAGATATTACGAGTAAGGGCCATGAGAGGTACGCTCCAATGAACAGGCGATAATATGTGATAGAGAGGAAGGGCGGATAAAAATGTCCCATCAACGAAGAAAGCTCAAGCGAGCGTTCGACCCGACAACGCAACACAGGACATTTTTGCCAAGTTGGCAGTATAGAAATCAAAAATATTCAAATCGATACATGTAGTGTCTCTTTTTTTTTTTTTTTACTTCACCAACTCGAAGGGCCGAACGTCGACCCCTTGGGAATTATCTTGTGCGGCACGCCCTTGGCGTCGGCCGTATTACTGTAAACGGTATTGCCCCACCACACCTGGATTGTATCCGCGCCGATCTGACCGTTCTTCGGATATTGCAGCGCGATGAAAATGAGCACGAGTCCCACCGTGTATCCCGCATCCAAACCGGCCGACAGCACATCTGCCAACCAGCCCACGCGTCAATTTAAAAAAATGAAAGAATAGTGAGTTTGCCCAAGATAAAAGGACTCTCACAGTTGTACTTGTACCACCAGCCAAAGTGGCGCCGACGGATGACGTAGTTGAAGATGAAGCAGACGAGCACCCACGGCACATAGTTGAGCGGGGTCGCGGGCGGCAAGCCACCCGTGCCACTGAAGGTGAGCGGGAAGTTGACGTACTTGAGGAAGCTGAATTTGAACCTCTTGAGCAGGATCCACTGGAATAACGGCATGGCGACGCCGACCACGAAGAAGAGGAGAAGTCCGTAGTAGAGCTGACCGTGCGAAAACAGACGCTGCGGTCCGATCACACCCCACTGCGACACGACAAACAATGAACGATGAGAAAAAGAGGAGCAACATGTGTCACAACATGAACTCACAATGACCGATGCGGTGCCAAATACGGCGATCGAAGGGCAAGTGAAGCCGTCTTTCTGATCGGGGGTACACAGGTCCTCAACGTTGGAAAATACCCATCCTTGCACGACGAGCTGCACAGTGCCAGCAACCAATGTTGCGATGACCTGACAGAAGAACATCGGGCGATGTGGGACCTTCATGTAGTGGGCGAGCTTCAAGTCGCTCGTGAATTGAAGTGCCTGAGTCGTGGTGATATAGCCCCATGTCTTGAACAACATCATGGCAACCGGGCGACCAGGAAGTAAATATCCGATAATCAGTTCGGTGATGACATTCAGCCCTACTTGCTGGTTTGTGATGGCCTGAAGTATACCAATGGGGAGAGTGTACACAATTGCTGTATGCGCAATCAACACTCAAGAAAACCCTCGAAAGGTGAGAAGACACACAGATGAGAAGAGCGAGCATTAAAGCCCATACAGGGAATTCCGTGTGCCACACTTCGATGGCGATTACACCGAACGCGAACATAGACACTGGGGCAAGACATTAGTACGCTCGCACTCCCTCATTAAGAGTTGATTGATATACGAACCAAACATCGATATATACCACCAATCGGGGACCTGCTTATACACAGACATGAGGCGGGCATGGATATCGGGTTGATCGGAGAGCGAGCGACGAGCGTGGACCCAGAGCTGCTCGCGATAAAAAAGGAGGGCATGTGTGAGGGTGGCCGTGATCGACGCGAACGAGAGCCCGTAGGCGATGGCGAAGGACATTGAAAGGAAGAGAGGGCTGTAAGCCTTGTATGCCTCGAGGTTGAACGAGGCGTCGGCATTGATGACCTTGGTAACGTTGTATACATGGCCGGAATTATCGAAGGAGCGAGTGGATATTAAGGGAAGGTGAGCGCTGTACCAAACGTTTGTGTACTACGAGCAAAGCGCTCAGAAAGCAAGAACGCAACGAAACAAGGTGTCTCACGTAGAGAATGGGGACAAGGAACCAGTAGAAAAACACGACAGTGACACCGACGTTGGCTGCGACCCACCAAGGGACGGCAAGGGGAGATCCGATGTAGGCGATTTGACCCCAATCGAAGGTGAGGAGACTCATGGACATGCCATGGGTCACGCCAAACAGCTGGTTGACAGTCGGATTATTGGGTGCTATCCAGCACACCCACGAGAAGTACGAGAGAGCGGTGAAGAGATAGGAAGGCAAGAAATCTAGTCGATAAAAAAATAAGTCAGAAGTAAACAAAGCAACCATATCCCAGGCGAAAAGGGCTGACTGTATAAGATGTAGCCGAAGAAAACGTAGACGAAGAAACGCTCGCGGGAAATACCACCGCAAGCCCTGGCACCTGAGGTCTCCCGAGAATGCAAGGTGTTGAAGAGGGCAGATGTGACGAGGTTTGCGGGCCAAATCATAGACGGCGGCGAGACGAGGAAACGTTTGCAAACCCCTCCAATTGAGAAGCCGGTCAGTTGGGTCGCCATGACCAACAGCCATTGGTCTAATTTTATTTCAAGAAAGCGATCAATAAAGTGAAAGTCGAGTGGAGGGTCAAACGCACAGACAAAGTTGGGTTGCTGATTGTAGAGCACCCTTTGAACGGCGATGATCTCAGTCTAAAAAAGGGTTTAAGGGCAATCTTGCAAATTCGGCGTGTGACTCACGGCGTATGCGGTTGAAGCTGAGACACTGGCCATGATGGTAACGATGACGTGCTCTTTAACGGTGAACGGACCCGGGTTAATCTTAAGACCAAAGATGGAAACATTGGGAAAGTAACGAGCCCACTCATTGCAGATAGGTAAACTGATCAGTAAGGGAACAACCTTTTTGGCGTGCACAAAGAATGGCATTCAGCAGGCAAAAAAAAAAAAGGTGAAAACCCGCGGG
>Ga0209488_10001414_pt1 | contig 20467 bp, 17 predicted proteins | sample Rivendell_Oct201_8_FD_188349 | JGI IMG/M metagenome (GOLD analysis project Ga0209488, IMG submission 188349) | Vadose zone soil microbial communities from the Eel River Critical Zone Observatory, Northern California, USA -... | ecosystem: Environmental > Terrestrial > Soil > Vadose zone >...
ATTTCTCGAAACGCGCGCCTATCAGGAATGGGGGCGGCCGCAGGGCCTGGTGGACACCTTGAATGTTGCGCTCGACAAGACGGCGACGAGCGCCGCCATGTACTGTGTTTTCCGGCACGAGCGGGATGGTCGGGTTGACGACGAGATGCGCCGGCGCATGCGGCTCATCGCTCCGCATATGCGCCGCGCAGTGCTCATCGGGCGGGTGATCGACCTCAAGACCGCCGAGGCCGCGACCTTCGCCGACGCCGCCGACGGTCTCGGCGCCGGCGTGTTCTTTGTCGATGCGAGCGCACACATCGTCCACGCCAATGCGAGCGGCCATGCCATGCTGGCGCAAGGCTCGCTGCTGCGCGTTGTCGACGGCAAGCTCGTTCCCCTCGATGCGAGCGCCGAGCAGGCGCTGGGCGAAGTCTACGCCATGGCGGAACGAGGCGACGCGGCGATCGGGGTCAAGGGCATCGCGGTGCCGTTGATGGCGCTCGACGGCGAGCGCCATGTCGCCCATGTGCTGCCGCTGACGTCGGGCGCGCGCCGCCGAGCCGGCACCAGCTACGCGGCGGCGGCCGCCATGTTCGTGCAGAAGGCGGCGCTGGATGCGCCTTCCCCGCAGGAGGTCATCGGCAAGCTTTACAAGCTGACACCAACCGAGCTGCGGGTGCTGCTCGCCATCATGCAGGTCGGCAGCACGCCCGAGGTCGCTGAGACGCTGGGCATTTCCGAGTCCACTGTGAAGACACACCTGCACCGGGTGTTCGCGAAGACCCGCACCAAGCGCCAGGCCGACCTGGTCAAGCTGGTGGCCGGCTATGCCAGCCCCTTCGTGCGCTGATGCAAACCTCGCTCGCGCGTGTGGCCAGCATTGGCGTGTGGCGTGGCGCGGGAAAAAGGGGAGGTGGCCATCGACGAGTGGCGTGATATATTTCCAATATGAGCCCAGCGATCAAAGAGCTTTTCGAGCAGGTGGCTTCCTGGCCGCAAGAAGACCAGGAAGAGCTGGCGGAGCTTGCGCGCCAGATCGAAGCACGCCGCACTGGCGTCTACAGGGCCACCGCGGAAGAGCTGCAGGCCCTCGACGAGGCCGAACGGAGCGGAATCGCAAGTGACGAAGAGGTCGAAGCCGCCTTTCGCTCATTCCGCCGTCAATAAAATTGAGTTCACGAACCGCGCCGTTCGTGACCTACGTGAGATTTCTGGTTATTGCCGCAAGCAATTTGGCGATCGAGTCACAGCCGCGCTCGAAACGCGCATCAGAGACGTTGCAGCAAACATTGCTGATTACCCAGAAAGGGCGCCGCGCGTCGAGGGGCGGCCCGGCATGCGAGTCGTTCCTCTCGTTCGCTATCCATTCAAAATCTTCTACCGGACGGTCGGTGACACAGTGAGAATTGTGCACATCCGACACGCCGCGCGACGCCCCTGGACCGGCGGCGCTCGGTAGTCGCCCTCACGCCGCCGCTGCAATCTCCGCGACCATCGCCTCCGCCGCCGCCCTCGGATCATCGGCTGCGATTACCGGCCGGCCTACGACGAGATAATCGGCGCCGGCGCGCACCGCCTCCCCCGGCGTCATGATGCGCTTCTGGTCGTCGGCATCCGTCTGCATCGGGCGGATGCCAGGCGTCACCAGCACCATGCCGGGGCCGAGCAGCGGGCGCACCATCTCGGCTTCCGCCGCCGAGCAGACCAGCCCGTCGACCCCGATGTCGCGCGCCTGCGCGGCACGCTCGGCGACGAGCTCTCCCACCGTGAAGTCGTAGCCGGCGGCGGCAAGATCGGCATCGTTGTAGGAGGTGAGCACGGTGACGGCGAGAATGCGCAACGAGGTGCCGCGGCGCGCATCGACGGCGGCATGCATGGTCTGCGGATAGCCGTGCACGGTGAGGAAGCTCGCGCCGAGCCGCGCCACGCTCTTCACCCCCTGCGCGACTGTGTTGCCGATGTCGTGCAGCTTCATGTCGACGAACACCTGCTTGCCGCTCTGGGTGAGCCGCTCCGCCAGCACGAGCCCGCCCGCGAAGCCAAGCTGGTAGCCGATCTTGTAGAACGTCACCGCCTCGCCGAGCTTCGCGACGAGCGCCTCCGCCTCGGCCACGGACGAGACATCGAGCGCCACGATCAGGCGGTCGCGCGGATTGAGCATGTCAGCGGTCCCCCATCATGCGGGCATAGTCGATCAGCTTGCGCACCACCAGCTTGAGCTGCGCGGCCGCGCGTGCATCCTTGAGCTCGTCGCTCATATCGAAGGCCTCGGCGGCGTTCGGGATCGTCACCTGCTCCGGCACGACGAACGCCCGGCAGCCGATCGCCAGCACTTGGCGCAGCGTGATCAGCGACTGCATGCCGCCCGAGCGGCCGGGCGAGGCGGCGGCGAGCGCGAAGGCGCGGTTCTGGAAGGTGTAGAGCTGCGGCTCGTCGCGCTCGCGCACGACCGAGATCCAGTCGATCGCGTTCTTCAGGAGCGGCGGGATCGACGCGTTGTATTCCGGGCTCGCAATGAAGATGCCGCCATGGTTGCCGACGAGCTGCTTGAGCCTGATGGCGTTTGGCGGCAGCTCCGATTTGGCGACATCGGCGTCATAGATTGGCAGCGGATAGTCGGCGAGCGAGATGCGGGTCACGTCGGCATCCGCCAACGCAAGCTCCTTGGTGGCGAGCGCGGCAAGCTTCACATTGAAGGAGCCGGTGCGCAGCGAGCCCGGGATAATCAGGATTCTTGGGGAGGACATGGCAAACCAAACGGCGGCAAACCAAACGGCGGTGACAGACCATGCAGTCTTGCCGCTCGTCCCCGCGCATCCCCGCCTTCGCGGGGACAGGCCCGGGGACCCAGAGCGGTCAATCGAAGCGTTGGAGCCAGCGGCCCCTAGGTTCCCGCTTGCGCGGGAACGAACGGAGAATACGGCACGCGTCGATCAATTGGAAATCTTATCGAAGCGAGTTAGGCGCCTGGCGCCACCCTGCCGGATCAATGCTTCCGGTATACCCACACGCGCGCGGGCGGGATATTGGTCCAGATGCGCTCGGAAGCCTCGGACTTGACACGCTCGAGCCGACGCGGAATGGGCGAATAGGCTGCGTAGGTGAACTGCACGAATGGCGCACCGCCAGCCATCAGGCCGAAGGCCTCCTGCAGCAGGCGAAGCCGCATCTTGAGCGGCTTGGTGAACAACGGCAGACCCGACACCACCGCGGCGGCGGGCTGGCGCAGAACCGACGTCAGCAGCGTGCGCAGCCGGTAGGCGTCGCCTTGGACGACGGTTGCCTCCGGATAGCGCTTGCTCAGCAGACGGCAGAAGGTCGGGTCGAACTCGACCAGCACGAGGCGAGCCGGATCAATCCCGCGCGCCACCAGCGCCTCGGTCACTGGCCCAGTGCCGGGTCCGAGCTCGATGATCGGACCATCCGAATGCGGGTCCACGTAATCCGCCATGGTGCGGGCGAGCGCCTTGCCGGACGGCGTCACCGCGCCCATCGACAACGGCTTCTCGATCCAGGTGCGGAAGAAACGAAACTCGTCGTCGATGCGAATCCCGTTCTTCAGCTCGAAGCGACGGATGTGGGATTCGAATCTTTTCTTTTGCGCATCGAACTGCTGCTCAATGCGCAGCTTGTGAGCGTCGAACTTCTGGCCGATGCGCTCCTTCTGCGTCGCGAGCTTGCGTTCGAGCTTGCGGCCAAGCGCACGGTTCCTCAGCTCAAAAAGCCGGATTTGCCGTTCGATCTTGCGTTCGAGAACTTGGAGGGCCTGGATGGGCATTGGACGGGTGACGCTACAAAATAACCGAGTTGTTGCCTGTCATTCGCTTGCGATACACGCACCAGTCATCGGGCTGTCGCCTGATTGTCATCGGTCAGTGGTTATCATCGGTAAAGCTACCCACCCTGGGGGTCAAGTGTTCCGGGCTCAAGTGTCCCATCGCGGCTCAGGCCGAGTTGGCCCGGCCGCCCAAAAGTTCCCGCATCTTACCAAAGAATCCGGCGGATTCAGGATGCGTCTCCTGCGACGATAACTTCTCGAATTCATTGAGCAATTCACGCTGACGCTTGGTCAGCTTCTGCGGCGTCTCGACCATCACCTGCACATACATGTCGCCGGTCTGGCGCGAGCGCAGCACCGGCATACCCTTGCCATGCAGGCGGAATCGCCGTCCCGACTGCGTCCCTTCCGGCACCTTCACGCGTGTCTTGGCGCCCTCGATGGTGGGCACCTCGAATTCGCCGCCAAGCGCAGCCTGCACCATGGAGATTGGCACCCGGCAGTGCAGATCAGCGCCGTCGCGCTGGAAAAACGCGTGCGTCGCAATCGAGAGGAAGATGTAGAGATCACCCGAGGGCCCGCCGCGCACGCCGGCCTCGCCCTCGCCCGCAAGGCGGATGCGTGTGCCGTCCTCGACACCGGGCGGAATGTTGACCGAGAGCGTGCGCTCACGCGTGACGCGGCTCGAGCCCGAGCAGGTCGGACACGGACTCTCGATCACCTGGCCGCGTCCCTGGCAGCCTGTGCAGGTGCGCTCCAGCGTGAAGAAACCTTGCGCATGGCGGATGCGGCCGGCGCCACCGCAATGCGGACAGGTTTTCGGCTTGGTGCCCGCCTTGGCGCCAGTGCCGGAGCAGGCCTCGCATGACACCGAGGTCGGGATGCGCACCTGCGCGGTCTTGCCCGCGAACGCCTCTTCGAGCGTGATCTCCATGTTGTAGCGCAGATCGGCGCCGCGCTCGGCGCGATTGCCGCGCCCGCGCCCGCCGGCCATGCCGAAGATGCCTTCGAAGATATCCGCGAAGGCAGAGCCGAAGCCGGGGGGAAAGTCGTGCGGACCTCCGCCCATCCCTTGCTCGAAGGCGGCGTGGCCAAAGCGATCATAGGCGGCGCGCTTGTCGGGGTCTTTCAGGACTTCGTAGGCCTCGTTGATCTCCTTGAAGCGCTGCTCGCTCGAGGCGTCACCGGCATTGCGATCGGGATGCCATTTCATCGCGAGCTTGCGGAAGGCGGTCTTAACGTCGGCGTCGTTGACGCCACGCTCAACCTCGAGGACCTCGTAGTAGCAGCGCTTGGACATCCCCGCTTCCCAACCCATCGAATCTCTCGTGGCGCCGGCGCCGAACTTTACCTGATCGTTCATGCTGCTTCAAAGAATGTGACACCAAAAGGGCGAAAAATCCGGCCGACGCTGGCTAGCCAAGCGTCGAACCGGACTTGTTGAGATGCGACTCCACCACCATCGCGCGTGTGGAGCGTCGGTCTACTTCGCTGGAGCACGCGCTAGCTCCGCTTGTGATGTTGATCATGCACGGCGATCCGCATTGCAGCGCCCTGCGTCAAGCCGACTTCTTATTCTTCTTGTCATCGTCGACCTCGGTGAACTCCGCGTCGACGACGTCATCCTTCTGGCCGGAGGCGTCACCGCCAGCGCCAGCCTGTTTGTACATCGCCTCGCCAAGCTTCATGGAAGCCTGCGCCAACGTATTGGTCTTGGCGGTGATCGCCTCGGCATCGCTGCCCTTGAGAGCCTCCTTGAGGTCGGCGATCGCGTTCTCGATTGCACTCCGCTCGGTCTCACCGACCTTCGAGCCATGCTCGGCTAGCGCCCGCTCGGTCGAATGCACCAAGGCCTCGGCGTGGTTCCTGGCCTCGACCTCGGCCTTGCGCTTCTTATCCTCCTCGGCGTGCGCCTCGGCGTCCTTGACCATGCGGTCGATGTCGGCCTCCGAGAGACCGCCCGACGCCTGGATGCGGATCTGCTGCTCCTTGCCGGTCCCTTTGTCCTTCGCCGACACGTTGACGATGCCGTTGGCGTCGATGTCGAATGTGACCTCGATCTGCGGCACGCCGCGCGGGGCAGGCGGAATGCCCATCAGGTCGAACTGGCCCAGCATCTTGTTGTGCGACGCGATCTCGCGCTCGCCCTGGAACACCCGGATGGTGACCGCGCCCTGGTTGTCCTCGGCGGTCGAGAACACCTGGCCCTTCTTGGTCGGGATCGTGGTGTTGCGGTCGATGAGGCGCGTGAACACGCCGCCCAGGGTCTCGATGCCGAGCGAGAGCGGGGTCACGTCGAGCAGCAGCACGTCCTTGACGTCGCCCTGCAGCACGCCGGCCTGGATGGCGGCGCCGACGGCAACCACCTCGTCCGGGTTGACGCCCTTGTGCGGCTCCTTGCCGAACAACTGCTTCACGACCTCCTGCACCTTCGGCATGCGGGTCATGCCGCCGACCAGCACGACCTCGTTGATTTCAGCGGCGGACAGGCCAGCGTCCTTGAGCGCCATCCGGCACGGGTCGACCGTCTTCTGCACCAGGTCCTCGACCAGCGCCTCGAACTTGGCGCGGGTCAGCTTCATGGTCAGGTGCTTGGGACCAGACGCGTCGGCCGTGATGAACGGCAGGTTGATCTCGGTCTGAGTGGTGGAGGAGAGCTCGATCTTGGCCTTCTCGGCCGCTTCCTTGAGCCGCTGCAGCGCAAGCTTGTCGCGGCGAAGATCAATACCCTGCTCCTTTTGGAACTCGTCAGCGAGATAATTGACGAGGCGCATGTCGAAGTCCTCGCCGCCCAGGAAGGTGTCGCCGTTGGTCGACTTCACCTCGAAGACGCCGTCGCCGATCTCCAGGATCGAAATGTCGAAAGTGCCGCCGCCAAGGTCATAGACCGCGATGGTGCCGGCCTTCTGCTTGTCGAGACCATAGGCGAGCGCGGCCGCAGTCGGCTCGTTGATGATGCGCAGGACCTCAAGCCCGGCGATCTTGCCGGCATCCTTGGTGGCCTGGCGCTGGGCATCGTTGAAATAGGCCGGGACCGTGATGACGGCCTGCTCGACCTTCTGCCCGAGATAAGCTTCCGCGGTCTCCTTCATCTTTTGCAGCGTGAAGGCGGAGATCTGCGAGGGCGAATAGCTCTTGCGGTCAGCCTCGACCCAGGCGTCGCCGTTCGAGGCCTTGCTGATCTTGTAGGGGACGAGCTTCTTGTCCTTTTCCACCATCGGGTCGTCGTAGCGCCGGCCGACCAGGCGCTTGACCGCGAAAATGGTCCTCTCCGGATTGGTGACCGCCTGGCGCTTGGCCGGCTGGCCGACGAGCCGCTCGCCCTCTTCGGTGAACGCGACGATCGAGGGCGTCGTGCGCATACCCTCGGCATTCTCGATGACTTTTGGAGCGGAGCCTTCCATCACGGCAACGCAGGAATTGGTTGTGCCGAGATCGATGCCGATGACCTTGCCCATAGGCTTTCTATCCTTCCTCGCTACGGCGGGTCGGCCGGGCCCTGACGGCGCCCGGACGGAGGCCATGCACGAGGGCATTAAACCTCGCCCGACCCCCTGAAATTAAACGTCAAACGCCGCCCCCGCGGCGTCCAGCCTCATATAGGAGAGCCATATGAGGCCGCAAGGCGGCAGATCACAAATCCGCGAGGCGACAGCCCGGCCGTTTTCAACAGGCAGCATTAAGCAGCATTAACGAGGTCCTAGAACCGCGTTTTGCGGGACGCCGCCCGGTTGGGGCGAATTCGATTGGATGCTGCAGTGCGGGCCGGGCGAATCGATTCGGCGCGATGGTGATCGTCAGCCCGCAGATGCTGCACGTTTTTTGCCGCGCCGTTGCCACCGTCCTGGGCACACCAAACTCTTGGGCACGCCAACCAAGACGCTTAGCGTGCTGGTGTGGCACGGGACAGCGAGATCGGCGCTCGCTAAAGCCCCTGCCCGGGCGGCGAGGGTGTCACCTCGAAGGCGAACCGGAAGCGCGGCAAATCCTCGCCCGGATGGTCATCCGCGTAGGTGAGCTGCGGCAGGCGATAGTTGTTGGGGCGCGTTTCCTTGCCCTTGTAGATCGCCGGATAGAGATCGATGAAGTGCCAGCCGGGCTCGCCGGTCGCCTGCATGATGATCTCGATGTCGCCCTGACTGTTGAAGGCGCAGGCATAGCCCGAGATCGCATTATCGTAGACCACCGTGTAGATGTTGGCGGTCTCGCTCCAGCCCACGCCCTTGAGATGGAGCCGGAAGGTGGTGCCGGCCGGCCCGCGCGCGACATCGAGCGCAAACGCATTCGGCGCGATCCAGAACGCGCCCTCCCGTTTGCCGGTACCGGTCTCGACAAAGAGGTTGTGCAGGCCGCCAAGATCGTCGGGCGTCTTGAAGGAAAACGCCACACGGCCCGACTCGTCGGCCTTGGCCTGGGCGATCTCGCGCGCCCGTTCCTCCCAGCCCCGGCCCGTCATGCGGTTGCCGAAAACGGTGTTCCACTTGAGCGCGTAGCTCTTGCCCGGCTCAAAGCCCGCGCCCGTCACCGTGACCGGCTCGCCGACGGTGCCGAAAGCCGGCGTCGCAACGAGTGCACCCTGCGGCGGCACCGAGCGCACGATTTTCTGCGCCTGCTCGGCCGCCGGCGGCGGCAAGACCGGCGCGCCCGGCGTGATGGTGAAGTCGAGCTTGAATGTGGGGCGGTCCGGCACCGGCGATTGCTGGGTGTTGCGGTACGGGGAGCCGAAATCCGAGTGCTGCACTTCCAGGATGTGCCGGCCGACGTGCCCGGTCGCCGGAATGCTGAAGCGGGCGCTGCCGCCGGTCGTCACCACGGACATGAAGCCGGTAAATTTGTTGTCGTAGATGAAAACCCAGCTGCCTTCGAGCTCACGCCAGCCGATACCCTGCACCTCGATCTCAATCGGGCTCCCAATGGGCCCGCTGGTGGCGCCGACGATCTTCGCCGTCATGTCGAGATCGAACGCAGTTTGCGTCAACAGGCGGTCGCCCTGCTGCACCACCACGTCGTGCAGAAAACCGAAGTCCTCCGGCGCCACGAACGTTGCGGCGATCCGCCCGGCCGCATCGCTCTTGACCGTTGCAATTCGATACGCCGTCGGCGTGAACTCGCGCCCAAAATATTCTGCGATCGTGACCTTCCAGGAGCCCTTCACGGTGCGCCAGACCAGCTCCAGCTCCTGCTCGGGCGGAAAGTTTTCACCTGTGACCGTGAGCGGTGTTCCGACCGGCGCATGCGCAGGCGAGACTTTCAGATGTCCGACATAGCCGTTTGACGGCTCGGTCAACGCGACCTCGGCGCCGAGCTCACTTGCACGGGGCGCCGCCAGCGCACTTTCGCTCGACACGCACAAGCTTGATGCGAACGAGACAGCAAACAACATGCAGGCGAGCCCCCAGGCTCGCCCGCTCTCGATGCGTATCGTCATAACGGTCGTTTCCAGTTTACTTCTTGATCTCGATCTCGCCATCGAGAATGGTGAGCTGCGACGACTTCACCTTGAACGGCTCCCACGAATGCGTGTTGCCCTCGAGGTCTGTCGCGATCACTTTGTAGGCAAAGGTGCCGGTGGGATATTCCTTGGGAACGATCCACGCCGCGGCCCAGAGATAATCGGTGGGCTCCCGCGGGGGATGGCCACCGAAGCGCGCGTCGAACTTTTGCCCGTCAGGCAACTGGACCATGACGCTCTTCAGCCCCTTGTCATTGAGCTCCTGGCCGGCCTGGTCGTGGATGCGGAGGCGCCAGACCACCTTTTCAAGATGCTTGAACTGGTTGTTGAGCACGCAGGCTGGCGGAATGCCCGGTTGATTGCCGCGCTCCAGGTCGCCGTAGAAGAACAGCTTGGTCTGCGCCTGCGCGCCACCGCTGGCGAAACCCAGCATGGACAGTGCGATAGCGGAAATGGTCAAGCACTTCATTCGGATCCTCCCTTGGGCAGTTGCAAATCGGATGCGTTGTCAATGGTTGGTGGCATCCTACATTTGCTTATCAGCCTTTTGAAGAGCCCTGGAGATCGTTTTTTCGTGACCGGCAGCGGACCTCATTCAGGACTTCGTTCAGGACTTCGTTTATGTCCCGGTTATCTTGACCGTGGCGCCCAGGAGGCGATGCTGGCGGCGCTGCGCGAGGTGATGCGCGCGGCCCCCATCTACACGCCGCGCATGCCGAAGAGCGGCAAGCCGATGTCGGTGCGCATGACCAATTGCGGCACGCTCGGCTGGGTGACCGACGAGCACGGCTATCGCTATCAGCCCCGCCACCCAGATACCGGAGCCGCATGGCCACCGATTCCCGACATCGTGCTGGCGGCGTGGCAGACGCTGGCGCGCTATCCGCATCCGCCGGAGGCGTGCCTGATCAACGTCTATGGTCCTGACGCCCGCATGGGGCTGCACCAGGATCGCGACGAGGTTGACTTCGCAGCGCCGGTGGTCTCGCTCTCGCTGGGCGACAGCTGCCTGTTCCGGATCGGCGGGCACCAACGCAGCGACCCGACGCACTCGCTCAAGCTTGCCTCTGGCGATGCAGTCGTCCTTGGCGGCGAGGCGCGGCTCGCCTTCCATGGCGTCGATCGCATCATGCCCGGCACCTCGACGTTGCTGCCTGAAGGCGGGCGGATCAATGTCACGCTGCGGCGGGTGACGCGGCCAGGCTGAGCTGACGCATCAAGGGCGATATTTCACTACTGCCAGATTTTGGGTAGTGGCTCAGTTTGATTGTGGCGGTTTAGTCCTTGCGGTCACGAGTTGGCTGCTCTTTCGAGCCCGGATCAGGCGCACGGCGAGTTCGTGTTTTCAACTTCTCTACAACGACCGGCTTTGTTCCGGCGTGGCTGAAGCTCTGGCGAACCTGTACCTTTTTCGCCTCTTCTAGCCATCGCTTCATTTCGTCATCAGCCACTGGTGCGCCTCCACTTGCGAAGCTTGCCGCTAGTGCCCCGCTTTCGAAGTTCGTCATCCGTCGCCGCGGGCTATCGCGGCGAGGGCGCTATCTGGCTGCCGCGATATCGCGGCCCAGCCGCTGATATGTCTCGGGCGACGCGGACGCGATGATCGCCACGACCTTGTCGACCTCCGCACCCGAGACCGGCGAAACGTCGAGATTGGATTTCTGCGCATCGGCCATAAATTCCCGGTCGTGCGCCAGCGCTGCGAATGCCTGACGTAGAGCCGCGAGCCGATCCGCCGGCACACCGGGCGGCGCGATCACGGGCCGCGCCACTGTCTTCTGCGTGAGGTAGAGCTCCATGACGCGCCGGTCGGCGTCGCCCTTCACAAAGTCGAGCGTCAGCGGAACTCCATGCAGCTCCGGATCCCGCAGCAGCGTGGACTGCATCAGGATGTTGACCTTCTTCTCTGCGAGCCAGGACGGCCGCACCGACTTGAGGCTCGACCAGGCCCAATCGCCGATCCCCTGCACTTCGTCGCGCTCCATCGCGAGCGCAATCTCAGCCGTGCCGGGATAGCCGGCGACAATTCTGAATTTCGTGCCGAGCACCGCATTCAGCAGACGCGGCGTGGTCTCGGTATCGATTCCCGTGGTGCCCCCGACGATCAGCTCCTTCTCAAACAGGTCCTGCGCCGTGCGGTGCGGCGTCGTATGCCACGCCAGCACGACCCCGACTTCGCGACTGATGCTGCCGATCCAGTTGAGCTTCCCCAGCTCGAAGCGCACCTGCGCCGGGTTCCACGCCTTGATCAGCAACATGCCGCGCTGAACCAGGGCGATGACGGTGCCGTCGCGAGGCGCAGCATTGGCGATGAAATTGGCCGCCGCCAGGCTGCCGGCTGCCGGCATGTTCTGGACCACCACCGTGGGCCGCCCAGGAATGTGGTGGCCGAGATACTTGGCGACAAAGCGAGCCTGGGTGTCGTAGCCGCCACCGGGCGTGGCGCCAACGATCAGCGTAATCTGCTTTCCGGAATAGAACTGAGCAACCGATTGATTTCCAGCAAAGAATTGGATGTTTGATTGGGAGGCAAGTGGACTGGCCTGCAGCACGCAAGCGGCAACCACTCCCACGGATAAAGCACGCCGTCCCATCATCCCTTCCACGCGCGCGGACGTGGTTCCGCCAACCCGCCCGAGCGTCCGCTGTTTATGTTCGGTGTGAATTCCCCCCAGCGCCTTTTACGACCAACAGGAGCAATTGTCCCTCATGGTTAACGCGTCGTCGTGTCGCAGTACCACTGCTGGCATCGGGATGCTGCCGCGTTGAGGCGCGCGGATCAATAGCATGCCCGTGAAAAACCTCGCCCAGCCGTTTTCTGGACACCGAAGCTTTCGATAATGGAATGAAAACGATTACAAAAAGGGAGGAATGACATGCGCCAACGGAATGCCGTCCTAACAGCACTGCTGACCAGCACTGTTCTGTTGCTCGCAGGCCCGACATTTGCCGCGGAGGTCACGCCGGATCGGCTGATCAACGCCGACAAGGAGCCGCACAACTGGCTGATGAACCACCGCACCTATGACGCGCAGCGACACTCGCCGCTCGACAAGATCAACAAGAGCAACGTCAAGTCCCTCAAGCTCGCCTACGCGGTTGCGCTCGGCGGCACATCGGCGAATGAGAATCTGCAATCAACGCCGCTTGCCGAGGACGGCTACCTCTACATCGTTGATCAGTGGGGCGTGGTCTACAAGATCGACGGCCGCTCCGGCACCATGGGCCGGATCGTCTGGCGCATGGACCCCAAGCAGGAGAAGACACCCCTGGCCAATCGCGGTGTCGCGCTCTGGGGCAATTTCGTCATCTCGAACGCGAGCTATCCGCCGCGCGTGATCGCGACCGACAAGGACACCGGCAAGGTCGCGTGGGAGACGAATCTCTCGGAGGGGCAAGTCGATGTGCAGCTCTCGGCGGCGCCGCTTCCGGTCAACGACAAGATCATTGTGGGCGCGGCCGGCGGCGACCGCGGCGTGCGCGACTACATCGCGGCGCTTGACGCGGCGACCGGCAAGCTCCTGTGGCGCAAATACACAATCCCGGCGCCCGGCGAGCCCGGCTCCGAGACCTGGAAGGACAACAACAATTCCTGGCAGACCGGCGGCGGCGCCATGTGGGTCACCGGCTCCTACGATGCCGCCACCAATCAGGTGCTCTGGGGCACCGGCAACCCTGCACCGATGTACAACCCTTACATCCGCCCAGGCGACAATCTCTACACCAACAGCCTGATCTCCTGGGATCCCGATACCGGCAAGATGAACTGGTACTTTCAATATACACCGGGCGATATGTGGGACTACGACGAAGTCGGCACTCACATCCTGATCGACGGCCAGGTGGCTGGCCGCGACCAGAAGCTGGTGACGCATGCGGCGCGCAATGGCTTCCTCTACAGCTTCGAGCGCAGCAACGGGCAGCCGGTCCTGGCCAAGCCCTATATGGAGGAGATCACCTGGACCAAAGGCATCGATCAGAAGACCGGCAAGCCGGTCGACTATGATCCCGGCAAGGACATCCAGGTCTATTCCGGGGTGCAGGCCCAGACCCTGACGGATCGCACCAAGCGAATCTGTCCGTCGCACGAGGGCGGCAGCAACTACTGGTCGGCGTCGTACAGCCCGAAGACCAGGCTCATCTACATTCCATCGCGGCCGACCTGCAACGAGGTCACGTTCACGCCCGAGCAGCCGAGGAGCCCGACCGGCGGCCTGCTGCATGGACGGATCAGGCTGCTCACGCCGACTGAATCCGAGATCGTGGTCGCCGATCCATTCACCGGCGAGGTCAAGAAGCGCGTGCGCGCACCCTATCCCAACTTCAGCGCCGCGCTCACGACCGGCGGCGGCCTCGCGTTCACCGGCCTGGGCGACGGCACGGTCGTGGCCTATGACGACGACAGCATGCAGGAGCTGTGGACGTTCAATCTTGGCAGCGGCATCAATGCTCCGCCGATGACATTCGAGGTCGGCGGCAAGCAGTATCTCGCGATCATGACCGGGCTCAGCCAGATCTCCAAAGGCCGTCTCGGCCTGACCCCGGAACTGATCGAAATGCGCAACCAGACAATGCTGTTTGTGTTTGCATTGTAAGACGCTGTCTCAACGTCGATGCAGGCGGGCACACGCGGGCCCGCCTGCAATGGAATCTTTACGAGAGAACGTCCGTCATGCCGGCTTGATGTTGGCGGAGCGGATCACCTTGCCCCATTTCTCGGTTTCCTCGGCAATCAGCTTGCCGAAATCGGCTGGTGAGCCGGGCATCAGAATGCCCCCCAGCTCCGCGAGCCGCGCCTTCAGCTTCGGATCGGCCAGTGCCTCGTCGACCGCCTTGTTGAACGTCATGATCAAATCGGCGGGCGTGCTCCTGGGCATCCCGAAGCCGAACCAGTTGCTGACCTCGTAACCCGGCACGACATCGGCAATGGCCGGAACCTCCGGCAATGCGTCTGCCTTCGTCGCCGTCGTGACACCGAGCGGCCGCAACCGGCCGCCCCTGATGTGCTCAACCGCCGAGGCCATCGCGTCGAACATCACCTGCACCTGTCCGCTGATCAGGTCAGTCAATGCCGGGCCCGAGCTGCGGTATGGGACGTGCGTCATGTCGAGGCCGGTCATGACCTTGAACAATTCGCCCGACATGTGATTGGACGCGCCGATCCCCGAGGATGCGAAATTGAGCTTGCCCGGATTGGCCTTGCCATAGTCGATGAATTCCCGGACCGAACGCGCCGGGAACGCTGGGTTCACCACCATCACGTTCGGCACGCGCATGATGCTGGCAACCGGGGCGATGTCACGGACGAAGCTGAAATTGAGCTTATCGTACAGCGTCGCATTGATGGCGTGCGACGACGACACCACCAGCACGGTGTAGCCGTCCGGCGGTGCGTGCACCACCAGCTCTGTGCCGACATTGGTTCCGGCACCAGGGCGATTCTCGATCACAAACGGCTGGCCAAGATGCTCTGACATCCATTGGCACACGACTCGGGCCACGATGTCGTTGGGGCCGGCTGCTGCGAATGGCACGATAATGTGCACCGGCCGCGACGGATAGGCTTGCGCCCGCGCGGTGCGCGACAGCACCGGCAGCGCGCCACTGCCAGCAGCCAGATGCAGGAACTTGCGACGTGAAATTGTCATAAACACCTCTCAGTAAGCGGGCGATCGATTTGCCTTTTTTGGCGGGTTGCCGCAACGTGATGGGTAATAGCCTCACGTGCCTCGCTCAACGTCCCCCAATCGGCCGATCACGGCGACCAATTCCGAAATCGGCACGAAGCTTGCACGCGAGAGGCAAATAGGTGGCGGCCTGCGGTCTGCGATGTGCTAATGTGGCGCCTTCCCACGGGAGACGGGAATGACCAGCCGCTTCGATAGACGCGACGTCTTGAGCTTTCTTGGCAGCTCGGTAGCCGCCTGGCCACTGGTGGCGCGGGCGGAGGGGCATACGCCTGTCATCGGTTTCCTCAACAGCGCATCACCTGATCCGACGCTTCAGCGCGTGGCAGCGTTTCGCAAAGGCTTGAGCGAGATGGGCTTCGAGCGGCAGAACGCGGCGATCGAATTCCGCTGGGCTGAAAATCTGATCTATCGGCTGCCGGGCATGGCCGCCGATCTGGTGCGCCGGCACGCCACCATTATTGCGGCGACAGGCAGCACCGCGTCAGCGCTTGCCGCCAAGCAGGCGACGTCGACGATTCCGATCGTCTTCGAAATCGGAGGCGACCCGGTCGCGACCGGTCTGGTCGACAACCCCGACGGATCGGGCGGCAACATGACGGGTGTCAGCCTGAACATTGCCGCGCTCGCGCAACGTCAGCTCGAGCTGTTGCGGGAGGTCATTCCCAAAGTATCGACGGTGGCCGTGTTCCTCAACCCGGACAATCGGAACTCGCCGGCGCAAAAAGCCCGCGTGGAAGCGGCGGCGCGCGCGGTCGGGATGCAAGTGCTCGTGCTGGATGTCAACAAGGAAAGCGGCTTCGACCGGCCATTCATGTCGCTCCAGCAACGGGGAGCCGATGCTTTGTTCGTTAGCAACGATCAGTACTTTCTGGAATGGCGACAGGAGATCGTCTCGCTGGCGGCGCGCTATTCCGTGCCGACCATCTATGCGTCACGGGCCTTCGTGGCGGCAGGCGGTCTGATGAGCTATGGCGCCAGCCTCAGCGACGGCTATCATCAGGTCGGCGTCTATGTCGGCCGCATTCTCAAGGGCGAGAAGCCCGGCGACCTGCCGGTCGTGAATTCGACCAAGTTCCAGCTGGCGATCAATGTCGCCACCGCCTGGGCGCTGGGTCTCAATCCGCCGCCCGCGCTGCTGACTCGCGCCGACGAGGTGATTCAGTAGGTCACTCACGGCATGAGCGTGACAGAGACGAGCGGGTCGATGCGACCCGCTCGCTTGCCTTGCAGAGCAACTCATGTCGATGGCGGCAAGCAATGATTCATATCCGTCACCCTGAGGTGCGACCCCGGCCTCTTCGGCCGGGGCAGCCTCGAAGGGCGACGGCGATAACTCATTATTGCGTGACCGCCTTGACCCAGCGGCGCACGGTCATCTTCCCGGTCCAGCCGCCATAGATGATGCCGGACGCGTCGGCCGCGATGCCTTCCGGCATGTTGGCGTCGGGCGCGATCTCGGGGATGTAGGACACCACCTTGCCGTCCTTGGCGCTGCCGATGCGAACGCCCTTCTTGAAGCCGGGATTGACCTTGCCGCCGTCATCGCCGGACTGATGGTCGGCCGAGTAGACATTGTCGTTCCGGTCGATGTAGAGGCCGCTCGGGCGTCCGAACTGCTTCCACTCCTCGAGGTACTTCCCATCCTGATCGAAGATCTGGATGCGGTTGTTGACGCGATCAGCCACGAACAGCCGGCCAGTGGAATCCATGGCCAGTTGATGCGGCGTGTTGAACTCGCCCGGGCCGCTACCACGCTTGCCCCAGGACTTGATGTAGGTGCCGTCCTTGGAGAATTTGAAGATGCGATCGTTGGGGCGCGCGCCGTGTCCCTGCGAGACGAAGATGTCGCCGTTCGGCGCGACGTAAATGTCAGTCGGCTGATCGAATGCGTCGGTCGAGCTCGCATCGCCGGTGACGCCGGGCTTGCCCAGCGTCATCAGCACCTTGCCGTCCTTGCTGAATTTGATGACGGTCTGGCCTTTGCCATTCTCCGCTACAGTGTCGGATACCCAGACGTTGCCGTCACGATCGACATGGAAGCCATGCGGATCGTTCACGGTGCCACCGCCGAACTTGGTCTGCATGTTGCCGTTGGCATCGAACTTCATGATCGGATCGAGCGTCGAGGCACGGCAGTTGTTCGCGGCGCAGCGATCGAACGTCCACAGGCTCTTGCCGTCGGGATCGATCTCGATGCCGATGGTCGAGCCCCAGGTGCGGCCCGCCGGCAGCTTCGCCCAGTTCTCCTGCAGCTGGTAGGGATTGGGATAGGCGTTGGGATCATTGGCCTGGGCGAATATCCGCTCTCCGGAGAGCGCGGTGAGCGCGAGAGCGCCTGCACCCAGCAATAACGCAGCATAGGTCTTCATGTGGTCTCCTCCCTTGTGGCTTCCTTGTGGCTTCTTGGTCCGAACGGTCACAGCCGGGACGCCGGATCATCAGCATCGCGACTTTGCGCGACGATTGAGATTTCGGCGTGTCCCGCTGGCAGTCCGACGCAAAGCTACATCAGTTTGGCGATCAGGCGGAGGGGCTGCAGCAATCTTTTTTGAATGCCAGATAGTACCCATCATGTGGGCCACATGAGATCCCTACCAAGAGTACAATTGCGGGGACTCAAGGGTCGCGCTAGCCTTCCGGCGTGACACACGAAGCTGTTCTCCTCGTGCATGGCCACGGAGCGCACCCGGTGCTGCTCGAGCCACTCCGGCGCGGCTTGGCGCGACAGGGCTATCGCGCCGTCAACTGGCGCTATGCAAGCCTGCGCGGCTCGATCGCGGCGCATGGGGCAGAGCTCGCAGCCAAGGCCAAGGGGCTCGACGACGACATCGCTGTCGAGCGCCTGCATTTCGTCGGCCACAGCATGGGCGCCATCGTGGTGCGCAGCGCACTCGCGCTGCAGCGGCCGCGCAAGCTCGGCCGCGTGGTGCTGCTGGCGCCACCCAACCACGGCGCGCGGCTCGCGGACCTCGCGCTGCGGCTCTTTGGACGTTGGCCCTCCGCCGCGAGAGAGCTGTGCTCGCATCCTAGCAGCTACGTGAACGGGCTCGCGCCGACGGCCGACCTTGATTGCGGAATCATCGCAGCGTCCTGGGACCATGCGGTCTCGCCCGCATCGACGCACCTGCCGGGCGAGCGCGATCACATCACGCTGCGCGGCCTGCACACGCTGCCGCTGCACTGGCGCGCACCGGCGCAGGTGGCGCATTTCCTGCGCGAAGGCCGCTTCCTGCGCGCGGCCGGTTGACGCCCACTGACGCTCACTGAACCACATCGAGGCCGAGCATCGCGCAAAAAAAATCGCTCGGCGTTGAACCAAATATCCCCGTCATACGACAAGACATGGCGACAAGACATGGGTTGCTAACGTACGCAGCATACGCGGCAAGCTGCGCGCGAGGCTATCGCTTTGATTGAATCCTTTAAGACGAGATCATCACGACCAATCCATTGAGGTCAGGCCTCCCAGTCGGACGGAGTCTTCCATGTCTGAACCTGAGCAGGTTGCTTCCCTGATCGGTGACATCTATGACGCGGCGCTCGATCCGTCGCGATGGACCGCCGTTCTCCGACGAACCCGCGATGTTGTCGGGGGCTCGGCCGCGGTCGTGTTTTCGAAAGATGCCCGCACCAAACGCTTGCAGATCTATCATCACTGCGGCGGGATGGATCCCCACTATCGGCAGCTCTATTTCGATCACTACGAAAAGCTCGACCCCACCACGGGGGTCCAGGTCATGAGCGGGATCGGGGAGCCCATCGGCACCGTCGATATCATGCCGATCGAGGACTTCCAGAAGACCAGCTTCTACCAGGAATGGCGGCGACCACAGGGGGTGGTCGACTTCGTAGCCGCCGCGCTCGACAAGACCGCAACCTGCGCCGTGCTCTTCGGCGTCTTTCGACAGCATCAGCATGGCTTCGTTGACGACGACACGCGCTGGCGCATGCGGCAGATCGTGCCGCACATCCGTCGTGCGATCCTGATCGGCAAGGTCATCGAGGACAAAACGGCCGAGGCAGCCACCTTCGCAGACGCGCTCGACGGCCTGAGCGCCGGCATGTTCGTCGTCGACGCGGAGGGCCGCATCGTTCACTCCAATGCGAGCGGCCAAGCCCTTTTGGACGATGGCACAGCTCTCGATGGCGCCCACGGCAGGATCAGGCCGACCGACGCCGTAGCGGCGCGTGCGCTGAAGGACATCGTCGCGGCGAGCGGAGACGATGCGGCCAAAGGCATCAAGGGCATCATGAGCATCAAGGGCATCGCAGTGCCGCTCACGGGCCGCGATGGCCGGCGCTACGCCGCCCATGTATTGCCCCTCACCGCGGGCGAACGGCGGCGCACCGGTGCGAGCTATGCGGCGGTCGCAGCCGTGTTCGTTCGCAAGGCCGAGATCGAGGCGCCCTCGGCGCCGGACATCATCGCCAAGCACTATCGGCTGACACCGACCGAGCTGCGCGTCCTGCTCGCGATCGTGGACATCGGCGGCGTGCGGGAAACATCCGAGGCGCTGGGGATCGGCGAGGCCACGGTCAAGACCCACCTGCATCGCGTGTTCGGCAAGACCGGCGCGAGCCGGCAGGCCGATCTGGTCAAGCTCGTGGCAGGCTTCTCGAGCCCGCTGGCAAGCTGATCTGCACTTCTTGCGCGCTGTCGTCAGCTCTGCGCCGAGCGATCGGCGTGCGTCCTCGCGCGCGTCATCATGTGTCCGGGATCACCGGCCTCTTTTTTGCTTAGCATCACCCCGTTGATGGACGCATCGGCTCAGCCACTCAGGCAATTGGACGCTTCCTATGACGACCCAAACGGAGCAACGACCATGCGTCCAACATTGACATGCACCGTCCTGGCCCTGTTGATCGCGCCCCTGCAGGCCGCGGAGCTGCCTGACGCCATCGCGGCAGCCGGCGAGTCCCTGGTGACGACTGCGCATGCGGTCGGCAATCAGATCTACGAGTGCGAGTTCGATGCCGTCGGCAACCTCGTCTGGCAATTCCGTGAGCCGATCGCCGTGCTGTTTGCGTCCGGCAAGACCGTGGGCCGGCACTATGCGGGGCCGACCTGGGAGCTGATCGACGGCAGCGTCGTCAGCGGCAAGATCGCAAGTCAAACGCCTGGCGCCAGCCCGGCTGACATCCCGATCCTCAATCTTGAGGTCACGTCGCGGCGCGGCCAAGGCCAGCTCAGTCTCGTCAGCACAATCCGGAGGCTCAATACCCGGGGCGGCGTCGCCTTCGGGGAATGCAGCGCGCACCACACGCTGCTGGGCGTGCCTTACACCGCGGAGTACGCCTTCTATCGCAAGAGCGGCGCCCACGCAGCCACCCATGCAGGCGTAGGACAATGATCATGCGCGGCATCACTCCGAGCGGGTAGGCGACCTCGCCACGCCGGACCCTGCTGTCCACGGCGCTCATGCCGCCGCGACTAGTGCGGCGAATTTGAGGTTCCTATCATTGTTCCAGCAAGCTCGTTTAGGAACCTCAAATTCAAAAGCCGCACTAGATTCATAGAGTTGCTAGTGGTCCTAAGATTCCGAAGTTCGTACCGCAATATGCCGC
>Ga0209488_10001415_pt1 | contig 20464 bp, 31 predicted proteins | sample Rivendell_Oct201_8_FD_188349 | JGI IMG/M metagenome (GOLD analysis project Ga0209488, IMG submission 188349) | Vadose zone soil microbial communities from the Eel River Critical Zone Observatory, Northern California, USA -... | ecosystem: Environmental > Terrestrial > Soil > Vadose zone >...
GGGGGGGGGGGGGGGGGGGGCGAGATAGGGAATGGCAGGTCCGAGTCAACGTGGAGCAGACAGAATCTATTCTGAAGAAAACAAGCTTGCGTTGTGGGTTTTGCAACAAACGCCAAACGAGTGCATTGATTGTCAAATAACGCTCAGCAGCCTGAGAGACGGCGATAGTGATCTACTGACTTGTGATAACCATTCGATCGCCGACGGGATCATTCAGCTTTCGGACCTACAGCACTGCAATGCTTGACAGTGAGGATGCGAATCCCGTAGTAGCACTGTCAACTAGCGATGCACTGTGACAGATTACGCGGCCCCTTCTCTAATCACTCCCGAGCCCCTTTTCCCCTATGCATCAGTGATGGACGCTGCCAGCTCAAGTGCCGATGCCTAGTACAGTAAGTGTCATGTTAGATAGAATGGAATCCGAATATGACCTCGAACCGAGGATATTCGGTTGCGCCGACGGACCCTCCGAGTCCCCTCCATGTGTCATTTGTCCGGTTTATGTTTCGTGCGGGCTCTCGACACCGGGGTCATGAAAGGGTTACTCCAAGTTCGAGGAACGACAATCACTACCGGCTGGAACCAATCGAGAGATCTTGAACGTGTGGGCGACATCATATTGAACAAAATTAATTTCGGTTGCCGTCCACGAGTTGTGCGCTGAAAACCGGTCCGTTTCAACCGGCGATCAGTAAGTCCGGGCCTGGAACTGATTTGGGATTTGGGCCGTTCACATCGTGACGATGACGATGATAACTTTACGAGCAACCGAAAACAGGTTTTCTCGGTTGCCATCCACATTGCTTGATGTCAGCGCTCATAATCGTGACCATCCCGTTTGGAGTTGGACTGGTTGGAGTGCTGAGCCTCTGGCTGCTACGTCAAGCCTAAATCACCGGACGTAGCTGGAAACGAAGACCATCACGGTGCGATGAATGGTTTCACGACAGCTCCACCTGGCTGTTGGACGCCTGGAACAGTGTGACTCAATACCGTTCTGACTCAATACTGTTCTCAGACTTATTAGTGTTTGCCGGCTGGCTTTCAATTACTAATTAGTGCCCTAGCATAACACACTATTAGTATAAAGTTCAGTTAACGTATTCATACGTACCAGGTGGAAACCCACATATGCCTCGCTGCTGCGCCGAAGCCGGTTCCGCGGCGAGGATTTGGACCTTGGTCTATGCGCTCCCGAATTGCGTTTCTCTAGGTATTTGGCTCTTTTTACTCGCTGGCATTGACCCACTACTCAAAGTCTAACCTGCTCGTCTATCTGGCAGTTTCCATGCATACATAAGTGACTACGTGACATTTAACAACCAACCCTTCACGGATCTTGGCACGTATGTTCCCCGTGTCCGGGTCCCAGTCAGGCTAAGCATCAAGTCTCAGTGATCTTGTCTTGTAACGAATCGGCTACGAGAAGCCATCACGCCGCGTTGGGACCGAGTCCAAACTTTGAGGCTATGGGACCAATTCATCGGAATGCTTGCCATATATAAGCAGGCATGATACCTTCTAAACCATCCCACATCCGACTTCCACAAAGACGCCTAGCGGATCCCTGCCTATTCTCCAATACTTTGACATCATAATGTGTCACTCCCGACGGTAGCCCAACCTCCTTCTGCGTCATCGCATGCGTTGCTCACGTGCCGTGCAGTGTCAAGAACATTTATTTGTACTGCGGTCACACTGTTGATCTGGTGAGTGAAATCGGTTGCATAGCCCAATCAAGAGTTTAAGATTCGTCACACGACAGAAGGAGGAATTAGTGCGTCCTTCGCTGTCTCATCACATCTTCCAAAAAACCCCAGGCTGAGAAGATTTGCAGATTCAATGCGCGGACACCCACTGCCGACTGAGCCCTTTCCACCCGGTTAATTGCGTCAACTGCAAAAAAACTTGCTGGCAATAGTAAGTGTCCTTTTTTCTAGATTGCTGGGTCATAACGTGATGAATTATTATGTGACACAACTATTACCTGACCCGCAGTCGGCAATTTCCGGAACAATATGGTGAGTGGCCCATGGCCGCTGCAATCGTTATACATACCGATCTTATTTGGCTCCCTGCAGCACCCCAAATCTCAAGTTATTGTCCTTCATGCTCAGGACGTGCCAGACGGGGTTGATTCTGCACATGCCATTTGTTACGCGCGCCTCAAACGAATGCTGTGTCCCGCATCATTAGTACTTACGTGATTATACCATAGATCTTGTATAGATATTGTACACCGCTATTTTCGCACTCCTGTGCTCACCCGAACGCCCTTACATGTTGTGGGTTATGACTCTGAACTGGAGCTGGCTTAGTATAATACGAGACACTTTGTAGGGGGATGCTTCCTCACACTTAGCACCATAGACCTAACTACCGCGAATAATATTATTTATGACTGGATAGGAATAATGTCCACAAGCGTACGCCTAGGCGTGTAGAGCGATATGCGACACACTTACAGGAACAATATACCAGGTGGCAGAGTCGCGAGGGTTTCGTTCAATATCCGTGGGCCAATCCAAAACCATGTTAACATCCCTTATTGACAAATGGTCTGATGGATTGAACAGACAGTTTGTAATGTATTGTAAGGTCGAGATTGTGGCCTTTGTGGAGGAGAACTGAGCTAAACAACGGAAAGAATACGGTTGTGGGGCTTTGGAGCATCGACGGGAACGACTGGCAGGAGATCGGAGATTGCAACAAAATCCTCACCGAAAAAGGTTGTGAGGTCCTTCATGCGTAAATGATTGGCCGTGGGCTTGTTACGGCAAAGGTAAGCTATTATGATGGGAAGGGATCACGGAGAGCGGGTACTCCAGACTTCGGAATGGCATTGAATGTGATATCATGTCACATTAAATGCCATTCCAAAGTCCGCACCTTTACCTCCATCATGAAGGAGGTAAAGGCGCATCGTCTGGGTATTGGTGATTCTGATCATAAGATAAATGTAACAATGTATGCACAGCAAAAATAAACGAAGCGACCCGGAGAGGCGAGCCCTATCGGACCTAGGACCAAGGCTACAGTAACTGAACGACTGACAACCGGACCGGCTTGTCCGATCGCGATCAGAATGGAATTCGGAAGTTTGGAGGGCATTCGTTTGTCTCCCTTTTTCTTCTGTCGATATTCATCCGCGGTCAAATTTGATGCGCCGAAGCCGGTTATTAGATTCCTTTGTCCTTGTTTCAATTGTATCTTGATATTGGCCGTGTATCTAGCTCGTTTCACTCTTTAAATGGGCGCCTTGGTGATACGACTTTTTTCCTGAAATTATTTTCATTTCATTTCTTAAGGTCTGTAAGGTCTGGAACATCACATAGCACACAACGTTCGTGCATGCCGACCCGCACCCCACGCAATTAAGGTGAAAGCGCAAATATCCCACAGCTTGATTGACAATATCAGAATCGTTTGATCGAGGTTCCAAACGCCAATGCAAAGGGAAGCTACGAAAAACTCCCGCCACCGTGATCAGCAGTATCGCGTTATGCACTGAGAGCATTTTGGGGACTTTGTTTGCGGTCAGTGATAAAAAATAGCAATAAAGTCGACTGCTCCAGAGATGTTTTGGTGACCATCAGGTGTGACACGCTGGCTACTAGTAGGACACCATATTGGACACGAGGACGTCCGAACTGAATTCGAAGCTCGTGCGCTCATGAATAATGCCAAAGGTGTTCACAGCCTTTGACGATCTTGGCGCGCATTCCCATGACCAGGACCAGCCTGGAAGGAAAGGGGTATGACTAGATGACCGATCATTCAAATCATAGTGACATACTAGCTCCCCGATATCGCATGATTTCTGGCTCAGGGAGGGCAAACTAAAAGATGGATGATGACTGGTCACCGTGACATGGCGATGGTGCGGTCCCACTGAAAAAATGTTCATACCTGAGAAAGGTGATTTGGACACGTAAAATGCTGTTGACCCTCGGATTACAAGACTTGGAATCCGTCTGCCGCGGCTTGAACCGCGGCTTGAATAGGTTGTATGGTGAATATCGTATGATTCAAGAAGCCGCAGAGTCACTGTAATATCAAAGCAAATACACCATTCCACCGAGCAAGTTGTCACATGCAGTGAAGTTGCAGTTTCAGCGTAGGTTTACCCATGGCCTCGAGTTTCACTCTTCCAAGTTCCCGTTCCGGCGCTGATGCCCGTGACTAGGCTTGCAGTGAGCGGGAGCATTTACTACGATCCGAACATTGAACATGGCACGACAACGGCCACCCAAGGAACCCGAAAAGAGCAACACACTCCTCTGGGAAGGATCTAGACCATCGACACGATAGGGGATTCGGCGGGAGTTAGGACGCTACATTCCCTAGTGGGTCATCACGAATCCCTGACTGGGACGGGCTTGAGGTCTCGAAACTCTCGGCACCAGCCACAACCCGCACGATGAAGTCGCTTTTGCTGATCGGTAACTGAAGAGGTACGCCTTCTCGTCTGCTAACTAGTAAAATAAGCACGGGGCTCGGGCCTTGTAAATTTTACACTCAACATCAAGATATAGGAAAGCTAAGATGACGCGAGCACCTCCGCGGAAGCGAGGGGACGTCACGCAGGGTAGGGTGCACCTGAGCACATGTGGCGGGCTGCGCGCAGCCAGCGCAAAGTTGAACATCACGCACTGCAATCTGGCCGAGTTTGTAACTATTAGTTGCGACTCAGACAAACATTTACGCTGCGCACACTTATGGCCGTTTGAAACATTGTAGAGCGTCGGGGTGCCAAGTAGAGGCATTGTGTTTCTCTCAGCTCTCGAAATACTTCTCTGCCGGTCCTTATCGATGGCAGATCCACATTTCTCGGGCCTTTCCCCTCGCCCCCTCGCACAAATAATTTGCCGTTGATCATCATGAGCAGAAATGAGACTGGACCCTCACGCTTCTCCATAACTGGCTTCATAACTGCGCTGCGCCGTGCATGTGGGCTATCTCGACCATCCCAACATCCCATACATAGCCTTTGGCTGGCGTAGGTTGTTCATATTTGATGACTCATTTTCACTACTAGAATCAGGTGTTGCCTTGGCGATAAGGGTTATCCTCACGTCGTTCAAACACTACGAGATTCAGCGGTAGGGTTACATACACCATTGTGAAAAGCCGAGACCATGCGAACGCCGTTTACCCGCTCGAGGTGATACCGCCTCCATGGCCACAAAATTCAACCACGGAGGAACGGGTGTATAAGTGCCTCCTTTGGAGTGATGCGCCTTGCCGAATCGAGAGCGAGACATCTGTCTAGCAAATCAATGAATGACATGAGGAGCTTACGCTCGTCGTCTTTCATCTGCGCAGACGAGAGAGGCATGAGCCTCGCGCGCATATCGCGTGCGGGCTTCGAGATGTGCACCTTGCGCACTACGTCCTAAAACAATTCTGTCAGTAACCATCTCCACACTGGACCACGAGAATATCCACAAACCGCTCCAGTAACTCTGTCTCTCTCTATGCTGTCAAAGCCACCCATTTCATCGAAGTAGCTATCACCGAACTTCGCCTTTTTTATCATCTTCTGGTTGAACCGACCCTTCAATTCCATCATGAGCAATAACATTTGATTATTGGACCGGCCGGGGAGTAGTATCTTTCCCGTGTAAAGCTCGTAGAGCGTGCAACCAACAGACCAGACATCTAACGCCGGGTCATATGGAATTCCGAGAACTGTACAGACGGACGATGAGGACGTGATTATTGCCATTGATAGAACTCACTAATTTCTGGTGCACGATAAAACCTGCTGACCAGGTACGGCGTTATCTCATTCTCGGAAGCATCGGAGGCTGAACCAAGGTCGCATAGCTTTAGCTGTGTCTTCTGCTCGTTGACCTTGTATGGCGCATAAGATTCCAAGTAGGAAGGGCACCAGCGCAGAGTAACAAACGTACTAGGATATTATCGGGTTTAATGTCTGCGTGCATTATGTTACACTTTCGCAGAAGGCTCAACGCAAGAAACAGCTGCTGTGCGTAGGCGCGGACGGCGCGAATGTTCAATCCGACATCTTTACCAAAACGTTTTACGACGTCGCGCAGGTTCATACTGTGGTCGAACATTAGCGCGTCATCATACTGGAAGAGACAGACGTAAGAAGTGACCTGAGTGACTCGAAGACTAAGCATAAATGGCCACGGTGTTCGAAGGTCCGCTCCAGGCGAACGACATGCTTCTTATCCTCAGGATCTGATTGCCTAAGCCTGTTCAGAATTTGTACTTCTTTCTGTCCAGCCTTGTACCTATTCTGCGTCAGCATGCCGACAGTAAGAACAATGGTACGAAACGACCAACATTGACTCCTGGCTGCGGATTATCTTAATCGCAACCTCCTTCCCAACTTCGCCGGTCTCACTTTGAAGGACCCGAGCACGCACGACGTTGGCGAACATGCCTTTCCCAACGGTGGAAGATACTTGGTAGCGGCCACCATCGAGGTGCTCGCCGAGAATAACTTGATAATAGCCTTCAGGGTCGGCAGCAGTATCCAAGGTGGTCGTGATGAGTGCCGGTAAAGAGGGTTTCTGGACAAGCACCGAAATTAGTGTGATTACGGACAAACGGCCAATACAAGACATACAATTACTTTCTTCACCTTGGTCCTTTTCTTCTTGTCTGCCGCAGAGACAGCAAACATATCATCCACATCTCCGTCGTCTTCCTCGTACTCCTCTTCTATGATTTCAACATCCGGGTTTAACTCTTCTTTGGCGCTGCGGACTCGCCTTTGCTCGTCTTCCCGGCGATCCAGACTGGGATCGTAGTCTGCGGCGGACACCTGCTCCCATACACCATCACGTTTCGCCTGTTCCTGTACTTCCGCCTGAGCTCCCTCTTCCTCACCTCCCTTTGCAAGCTCAAATATGTCAGGTGCCGGCGATGAAGATTGAGACTCCCGGCGATCTGGTGTCGCATATTTCAAGGCAATCCAGGGAAGACGACAGGAAGTGACGTACGCGATGGACCTGCAGACTGGTCCCGTGAGATCGATCCTGCCCCGTTCTCTCCAATGATTCTGTGACGCTGAGACTGGGGATCAGAAACAACGGCGGATGGAAGCGGCGGCTGGACCGCACTGCTAGGCCCCGGGCTTGGGCTAGGTTCTGTCGTATTGACACTTGAGACGCCAGCATATCTGGCGAGGATAGCCTGCCGTTTGGCGCGTCGTGCAGCGAGGGTCACCTCAATCGGAACAGGAGATGTGGCTAACTCGAGCTCCAGCTCAGGCTGTGTGGGAAGTGCGGGGTCTGGTGGAGGTGCGATCGGGGTGCTAGACTCTAGATTAGTAGGCATTTTCCGAGAGGGTGAGGGTGATCCGCGTAATGGGTGAGGGGATATCCTTTGTGTATGCGTGTCAACGCCACAAAACGACCAACATGTTGGAATGAATGATGCTCACTCGCCCTCTTCCCTATCGGAATCAGGTGTCCTTCGCGGACGTGATGAACCATTGGATGGACGACGAGGCGATTCGGGGGTAGGATGTCGCCGCTCGTCGGCATAGGAAGAACGCCTTCCGCGGTCCTCGTGCCTGCGATCGCGATGCCGGCCGCCATCTCTCCTTGCCCGGTCTCGCCTGTCGTCTCGTTCCCGTCTATCGTCCCTTCCTCTGTGATCGCGTTCACGGTCCCGTCGGGGGCTATAATCTCGCCGATAGCGGTCGTCTGATGAATGTCGGTCCCGCGCGCCATGGGATTTTCCAGAGGTGCGCGTATCTTTCCAATCTCTAGGTTCAGAATCCCGATGCCGCTTACTGTGTTCAGTGTCTGCGGAGCCGTCGTGGGGACGCTTTGAGCCTGAAGAAGTGTTAGTCATGTGCTTGATGACGAGTGCGTTGTTACGAGGCACCGCACGATAAAAGAAAAGGAAACGAGCGTGAATCTCGTTGCTAAAGGTGAACTCGGCACCCCGTTACTAGTCGTGGTCGTCGAAAAGAGTTGTTGTTGATGGTTTGTTTGGTTTAGCTTCCAACCCCCTCCAGAAAAAAATCCGGCAATTTCCGCATGCACTGCTAGCTATGCGCTCAGAACGATAAACCCCCGCCTTTAAAACGCTTGAGGCGAGGAATTGCGATGAGACTGTTCTGAAAGGTGTCCAAGATAACCCTATATATTTAACATACGTTTTACTTCAAACAATTGCACGATGGTGCAGCGGCTGTAATGGCCCCAAGCTGGGAATATGAGGTGATGTTCACCACAACGGACCCACGTGCCCGTGCGCTGAGTTCAAGACTGTCCCCTCCAGAAAACTTTGGTGTCCATCATCCCTCGCAGTGTAAACTGTGGTTGGATTTGGATTAACCAGCCCTTGTCTAGCCAGGGAAGCAATTCCGCAGCTAGCAGGACTCACCGAGTTAGTCTTAGGAGACCAGGGCATGTCGTCTGTCGCGCGAGTGCGCCGTGTCCCTCGTAGACCTTTTTCTTTTTTGGTGTCCATCTCGCTTCTGATCACTGATGAGAGCCCTAGACCCAAGCCTTTTTTTTCATTGTCTCTGTTCATGGATAAAAATATCTTAATCCGACGGTTGTCACATCAGGCTACCACTCAGTGATATCCATGTATGAACGGCAGCATATAGGGGCGTCGTCGCTTGTATACCATGACTCTCGCTGGCAAACACGATGAAACCGAGTCCAAACCTTCTGCTCATCAAGCGTGCCCTCTGGCGACAAAGAGTTTACCTCCACCACAGGGTACAGGCTCATATAATGTGACCTCGCTCTTTTTAGGCGTCTGAGGGACAGTGGTGTGGAACGTCCTCGGGTGTTGATTGGGACCTAATTCCTTATGAGTGGTCAGACGTGCTCGACCAGGGCTGGTTTTATAGCACCGTTTGGGAGGTGGCTTGGTTACCAGATAAGTTGTTTCACTGACCGAAGAAGAGTTTTGGCACCTCTTCCGAGTCGAAGCACTACTGAGCAGCACACCCAGATATAGAGATAGATGGTGGGGATGCTGATATGGATGGTGTTAATGGGGACATTGTAAACATCACGACTGCGGGTTCTAGGAAAATTTTGGGAGGGATGTCAACTAGAAAAGCCCTATCGCTTTCTTTGAGCACGGCGACTATCAGCTATCAGACAAGAATGAGCCTCTACGGAGGAGGGATAGCCAGCGTGCATACCAGCAGACTTCGCCTTTTTCGGCGCGCCCTTCCCCCTTTTCTTCTTGTCCGCTACGTCCTGTAGTCGTTGTTCCTCATCTTCGTCGATTAAATTCAATCCCTGAACCTCCCTGTTGATGGAAGAGATGGACAACTGGTTCGGGTAGTACTCAATCATTGAAGGACCGCGAAGGCGGCGTTTGAGATATTTCGCGCCGCTGCGTTGGGAAGTTGGGTTGTACGAAGTTTGAAAGACGATACTACGGAGACGTGTTAACGCAGCGAGTCGTGAAGGTGCAACCGAAGCCATGTTGAGTCGGGTGATGGGATAGGACAAGTGTTGATGATGTCAACACGTGACTTTCGGGCCTTTCTCTCTCCTCCCGACGTCGTGCGTCGTGTCGTGTTAATTTTCTTATGCAGAGACACCACTATCGTCTCCCCTCACCCACGCTCGGCCGACTTGCATCGTGGACATCCCCAAAAAGTCCCTTTCGCAAGTATTCCCTCCGACACCGATCCATCCCCAAATCGTCCACATCCCCCAGCACTTCTTCGCCTGCTACCGAGAACGCCGCCGAACTTGCACGGCTATTCCAACGCGAGGCTCAATCCTGGGCAACAAAGGTCGGAGTAAGACAACGTCTCCTCCGCTTTGGTATACCACAACGTGAATTGCCTGGACTGCTAGAAGCCTTTGCGCACGATGTTCAGAACGGCAATACTCTCAGGTTCGGAGAGAAGACTCCTGCCCAGCTGACACGATTATCGCATGACATTCACTCTCCCTCAAAAGCGCTCGCAATCGATCAAGCCCTAACATCTTTTCTGTACACCTGGGCTACAGATCTGCGACACAAGAAAACAGCGCACCGCATAATCTCCAGTGACACCTTGGACCGTATGACACGATTACGCACGGCTGTTGATTTCACGCGCATCGCGGATAATTTTCCACTCGCTCGCCGGATGCGTCGTAAACTCATTCTCCACGTCGGACCAACCAACAGCGGCAAAACCCACACGGCTTTGCGGACCCTCGCCTCTGCTCGCGTGGGGGCATACGGAGGGCCCCTTCGTCTTCTCGCGCACGAAATTTATGAACGACTAAACACTGGCCAAATCGTCCCTCTAGGCGCAGAAGCAACCGACAACTGTGAAGTGGACGAGTCCTCAAACCTCGACGTGCAAATGCCCGGAACCCCGCGCGCCGTACTCGCGCATGGAAATGCACTCTTTGCTCGACCCTGCAGTTTACTCACAGGCGACGACCGGCGCAATGTAGAAGGCGCGACGCTGTATAGTTGCACCGTCGAGATGTTGTCCTTGGACAAGCGTTATGACGTTGTCGTCATTGATGAAATTCAGATGATCGCCGACTCACAGCGCGGACCTGCCTGGACCGCTGCCTTGTTGGGAACAGCGGCGGATGAGCTGCATTTATGTGGCGAGGAGCGCGCTGTCCCAATCATCGAGGTGCTCGCCAAGATCACTGGTGACGAGCTTATCATCAACCGCTACCAGCGATTGTCGCCACTCGAGGTTGCGCCGAGAAGTCTTGAGCGTGACTTGACTCGCATCCGGAAAGGCGACTGTGTCGTCACTTTTTCACGGAACAACATTTTCAACCTGAAAAGGGATATCGAGGAGCAGACCGGTCTCCGCTGCGCTGTCGTGTATGGGAGACTACCACCTGAGATTCGTGCAGAGCAGGCAGCACTATTCAATGACCCCAATAGTGGATTTGACGTTTTGATCGCCAGCGATGCCATCGGAATGGGCCTTAATCTGTAAGTCCTCTCCCTTGTCTCTCTGCCCAGAATTTTACTAACCCTCAAAAAGCAAAATTCGACGTGTAGTTTTTGAGACGATGAGTAAATGGGATGGATGGAGGGAGGTTCCACTGGAGGTCTCACAAGTTAAACAAATTGCCGGCCGTGCGGGTCGCTACGGTATGGGAGTAGAGGGTGGTATGGTCACCACGCTTGAACCGTCGGACCTTCCACTTCTCAATGCCGCAATGGATACAAAATCGGAATCGCTCCGCTATGCACGTGTCGGTTTTACCCCAACCACGATCATGGACATCTTCGAGGCACTTCCACGTGGTTCGACGGCGATAACTGTGCGCGACGCGCTCCTTTATTGCTCAGCACTCCCGCCAAGTATGGCCGTGATGGATTCAAGCGTAAAGGAAGCAGAGACTGTGCGCTACGTCGACTCCTTTAGTCAGGACTTGACATTCACGGAGCGGACCTTGATGCTACAATGTCCCTTCCCCTCGATGGACGACCAATTCAAAGTGATCATGGGTCAGGTGCTCAACACGTATCGAAACGAGCTCTCCGTGGACCTGCGCAAGATCTTACTCGATAGCGGGCTGTTAGCCACCCTAGAGCATGTGCTCGCGTCAAAGCAGACGAAGAGAATGCTCCAAAAACCAAGGCAGGATCTTGCGACTCTAGAGACACTACACAGTGTGCTAAGCGTATATGCATGGCTCTCACTGCGCAATAGTGTCGCATTTTATTCGTATGATCTAGCAGTTGCATTAAAGAAGGCTACACAAGAAGCGATGGACCATTGTCTCAGAAACTTCAGCACCAACGGCTTATTTCGACGTCCTAATGGAACCTTGGCCTTTAGGACACATCTCCTACATCGGCCGTTGATATCGCAGGCTAGTACATTGCATCCCTACGTATCCATTTCTCTCCTGACCAATAGTAATACAGAAATTGTCCAGGGCTAGGGCATAATAACCGACCGCACATCTCAAATGCGAGAGGTCGGCCCATTGTCGCATGCTTAAACCCCGAACCAAAAACTTTGGTCTTAATGCAGCTCATGTACTCTATATTTCTTCCCGCAGCCCTACCTTGGCAGGGACGCTTGCTGAGCTACACCACCCTCTGTCCACGCTTCTTGGATGACTACGATCCGTTCAGTTTCATCGTATTGTTGAAAATACTGCAGAACCCATATACACCTACACCATTAAACAGACTAGGTGTGCCTGTATTCCCAGACCCACAGGATCCGGACCGATTCTCTGGTGAGCGCTGCACCAGCAACTACTGGTGCTCGTCACTCCTATCTCCGTGGTTATTTGTTATCCTGGACCCTGTGGACAATACTAATACATACTTTGGTGTCACCTAGAGCTTTGACTTATTCAGATTCCATTATTGTTCGCCTCGGGGTGCAGGACCCCACACACCTAGAGCTTCTCCTGCGTCTCTTACCCCAATCATGTTATCATTATTTCATTGCTGTCTACATTTCATCACGATGCCAATCCTATGCCTGCATATACGTACGTGTTCTGGAGGATTCTAATCTTAGCCTCTAGAGCGGACGTTATGCTGCCCCAACCAAAGAGAGCGATGTCATATGCCGATGCATGGGATGATTAAAACCTCTGTCTAGTGTACTCGCATAAGGTATAGCCATGAACCCTCCGTCGAAATGACCCTTACCAAGTCTTACAAAACCATAAAATGCACGCTGGTGTGACAAAAGAGGTAGTTATAAAAGAGGTCAAGGCTTGAAAAGTACGATGAAGTAACACCTCAGTGACGGCGCCACGAGTTCATGGGCACTGGCGCGCTATGGTATCCTTGCACCCGACTCGTGTTGCCTGCAGGCGCCGGCACCTCTAGAGGCTGATAAGATCGGTACACGTTTCCGAGGCTGTTACGGCTGAACCGGTTACGCGTGCAGCACACTGCGATGATCCCGATTAACACCAACCCGACACCAATGGACGACACAATGATGATCGGGATTTTTTGTTTTAGAAACGCGTCTTTCATTTTGCCGCTGCTTGGCCGAAATGCGGGAGTGGGCCGTGGCTTAGACTGGAGCGCGTTGTCGACCGAGAGGTCGTTAGTTGAGGATGTAGAAGCAGGTGCAGTGTGGTTGAGCCTGACGTTCATAAAGTCGACGTGGGCCGCTGCAGGGTCTGTAACGGATAGCAATTGTACGTGTGGATCTGCCGTAGTGTTCACGCTGCCGTCGACGAAATCACCGAAGTTAATAAGGAGATAAACATTTCGAACTGGAGGAGTTCCGTATATGAATAACACAATGACGGAGTGGTTGGTAGAGCTTACGGAATGAAGTCCCAAAAATTATGTCGTAATGTGCCGGCGTGCCAGGAGAGAAAGGCTGAAACTGAAATCATCGCTTAGAATGTGCGTATTGCCAGTTAGGGCCACAGACAGGACTCACTGCACCAAGACAGATTCGGCCAGGATTTGTCAGTGCATCATCGGAATTCGTGTCAAGAGGGTGCACAGGATACGTTTGGCCTCCCAACTTAAAAGTGACGTTAATTTCAGCGTCGCACGGTATAACCCATATCGGGCCAAGACCTTCCACGGATTGTAGCGATGCACCAGGGATACCAGAGTATATCGCACTCGACACTTCTCTTAAGTGACCGTTGTAAGGACAACGCAGGCAATTACAAATACACAGTTTGCGCACTGGGGTACTTGGGGAAATGAATACCCCGTATCGAAAATCGCCGTGAGCTGTTTGGGATTCTGGGTGCTCTCAACCCTACTTCGAACTTGGATCGGTTGCCCATCCGGTCCAATGATTCCGTCCTCATCGAGAAGCACCTGCCAGTGCTGGTCTGCAGCATCGGGTGGTTGGAGGATGGTGACCAGCACTCGGGGTTGGGTTGTAATGCTCTCTAGGCCAGGCAGAATCTCTCCCACGGTGATATTGCCTGGGTACTTTTCTGCAGGGTCATTCGAGCGCCCAAGAAGGACTGTGAGAATGTTGTGAGCGGAAATGTTCTGTTGGAATATGTGATCGAGCACTGTGTCGCCTTTGGGTTGATTATTGAGAGAAGCATGGATTCTCGAACCACTGTTGGGTCCAAGACCTAGTATGCCTGACACAGGAGGAGTATTCGGAGATGGGGTAACTTGTACTACAGGGTGAAAGATAAAAGTGGTGAAGCAAGCTTAGCTGGGTTCCTCACAGAATGCCTGATCGTCAACCGTATAGCCCAGGAACTCTAGCTGTGCCGTTTTGACATTCCCTGGAGCGTAAAGAGATCGAATCTTCGGATGAGAATTTGGATACGACTCGGAGTTACTTACCAGACACCTCCCCAATATCATAGATAAGCCCTGAGGGTACTCCCGTATCATTAGCAGTTGCTATCGTAGGCGAGACCCAGAGGTCGGAGCTAATACGTGATTATCTCATATGTAATACGGCCACTAATCATAGTTAGAATCACCTTCCAGTGTCAATGAGGACCTTGAGTGGTTGGCCTCCTAGGATGATATCAACCATGTAGTTCAGGTTTCGACCATTCTCCAGGCCCGAAATGTGGCCCCTTTTGGCAGTAGCATGGGATGGCGCGACCTCACCGCGAACCCCTACGCGAAGGGCAGAGGTGTAATAAATGGTCTCAAATAGTAGCCAAGCAATGAGAAAACGGGAGGCCATGGGAGAGAGGATATGGTGACCTCGGAATAGTGCCAAGCATTTATGTCGGGCGCCTCGTGCCTATCCGGAGTTACGGTATCTGTATGACATGAGGTGCCTTGCAGTGGTCTGAATTGCCATCGGTGGGAGGAGTAAGGACCTGAGTGCCTGCGCTAGTGTCATCGCCAATGCCACGAATTCTCTGCATACGCATACGAGAGTAGGAAAACCCGCTTCTTTCAAGTTATGAGTAAGCTCGCGAATTCCTATGCACACTCGTAAAAAGGCTTTTTTTTATTCTCCATCCTCCTCTGTGTTGAACAAGGTGGTTGTGCTTCATCAATTTATCTAGTTTTTTATGCCATCTCTCGCGTATTAAACTCAACTCCGGCAAGAACACCATCCTCTCTCCTTCCAACAAAACAACAAAACTTTGCCTTCGTTTTGCTCTTTCTGTGTCGAATATCATGGCCTAACACATATATTGTTAAATTTCATTCGCGCAGCGGTGCGTATTAATGACTATCAATGCCAGTGCGACGACTCACTGCTACTCCACAGTGCATCTGACCGTCACGGTTGCACAGGAACATTCCCCCTATATTCACGACCTGCCTGTCACTTTCCTCAAAAAACGGTTGTCCAATCCGTAACTGGCTAGTAGGTACCTACCCGCTTATCCCACGATTCTCATTTCCTACTGCCCTCCCCCTCTTCGAGTGGCATCACTGTTGTCATCCGTTTGTCCTCCCCAAAGCGCGCACGCCATGCTTTCATACCCCCTTCGAGAATGAAGATCTTGCACTCTGAATCCGATGGAAGCGCATCTCCAAACCATCCGGCGCAGCGTGTAGCTCGTCCGAGCGACGACGAACAATAGAAAACTACGATCGGAATCTTTGCAAGGAGGGAATTGAGCGACGGGAGCAGCGGATAGAACGTCTGTGCAGGCAAGTTAATGGCGCCCGGGATCACAGCCTGGCGTGATATGACCACTATTAGACCAAGAAGACTATAGATCACGGGTGGACGCACATCTACATCAGTCCGCCGTGCATCGATGACGATGAAGTCGACGGTGGCGACCTTTGTGGTCATCAACTCGTGCAACGCATCTAATGACATGCCAAGTGGGCGCGAGTGGGGTGCTGGGAACGACAGAGCCCAAGAAGGCGTTGGCTTTGGCGGTCTCTCCATGGGGTTTGAAGGTGAGGATGTGAGTTAGTATTATCTCAATCCACCTTCTCGACCATCGGAAAGGCGTCAAATTCTCTAAATTTGGGCAGCTTCAAAATTGCCAAAATTCGCCAAATTCGCCAAATTCGTCAAATTCGTCAAAGTCATTAAATTCGTCGGCACGGTTCTGTGACACCAATACTGCTAAACTTTCATCTACCTCATGCACTTTTCCTTTCGGTTTTTGAGAAGATTCGGCAGTCACGGTGATAACGGGCTTGGTACCAGAAGGGACGAAGACGCGCACACCGTCCAAAAGGGCGAATCACTGCCAGTACATGTCTTCTCTGCGAATCATCAAGCACCAGTAGAATACTTCACTCAGTATCCAAACCAATGGGCAAGAATACGGTAGAATATCATGCTCTAATAGCACTACCGAACAATGCTAACATTCATCCCAGAGAAATGATCAAGGAGCCTGCGGCGGAGATGCTCGGCACTATGGTCCTCATCCTGGTGGGGACTGGTGTGAATTGCCAATTCGCGCTCAGCGCGGATGAGAACATCTCTCCGTCCCCCAAGGGCAGCTACCTCGGTTTCAACATTGCATGGGGTTGCGGTCGGTAGGATCACGTATCCTTCTTCTCATGCTGACCATGGCGCTCTTCCAGGTGCAGCTCTGGGCGTTTGGGTTTCCGTTGGAGTGTCTGGTGGCCATATTAATCCCGCTGTAACTTTCTGTCTATCATCCTGGGTGAATATATTCTGATTCGGGCGCTGTAATCTCTAGGTGACGCTTTGCATGGCTATCTTCCGGGGGCTTTCATGGTTCAAAGCAGTCACTTATATCTTCGGCCAACTTATCGGCGCATGGCTAGGAGCACTCATCGTTTTTGCCAATTATTCGGATGCAATCAACATCTTCGAGGGCGGAAACGGTCAGCGTACGCTGAAAAGTGCTGGCCTCTTCTCCACTTACCCAGTTTGTTTTTCTTCTTTGCTTCTTTGTCGGTATCTGATAGGGTGAGCTTCTTTGAGTAGCTCGCGTACATGTCGTCGGCCAATTGCTTTTTCGACGAGGTGAGATCGGCCTCTGTTCAGTCCAAGCAGATTGCGGCGTTTAACGATATGATGTGTTATCTTCCAGTTTATTGGCACTTTTGTTCTCCTCATTGTCGTGTTTGCCATCTCCGATAGGCGCAACAGCGGGTTGCATCCCAGCCTCATGCCTTTGGCAATCTTTCTCGTCATCCTATGTATCGGAGCGGCTTTCGGGATGCAGACTGGTATGCCCCGCAGCCACAGCCCGCATCAATGGCCTATCTCAGTGCAGGCTGACGTAGTTGCTATGCGCAGGCTATGCCATCAATCCCGCGCGTGACCTCGGGCCGCGTATCATGACCGCCATGGTTGGATACGGAGCGCAGGGTTCGTACAATCTGGTCATTCACCCCTCCCTTCCAACTATGTGCTCACGGACAATCTGGTTGATTGGCAGTGTTCACTTTTCGTCACCACTATTGGATCTGGGGTCCCATCATTGGTTCGTGCTGCGGCGGTCTCGTCGCGAGCCTCCTCTATGATCTCTTCATATTCCGTGGCACAGAAAGTTTCGTCAACCGTCCGTGAGTCCACTTCCCGCCCCCCAGCCAATCTCGCGTGATTTGTCTCTCTTAGAAATTCGAACGCCAAAGCACATGTCATGCGCCAACGGGAGGAAAATGCCCCTCGCGGAGAACCCCAAACATCTGTCGGAATCCCACCAAGTGAACCGAACCACGTACTTGAGGTCTGACTCGACTCGGGTGAGGGTAATGCTATGTGGTGGCTCGACGTTTCCTCCTTCTTGAATTCAAGATATAGTTATCATATAGCGATAATGTGGGGGAACATTTCGCCAAAATAGCTTTAGACAGAATACATCGAGAGGAGAATAATAGAGGGACGACTCGCGAGATGAATCCCTGGACTAACAGGGGACGAATCATAGAAGGCCTGAATGGTGAGAGGAGCGCAAGATGAATTCAAGACCCCCGCGCTGCTCGATAGAGATCCTTCTCTCTCATAGATGCAGCCCGCGTGCCACTCGATAAAACATATGGCGCATCTTTCAAAGCCTGAGTACGACGTCGCTTCTCAGCTTCGGCCTGAGTGCCTGGAAATGGAAACATCTCTTCGGATGGACCTCTGCCTGGTTTACCACCCTCGTTCTGGCTAACGGTGGGCTGCGGCCGTGCGGCGTGTACATCCAGCTTCCTGACATACTCGAGAAGTTCGGCGTCATCATCATCCTCATCATCCTCATCGCCATCGGGATCGGCAACTATGGTGTTTTGGGGAAGTACAACCTGCTGACGTGGGGAGACCCGCAAGTCCTCGACGTTAAGACTATGCGTCACGATTGGTGCCCCTAATGTAGTGGATACTGCAGTGTCAATATAAGTCGATACCACCCGAATATAAATCATGACATACCTCGAGGCCCAGTACTGAGTTGCAAGTTGGCCTCGACCTCGTCCATTTCGCTCTCGTCACCCGAGTGCGCTACAAATTCGTCTGCAACTTGGGACCCGGAAATGGGCTTCAGCGCTGTGGTGGCAGTTGCAGTGGCCTTTGTTCTTGTCCTTGCACTTGATCTCGTGCGCACAGTAACATGCGCAGCTTTGGGTAAATTGACCGAGTGCTCGCGGGAACGAGCACGCGTTCGGCGTGGCGAACGAGGAGCCACTGATTGCTGACCTCTGGCACTTGCCCACCTCCTCTTCCTGCCTTCGGGCACCCTTGCTTCAGGCACAGCTTCGGGTGGGTTGACCGAATGCTCACGCGAACGGGCGCGCGTTCGGCGTGGCGAAGGAGGGGGCACTAATAACCGAGTTATAGCACTCGCTCGCTTTCTCTTTCCACTTTCAGGCTCTGCGGTTTCAGATGCTGCTTCCTGAGGGTAAGACTGTTCATGGGCGACGGGAAAATCCGCTTCCGGTGAGTCGAAGGGAGGAGGACCGCGTTCGTCAACAAGCTTGTCATAAACCTCTGCTCCTCGTAACGTCGCGTCAATGTCTTCGGGGATGACTTCCTCGAAAACCTGAGACGAGCCTTTCTAAATGGCGGACTCATCACATCAACTGGGAGACGAGACGGAGAAGAATGGGCTGACCGTTCTACGTCTCGTTTGTATGGGTTCTCTTCTGAGCGAAACACGACTTCTTCGTGCCGCCACGTCTGGTGGTGGACCTGTTTCTGGCTGGGGCTCTGTACTTTGCTCTTCAACTTCCTCCCCTCCTTGTGTCTCAGCGCCCCGACCGGGCAGGCTAGGCGCAGCTGCCGACTGATGCGTTGCAGCCCCCACGTCTTCTTCCTCTTCTTCCTCTTCTCGACGTTGAACATCCTTTTTCCTAATCTGAACTTGAACTGGGCCATCCTCGTTGTCCGTCGCCGATTCACTTTTCTCGCCTTCATCTAGGTCGGCGGGTTCGTCATCAACATTCATCCATTCATCATCTTGGTCAATGTTCCCAAATCTCCTAGACCTATAAAGCCCTTTCCCGTCGAATGCTGGTGTGTTTTCTTCAGCGATCTCGGCAATCCTCTTGTCCATGCGATCCCGATTCTTGCGATAACGCTCGCGCCATGAATCTTTGGGATGACGATGCGCCCAACTGTATTGTCCAAATTCATGTGCCTGGAACAGAATGAGAAACTCTAAGAATCACGATAAATCAGGACCAAGTGCTCACACGGCGCAACAAATCGACATATATGAAATGGCCAGTACGCCCACCATCTTCTTTGTCGGGCAGAACTTCGGCTATATATTGGCAAAGATACTCGTCATCATCCTTGGTGAACTCGACCCGACTGTGTTTATGAGTAAGCTCTGATAAAATACGTCCGTGTATGCCTCACCGTGATGCTAGTCTGCGTCCTGGCACCCCTTTCTCAACGATGGGTGCTAGCCGGAATCGACGGGAATCGACACATCTATCAACGAAACCCGACATGCGGACATGAGTCTTCTGTGAGATAGCGTATTTATCCTTCAAATATTTATATTCATCTCGGCTTGTGGTGAGGATCACGTCTGCAGCATCGTCGTCGTCTGTGACATGGCCACCGTGCTCCTGTAGACGGAATCTAGATCAAGCATCTCTAGTAGAGCATCCATGAGCTCACAAATATACGCTTTGACAGGTAGGCACTCTCAATGTTGTGGAGAAGAAATGATGCGGGCTCTCCATTCGGGAGCAAGAAGAGCTTTTTCAACCGACTCTGACCAGGGTCGGCCTTAGTTATGTCAACAACGAGTATCGTCAGGAATTAGAAAGAATCACTAACTTGAAAATCACCTCCATTCGAACTGCCTTCTCTGGTATGCCTTCCCGTGGCATGAGTGTCGGGAGACTCAGTCATGGCGGCCACTATCAGCGCGGCGCTGCTGTATTGTCACGGGTTTCATTAGCCGCGAAACTAAATGACGTCACATCACGTGAATGTGTGACATCGCGTCGAGATATCATAGTTTCAGTGCCAACGGTGCAGTAAGTCCATGTTGCCATCTCTCACACTCCCATCCGCATCGCCCGACATAGTCCGGAGAGATCCCGAAAATCGACCGTCCAGTTGATAACACCGTGACTGGCCTGAAAGTCCTAAATTGGGCGCTATAACTGGATTTTAATCTATGCTATCATCTATCAAATTCCC
>Ga0209488_10001416_pt1 | contig 20459 bp, 25 predicted proteins | sample Rivendell_Oct201_8_FD_188349 | JGI IMG/M metagenome (GOLD analysis project Ga0209488, IMG submission 188349) | Vadose zone soil microbial communities from the Eel River Critical Zone Observatory, Northern California, USA -... | ecosystem: Environmental > Terrestrial > Soil > Vadose zone >...
TTCCACAACGGGTTTTTGTCATCGGCGAATGGGATTTCCAGGAAGAGTGACACTTGCACAGTGCCAGTTCTGAGATCCTCTTCGGGGTCCGGACCTGTCGCGCTTTGTCTTGGGTAGCGTGGCTCGGTTGGTGGCACGTTGCGTTTCGAACGACCCATCGTGTCGGTTTTAACTTAACTTATCTGCAACATGTCTTATCGGAGTCGATCCGAGTAAGTCAACACGCGCACAATGACGTGTTTTCGCAACCCAACAGTCACCGAGATACTGCTATTATGGGCTATGGGCCTCGTTCTTGTGACCCAACTTAATCTATTCTTTCCCACCAGAGACAAGCCCCATTCCCTGGAGATGCACAGTGCCCACCCCAGTTAGGTATTGCTGTCGTACTAGCTGCCATGTGTTCGGTTCTTGTTGCAGTGCCGGCAAGGCGTTGTCCGATACTGCGATGGTACCGTCCTGATACGTGTCGCAAACAACCGAGCCAGGTAATTCGTCATGCGATCTACCTACCTAACGATTATGAAGATCCTCACTTAGCAGTGCAGGCTGAATACAGGTTTCACGAACAATTCATTCGACAAAGGGAGGTAAGGGTGAAGGGGCTACTGAGTGCCACAGAAACAGCCCGACGGGGAACTCAGAACGCCACTCTGGTGATGGGAACTCGTCAAAGGGGAAATTGTGTGGTCATTGAGCGGTTAATCTCCGAGTAAGGGGAAAATAACACCGAGAGCGCGCCGTCGTGCAGGGTGGCGCCCGCGTGAGAAGGTGATACTGGGCGGTTCGGGGTGTCAACCGTCAACCTAACAGTATGCCCTGCGCGGAAGTTGACGGGTCGAGAGTAAGGTTTGGAGTGTGTTTGCGCTGTGTCAGCTTCGACGTGGGGTTGCGCCTTGAATTCCTGGCACGTCCGAGATATCGGTTTCGGCACATCGCAACGCATCGCCCAGAGCAAACAACACCAAGTGAGGGAGGGGGGGACGTTGTGTTGTGAGTGTCATGATATGTTTAACAGTGAGTTGTGTTTCCATTTTTCATGTCTGAAGGTTAAGGGACGTGATGATGATCAAGTTTAGGAGGGGGGATGGATCAGCGCATGGCGGTGCAGTTGCAGACCTGAGACAGACAGGGCATCAAAAGGAAACCGAGCACCGCACTGAGCCCCGACCGGCGGCTGATGGGGCGAGCCGCGGAGCCCTTATTGTGAGGGCCGGCGGTAGTTAACTAGGGGAGAGAAGAAAGAAGCGCAAAGGTGCGTTGTCGGTGCGATTGACGGTGTTGTCTATGATCGATAATGGTCAACTCACTCCTCTTCCGAGCTCATTTCGGTCTTGCGAGTGGGAACCGGTGGCAGCCGATCGCGAGTGAACGGGTAGCCGCGGAATGGACAGTGGGAAACAATGCTTCCACATCCCGCAAAGCCGGCGGCGAAACGGCGTTGCTGCCGGATAAGGCCTAGGCTGGGGGCGCTGGCGTGGCGTCTAATCTTTTTAGGCGCTTCGGCGGAGGTGGGCGGAGGTGGCGGCGGAGGGAGGAGAAAGAAATGAAAATGAAAATAGTCAAAATCGGTGTTTGAGAATTTTGATTATTTTTTGAGACAGGTGGGACTAGGAAATGATAAGTGATAAGAGGATAGAAGATCGGGGGATGGTCGATCTAAAGACCGGTGCGGTGGTGACGCTGACGTTTGGTCGTTGGTTGGGTAGAGTCCCGCGCCCGCCTAATTTGCCGCTTAGAACCTCATATATTTCTACTCCCGTGACGACCAAGTCTCGTTCAACTCCCCCCCCTTTACTCCATTCTCTCCTCTATAATGGACCGCTTCCCTCTGGACCGTTTCTCTGCAGACCCGCCACAACCACCTACCTTCTCTTCGCCACAACCACAACCACTGCCCCCTCCTTCCCAGTCCTCCTTGAGATCTTCTGACGAACCTGACCCATTCAAAATATCCTTCCTTAAAGGTCCAAAGCGCAAACGCCTCGCAAAGGTCTGTATACCTTTGGTCTGGGTGTTGTCGAGCTGACCCTCTTCCACATACATCCAACAGGCTTGCGACGCTTGTCACAAGAGCAAGCGGCGATGCGACGGCACTGGTAAGTTCATATTATTTCCTTGCTATACTCTCCCATCCTCATGTACTTCAAGCGCCTTGCAGTAACTGGTATGCACCTTTCCCTTGACGTTCCCTCTTTGGGCTTCATGATCTTTCTAATAATCCGCTGCATTCGCCAGCTATTTTGCCGCCAAAGATTGTACCTACACAGATGCTTCCGGCCGACCTGTTCCCGCACCTGTCGCGTCAAACACCGACAAGCCCTCGCGGCCTGGGCCTAGTCAGCCCCGCCGGCGTTCTCACAAGGAGCCAGCTTTAGAGTCGCCTGTTTCTCCTGCCACGAGCACTCTGCCATTTAAGCGCACAGAGCCTTTGACGTCACTACAGGCTCCTTCGGACGCTCGTGACGATTACGCTGAGAATTCCAAACGTCCCCGAGTAGGGTCTATCTCTACACCTGTCCCTCCTACGCCCCTCTCAACTTTCGCGGCAATTCGCCTCGACATCCCCGTCGTGCGTGAGCTCGTGAACTGTATGTTTATTTTGCTACCTTCCTTCCGCTCTCTTATCTCTTTGAACTTAGTGTTCTTCGTGCATTGTCAACCCCACCGCCTCATCTTCCACCAACCGACGTTCATGGTCGACGTCTGTCTGGGACGGGTCCCTTCCTATTTATTATATGCGCTATGTGCTCTCGCGGCCCCATTCTCTAAATCCCCCCTTGTACGGACCGATTTGCCTCGCACTGCTGGCTCGCCGTATGCCAAGAGAGCTGAGGAACTGATGTTTGATTCACATGGTCGGCTAAGTGCGGACAGGAACCTCCTAGCAGTTCAGACACTTTGTCTTCTCGAGACCCATCAGTCTATCCTATCATCTCCTTGGCCGTCCTCTAGTACTCATCATCGTGAGTGCCTCGGCTCTACCGGGTCTCGCCCGCAATGACGTCGTTACTCACTTGTATTGTATCTTAGAGCTTGCCCTGAGCATCTTGAAGGAGGACATTCATATTCAGGATGAATACCACTCCAGCCTACCTTCGGCTCTCACGACTTCCTTTGAACTTGATGCAATTGGCCGCGAGTGCGCGCAACGTGCGTTCTGGTACATTAGATTGATGCGCCTGACCACGTTCACGTATTTCCACATACCGGTACCACCTTTTCCCATGGATTTGAAATTGCGCCTCCCCGTGGACGAGGCAAGCTTCGAGTTTGGCAGGCACAATGGTCAATCTGGTTCGTTTCTCTGTTTTTGTGACTGTTGCAATCAACGTCTGATATCTGGGCGCCGACCGGTAGAGTACTTGCACCTGCCGGCGCCACGTACGCCATTCGTGTCCGAATTTGGTCATCTTCTCCGTATTGCCTCAATGCATGGCCGCCTCGAAGCAATTCTAAGCGCCGTAGGCGGTGAGTTTATGATTGCCCTGTTCTCATACTGGTTTTGATATTCCCGCAGCACGGCATGATGCAGCAAACGTGGTCATGGAAGAGACAGAAATGGAGGTTTCGGTGCGTGCCCTTGATTAAAACCCAAGTAGCCAATCGCAAGGATTAATTCCTACCCGTGGCTGGCAGGCGTGGGAGTTGTCCCTTTCCGATCATGTTCGTTTCAGTGAGGAGAGTGCGGCATTCCATCTGTCAATGTTCGAGACAAGTTCGAATGCCGGCGCATGGTGCTTTTTCATGATGCACACGGTGTATGCGTGGTGTCTTCTCATGCTGTCGGAGGTACGCCCAACGCCTCTTGCTTCGACGTTTTCCTGCACCCCCTGACGTCCTTCAAGGGGAAATCACGTGGATCAAGCGCAATGGCGAAATGTCGCCGCGAATGGGCTTGTGACCGCCTCCTGTCGATCGGAACAAAACTGGGGCACAGAGCTAAGAATAGCGTGTTGAGTATGTAAATTGAGTTCCGAACAGTGATATGCAATGCTAATCTGACTTCGCATCGGAATCCTTGCAGTAGTGGCGGTCATCTTGGTGAGTTCGTCCGCAACTGATAACCGTTTTTGACTTGACGATCACGTTCAATACAGGCGCTGAGTAGGTTTGGCATGAGTGACCATCCACAGGTTGTAACCTGGGCAAGAGAGTACGCAGAGGCTTGTGGAGTGGACCCCCCGACGAAAACTACGGGCAAGTTACCGATGCCTATCGCGGAAGTCTTGGGTTCCGTGAGACGTCCAACGCTACCGCCTCTCTCTCCAACACCTGCTCCTTCAACAGGCGCAGATCGTCTCGAAGATCGCAGCGACACATCGAGCACCAGTTCTTCTGGGGCATACTTCAGCTCTTTATGGAGCTCATACAACAAGCTTCGAATCACGAATTCCGAGCCAGCCCCTCCGGGACCAGCGCAGTCCCTCCCGTCGTTGAAATCGTCTGGGTTGCTCGAGTCACGGCCGTATCAGCCTCAACCTTCGTGGTCACCAGACGGTGGAGCATCAGAACACCCAGGCTCGCCTACTCCCCCGTGGATAGCATTACGAATGGCGAATGAACCCAAAGAGTCTGTCCCAGGCTCATCTGAGCCCACGACATCGCCGACTGCAACGTCCCGCAGCGGCTTAAAACCGACAATGCCAGTGGGGCTAGACTGGCTTGCGAATGAACAATGAGTTTCTTGGACACGCTTTTATTTATTCCTTCACCGCTTCTACTTGTATTCATTATGTTGTCTGCCAGTGTTGCGGACGCAGGATCTTGTTTGGGATGCTTTCTTGGCGATCCGTCCGCGGTTTGGTTTGGTTTTTGTAGAACTTTTGGGTTATTAGGTGCTATCTGTCGTGTTTCGTTCGATGGTGTCAGTTATGGGCACCTAGTTGTACATTATTTCATTACGCCGCAACTATTTAGTTAACCTCGCTACACCGCTTAAAGAGAGCTTGAAACGGTCATTGCTGCTTCTTTAAATTGCGATGGAGCTCTGGTTCGACCAAGACGACACGATCCAGAAGTTTCCCGAGAACATCATCTTTGTGAGTATTATAGGCGGTGGTAATTTGGCCTAGGTTCTCCTCTGTCTCCTTATCAATGGTGGATTGGGCGTCGTGGGTTGACCCGGCGTGCTGAAGGGATGTGGTAGGTGACGGTGCGAACAAAGTATCAGAACGGGACTTACGGAACTTTGGAAGGCAGAGAACTCCTGCTCCTTCACTTTATGGTATGCCTCTATCTCCCTGGCAGCTTCTGTGTGAGCATCTTTCAGTCGTTGCACTCTGTCTGCGGGGATGCGACGACTCAAAACGCGTGATGGGATAGTGAGGGAAGAGATAGTAGACGCACATTGGCGAGCTTGTTGCACGACCTTGGCAGCTTCCTTCTCAGCTTCTAGGAGGGTCTGGATACCTTGCGATTGCTGCGCGGCCTGTAGATTAAGTCAGGAAAATGATGAAGTAGTGATACAGAGCTGGGGGTACCATTAGAGAGTAAGTGGTGGGTGAGATTCAAACTCCGGGTTGGGTTGTACCTTGCCCGCGCCCGCTGTGCAGCCCTCGTGAGCTGTTTAGAGCCAGCGTCCAGTAGCACCTCATCCACCGCATATATTTTTTATCTTGGCCTAAAACAACACGGCGGCGGGCCACATCTTAAAAAACGAAAAAGAAATTTAAAGCCATCATCTTGCTTGCCTGAGCTTGAGCTCCATCCGTATCCGTAGAGCGAAAACACACACACTCCGTACTCCGTCTACCGTCCCTTCCAGTTCTCCCAGCCCCCATGGCGTCGATGGACCCACTCCAGGCGCTCACCGCCGCCCTCAACGTGCAGGCGGACTCGAAGGAGCAGGCGGACCTCCTCGCTGCCCTCCGCGAGACACTCGAGGCGCAGCCAAACCCGATCCCGGTCCTCTGCCACACGCTGCTCAAGAGTGCCGCGGGCTCGAACGACTCGCTCCTCAGGCGATGGGTGCTAGAACTGCTCCATTTTGGCATTGCGCGTGCGCCGCTCACGATCGACGCGCGTACCAACCGTGCGTCCTCCCTTCCGTTTTTCTTTATTTTTAATGTTGATTTTTTTTTTCTTTTTGCAACTGCGTAGTTGCGCTACAGTCGCTGGACGTGCTTACTGGTTTATTGGGCGATGACAATGCTTGGGCTATCAAAGTCGCGGTGCAGACACTTGCGGGGGCGTACCCACTTCTCTTTCGTCGACTGTATGTTTCAAATGTCAGGATGCCCGCAGCAGGGAAGCTGACGTTTCCACTCCACCCCCCTTCTCTCTCTCTCTGGACGTAGATGTACGAACAAGAATGAGCGAGCGCTGTGGGACACGCTCACGCGCGCGAAGACCAAGATCATCGAGCTCATGTGGGTGCCGGACGTGCAGGCCGGCGTACAGCTTGCTGCTGTCAAATTCTTGCAGAAGGTCATACTGGTGCAGTCACGCGGTATTGCAGATCCAAGGGTGTGTGGTATATTCTGTTGTTTGTCCGTACCATGGACTTAAAACATGACATGTATCCAAAAGCTACAAAACAAAAATGACCCAAATCTTGCAATCGTCCCGGGAGACCACCCATTCATCAACGCCGCCTCCCTCGAAGCTGAAGGCGTTGCTCTCCTGCAGCGTCTGATCACTGATTTATACACAAAACAGTACGTCGGATAGGTATTGTTTCGCGAACTATGCGACTCATGCCTCGCCTTTCCAGAAACCCGGACCTCATATCAGCCATCCTGAACAGCTGGTCAAATCTCGTCAAGCTGCGGCCTGGCTTTGTCCAGATTGTAGTATCTTCCCTCACTCTGTGGACACCTGCTCCTATACTCGGACTTCCCTTCATCAGCATCAGAAGTGTTGAAAAATCTGTTCGCATCCTCTTAACACACATATCACGGTGCGCGCATCTATCGAACCCATTTACCTCCACCATTGTTGATGCGTCTTGTTCCGTCAGCTCACAAGTTGGCGCAAATTTTGCCCGCGAGATCAATGATGCTCTCACAAAGCAGACCCAGCGCATGGAACAAGCCGCAGCAGAAGAGAGAGCACGTAAAGCCATGGCGACGCAGGCTCAAGTAGACACTCGCAAGCGTCCCCCATCAAATGCAGCTCCAGACGAAGAAGACGCGAAGCGCCAGAAGACCCAGGCAGACCCCAACGCGGGTGCCACTGCGCTCCTGGCCGCATTCGACTTCACAACGCTCCCCGTCGTGCTCATCGCGGAGCTTATCGTCGCGAATTTGCAGGCATTTTCGGAAGACTCTTTACAGACACGCATCAATGCGTACCGCCGCACCGCTCTCCCAAGTGTTGCCGCTCCTGCCCCCGTTCCTGCAACTGCCGTTCCGGTGTCGGCTGCGGCTCTTGAAACAGCTGTGGCGTCGTCGGAGAACGCAGTGTCGGCGAAGATGCCCCCGACGATGCCTGCTGCGGATCGGGCAAGGGAGCGGGCCTTGGCTCAAGCCCAGGCGTCAGCGCAGGCGGATGAACCAAGCTCCAGTAGAGTTAAGGAAGAACCCGTGGACCCGCTGCAGATGGATATAGACGAAGAGATAGAATACGAGCCCGACAGGCTAAATCTTGAGGTATGCCCCCCTCTCCTGACCCTTGCCAGGTGTGTGTGTATCTCACTAGCATGTCTACGGCAGTTGGAGCCGATGCAAGAGGATGACGAGACGCTTGCCGCGGCTCAGCTTGATACCAACGAACTGCTTTCGCTGGAATACCAGGTCCCATCGCCGTCTGTCCTTGGGGAGTTGGAGCGTGCGACGACGGTCAAATTTGCGGCCACACGGATATGGCAGAGCTCGGGTGATCTCGCAGTTGGCCCGCAGACAGGCGGGCGGGATATGTGGATGTTGCTCCTTGTGCGGATGATCACACGTGTGGTTGACCCTGAGGATGGCAAAGGCAAGGCCAAGGCGGATGGAGGAGTCAGGGAGAACACAAGTTCGGATGCTGATGCAGAGATGGATGAAGAGATGGTCGAGTTGTATGAACGGCAGGACCGGTTAAGGAGGGTGCTGTGCGACTACATTATGGCTGATTTTTCTGGGCGGTGAGGACTGATCTCGTGTATGGGGTGATAACTAACCAACAAACACTCTAGGATACGACTCGCCACAGCGTGGATGAACGAGGAATGGTACAATGATCGAGTAAGGCTCTCGTCGGACATTGATTGGGTGGGTATTCCCTAAAGCTTTCATTAGTGGTGCTGACGCTGTGCCAGCGTCCAAATTACGATGTTTGGTTGAATCAAATTGTGGCCGAGTACCAACTACGCCTTGATAGGAAGGACAGGATGTTCGCCCGCTTCCTCCTCGATTTGCCCTCGGTTCCTTCGGACGTGTTCACACTACTTCGCGATCTGTGCACCGAACCAGATAGGTACGCGCTCCACTCACTGACAGCGCTTATCCACTTATCGGTATATAATCTATGTGTGGCAGGATGCAGATCGGTTTTCAAACATTACGCGATTTCGTTACCCAACGCCCAACACTCCGCGGGGAAGCGATAACTATCCTTTTGGAGTTAACGACACATCCAGGTAACTAAAACCATGTCAAAAAGAATGTAGCTGATAAGGGTCGTGTCTTTTTTCCAGAAAAAGTTACGCGAAACGCGGCAATTTTGACTGTAAAGCGATGTATGGGCGAATTCCAAATTACGGACGGCATGATACGTGATTTTGCCTTGCAACTGCTCCGCCGACTTCAGACGCCACGGCCAGTCGACAAATCCCCCGAAGGAGATGCCGCGGCGACTGCGGGTGCGGGTGGCGATGGCATGGAAGATGGACAACTCCCGCCGGAAGATCTGCTACAGACGCCGTACTTACCAGAACGTCTAGAACTTCCGGCGCAGAAGTCGTCAGTTGTGCAACACGTGGAGTTGTTATTCGCGCTATCCTCAAAGGTCCCGGACTTTTTAGACGAGTGAGTGCTTTTGGGTTCTGGGGTGTATCCGGTTAAGACGCTGTTTTGCTAATTGATGGGTCAGGATCTTTGCAGCATATGGGGAAATGGACGTCAGCGTTCAAGAGGCGATTCAAGACTTGATCACTGCTCTCGTACGGTCCCTTGGCCCAGGACACGGGAAGCTCCTCACGCTGATGCGTACATTCCCGCCCGGCGCCGAGACACTGGCACTCCGTATTCTTAACATCTTCACGGAGCAAGGGCGGCCAAACGCACAACTTATGGCCCTTGTTCGGGGACTGATTGCTGAGCGAGACCTTGACGCTCGTTTCCTCATCCCCATTATCGCCGAGATGGATAAACCGGACATCATGAAACATCTTCCCCGCATCGTCTCGATCTTGAATGGGACACAGGAGACGAAGGAGTTGGTGCGGAGCGTCTTTGGGGCTGTGGTTACGATGCCGCCGCAGACGTTTGGAAGCGTGACTAGCAATTTACCACGCGTGAGGCAAAGCGAATTGCTTACGCCCGCGGAACTGATGGTATTGCTTCACGATACGGAGAAGGAGATTGGGATCAAAAGCACGATTGAGGGTATGTGTGTCGTTAGCGGATTGTTGTTCTCGTCTCTTGACGACCTCTTTTTCGTAGCCATCGGAATCTGTTTCTCGATGACGGATATCTTCCGTTCTGAGATTCTTGCAGTAGTCATGCAACAGATTCTCGACGAGCCTGTCCTTCCGACTTTGTTCATGCGCACGGTGAGTTCAAAGCTGAACTTGTATCCGCGTAGTGAGATCGTTCACACGTCTACCCAAGGTCATTCAAGCCGTCAAGACATACAAGTCGCTTATAGGTTTCGTATCGACGACGTTACTCTCGCGATTGATCACGAAAAAGATCTGGACGACTCCGCTGCTCTGGGAGGGCTTCATTCGCTGTGCGGAGTTGGTCTCGCCCGCGAGCTGTCCGGTGTTATTGCAACTCCCGAAAGAACAGCTGCGGGAACTAGTGGCCAAGCAACCACGCTTGCGAGCCCCGCTGCGTGAGTTGGTGCAGAAAAAAGGCGGAAATCCTGCCCGCGCGGCCGTTTATTTGGAGATCATTGGCGAGGATGAGCCACAAGCAAGTGGATTGGCACCCACACCCGAGACTCCCCCACCGAGTATACCGTCGGCCACACACGTCACGGCCGAGCCAATGCCATCATAGTACTGTTTTTGTGTGTATAGCTATGAGATGATTAGATGTACCATGTAACCATTCTTCTTTTCGCTTTCTTTGTGAAAAAACATTTGCCCTTTGTCCTTTGAATCTGCTGCGCCAAGTCTCCGGGTCCGTCATGAGTCTGGGGCTGGGGAGCACAGGCGAGACGAGACAAGACGAGCGACAGACAGTTGACAGTACTTTAAAAAGCCACCTCGGTGCTGCCTGCAGCGGTCTGGTTGGCGTAGTACAATCAAGTATCGCCCGCTCGCCACCCATGCCACTCGACCCCGCCACCGCTAACGAGCAGCAGCCTGAGGGAGGATCGCCACCACCATCGAAAGTACAAGGACCACCCTCGTCTCCTCCTCGCTCATCCGAGGGTTCGCCGTCTTCGCTCATCATGGCACGCGGTAGATCGAGAATTAGGAAGATCTCAAGTGATGCAGACCCCTTTTCGGAGGAAATTTTACGAAAGCGGTACGTATCGTGGTGCGGGTATCATATGCTCGGGAGCATCGAACTTCACTCAACTCACTCACACTTTGGTACTTTTTTTTTGTCCGTGTCTACACTACGCCCTCGCACAGGGGATATCATAGCATCAAATCGTTGGACCAGACGTTCCACCTCGAAAGGCGATGGAAGCTCGTGCGTGAGATGGGTTCGGGAGCGTATGGGGTCGTAATGTCAGTTGCGGCGCGTCCCCTTCATCATCACCACCATTTGATTTTCTTTTTTATTATTATCGACATCCACTTGATATCGTCAGCTCAGCTGCAGATGATATCTCGAGCGAGACCGTTGCGATAAAGATGGTGACGCGCGTATTTGCCAAGACGACACTGGCGAAACGCGCGTTGCGTGAGCTTACGCTCTTGCGCCATCTCAGTAATCATGAGAATATCACTGGACTTATTGATGTCGATGCCATTGCGGAGAGTTTTAATGAGATGTGAGTGCTCGTCGCCTACTCGCTTTCCAATTACGCTCAACGCTCTTTTTGTCTTTGTCTGATGGCTAGGTATCTCTTCATGGAGGTGAGTGGTTTATAATATTCCATGTATGTCTTTTCTGGAGTCTCTCTGTAGCCCATGGAAGGTATTGCCGCACGTAACCCATCCTTACGTTTCACTCATCTTCCGTTCACTGTATAGCGGACTTGCACCAGATCATAAAATCAGGGCAGGCCTTGACCAACGAGCATGTCCAGTACTTCACGTATCAGATCTTGCGAGGTACAGGCATGGATTTTGCTCCTTGTTTCTCATCATTCATCGCGAGTAGGCATGAAGTATGTCCACTCTGCTTCAGTGATCCACCGGGACCTCAAGCCAGGGAATCTGCTCGTCAACTCAGACTGCGAGCTCAAAATATGCGACTTTGGTTTGAGCCGTGGCTTCGACTCGGCTTCCGAAGAGGGTGTGACGTCGATGACCGAATACGTCGCAACGCGCTGGTACCGTGCGCCCGAGATTATGCTGGCTCTCAGGTATCTTTGTTTTCATCGCATATGTCCCGGCGTGGGTCTTTGACATTTTCTGTAGGCGCTATGGCACGGCAAGTATGTAACGAGTCTAACACACCCGTACGGCCGAGTTTATCTATCTGTCCTAGTCGACGTTTGGTCAATAGGTTGCATACTCGCGGAACTTCTTCTCGGGCGTCCTCTGTTCAAGGGCAAGGAGTGAGCGCAACGACTCGTGCAGATTACTTTTTTGCTCTAATCTTGTCTTTTTACGTCTAGCTATGGTGCGTAATTTCTCCACGTCCGAGTGCAGGTTACTTATCGTGGCCGTCAGTGGACCAGCTAAACAAAATACTAGAGATACTGGGTACGTTCATGGCCGAGAATAGGTTTTTTGTCATGATCATTAATGAAAGCAGGCACCCCCAACAACGAAACTCTAAAACGCGTGGCCAGTGAAAGGGTGGGTGTTCATCTTTGTAGGTCAGACAGCTGCAAGAGTAGTAACAGGCCCAAGCATACGTTCGCTCGCTGCCCATCCGGAAGAAAGTGCCCTTTAAAAAACTCATTCCTCATGCCGATCCACAAGGTAGTGTCTCTCCTCCTCCCGCATTGGTTCTAAACAAGACAAATACCTACGTAGCCCTTGACCTACTGGATAAAATGCTCAGCTTCGACCCCTCCAATCGCATTAACGTCACGAAAGCGCTCGCGCATCCATGGCTTGCTGCATACCATGACGTGAACGACGAACCCATCTGCCCTCAAAAATTCGATCGCTGGCGCGAAATTGAAGCGCTCCAGACGGTCGACGAGCTCCGCGCGGCCCTCTGGAATGAAATCAACGACTTCCGCCGCGAAGTGCGGGCTGTCGGACTTGAAGCAGACGAGCAGCCCTCACCCCTCCCTTCTGAGATACCAATGCGCAGCACGAGCGTTCCCTCGGACGTGCAGTTGTCGCCGCAAAGGGAAGACATAAGCCAAGTGGCTGCGCGGTCAAGGCGACAATCGACGAGTAACAGCCCTGCACAAGAGCGCAAGAGCAGCATAGAGGCACGCGGGCGCACTCGCGATCCTGTTGTTTCGTATGCACGACGGGCGAGCGTGTTCTCAGCACGCGACCGAGACTCTGTCATCTTTGCGGAGCCGGAAGGCCTGCCCGTCACCATCACGCGAACGCCTTCGTTAGCTGGGGAAGACCCAGGGTTACCTCCTACTGGTCCAGGCGTTCCATTCCCAAGTACTGGAACACCGGAAGGCTACGTCGTGCCGGCACGTCAGCGCACGACCAGCGCGGCAGGTGCCCCAGGGGCTGGGTCTCGACTGCTGCGCACGTTGTCGACGGTGTCCATACATGAGATTGCCAACGCAGGCGTAGCTGCAGAAGTCGCTAGATTAATTCGGGCGAAGGAGACCGCCGCGGATGCCCCGGCAAGCGAGATGCCCAAGGAGATTGGAGGCGGGAGATCTGAGTCTGTAGATAGATAGAAGTTGAAGGTACGAGTTACTACAGAACATAGTGTACGACTACATCTGCATGGACCTTTTCATACAGTGGTATATAGATATAGAGAATGCAAAGCTGTGACGTGATACAGATTACAGTAATGATGATTGATGACAGCATGTCTAAGCATCTCCGAGAATCTCCTTTAACCCTTGGACAAAATCAGTACTCGATCGGATGCGGGAGGAGTGTAGACACCTACGTTGTATAATACTAAGGTACGCTGACGTCGCAGGGCTCTCGGGGTATTCGTCCAAAAAGCTCACACCGTAATCAGCGCTCTTGCCTATTCGTGGGTCAAGCGGCACCGAGCCTAGAAGTTCGATGCCCGTTTCTTTCGCAAGACGGGCAGCTCCGCCAGTTGTGGGCCGGAAAATCTGGGATTCTGTCTTGCAACTCGGGCAGACGAAACCGGCCATATTCTCTACCAGACCGAGTATGCGCACGCCGACCTTGCGACAAAAGTCAATCTCCCGTGCCACGTCCTGGAGCGCGACCTCTTGGGGCGTCGTGATGAGCACCGCGCCATCGATCCCGCTGTCCTTGAGGAGCTGCACGATGCTGAGGTGTTCGTCGGACGTCCCCGGCGGGGTGTCGACGACGAGATAGTCGAGCGCGCCCCAGTCGACGTCCTTGAGGAACTGGGCTATCAGGCCGTTCTTCTTCGGCCCGCGCCACATGACCGCGTCTTTTGAAGAGGGGAGCATGAAGCCGACGGACATGGCGCCCAGGTTGTCCTGCACGTATACGGGCGACCAGCCGGCCGCTGAGGTGTGGACCTGTTCTTGAGCGATGCCGAGGATGGTGGGGATGGATGGTCCGCATATGTCGACGTCCATTATTCCGGTCTGGTGAGTGGGATTGAAATATTTTTTTCAGTGCGAGCTGTTTTACGGGATGGACATTGTAGCAGCTCACCTGCACATCTGGATCGGACGCGAATGCCCAACCGAGTTGGGCTGTGAAGGTCGACTTGCCGACGCCTCCTTTACCCGAGAGGACGAGGATCTTGCGGTTCACTTGGGTCATGCGCTCGCGTACGAAGGGTAACGCGGGGTCTGGACCTTTGGCAGCTCCTGACGCACATACGCCCTGGTTGGGGCAACCCTCACATGCTGCAGACTTGCCTGCGAGCTCCGATTCAGTTCCCTGGAGGAGTATGAGTGCTAGTGAACGGGGACGCCACGAATTGACGAAATTACCGGACAATGTTCTGGAGCATTCTCTGGAACAGATCTTGGGTCTGGAATGCCCGGTGGTGGCTGTTGCACGGCCAACATCGCAGTTGGTGGGTGTGGGCCGCGATTTTTTCGGATTACTGATCACTTATTTCCGGACCAGAGCGGCCCGGCTGGAATGACAGCGATCACGTGTTAGGTTCGTTCGTGGACGTATTCGGGCAGCAAGCCTAATTACGCGATGGTTCAAGTCATAAACGTACACGCCCGTCTATGAGCACCCCAACTTTTCAAGTTGACTATTATAAAGTCCTTGGTCTCCCAAAGGACGCATCTTCTGAAGACGGTGCGTCCTCCCATCTTATCTTAGTTGCTCATATTGAACCTTTGAGCAGTGCGACGCGCATACAAGCAGAAGGTGTTGGAAACCCATCCCGATAAGCTTCCCCCCGACTCGACCGAGGAGGAGAAGGAAGCGGCGCATGATCAGTTTAGCAAAGTATGCTGCCATGGTACACTCCTTCAACCTCCTGAACTGAAAGCCTCTAGGTGCATCAAGCTTCCGAGGTTTTGGGAGATCCTGACCGGCGTAGAGTGCGATTTTCCTGTATTCAAGCATACATGCCTCTTACACCTCCACGTAGGAATACGACATACACTACAGGGACCTCCCTGAACCCAGTATCAAATCCGCTACCAGCCCTAAATCATCGACCGTCTCCATGTCTAGGTCGGACTCTGTCTCTACTGTTCGTACTGCAGGATCTCGACCTGCGACCTTGAGAAGGACTCCGTCCATGGTATCCCTTACGTCCACCAGCTCAGCCTCAAAGTCTCACAATGACTCGTCCTCCTTCGTGTCCTCAACAGGCAGTTCTATGACAAGCGCACAGGGCAGCGTCACTTCCGAAAAGGTCTTGTCTAGGGCTAACTCTGTGGCAAATGCACCTCAATCGGTGGCAAGGACAAATTCAGTGTCTTCCTCTCACAGTGCTAGTGCTAAATCTGTCGTCAACACCCCTCAGTTGGTGGCAAGGACAAATAGTGTCGCTTCGTTTCACAATGCGGATGGCACGCTCCCGCCGGTATCGAGGGCAAACTCTTCAGCCAGCGTGCGCCAAGGGCAAGGCACGGTATCACGCTCCAACTCCACTGCCACTCTTCATGGTGCCCGCCCACTACCCTCGGTGTCCAGGAACGGCTCCATTTCATCCGGCCATCAATTGCCACAACCATTATCGAGGGCTCCCTCCACCTCGAGCAACCATGAAGCACCTGCCTTGCCCTCCATTTCCCGCGCGAATTCCGCGGCTACCGTTCGCTCATCTAAATCCACTTCTAACTCGACACATGTCCCCCAACCCGTTTCTCGTGTGAATTCTGCCGCCACTGTTCGCTCAGCTAAATCTATGTCCACTTCGACACATACTCCCCAACCCATATCCAGATCCAATTCTATAGTGACTGCTACCCTTCAGCCAGCCAGCATGTCGAGAACCAACTCGATCGCAGCCATCACTGCCATATCTCTTCACGAGACTACATCCATCGTTAGATCCAACTCAAACGCGACTGTGCTCTCTTCAATCTCTGTGCGCTCGAGACCCAAGAGCACCTGGTCGGATCGTTTATCTATGGCAAGTTTCGCGAGCGCTTTCTCTGACCTGCCCTCCCCACCATATTCGCAACCGAAAGATTACGAAGCACTTGTCGAGGCAATGCTACAGGGGTTGTATCGCGTTAACCCGGAGTGGGTTGAGCGTAAGCAGCGACTCCAACAGGTATGCGTTCCTCACCGTGATCCTGACATTGTGAGTGTATTCATTCTCATGTAGATCAAAGCGCAACGCGAGGCGGGAAACAGGATCGATCCCCAGCTTTGGCGTGCCTCGTGGGCGCCGTGAGCATTATCTGTCTCGACATTGCGGTCATGGTTATGATTTTTATCTGCTCGGACTTAGTATCATGGCTTCAGCCCATGTTTGTGTGTACTAATTTGATACACAGTGTCTGCGCTCTGGCGGCATACTTTGTGTTTATACTTTTGCTTGTTGGAATTGCTGTTGTTGGGGTGAGGAACAGGGTCGTCTGTGTTGTTTCGTAAGAGATATGACTACTGTAGATGACTAGGGTACTCATGTATGACGTAGGATGGCGTAAGTCGGCACTTTCCGACCTCTCCGGTATAGGAAGCCTAGTTCTCACGCCCTAGGGCGAAAGTTCACAATGCCGCAGGGTTCAGGACTTGGCGGTGACACTCGTATCCATTCTCACCCCCATCCTCGATGGCCCCACAGCTAAAACTTTTCGTCTTCAGGTATCAGGCCCGATAATGAAGTTCATCATCGGACTTAATACCTGGTTCCTATTAAAAGCTCGGAGACCGTTGGCGACTTGAAGAACTCTATCGTGATCAAGAAGCCCAACGACTTGAAGGGTGTGGATGCTGCCCGGCTCTCCCTTTACTAAGTCGAACTCCCAGACGACGATACGCTCGAACAATCGGCGGCCCAAGCTGTGAATGCTAAAAAGCCGCTACGTCCGTCTCCTCTCCTCTCCGAAATATTTCCGGCGAATCCTCCTGCGGATACGATTCACATCGTCGTAGAAGTTCAAGATATTGGTGAGTGGGATCGGGCCCCCTTGGCTGAACGTTACTGATGATGTTCCGCCCCGATCTTCACTTCACACCCATTCTTCATCTTACATTTACTTTCACCTGCTATCCGTCCACCTCGTTATCTCGTCCGCCCTATCGCTTCAACACTGTCAGCTTCAGTCCTTGGCAAACGATCTCATGATGCCGCCTTGGACTCTGGCGACCCGACGCTTACCGACCTCCAATGGTTAAAAGAGCTTCACTCAAAGATCTGGAATCAAGAGGAGATTAGACCACAACTTTTCCGAGACGTACTTGTCACCCAATCGCATTATGATGCACTACAAGAGAGCCTGAAGGAGCTACACCCGGATCGTGACTCGCCGCTTTACGATGGCAAAAAATCTGATGTCCAACGTGCCAAGCTCGATATCCTTCAGTTGTTCACCCCAGCGGAAACCTTGTCACCACCACTTCCCGACGATAACCATGATCGAGGGGACGATGAAGATGGAGATGGGGATGGGGATGGGGATGATGAGGATGAGGACGTCCGTGAACTTCAATCACTCTTCCCATCCTCTCTCCGCCTTTTGGATCTGTCACTTCTGGGGCTCAAGCAGAAGTTGACACACCGCTTCCCTTCGCCACTTCATCTTCGTCAAGAATACAAAGTCCTCTCAGAGCTGATTGAGAAACAACCTCAAAACAGCGGGGGTTCGGTGATTGTTAGTGGTCAACCTGGAACGGGTGAGTTTCTTGTCTCCCTCAGGCCGTCTCACATATTAAGGCAAGACTGCGTTTCTCTACCAAGATGATCGAGGATATGATTGGTCACCCATTCCTGTTCCAAGCCACACAAAAAACTGTGTATCATATTGCCGAGGAGGGTGTTAAGGTGGTCGAGTCGTGGCCATCAAAAGAAACCATCGTGGCCTTTATTAACGCCGACGAGAAGAATCTCACACCCAAAACTATACTCTTCGACTACTCAGTGCAGCTAATTGTGGCATTACCCCCAAGAGGCACGGATGAAAGCTGGATTAAGCAAGCAGCTCCCATCGTAAGCATTACCAAGCTTGTAATTGATCTATGGTCGTACGAGGAGCTCTTTCTAACTGGGTCGGTCTTGGCATTGCTCGCTTTGTCACTTGACTGATGCCTCTGTAGGATATCCCTTTATCGCAAGGTCGGTTACTCAGGGAGTCGACCACGTGTTTCGGCTGCAATCCTCGTCGATGCTTCGAAGCTTCCTCATCCGAGTTTACATTGAACGAGAGGAAGAATTCAGTCGTGGATGCAGTCAGCAAAACCATGCAAGGTGCGGGGAGTGACAGCCATGTAGTGCAGCTGCTTGTCAGGACTCAACTGGGTGGCTCCGACGTCTCCCATAAGATTTTTCAAAATTTCCCGGCCGATGAACAACGGTTTGTCTACGCTTGCCAGTTCAAATTTGTCTCGGAATGGACTCTGGATCTCTTACTGAAACATTACAGGTCTCGTGAAGCTGATATGACTACTTTCTTCTACCGCCGAATTTCAGGGATGAATGGCGCAGAGTCGTTCCGGGGGGGTTTGTTCGAAAGACAGATATTCCACTACTTCGGTGGCAAAGATACAGATAAGTTTTTGATACGTCGGTTGACCGACTCCAACCAACCGACGTGGACCTATCGTGGACCCGTTCGACGTATTGACTTTCGAGAATCGACGGTTTTGGCTGAAATCACCGAAGCGGTTAGCAAGCGAAGGCCACTGCATTTGGTCCCTACAGCTCCTAACTTTCCGGCCGTTGATTCGATTCTCTACGACCCGGGCGACCCGGGCGCAATCCTTACCTGTATTAAAATCACGATGAATGCTGACCACCCTATTATTGTCAAGGGTCTCCGGACTATTCAACGCTGGTTCAAGTCGAAGAAGCTTTGTGGTCTCCGTCCCCACACAACCAGCCTGTGGCGCTTCTTATTTGTCGTGCCGTCGGACATGGCGTCTACCTTCAAATTACAAGAGTTGAAGGGTGATACAGCCACGTGTATATGGGCTGCAAAGGTAGATCAGTATGTATTGGGGTTGAAAGAGCAAACCATATTCAGGAGAAGATCCGTTTCGGGCGCCGTTGTCGGATATCGCTGTGGTACAGATCATCTTCCCATAGGCGCTCAGAGTGTTCAAAACTTCGAATTATCATTGTAAACTCAGTTCTACTCGCTATAGTTGGGACCATTCTGTGAATCTGGTGGGGCTAGAGGTGGCCAGTAATGTTTCACGTCCATGGACTCACGAATTACGATTCAACTATTCGCGTATGTTCCCGCGCTTCATTATCTTCGTGCGTTGCTTTGTTGAGGTTTGCCCTTGCAGATGGTCTGTGTGGCCATCAACCTTGGAGGTCGTCCGTTCGGCACTCGGTTCATATATGTACTCTTATGTTTTGTTAGTCATTTTGGCAGACACATTCGTGTCTGTCTGTATTGCTATCGTTGTCAGCGTCAGTGTTAGGTATCTAAAGACAGGCGTGCCATGCATGGGATGAGCCGAGAATCACGTGGTGAATACCTGGTCACGTGGAAATCTACTGAACGCGCAGTAATTGACTTGACTTAACCCAGTCGTCTCTCATAATTCAATCAAGACAACGGTCTACACCAGCGCCACCATGTTCGATGACTGTGAGCCGTACCTTGAATGAAATCTGTTTCTAGAACTTAAGCGTAAAATCCCTCAGATGTCGAGCATGCCGCGACCGGAGTTCCACATGGAACGGGAGCCCCGCCTCCCATGCGTTATGAAGGCTTTGAGCCTTCGCCGTATGGGCATGAGATTGCGCGAGAGAACGAGCTGGGGACTGTACGCGCGTTCTGCCTGGGCTGTCCTTCCTTCTGACCATTGCGTAGAGTGACAACCGGCATACTAGCCCTCCGAATGCCCTCGCGCCGATATTCGAGCTAGGTCGGGTCCAGTATACACTCCCCGCGCCCCTCGTATCCCTCGTAGCTGCCTCGGATGTCCTCGCCATGGGATTTTCCTCTAATGCCATCGTGCTCATTGAGCTCTCACATGCCGACCAAGTTATCAAAGTCCCTATCCCCCGAAAGCCCTCTGAATTCACTATTTACAAACTATTCATGGACCCTTCTGGACGGCACCTCGTGATTACATCTCTCGAAGGCGAGAACTGGTACCTGTTCCGAAACTGGAAGAAACCGAAACAATTGAAGACGTTCAAGATGGTCATCGAATCTATCGCTTGGAATAAGGCGGCTTTACTTTCTGCGTCCCACTTGACGTCGACGCGAGAAATATTGATAGGAGCTAGAAATGGCACCATCTATGAGGCCATCTTGGATGCGGAAGAAGACTTCTTCAAATCCCAAGAAAGATATCTGAACGCTGTCTTCGTCCTTCCCGAGCGACAACCCATTACGGGGATCAATTTCGATTTCTTTCCTTCGATCGATCCCAAGAGGGCGCTCATCGTGGCCATCACCACCTCACGAATCTATCAGTTTACTGGTACACTTGCACGACGGGATGAAGGAGGCAAAGTGTTCGGCACGATCTTCGC
>Ga0209488_10001418_pt1 | contig 20453 bp, 17 predicted proteins | sample Rivendell_Oct201_8_FD_188349 | JGI IMG/M metagenome (GOLD analysis project Ga0209488, IMG submission 188349) | Vadose zone soil microbial communities from the Eel River Critical Zone Observatory, Northern California, USA -... | ecosystem: Environmental > Terrestrial > Soil > Vadose zone >...
TCTGATGTCGTGAAAGTTGGTTCCTTCCACGCCCATCTTCTCGGTTGGTCAACCCTTTTAGGTCTCTACTTCAAATCCTAATTTGGACAGGAGTGGGACAGTCCCCTCGTTCCCTCGAAAAGTTGCTGTCGGGCGTAGAATAGCGCGCATGCGAAATCACCTCCGTCTTTTCGCGATGATTGGTGCGGTCGTTCTACTCTCGACCGCCGCCCCTGGGTCCGCGAGTTCGCAATGGATCAAGTACCCCGACCCCGGCACGCCACGAACGTCCGACGGCAAGCCCAACCTGACGGCGCCAGCGCCGAAGAAGGATGGCAAGCCGGACTTCTCGGGAATCTGGCAGATCGTTCGGCCGCGCACGATACCGGCCGGGGGCGGATCCTATGCCAGTCTTGATTACTGGATGGCCGGCGGCGACACGATTTCGATGCAGCCCTGGGCGGAAACTCTCTTCAAGCAGCGATACGCGGCCTTCGGCGCCGGCCGGCCATCCGAGCGCTGCCTGCCTCATGGCATTCCCGACGCGATGTTGGTTGCCAATTTCAAGATCGTGCAGAACTCCGGGCTGTTCCTGATTCTCTATGAAGAGTTCGCCCGCTTTCGCCAGATCTTTACGGATGGCCGCGGCTATCCCCCGAATATGAATCCGGCATGGTTCGGATATTCGATCGCCAAGTGGAACGGCGACGCGATGGTTGTCGACTCCAGGGGATTCAATGACCAGACATGGCTTGATGACGCCGGCCATCCGCACACCGATGCCATGCACGCCATTGAAGAATTTCGCCGTGTGGATTTCGGGCACATGGAAATCCGCGTGACGATCGACGATCCGAAGGCCTACAGCAAGCCCTGGTCCTTCATTATGAAGTTTCAAATCATGCCCGATACCGAATTGATTGAGGACGTCTGCGAGAATGAGAAAGACGCCGGACACTTGATAACGAAATAAAACTTCGCGCGGTTTGCATTTAGAACCGAACGACAACAAGGAACCTTGCATGAAGAACCGTTACGCAATTCGACTGATGCTTCCTGTACTCGTGACCCTGGCAGGCATCACATTCCTTACTGGCCGGTTTCTGGGCGAAGACAGCCGGAGTCTGCTCACGGTCGATCACTACGTCAAAGTGCGATCCAGCGTGCCGGCAATGTCGGGGCAAACCGCACAACTTTACGTCCGGGAGCGAGTCGAAGCCGGAACAGCCCTGCGCGCAGTGAACCTCGACGACCGCGTCGTTCTATTCGTTCATGGTGCCGGGACGCCCGCAGAGGTTGCCTTCGATGTGCCCACCGAGGATTACAGCTGGATGGTGTACCTGGCCCGAGCCGGATATGACGTTTTCTCCGTCGATATGACGGGCTATGGCCGATCCACGCGTCCGACGTTGATGAATGACCTTTGCAACCTCACCACTGCACAGCAGGCGCTCTTTCTTAAAGCGACGTGTACTGCGACCTATGGACAGCAACTCACCACGATCGCATCCGACCACAATGACGTTGGTGCTGCCGTCGACTATATTCGCGCGTTGCGGCACGTGGATCGCGTGAACATGATCGCCTGGTCTCTCGGAGGTCCGCGCGCCGGAGGCTACGCCGCCGCAAATCCGTCGAAGGTTCGCAAGCTGGTGCTTCTCGCGCCGGCTTATGGACGGATGACCACGACCGCATCTCCCGCTAAAGTGCCTGCGGACGGCGCAGCCTTCAATACTCAATCGCATGCGGAGTTCACCGCCAACTGGGACCGGCAGGTCGGTTGCCCGAATCAGTACGACCCCGTTGTCAGTGAGGCGGTCTGGTCCGCCATGATCGAATCCGACCCGGTTGGCGCGACCTGGGGAACCGGTGTCCGCCGCGCCCCCAACACGACCAACTGGGGATGGAGCACGGAGGTTGTCACGAAAATGCAGACACCCACCCTCTTGGTCTCCGGCATCCACGACAAGCAGGTGGGCCCGAACAATGTGCGCGACCTCTACGCGGACCTTGGTTCGAAAGAAAAAGTTTTCGTGGATTTAGGTTGCTCTTCCCACAACGCGATGTGGGAACGAAACCACCTGCTGCTCTTCAAAGCTTCCTTGGAATGGCTCACCGATAGCTCAGTAAACGGAATGAAGGAAGGGATTCTTAAACTGGGTTATTGATTCGGTCATCCGGAAAGAAGCGCAAAGAGCCCGCTGTTCTGGTCTGCTGCAGGCTCGTTTCCCAATATCCTGAGAGTCAGATCCGTTTGGAAAAGAGGTGGATCGCCGGACGGTCTTTCAGGCAATATCACGCCGTGAGCCAATAAGCCGCTAATCGCCCACGCCGAAATTGTAATCACGGTGGTCGATGCTCAGCACGTATTCTCCTTCGAATCGAATCTGGCAGTGCGTTTCGTCGCGCAACGGCAACCAGAAATCGCCAATCTTCTGGTAGTCGCGAATGAAGTGAGCGCTTTTGACAAACCATGACGGACTCTTCACAGGATCGCCTTCGATTTTTGCGATGGCGTAGTCCTGCTGATCAACCCAGACCTTTCCCTTAAACAGATACTTGTCCTGGCGCTTCGGTGTTAGTTCCAGTACGTAGCTGTTCCTCCCGCGAATCGCTTCTTCGTACAGAAACTGTGCTTGATAATTCTTGGGCGAAATGGAACTGTCGGCCTTGTCCTTTCCCTGTGCCGCCTGCTTCTCGGTATCCATGAGCCGATTGAATACAAGGCTCTGGATAAACCCAACGCCTTTTTTTGAGACCACATTGAAGGTCTTTGTCGACGGGGAAACAAATTTCATGGAAACGGTCATGTCCGCATCCGGCGGTTTCTTCGGTTCGTAGACGGAGTAGTGCCTTTCCGCTGTATATGAAATCAGTTTCGCTGCGCGACGGGCATTTTCCTGATCCACGTTTTGAAATATCGCATTCCCATCCGAGGACAAAGTTGCCTGGGCAACCAGCACTGGCGTTTTTGCGACGAGCACGCATGCAATCAGGCACAACGACGCCATCACAAGTACGGTTTTCGTCAAGACGCAATCTCCGTTTCCCCGCTGCGCAGATATGGGAATGCGCAGAGCGCCCCAATGATGGCTGCGGGAAGATATAGGACCGCATGCATGCCAATAACCGGCAACACAGTCCGGGCTGGTTCGATTCGAAACAGAGTCACCAGACTCAACTGGCACACGGCGTGAAAGCCACCTACGGCGCCGGGCGTTGGAGTCATGCCGCCCACCGTAACAATGCCCAGTACGATCAAAGCAGCGGTGACAGGAAGAGAAAGACCGAAGGCCTCAAGAGCCATCCAGCAACTCAATGCGGTAAGCAGCGAGACGCCGAGGGAGTATGTATAAAGGGAAGAAAATCCGTGGGGCCTTCGCAGGGAGTCCAGGCCCACATCGAAGCGCTGAAGCTGGCGGGCCAGTGCTATCTGAAATCGTTCCGGGATCGGCAGATTGCGGCAGCTGAAGTTGATTCGTCTGCGACGCGCCAGCGAAAGCGCCCCAACAGCAGCAAGGAACATCAACATGAGCAACGCCAGCGACAGATTCGATGTGGCATAGGTTCCGCTCGACATGCCGGCAACCGCCGATCGAAGAAACACCAGAGCGGGAATAAAGAACGTCAATATTGCCAGGGCGTCGAACAGCCACTCAACGGTCACCGTGGACATCGCCGCGGTAAAATCCAGATCTTCATTCCGGCTCAGAATAAGCGGCCGTACAAATTCCGCGGCCTGCCCGGAAATCGCAAGTGACACCGTCGTTCCCATCATGAGCGCAATCATGATCGAAGCGAACCCAACGCTTCGAACGGGAAGCAAAAGGTATCGCCATCGGAGCGACGATAGGATCAGTGCCGCAAACCTCAACACAATGGCGAATCCAAGCAAGGGCCACGCAACGGTTCGCATACCAGAGATAATCGAGGACCAATCGGTGCGACTCAGGAAGAACCATAACAGAATCGCTCCCGCGGCGTAGCTGATGAGCAGCTTCTTCGACGAAATACCTGGAATCTCAAGATTCACGAAGTCTACCTTTCCCCTCCAACCTTGCGCCGTGTGACCTGATCGATGAGCCCCTCGACAACGCCGCTCAGCACCGAACGAGAACTGATCGCGCTCGGAATAACCTTGGAAGAGTTGTCACTGGAAATAATGCTGCGTCCGATTTCTTCGCCCGATTCCTTATCAAAGTACGAAAACCGAAGTGTCAGGACCGCATTTCCCAGGTCCATCATCGTAAGCTGAAGCAGCTTGTTCCCTTTCGCGTAATCCACCACCTGAACCCGGATTACGAGCGTGTTCAAGACAGGCAGATTGTCCAGGGTTTGGGAGTCTCGTCTCTGCTGGTCAAAGTACTGCATGTCTTCCGCGCTTCGAATGGGCGCTTCCAGCTTGTCTGCCTGATTGAATTCGCCAATCGCCACACTGGATGCCTCCGCTGCAGCCTTTTGCGGATCGTAAGCATTCACGGTTCGAACGTCCGCAAAGCGACCGTCCTTCCTGAACTCCGACTGAAGCTGATCGCCCAACTCCTGAAGAAATTTAGGCGGCGCATCTTTGCCGATCAGGCTTTCCGGCTGAACGATCTCCAGGCGCGTATATTTTGAAAAATCCCCATGGAGCTTGATCGCGGTACTCACGCGAAATCCACCACCCAGAATCAGCGCCTTGAGGTTCAGAATTCCATTCTTTGGCGAATACGGTTTCGTTTCTGCGAGACACACTGAAGCCGTCAATCCGATGAGGCTCATCAGGGTGAAACAGGCGATTCGAAGTTTCAGACGACGGCTCACTGATCACCGCCATAGCCGGAGTTGATGAAGCGTTTAATTCGATTGGCAATCTTGTTGATCGCGGATTTTGTCGATCCCGTTGCACGGTCATCCTGCGATGTGATGCTTGCAGCTGCAACGATTTCACCGGACTGTTTGTTTCGCAGCTGGAAACGAATCGTAACCGCCACATGGTTGAACCCAAGTTCGGCGAGCCGCAATCCGGCGTATCCCGCGTCGTAGTCGTCAACATAACCCTCAAAGACAAGAGTCCGATCGGGAGGTATGTCTGTTTCGTCTTCAACCGCGCCAATCACGCCCGTCCGAATGACCTTCGGCCTCGATTTGAGGTATTGCATATCCTTGAAGATCTGATCGTTGATATAGCTCTCCGTCTTTTCCGGAAGCAGACCCGGCAGGAGGTTATCCAGGGGCTGCACCTCGATGACGCGATACTGTTGCAGTCCAGCTTTGGACGGGACGATGGGTACGATGGAATGGAAGCGAGTCGGCGCACCCGTGATGTGGCGAACCACTCGGCTGCCGACATAGGTTTGCCAGCTGCAGGCATTGAACAGCATCGTGCTGGCAAGCACCGCCAGAAGTTGAATTCTCATGGCAGCGTCAGTGCCTTGCGGAAGTAGTAACCAGTCGGGGCGTGGACACGGAGCGCTTTGTCTTGAGCTTCGATGCGAACTGTGTGAAAGGTATTATCCGGCTGTCCCGCCACGTCATAGACAAGGCTATATTCGTTCCTCAATTCCGCCTGAAGGGTTTGAAACAAACCGGCAAGCTGCTCGCGAGTGTCTCTTGGATAAAAAACACGGCCGCCGGTCAGATCCGCGAGATTGGTGAGAACTTTCCGACCCTGAAGTTCTCGAGTGTTGAGCGCACTCTCTGCACGGACTCCAACAACGTACACGACGACATTCGACAGTTTTGCCATTGCCAATGTCTGTTCAAAGGTTGCGCTACTCGTTGTGTCCTCCCCATCGGTGATCAACACGACGACCTTCTGCCTGTTATCTGTTGCGACGAACTTGTCCCGGCAAGTCTTATAGACCGCATCGAAAACGGATGTCCCGCCGGCGCTACTCAATTTTCCGATGCCATGAATCAATGCAGCCGGGCTCGAAGTCCAGTCCTGGAGGACGTAGACCCTGGAATCAAAGGCGACGACCATTCCCTCATCCTCGCTTTCACGGATGATGGAATTGATAAATGCCGAGGCTGCTTCCTGCATGTAGGCGAATCTTCCGGAAACACTGCTGCTGCGATCGATCAAAACAGCGAGCTGGACCGGAGATTGAAGTTTCTTATCGAAGACGAGAATGTTCTGGCGGACGTCGTTGTCATAGAGACGAAAGTTATTCGAGTTCAGATTCGTGACGAATTGTCCATTGCGATCGCTGACGGTGAAGTGGATTTCGTGATCCGTAACCTGAACGGTCTGCCCGAGAAGACAGATCGGTACGGAAGCCAGGAGCAGCGAAATCCATTTTCGTTTCAAGCTCGCATCCCTCCGGCAAGATGGCTCTGCTCCATTCCCGCTGTTCGTTCACGAAGAGTGCTGAGCAGGTCCGAGTAAGTAACAGGCTCATGATGGGCCAGCTGCGCTTTGACCATCTCCAGAATCTGTGCGAATCGCCGGGGATTATCGATACACGGCGGATGAATGACGACACGCACCAGAGGCCTTCGGACCAGGAGTTTCGAAACGACGCTCTGTAATGCAATCCCAACGTCTTCATTCAAGGTTCCCGGGCCAAAGACGAGGCTTGGTGCGAAAAAGGAATTGCCGGTGGTCAGGTCCGAAAAGTACATGTAAGAGTTCGTATACTCAAACCCCATGTCCCTGGCGGCGGCCAGGCCATCGCGATTGATCAGCCAGGCCGGTGGAATAAAACCTCGAGACCGAAGTGCAGCCGCTTTGAAAATCCAGACGCCAAGTTCGATACGCCGCCTGGCCTCGGCATAGTTTAACGAAAGGAACTCTCCTTCGTTCTGTGTGAACAGACGATTCCGGATGCGATCTGCCAGCGATTCCGGTTTCCCAACGCCAACGTGTTCGTATCCGTGCAGGATGAGTTCGTCGCCATGATTCTGTTGCTCCCGCAGCCAGCCTGAAAATGCCGAGTCCTCATCGACAGGTGATTGACCGCGCGAATTCGGAATCACAAGCAGGCTCCGGCGCTTCACTCCGATTGCTTCCAGCTGTACAAGAATGCGCTGCACCCGGTTCCAATGTTCCGGAGAGACATCGTGAACGGACACAATCAGGTATGGCGTCTGTTTCATGGGCGTCCAATGGACGGAAGGCCCGTCCCGATCAGTTTTCGATAGATGTCGAAGTACTCATGGAATACGGCATCCCACGAGTACGACTTCGCGGCGAAAGCCCGGCAAATATCCCGCAGTTTATCCCGGGGCCATTGTGAAACTTCACGAATCTTGCACGCCATGTCGCCGGTATCCCCCGCATGGGCCAGCACTCCGACTTCGGGTCCAACGATGGAAGCAGTTCCACTTTCGTCAATCGCCACGACGGGAAGGCCGCACGCCAGGGCTTCCAGTGCGGCCATGCCAAAGGTTTCGTGGCGGCTGGGAATCACAAAGACGTCCGAGGAGGCATATACGGATGCCAGCTCGGAAGGCGAATCAAAATGACCGAGATACCGGACCGAGATGTGCGAGTCCGCGTACCGCTCGATGGCTTCTTTGTCCGGGCCATCGCCGGCAATCAACAAAACAAACTCACCCGGCGGCAGCTTGCTGTGGGACTCCAGCAGGAGATCGATTTCCTTCTCCGCGCTGAGCCGGCCAACATACAAGAGGATCTTCTGATCCGATCGAATGGACAGGCGCTTTCTGAAGTCGAGGTCGATCCGCTCCGGATTGAAGATTTCAATATCGACGCCGCACGGGAGGCGTTGAATTCGATCCACTCCAAGCCGATTCAGACGGCGAATCACTCCATCATTCAGAACAATCGTTAACGTGAAATGCCTGTAAACAAGACCAACATAAGCATCGACAATTTTTTCAACTAGATTTGAGAGCGGGAGTCCGGCCCTTTCCACCATGTGACGGGCGCATGCTGGAACATCAGTGTGATACACGCCCACAACGGGGATACGCCGGCGGCGTGTAGCCAGAAACGCCACCCACGGCAGCGTGTATTGACAGTTGACCTCAATGACGTCGGGCGCTTCTCTCTCGACGATTTCCGCAATCCTTCCGATATTTATGGCCAGGCTGACGCCGGGATAAAAGGACGGAATGCCGCGGACCGTAATCAACTTGGTGCGATGCTGCACGACAACCTGATCTTCCGTGCCCGGAACAATCACCACGTGCTTCTCGACGTCCGATCTCGATCGAATGTATCGAATCCTGTTCTCGATGTATGTGCGAACACCGCTGCTGGTCTCGGGTGAATAGAGCGCCAGGTCACAGATTGTCATGCGCAGAGCTTTCCCTTATGAGACGCCAGGCCCACGTAGTCCTGCTCCAGCTGCTTCAGAACGTCTGTCCATGATCGGACCTCTGCGCATCGGCGCCCGTTCGTACCCAGTCTCTTGCGAAGTTCAGCATCCCAGGTCAACAACCTCAGGAATCCGGCGAATTCAGCCGCATCATTCGCGAGAAGGCTGTTGACTCTGTGTTTCAGAAAATCACGAACCCCTCCCGCGTTCATCGCCAGGACGGGGACTCCGGAGGCCATGGCTTCCATGGATACCAGACTCAATGTTTCCGTCGATGAGGGAAGGGCAAAAACGTCGGCGGAGGCAAACAGCGTTGCGAGATCTTCACCACGCTGAACATCCGTGAACGTGATGCGTCGATTACCGAAACTTCGAGTCAATTCCTTCCAGAGCGGGCCTGTACCGGTGACTGCCAAATGCACCTGGCGATTGTTCGCCGTCAATTTCTCTGCCTCTTTCAGCAACAGAGGCAGATTCTTCTCGCGTGAAAGCCTTCCGACATACAGGATCAGAACACCGTCGGGCCGGAGTCCGAATTGTTCGCGACGCTCGGCGCTGCGTTTCGAAGGACAGAACCGATCGACATCCACGCCGCGGCCAAACACCTCAACGTTGCGAATACCTCCTGCCTCGAGAAATAATTTGGTCTCCATCGACGGAACATAGGTGCGATGGCTGTTGTTATGAAGCCACCGGAGATAGCGCCAGAGCTGTGGTTTGAAGCGGCCGAAACCGTAGTAGTCCAGATACGAAATGAGGTCGGTTTCATACGAAGATGCGACGGGACAACCATGATGCCGCGCCCACTTCAGTGCAAAGAATGCCATCACGCCCGGCGTCCAGATGTGAATCAGGTCCGGCTGAAATGCCTCCAGGCGGGCCAGCGGCTTTTTGTGAAAACTCCAATGCGGCAGGATGATGGGCATTTCCGGGTAAAGTGGAAGTGGGACGCATTTCATCTCGACAAGGCTGGAGTCATTCGAGGCACGAGGTGTCTCCGGCACCATGAGAAGAATTTCGTGCCCGCAATTTCGGAGATACTCCGTCACTTTTGAGATGGTGACTGCGACTCCGTTGACTTGCGGTTCGAACGCTTCGGAGAAAAAAGCAATTCTCATGCAGTCCCTTCTGCTTTCATTCGGCAGACACCTCCGCCTCGTTTTCGGCGGACATTCCCGATAATTGCTCCGTTTGTTCGGCCGGCACCCTGGAGCGTTTGTACGTGTACACACACGCTCCACCGAATATAAATGCGACGGCGACTATAATCAGTCCGGTTGTACTCGAACGGTACGCCGGATCCAGCCCTCTGATCCAGATTCCAAATTCATCAAAGGTCAGGCCCAGACCAAAGCCGTACATCATCGCGATAAAAAACGTGGCTCGCGGGCCCTTGAACACCATGGCGACATAACCGGCAAACGCCAGGGCGAAAATTCCAAACACATAGTGGTGGAGGTGTAATCCCGCAGGGTATTCCCAATGGGCGAGGGGACGGTATCGACTGATGGTTCGTGAAGTACTGACTGTCGTAACAAACGCCCAGATGGCCATCACGTAAGGGCGGTCCGCCGCGGCGAAGAACCAACGTCTCCCCGCAGCACGTGTCCGTTGGAAAAGTTTGTTTGAGTATGGTTCCAAAATAGTTCTCCAGAATGATGAGTGTTTAAGGGCTCTCCTGACGAGTCAGACGGATTTCGATGAGTTCTCTTCCGGTTCCTTCTCGTGCATCGCTTTCTTAAAACCTTTGATTCCTTCCCCAAGACTTTTGCCAAACTCGGGAAGTTTCTTTGGACCAAACACGAACAGGGCGACGAAAAGAATCACAACCAGGTGCATTGGCTGCAACAGGCCTTCAAACATGGTTTGCTCCTCAAAAATGAATTGCGTCGATTCGCAGAGGAATCAAAAAACAGTGCTGATTTATGCGAGGGACGTCGCTGGAGGAGCTCGGAGGCGGGAAGTTTCCTCGTGGAAATGAACCGTGTGGCGTTCGGGAGGCGTATACACCGCGGAATCAGATGAACACGACGGGGCAAACGAAATCGCGATGAATACCGCCTTGGACTTCGGAGGTTCGATCGGAATTCCTAAATCTGGAACTGCGGAACGGAATTGTTCCCACGTTGACTTTTCGAGCGGCAGTGGATTGTGACCGAGCGAATGTTCGGTGAAGGTTCCCTTACCATTGTTGAGCCACACGTTCGGGTAATGCGCCGCAAAACGGTCCCGGACGACAATATCGAGATCGCTGTCCCCATCGATGTCGGCAGCGACGATTTCGGCTTCCGAACCGTCGCTGTGCGGAGGAATCACAAGATGCTGCTGATCCCCGGTGCTTAGCCTGAGATGCAGAGAGGACCGATGCAACTCCGCCAGGTCCGGCTTTTGATCCCCGTCGAAGTCGGAAAAGATCCAGCTGCATCCAACACCAGCCGGACTCGCCGGCCCGCTTTCAGCAGCGATGACCGGGATGCGTGCCGTCGCGATGAACAGCAGCAACAAGAGAACTCTTCCAGCTAATCTCAATGGGCGAAATGAAGTCATAGTACGCGGCAGCCTGATTCTAACTCGAGAACGCTGAACCTGAACAACGGTATGTACGGGAATTGAAAACTCCAGTTCAAGACCCAGCCTGAAAGATTCCGCTAAAATAGCCCGTTGGACTGACCTCTTCCTTCGCGGGTATCGGACACAGATTCAATTTGACTGGAGCAATGTATTATCGTTGGCTGGTTCAGGCACAAATCTCAATTTCAACTCCCGAGACCCAGTGAGTAAAAAAGGGACTCAACGTTGATCTTGGGATATTTCGAAATTGCCGCATATACTGCGCAAAACCCGCGGCAGCTCTGAATCATGAACGAAAAACAAATACTGGAACGAGAGTTCGAGAAACTTTCCGGAAGCTCTCCATCGATGCGCTCCGCACTTTGCCTTTCCGGCGGAGGTGTTCGCAGTGCCACGTTCAATCTCGGAATTCTTCAGGGCCTGGCGCGACATGGTCTGCTGGCGCAGTTCGATTACCTGTCGACGGTCTCCGGCGGCGGTTTCATCGGCGGCTGGCTGTCCGCGTGGATCCATCGAATCGGGCCGCGACAGGTCAATGGCGCGATGTTGAATGGCGTATTCGCCGTCGAGCATGAACTGACGAGCAATCCGGATGCGCCTGAAATTCAGTGGCTGCGCGATAACAGCAACTACCTCAGCCCGCGTTTTGGCGCTTTCAGCATGGATACCTGGGCGCTGGCCGCGGTGTATCTGCGGAATCTTTTCATCAATCTGATGGTGTTCGTTCCCGCACTGATGGCGATTCTCCTGGTTCCCCGTTTGATCGCCATCGTGGCTTGTTCCTTCAGCGAATACTGGGCGTCCGCCTCAACGCTCGTCGCCATCCTGTATGGCGGCAGCGCGGTGACGTATATCGGTCTGTCTCTGCCGGTTGTCCGCGACGAGTTACCGAAAGGAAACGGACAATTCAAGGCCTATGGGGCATTGTGGGTTCTGATTGCAGTGGCTGGCGGATTCCGCTTTTTCCCCCACGATCTCCGTTTTGTAGTGGTCGCGTGTGCGGGCATCGTCCTTGGCGCATTCTGGTGGGTAAACCTGAAATCGGCGGCCGTCGCTTTCTCATTCCGCTGTGGTGTTCCGCTGTGTGCGAGCGCAGTTCTTTTCTCTCTGATCTGGTGGTGGAATTCGACCATTCGTTCGCTGGCGCCAACGGAATCGCATTTCGGTTTATCGCCTCAGTTATGGTCATGGTCGCTCGCAGGGATTATCGGGATGGGAGGCGGCGCCGCACTCGCCTGCATTGGATATGCGTTGGCAACCCGGAGTGTGAAAGGAGTGTTTTACTGGATTCCGGCAATCCTGCTTGCCGTGGTGGCCGGTCTGCTTTCGGGACTGTCGTGGAACGCTGTCGCCTCCAGCGTTTTTTCGGAAACTTCCACAACCGAGAACTACCTGGTCATCGCGCCATTGATCATGATCGGGTCCTTCCTCCTTGGCGGAACCATCCTTGCCGGCCTGGTCAGTCGATTCACTTCGCCGATGGATGAAGAGTGGTGGTCGAAAGCCGGAGGGTGGTTTCTCATTGTCGCGTTGACGTGGCTGACATTGGGTTTTTGTGCGTTGATTCTGCCGGTATGGTTCGGTCGCTTGTTCGACACCCAGACGGATTGGTTTTCAATCCCGGGATTGCAGCGTCTGATCGCAATACTGTCCGCCGTTGGAGGTTCCATCGCGACGGTACTCTCACTTGTCGGGGGTTCGTCCCGCCGCAGTTCCGGAACGACCGAAGGTGCTCCTGGCCTCGGGTTCAATTTCGATTCGGCGATGAGCTTCCTCGGTGCCTTCGGTTTGATCAGCATTCTTGGTTATCTGGCGTGGCTGAACAGCGGTCTGCCGGCGATTCTTACCGATTACAAGGGGCCATTGGGCGATTTCCCCAATCTGCTGTCATTCATCGTTCTGGCGCTGTTTGTGCTGGTCTTTGGAATGATTGTCGACCTGAAGAAGTTTTCACTCCATTACGCCTGGAAGCATCGGATCGTCGCCGGTTACGTCGCGGCCTCTGCCAAACCGGATATTAAGGAAACGGCCGCCCGCAATTTTGAGCGTGTGTCGGACGCCTTCAATGTCCAGATGAAAGACCTCGAGAACCAGAAACCGCTCCACGTCGTCAACCTGGCTCTCAACCAGGTCGCGTCAAAGCGGTTGTCCTGGCAGGAAAGGAAAGCATCGTCGTTTACGGTGACGCCGTATGCGACCGGCAATGAAGATCCCGGCTATACGGATTCGGCCCAATACACGAACGCGAAAAAGGGAATCTCACTGGGAACTGCGGTAGCAATTTCCGGAGCAGCAGTCAGCCCCAATATGGGTTACATGATGTCGTCTGGTGCGCTGCGCTTGCTGATGACCCTGTTTAACATCCGATTGGGGGTCTGGCTTCCCAATCCCGGCAGGCAAGGGTCACTCACGAAGCGGTTCAACGGCCTGAGGGCCTTGTGGGGAGCCGTCGCTGAAGCACTGGGTCTGACGGATTCCTCTCACCCGTTCGTCTACCTTTCCGATGGCGGGCATTTCGACAACCTGGGCCTCTATGAAATGGTCAAGCGCCGATGCCGTTTCATTGTCGTTTCCGACGCGAGCACAGATCCGAATTACGACTTCGAATCTTTCAGCCAATCGGTACGCAAGATCCGCATCGACCTGAATGCCGAAATCACGTTCAAGGAATTAACAATTCGCAAACCAAACACGTTACGCGCGATTGGATACGCGGCCATCGGTCAGATCACCTACGACGACCAGTCGGTAGGTGCTTTGCTCTACATCAAACCCACGCTCAACGATTCGGAACCGATTGACGTGAAGAATTACGCGACGATGGAACCGAGCTTCCCACAGGAGTCGATTGCCGATCAGTTTTTCAGCGAGTCGCAATTTGAAAGCTATCGACGGCTGGGACAGCACATCGTGGATGTCATTTCCGGAGGCACTGGTCCGCTTACGTTGAAGGAGTTTACGGAACGGGTGTGAGGGCGGGCATCAAGAAAAGGGAACCGGGGGTAGTGGTCCAGTTTGAAGTGAGGGTGAACAAGCTGCCCTCCTGGGACACGAGCGGCTGCGAGTGCAAGCCCGGCAGGGCGCAGCCTTTCAGAAAATGTAGGGCAGCGGGATCGCGAAGCGGATCCCGCGAGGGGTGGTAGCTGTACTAAGGGAATCTTTTCGATTTGGCTACCACCCCGGCGCTTTGCGCCACCCCTCCTGTTCCAGGAGGGGAGCCGGAATATCAAACAAGACCACTACCGAAACGGGTGAGGGAATTCGAGTTTGCAAACACGGATTCCCTTATCCGCCGCCCAAAATCTTTTTCCAATTCGCGCAACATTATGGGAGTCGCTAAGACTCCTCGTCTTCTGCCTCGCCGGAGGCACCGGCCTTCGCATGGGCGATGATCTTCTCCGCCAGCTGTGACGGAACTTCATCGTAGTGACTGAACTCCATCGTGTAGCTGCCGCGTGCGCCGGTCTTTGACGTGAGATCGGAGGCATAGCTCAACACTTCCGACAACGGGACCTGCGCCTTGATCACCGTGTTCCGCCCCTGGACATCCATTCCCTGGACGCGGCCACGGCGGCTGTTCAGGTCTCCCATCAGATCGCCGGCAAATTCTTCCGGCGCATTGACCTCAACATTCATGACCGGCTCGAGCAGGATGGGCTTGGCCTCGCGAATCGCCTTTTTGAACGCCAGCGATCCCGCAATCTTGAACGCCATTTCCGAGGAATCGACATCGTGATACGAACCGTCATAAAGAATGACTCGAAAATCGACAGTGGGAAATCCGGCGAGCACTCCTTTGATGCGGGCCTCCTGAATTCCCTTTTCCACAGCTGGGATGTAGTTCCTGGGAATCGCGCCGCCGAATACTTCATTCACAAACTCAAAATCGCCTCCGCGCGGAAGTGGTTCCATGCGGATTTTGCAATCGCCGTATTGCCCGTGGCCTCCGCTCTGCTTCTTGTGTTTTCCCTGCACGTCTGCTTTTCCCTTGATCGTTTCGCGATAGGGAACCTTCGGAGGGTGCAGCAGTACTTCCACACCGTATCTCTTCTTGAGGCGCGCCACCGCGAGTTCCACGTGCATTTGACCCTGGCCGGACAACAGGAACTCCTTGGTCTGCACTTCGCGTGAGTAACCCAGTCCCAGGTCTTCATCCATGAGCTTGTGGATTGCCGAACTGATTTTGTCTTCATCTCCTCGCGACTTCGGCTCAATGGCAAACGAAATGACAGGTTCGACCCATTTCACAGCGGGGTACGTGATTTGATGTGTCTTGTCGGAGAGCGTGTCTCCGGTAACCGTTTCCTTCAACTTCGGGGCTGCTCCGATATCTCCCGCGTGCAGCTTTGTTGTCGTAACCAGCGTTTTGCCCTGCAGCGTGGCGATCTGTCCAAATCGTTCGGTCACGCCCTTTGTGACGCTGAAGGGCTGCGTCTCGGCGGTCAGGACGCCGGAATAAATCCGGAACAGGGAAATACGACCGGTGAACGGATCGGAAAACGTCTTGAATACGAATGCAGAGAACGGTTCACTGTCGGCAATCTTCCGTTCCACATCGGCGCCCCGCGAGTCCTTGCCTGTTACGGTTCCGCGGGAGACCGCGTCCGGCAGGTAGTTCACGATGGCATTCAGCAATTGCGCTATTCCGATATTGGCCGTCGCGGAGGAGAACAGCACCGGGTAGATCTTTCCTTCAGAAACCTGTTTCCTCAGTCCAGCCACGATGTCTTCATCGGGCAGAGTTCCGCTGTCGAAGAATTTCTCCATCAGTTTCTCGTCGCTTTCGGCCACGGCTTCGATGAGCTTCTCGCGGTATTCCTCGGCAACGACGGCAATGTCGTCGGGAATTGCGGATTCCATGAACTTCCCGGTTCCATCGGCCGCAAATACATACGCCTTCTTCTGGATGAGGTCGACGACTCCCTTGAATTTCTTTTCCGCTCCGATCGGAACCTGAATGGGGACGCAGGTTCGTCCCAGTCTCTGCTGGATGGATTCGATGGACCGCTCGAAACTGGCCGTCTCCCGATCCATTCGATTGATCAGGATCATTCGCGGCAGGCCAAACTCGTCGGCATACGACCACACCTTTTCGGTCTGGACCATCACGCCGGCTACCGCATCCACCGCAACCAACGCCGCATCGGCAACGCGCAGCGCTCCCCGCGCTTCCTGAATGAAATTGCCGAAACCCGGCGTGTCGAGCATGTTGATTTTGGTCTTGTTCCACTCGCAGAATGCGAGCTTCGCGCCGATCGTAATCTTGCGTTCGATTTCGTCTTCGTCGTAATCGGTGGGGGCGTTTCCGTCGTCCACGCGGCCGAGACGGTTCGTGGCGCCGGTATCAAAGAGGGCTGCGGAAATCAGCGAAGTCTTACCACTCCCGCTGTGACCGACAATGCCGACATTGCGGATGCTCTTCCCTTCGTAGAGATTCACGGGATTTCTCCTGAATGTGTTGTAAAAGCCCAGAGACTAGCACATTCATTCTTGAAAACACTACTCCACAAGGCCGCTCGGGCAATGGAGAGGCGTCATCTCAGAAATCCGGATTACGGGCGGTAGGTCGGGCGTGATCGGTGAAGAATTCGGGCGGCTTTCGTACCCGTGGGAATCATCCTTCGAATTCGGAAAAAGGCCCTGCGCTGCCTCTGTCGCCTTTTCGTCTCTCCACTTTCCACTCGGTCCATTCGTCGGTCACCTTTTCCGTCAGCAGGACGCCTTCGGTCCAGGGCCCAAAGGGTGTATCGATGACTTTGCCGCAACGCACGCACACCTGCTTGCGGCCTTTGGAAGGTCCTATCTGGTGAGTGATCGCTTCATTCGGAGCCAGTTTTATCGGATTCGAGGTCATGCAAAGCATGCAAAAACTATGAAACCAGGCCACGATTTGCGCCACTGGAAATTTTGTTACGGGGTACATTTCCTTGAAAACATTGCGCTGCAGGCGGTAGGCTCAATGCGTGTTCGCACCTCTCGGTTGGACTCTGATTTTTCTCCTCGCTGGCGGCTCAACGCTCCCCAATGGTATTCGGGTTTACAAAATTCCTCCTGACGGCCGCGACAGCCATTCCTTCGAAGTCATCGCCGGCTACCGCACCGGCGTGCGAAATGAAATGAAGGGAACGGGCGGACTGGCGGCCGTTGTTTCGACGTTTTTAAGATCGACACCTTCGGCGCGTGCCATGGCCGTTGCTGCCTATGGAGCCGGCGGCGAAATTGAGTTCTTTTCGGATCTCGATCGAACCGGAGTTCGATTGAAGATGCCGGATTGGGCGCGGCCAATGGTGGAAGAGTCCATTTCGGAATTCCTTTCCGAAACGCCTCAGAAGAATCCCGCGTTGGTGGATCGCGCTCTGGACGATGTCCGATCCCGCACCGCGTCCGTTCCCGCAGACGTGAGGTTTCGCATCGAAGAACAATTCCGGATTGCCCTGTTGGGTCAGGAAGCAAAGTCGGATTTGTCGGCGGTCCGTCCGAGCAATGTCGAACAGTTCTTTGCGAAAAACTACGGAACCGATCGCGCTTTCGTCGCGGTAAGCGCGCCATTGTCCCACGCACCAGAGGCTGTCGAGCGGCGGTCGTCCGAAACGGCCGACGCGACAAATGCCCAAACCGAGATTGTTCCCAAGCCGTCGTTATCGCTGCGAATTGAAACCGAACTTCTGGACGGCGCTGTCCTGCTGGGGATGCCGGTTCCATCGGTTTACTACAGGAACTGGTACGCGTTCCTGATGATGGATCGGCTGATTTCCCAGGCGATTGCTGAAAAGCCCGCGACTGTTTTGTCTCCCACCCTCGAACCGTATTACTACCGCATGGAGGTGCCCGTTCCTTCCGGACAAACAGCAGGCACTGTCGAGAAAACCCTACTTCAGGAATTGAGCCAGATGCAGTATGCCCGCGCGTCGGGCGAACAGCTGGACACGGCACGGCGGAGCGCCATTCAATATCTGGAGAGTGAAGCGATCCAGCGATGGTACGTCAGCCTGGGCATTCCGGAGCGCCGGTTGGAAGGTCTCCAATGGATTCGGGAATTCTCGGCCGACGATATGCGGGCAACGGCGCGGGACATCGTCGATTCCAAACTCGTGATTGTCAGCTGGTCTCCAAGACCACGGGTTATCCGGCTCGACACACAGAGTCTGAGCGATCTTGCCGCGCGCCCGGAGCTTCCAACGGCGAAAGTCCCTCCACCGCTGAGCCCGGTACGGCTCACCGCGTTTCCCGCCCATAACGATGCCGAGTTCAAAGATCAGCCTCCCGTTCGATTGGGCTCCGGTGTCAGCGTGGTGGCAAGTTCGGCGTTCGCTGTATTTGTGGCACCGGATTCCGTTAGGGTGTTCGAGCGCGAGCCGGGCCCCGATGAGATTCAGGCGGCATACGGAGCATTCCGGCCGGAGCGCATTCTGGTGATGGCGCCGCCGGAGTCGTTGAACCATGTCGAACAACAGTGGGCGCTCTTTCGGGGCAATCCGCGCGACCAGACGTTTCCGTCGATTTCCGGGAAGATCACCAGTGCGGATATTCCCGCATTGTTCATTCTGAAAATGATGCTCGACCGCAGGTTGATCGAAGCCGGAATATGGAGCGACGTTCAGTTGGAAATTCATGCCGCAGAAGGTTCGACGCTCGCCATTCACGGCAGCGACGCCAATCGACGGCTGGTGATGGATTGGATTCGCCAAATCGCGTCGCAATCCATTCCGGCTGAGGAAATGGAATGGGCACGTGAAGCGGCAGTTCATCACATGGCTGCGGTGCGTCCGGATCTTCAGAGTTTGATCTGGATGTGGAATAAGGATGGAGTGCTCGCCGATTTACACAGCATCCCCGCGTCGCAGGTTCAGGAAGTCGCCGGGATCTACATTCAATAGCCATGCAGAAGATTCGAGTCGGCGTCGACACCGGGGGCACTTTCACGGACTTTGTCGTTATTCGCGGAAGCGATATCGAGGTGTTCAAGGAGTTCTCGACGCCGGCGCGCCCGGAACAGGCGATTCTGAACGGGCTGGCCAGGCTGGGGCGAGACGCATCCGCCGAAGTCATTCACGGCTCGACTGTCGCAACCAACGCGCTGCTCGAACGCAAGGGCGCCCGCACTGCACTGCTCACCACCGCAGGATTTGAAGACGTCCTCGTCATCGGCAGGCAAACCCGCCGGGAGCTCTACAACATTCTTGTGACGCGTCCGCTTCCTCTGGTGCATGACGGTCTGCGCCTGGGCGTCAGGGAGCGCGTGCTCTATGACGGCTCCGTGGAAACTCCGCTGGATATGGCGCAGGTGCACGAGTTGATTGAAATCGTGCGCAGTGAAGGCGTGGAATCCATCGCCGTATGCCTGTTGTTTGCATTCGCGAACAGCAGACATGAAGAAGAAATTGAAAAAGCTCTTCAGCCGCTGGGAATTCCCGTTTCGCTGTCTTCGAAAGTGTTGCCGGAATACCGCGAATACGAACGAACCTCGACGACAGTGATCAACGCTTATCTGGCGCCGAAAATGAGCGAGTACTTGAACCGATTGAACGACAGGCCGGAGTGTTCCTCGCTTCGCATGATGCAGTCCAACGGAGGCGCCGTTCAGGCGCGCACGGCATCGGAGTCTCCGGTACGCACCATTGTTTCCGGCCCGGCCGGAGGAGTGGTCGGCGCATTTCACATCGCTTCGGAGAGCGGATTTCCAAACATCATTACTTTCGACATGGGAGGCACGTCAACCGACGTGGCGTTGTGTGAAGGCGCGATCCAGCTGACGCACGAAGGCGAAATCGACGGTCTGCCGGTTGGCGTCCCGATGATCGATATACACACCGTGGGAGCCGGAGGCGGATCGATTGCGGAGGTCGACCGGGGAGGTGCGCTTCGCGTCGGTCCCCAGAGTGCCGGTGCGGACCCCGGCCCGATCTGTTACGGGCGTGGCATTCGATTTACCGTGACCGACGCCAACGTCATTCTGGGACGATTGCCCCCACGCTTCTTTCTCGGCGGAACCGCACCGCTCGCCATCGATCGTATCCAACCGATGGTGGATTCGATGCCGTGGACGAGAGCGTGGGAATCGATTCATAAACTCGCTCAAGGCGTCATCGATGTCGTGAACAACAACATGGAGCAGGCGGTGCGACTCATCTCTGTCGAGCGCGGTCATGACCCGGCGGACTTCTCGCTGTTTTGCTTCGGTGGAGCCGGTGGCTTGCACGCCGCCGATCTGGCTCGCGCTCTGGGAATCGTTCGCGTTGTGGTACCACGGCATCCTGGGGCGTTGTCGGCGCTCGGCCTGTTGCTGGCGGACGCGAGGAAAGACTATTCGCGATCGCTGCTGATGCCCGCCGAGTCGTCTCATCCGAAGATTCTGGCGGCACTGGACGCGCTGCATCGAATCGGCACGAGAGAAATGCGCGCCGAAGGGATTTCCGTAAAGGACATCAGTCCATTGGATGCCGCGGATATGCGATACCGCGGACAGTCGTATGAACTGACCATTCCCCTGGCGGGATCATGGCCGCTCAATTTTGTGACGGAATTTCACAAGGCGCATGAACGCCGTTACGGATATTCAAATCCGGAAAAACCTGTGGAGGTTGTCAATGTGCGAACGACATTCGTGGGGACGTCCGCGAAACCGCAATTTCGAGC
>Ga0209488_10001420_pt1 | contig 20448 bp, 19 predicted proteins | sample Rivendell_Oct201_8_FD_188349 | JGI IMG/M metagenome (GOLD analysis project Ga0209488, IMG submission 188349) | Vadose zone soil microbial communities from the Eel River Critical Zone Observatory, Northern California, USA -... | ecosystem: Environmental > Terrestrial > Soil > Vadose zone >...
ATGATCAGGGCCTCGGCCTCTTCCTTGCTGAGATCGAAGTCGCCAAGCATGCCGGCGTGCTTCACGGTCTCGCCGTCCTTGCGCTCGCTCCAGCCGAGCAGGTCGTCGGTGACACAGCCGGCCAGATCCTCGACCGTCTTGACGCCATCCTCGCCCAACGCCACGAGCATCTTGGTGGTGGCACCGGGAACCTCTTTCAGGGCGTCCTCGACGCCGAGATCCTTGCGCTTGCCGTCGAGCTCGGCCTCCTCCTTGTCGAGGAACTCGCGCGCGCGTGACTGCAGCTCCTGCGCGGTTTCCTCGTCAAAGCCCTCGATGCCGGCGAGCTCCTTGTCGTCGACCAACAGAAGCTCCTCGACCGATTTGAATCCTTCAGACGCCAGCAGCTGGCCAACAACCTCGTCAACGTTGAGCGTTTCGACAAACAGCTTGGTGCGCTTCTCGAACTCCGCCTGCCGGTGCTCCGACTCCTCCTGCTCGGTAACGATGTCGATGTCCCAGCCGGTGAGCTGCGACGCGAGCCGCACGTTCTGGCCACGCCGGCCGATCGCAAGCGAGAGCTGCTGGTCGGGCACCACGACTTCCATGCGATGGCGCTCCTCGTCGAGCACGACCTTGGCGACTTCGGCAGGAGCGAGTGCGTTCACGACGAAGTTGGCCGGATCCGCGGTCCACGGAATGATGTCGATCTTCTCGCCCTGCAGCTCGTTGACGACCGCCTGCACACGCGAGCCGCGCATGCCGACGCAGGCGCCGACCGGGTCGACCGAGGAGTCGCGCGAGATCACGGCAATCTTAGCGCGCGATCCGGGATCGCGGGCCACCGAGCGGACCTCGACGATGCCGTCGTAGATTTCCGGCACTTCCTGCGCGAACAGCTTGGCCATGAATTGCGGATGCGTGCGGGAGAGAAAGATCTGCGGCCCGCGCGGCTCGCGCCGCACGTCATAGATGAAGGCGCGGATGCGGTCGCCGTTGCGGAAGGTCTCGCGCGGCAGCATCTCGTCGCGGCGCACGATCGCTTCGCCACGGCCGAGATCGACAATGACGTTGCCGTACTCGACCCGCTTGACGATGCCGTTGACGATATCGCCGATGCGGTCCTTGTATTCCTGATATTGCCGGTCGCGCTCGGCTTCGCGCACCTTCTGCACGATCACCTGCTTGGCGGATTGCGCCGCGATGCGACCATATTCAAGCGGCGGCAGCGCTTCCGAGATATAGTCGCCGACCTGTGCGGCCGGATTGCGTTTCTTGGCGTCATCGACCGCAATCTGAGTGGAGTCATTCTCCACTTGATCGACGACCAGCATCAGGCGCGAAAGCCGCATCTCTCCGGTTTTCGGATTGATCTCGGCGCGCACCTCGGTCTCGCTGCCGTAGCGCGAGCGCGCCGCCTTCTGGATGGCATCTTCCATGGCGGCGATCACGATGCCGCGGTCGATGGCCTTCTCGCGGGCGACCGCATCGGCGATCTGCAACAGTTCGAGCCGGTTGGCGCTGACGGCCATCGGTCAGTCTCCTTCGTGCTGGGCCGCGCGGCCATTGCCGTCGGGCCGTAATTGTTTCGCATGCGAGCGGTCGGCGCGGTTGCGGCGGGTGTCGTGCCAGGGGGCGCGCGCGTGCTTGGGCTCGCTCGTTTGCTCGTCGTCGCCGGTCTCGCCCAACTGGCTCTTGCCGCGCTTGAGCGACTCGCTGATGACCGCACCAGTAAGCGTCACTTTCGCCTCAACCATGTCGCCGATCGGCAACAGGACCTCGGGATCTTCGCCGGGTGCTGCCTGATCGCGGCGGAGCCGCGCGCTGTCGCCCTCGGTACCGATGAGCGAGCCGCGGAAACGGCGGCGGCCCTCGACCGCGATCGCCATCTCGATCTTGATGGTGTGGCCAGCGTGGCGCTCGAAGTCGGAGCGGCGCACCAGCGGCCGATCGAGGCCGGGTGACGAGATTTCCAGCCGGTACGCCCGCTCGATCGGGTCGGCGACGTCGAGCACCGGCGACAGCGTGCGCGACAGCGTCTCGCAGTCGTCGATGGTCATGGTTCCGTCCGGCCGCTCCGCCATGATCTGCACGGTGCAGCCGGACAGGCCGGAAATCTTCACCCTGACCAGGCGCAAGCCAAGCCCCTCGATCACCGGCTCGGCAATCGTGGCAACGCGCGCCGCTACGCCCTGCTCAACGATCAGGCGGGGCTCGGACTCTGCCCGGGTATCAGTCGTCTGCATCATGCTCCGTACGCAGCCGGTCTCATTCTCAAGTCATGGTCCCCGGAGGGCCGGCCAGGATCGTGTGGGCCGGCGCGCCTAACAAAAAAGAGCGGGTCCCGGGGGAACCCACTCTCAAAAGCCGTTCGGATCACATCCGACCGTTATGAGATGTCCACCATCAGCGGACCCGGCAAATATAGCGATTTCGCCCTTTGGCGCAAGGGCCGGCCGCCCCGGAATCCGCTAGAAATCCCCCTGATCCTGACTAACCCTTCCTTCACAATCCCCTTCTAACTTGCGGCGCCACCTAGTACGGCGAATTTGAAGTTCCTATGCCATCGCCGTAAACGCGTTCAGGAACTTCAAATTCGCCGCACTAGTCCGTTTGCCGCGTGTGAGTACGGGTCGTTTGAGGATGGCTGTTCCGGCCTCGATTATTCCGGAATTGGAAGACGCTATCCAGCATGGCTCGCCGGAGCGGCGGGCCCTCATGCTTCAGCAGATAACCGCCCTGTTCATCGATGGCGCGGAGGGCTTCAGCGAGGGCGTCGTTGCCCTTTTCGATGACGTGCTGAGCCGATTGATCGAGGAGATCGAGACCAAGGCGCGCACTGAGCTTGCCGACAGGCTGGCGCCGGTTAGCAATGCGCCGGTCAAAGTGGTGCGCAGGCTGGCGACCGACGATGAGATATCGGTTGCTGGTCCGCTCTTGCGCCAGTCGCTGCGGCTCAACGACGCCGATCTCATCGGCATCGCGCAGAGGAAGAGCCAGGCCCATCTTCTGGCCATATCGGGGCGGACCGGTATTGCCGAGCCAGTGACCGAAATCTTGGTGAGGCGCGGCGATCGCGAGGTGGCGCGCAACCTTGCCCGCAATCGCACCGCGCAGCTCTCGGACGTGAGCTTTGCGGCGCTGGTCGGTCAGGCACACGCCGACGTCGTTCTGGCCGAGGGCGTGGGACTGCGGCCTGACATTCCGCCGCGACTGTTTCGCGAGCTCCTGCTCAAAGCGACTGACGTCGTGCAGCAGCGGCTGCTTGCTTCTGCCGATGCGGCGACGCAGGCCGAGATCAGACGGGTGCTCGCCAAGGTGTCGGGTGAGGTCGGAAGCAAGTCCCGCCCGCGCGACTACATGACTGCCCGGCGCGCGGTCGCGGAGCTGCGTCAGCAGGGCAGGCTCAACGAGCCACAGGTCGTGGAGTTTGCCAAGAGCCGCCGTTATGAGGAGACGGTCGCCTCGATCGAGCTCTTATGCAAAATTCCGATCGATGTCGTCGATCGTCTCATGGGTGGTGATCGGCCCGATCCGATCCTGATCCTGTGCAAGGCGGCCGGCTGGGGGTGGCCGACCGCGCGCGCCGTCATTCTGTCGCGTCCGCACATGAAGTCTTCCAGCACAGGACTCGACAATGCGTTCTCGAACTTCGAGCGGCTGTCGCCCACCACTGCGCAACGGGTGATGCGGTTCTGGCAGGCTCGCACGACGGCGACGCCGCAGCTCCGATAAAGTTTTTGATCCGATTGAACCGGATCAAATTCTTATTTTGAGCACGATCTCTCCGAAAACCGGCTTCCACTTTTCGGGATCATGCTCTACCGCCGCCGAAACACCAGGTAGCAGGGCGTGCGGCCCTCGCGTTTGGCCTTTTCCTCGTAGCGCGTGCTGGTGAAGCCCGGCCATGGCAGCCGCCAGTCGTCGGCGCGCTCGGCAGTCCAATCGAAGTCGCTGGAACGCAGCAGATGCTGCAGCGTCCAGGCCGCGTAGTCGGGCCAGTCGGTCGCGAAGCGGAAGGTGCCCCCCGGCTCGAGCACGCGCGCGATGGCGACCACGGTCGCGTCTTGCACGAAGCGCCGCTTCCAGTGCCGGCGCTTCGGCCAGGGATCGGCGTAGAGAAGATCAAGCCGCGCGATCGAGCCCGGCGGCAGCCAATCGAGCACATGGATCGCGTCGCCGAAGTGCAGCCGGATGTTGGTGAGGCTCTTCGTCGCGATCGCGGAGAGCGCTTTCGCCATGCCGTTCACGAACGGCTCGACGCCGATGAAGCCGGAATGCGGATTGCGCTCGGCTTCCGCAATCAGATGCTCGCCGCCACCGAAGCCGATCTCGAGGCGCACCTCGCTGACCGCTCCTTCGAACAGGCTGGTGAGCGGGGGCGCACGTGTGCCAAGATCAAGCGCCAGGCGCGGCAGCAGCGCATCGAGCAGCACCGCCTGCTGCGGCTTCAGTCGATGGCCTTTGCGCCGTCCGAAAAAAGCGCGCTTGTCAGGCTCACCGCAGCGCGCGTTTGAGCGCATCGGCGAGATCGGTCCTTTCCCAGGAGAAGCCGCCTTCGTTGTCCGGCGAGCGGCCGAAATGGCCGTAGGCCGCGGTGCGGCGGTAGATCGGCCGGTTCAGCTTGAGATTGCGGCGGATGCTGGTCGGCCGTAGTGGAAAGATCTCGAGCAGCACGTCGTGCAGCTTGTCCTCGTCGACCTTGCCGGTGCCATGCGTCTCGACCAGAAGTGACATCGGGTCGGCGACGCCGATCGCATAGGCGATCTGGATCGTGCAGCGCTCGGCCAGGCCTGCCGCAACAACATTCTTGGCGAGGTAGCGCGCCGCATAGGCGGCCGAGCGGTCGACCTTGGTCGGATCCTTGCCCGAGAAGGCGCCGCCGCCGTGCGGCGCATAGCCGCCGTACGTATCGACGATGATCTTGCGACCGGTCAGGCCGCAGTCGCCGTCAGGACCGCCAACCACGAAATTGCCGGTCGGGTTGACCAGGAAATCCGATGCTGCCTTCGGCATCCATCCGTCTGGCAGCGCCGACTTGACGGTATCGGCAATCATCTCCCGCACCATCTCGGGCGTGTACTTCTGGCCGTTGCGGGTGGCTTCGTTATGCTGCGTCGATACGACGACCTTGGTGCAGCCGACCGGATTGCCATTGACGTATTTGACCGTGACCTGGCTCTTGGCGTCGGGCTGCAGGTCGACGAGCTGCCCGCCGCGGCGCTTGTCGGAGAGCACCTTGAGGATCTTGTGCGCGAAGTAGATCGGTGCCGGCATGAACGAGTTCTCTTCGTAGACCTCGCTCTCGGTGCAGGCGAAGCCGAACATCATGCCTTGATCGCCGGCGCCTTCCTCCTCGCTGTTGCCCTGCTGCTTGGCGTCGACACCCATCGCGATGTCGGGCGACTGGCCGTGCAAGAGCACCTCGACGTCGGCGCCGTGAAAGGAAAAGCCTTCCTGGTCGTAGCCGATATCTTTGACGACATCGCGGGCGATCTGCACGATCATGTCGCGATTGACGTGCGCCTTGCTGCCGTATTTGTGGAACAGCGGCGACTGGCCGCGGCCTTCGCCCGCGATGACGATCTTGTTGGTGGTGCACAGCGTCTCGCAGCCAAGCCGCGTGTTGACCTTGCTCTCGTCAGCGATGCCAAGCTTGACGTCGTTGGTGATGAAGGCGTCGAGAATGGCGTCCGAGATCTGATCGCAGACCTTGTCGGGATGCCCTTCAGAAACGGATTCGCTGGTGAACAGATAGTTCGCGCGTGACACTTGAGGACACTCCCTGGCTGGAGCCTGCTAGTGCTCCTTTGCTTCCGAAATTCGTGTCATGCCGCAACAAACTCACGAACTTCGGAAGCGGGGGGCACTAGCTGCTGGGTCGTGTTTCTTGCAGCGTACCTGTGCGCGGTCAAGATGTGGGCAGAATTTGATCTGCCTGCCGGGCGCAACGCTAAGCCAAGATCATAGCGGCCTACGCTGACGGAGTGTGTCGGGCCAGCGCCCGCAATAGCGGCGCGCTCACTTACCTTCTTCAGCGATCTCTTCGACCAGGTCGACAATGCGGCGGCGCAGTTTTGGCTCTTTGATCCGCGTGAACGCCTTGGTCAGCGCAAGACCTTCAGAGGTTGCCAGGAAGTCGGAGACATAGGCCGGCGACGGAGCGTCCTTCATACCCTCTGGTAGCGGGCTGACCGAGGGCGCGCCCTCAAAGAAGAAAGCAACTGGAACCTGGAGGATCAGGGAAATCTGTTGCAACCGGCTGGCGCCGATCCGGTTTGTGCCCTTCTCGTATTTTTGGACCTGCTGGAACGTCAAGCCGAGGGCATCTCCGAGCTTTTCCTGGCTCATACTCAGCATCATCCGCCGCATCCGAACCCGACTCCCCACATGCTTGTCGATGGGGTTCGGAGCCTTCTTTGCCATAACCATCTCCTATGCGGGTGTGGCTTTGCGTAATGACCACCTTTGTTGCCACAAGGCAACCTGTATTTCCCCGGTAGATGGGTCATTAACGCGAAAAAAGTGTGCAATACAATACTGTTGTTGATCGTATAGCGTATGCTTTTTATGGTTAAGAAGCCAGCAGCGCTTGGCCTTGCCCCATTAACTGTCTTTATCTAAGCGCTGACGTTTCTTGCGCGCTGACGCAATGTGATGACGAATGCGATTGCGACGATCATCATGGCGGGCAAATCACCGAAGCGTGTGTAAGACGTCACAGTCATAGGCTTTGGCAATGGAGCGTCGAGCACGCCTTCGCTGCCAAGCGGCAACGACCGCACGATGCGGCCGAGCGGATCGACTACCGCAGATATTCCTGTATTGGCGGCGCGCACCAACGGCAGGCCCTCTTCGATCGCCCGCAGGCGCGCCTGCTGGAAGTGCTGATAGGGGCCTGAGCTGATGCCGAACCAACCATCATTGGTGAGATTGAGCATCCAGCCCGCGCGCTCGCCGGCCGGCACCGCGGCGCCCGGAAAGATGATCTCGTAGCAAATCAGCGGTGCGAAGCTCGGAGCCCGCGGCACGGCGAGGATGCGCTGGCGGTCGCCGGGAATGAAACCCCCGACCACCTTGGTGAGCTGCATGAAGCCAAGCCGCTCCATGAAGTCCTGGAACGGCAGGTATTCGCCAAATGGAACGAGATGCACCTTGTCGTAGACCGACAGCACCGAGCCGTCTTGGTCGATGATGTAGATCGAGTTGTAGGCCCTCGAGACTGCCGCATTGGGAGCTGCACCCTCGGGCGCCCTGATGGCGCCGGTGATCAGCACTGTGCCCTCCGGCAGCAGCTCGGCGATCTGGGCGAGCGCGTCGGCCTCGCGGGTGAGAAAAAACGGGAAGGCCGATTCCGGCCAGATCAGGTGTGTCACATTCGCGATGCCGCTCGCCTGTGGCCCGCTCGCGCGGTCGGACAGGCCGATGTAGCGGCTCATCACCGCCTGCTTTTGTGAATATCTGAACTTGTCGTCCTGCTGCAGGTTGGGCTGCATGATCCGCAGCCGCACATTGTCAACGTAAGCGGTCGGCGCCTGCCAGAGGCGCATGGTGCCGTAGGCTGCCATGGCCGCGAGCACGAAAGCGCTCAGTGCTGGTGCGAGCCACCGGTGCCGAGAGTCGCCCGCATCGTCGGCGAGCACGGCGGGTGACGCATAGACCGCAGTCGCGATGGCGGTCAGGCCCCACAGTCCGATCAGCGCGCTGGTCTGCGCCAACGCGAGCGGCGTCGCGAGCGCATAGCCGAACGCATTCCATGGGAAGCCGGTCAGCATATGTCCGCGCAGCCACTCCGCGACAGTCAATCCGACCGCGAGCGCCAGCACGCGCGTCGGGCTCTTGCTCCACAACAGCCGCGCCAATGCGAGGCCGAACGCCGTGAACAGCGCGAGGCCCGCTGGTAACAGCGTGACCGCAATCGGCAGGAGCCAGCCGAAGGTCTGGGCATCGACCAGGAAGGCGTGGCCGATCCAGTAGAGTCCGGCCAGGAAGTAGCCAAAGCCAAACCACCAGCCGACGACCGCGGCGGATCGCACTGCGCTGCGAGCGGCGCCGGCGGCGCCATCGACGAGCCAGACCAGCACCGGAAAGGTGAGAAATGGGACAGGCCAAACGGACAGCGGCGGCAGCGCCAGCGCAGTCGCGGCGCCGGCCGCAAACGCGATCAGGTTGCGCCGCCAGCCCCACGACAGGACGATCGAGTGGGCGAGGCGAGCCAAGGTCACGACTAGTGCTCCGTTTCCGAAGTTCGCCCGACATTGCGGCACGTTCAATGCGAACTTCGGAAACAAAGGAGCACTAGCAACTCTATGATTCTAGTGCGGCTTTGAATTTGAAGTTCCTGAACGAACTTGCGGCAACTGCTGCAGGAACTTCAAATTCGCCGCACTAGTGCCCCGTTTCCGAAGTTCGTGGTACGTCGCAGCACCCTCTGACACGAACTTCGGAAACAAAAAAGGGGCACTAGCAACACTATGAATCTAGTGCACTAGGGCGAGGCCTTCGAGGTGTCTGATGGAATGGTTGGCTCTGACGACGCGGTCGCGGGATTGGCTGCTGATGGCCCGGCAGGTCGGGGCGGTGCTGCGCCCGGGCGGTCCAGGCTCTGATAGATCTTGAGCCGTTTCACTCGCCGGGGATCGGCGTCGAGCACCTCGATCTCGAACCGGCCCGGTCCGGGCACGACCTCGCCACGCACCGGCAACCGGCCGATGCGGGTCGCGATATAGCCGGCGAGCGTGTCGACCTCCTGGGCAATCTCGCCGACGTCGAACTCGGGCCCGATGATCGCGGTCGCGTCTTCAAGGCTCGCGCGCGCATTGGCGAGGAAGGAGCCGTCGGCCTGGCGCACCACACCCGGAACAAAGTCCTCGTCGTGCTCGTCGGCGATCTCGCCTACAATCTGCTCGACGATGTCCTCCATCGACACGACACCGTCGGTTCCGCCGTATTCGTCGACCACCAGCGCGAGATGGATGCGGGTCGCCTGCATCTTGGCGAGCAGGTCAAGCACCGGCATCGACGGCGGTGCAAACAGGAGCTCGCGCACGAGCTTGGCGGTCGAAAGCGACATCGACAGATCGATCGCCTTGAGATCGAGGCCAGTCGGGAGTGGCTGCTGCTCGCCGGCCTGCGCTGCTGCGTCGGCGGCGCGCGCCGTCATCAGCGCAATCAGGTCGCGGATGTGGACCATGCCGATCGCATCATCGAGCGTGTCATCGTAGACGACCAGTCGCGAATGGGCTTGGCTTGCAAAGACCTTCAGAAGGTCGCCCAGCGCGATGTTTTTCTGCACCGCGATGATGTCGGCACGCGGCACCATCACATCCGCCACCCGCCGCTCGCGCAGGCTGAGGATGTTGCTCAGCATGGCGCTTTCTTTGGGCGAGAAGCTACCCTCGCCGGCGCCCTTCTCGAGGGCGGTTCGCAGGTCGGCACGGATCGATCCCGCCTTCGATCCGAACAGCGTCCGCAACGTGCGCCCGAGCCAGTGGTCGCCGACGTCAGGGGGGGCGCTCTGTGCCGGCTCGGCCTCGCTCGCTGGTCGTTGGTCGGGATTGGACATGGGCGAATTAGTCATGGGTGAATTTGTCATGGGTGAATGAGACATGGGTGAATGAGACATGGGCCAATTAGATGTCAGCCGCCGCGGGCGCGCGCAACATAGGGGTCAGGAACTCCGAGCCGCGCCAGGATCGCGGTTTCCAGGCGCTCCATGGTGGCCGCCTGCCGGGCAGTCTCATGGTCGTAGCCGCATAAATGCAGGAAACCGTGCACCGCAAGATGGGCCAGATGGTGGTCGAATGGTTTGCGCTCCGCCCTGGCCTCGCGCGCCAGCGTCTCAAACGCGATGACGATGTCGCCAAGGAGCCGATGCGGCCCTGCTTTCGAGTCGGTCGGAAAGGCCAGCACGTTGGTCGGCTCGTCCTTGCCCCGCCAGGTCCGGTTGAGCTCGCGAATGGTAGAATCATCGGTGAGCACAATAGCAAGCTCGGCTCCGGTTGTTGACCGTGCGGCCTTGGCCGGGAGTGCGGTCGAGGCTCCCGCGATCGTCCGCCGCAGCAGCGGCTGCACACCACGGCGCCCGCTCCAGCGCGCGCATTCCAACAGGATCTCGACGGCGGGAGCCGTCCGGGCGCCGCGCGGGCGCTTCATTCCCTCACCTCGCGCGACCGAAGGGTCTTGAGTGCGGCTTGGTCGTAGGCCTGGACGATCCGCGCCACCAGCTCATGCCGGATGACGTCCTCGGCCGTGAACATCACGTGGCCGATGCCCTCGATGCCGGTGAGCAGGCGGGTCGCCTCAGTCAGGCCCGAGGTCTGCCCCGACGGCAGATCGACCTGGCTCGGATCGCCCGTGACGATCATGCGGCTGTTCTCGCCGAGCCTGGTGAGGAACATCTTCATCTGCATCGCGGTCGTGTTCTGCGCCTCGTCGAGGATCACGACCGAGTTCGACAGCGTGCGACCGCGCATGAAGGCGAGCGGCGCGACCTCGAACTCGCCGGTCTGCATCGCCCGCTCGACGATGCGCGCGTCCATCAAATCGTAGAGCGCGTCGTAGATTGGCCGCAGGTAAGGATCGACCTTCTCGCGCATGTCGCCGGGCAGGAAGCCGAGCCGCTCGCCCGCCTCGACCGCCGGGCGTGTGAGCACGATGCGATCGACCTCCTTGCGCTCGTAGAGCTGCACCGCGTGCGCGACTGCAAGCCAGGTCTTGCCGGTGCCGGCCGGACCGCTGCCGAACACCAGGGCATGGCGCCGCAGCGCCCGGATATAGGCGTCCTGCGCCGCGGTGCGGGCACGCACCGGGCGCTTGCGCAGGTTGATCTCCTCGAAGCTCGGGCGCGCGGTCGTGCCGTCATAGTCGAACAGCGAGCCTTGCGCGATCGCGAGTCTGATGGCGCCTTCGACATCGCCGGAAACCACCTCGTCGCCGCGCTTGAGCCGTGCATAGAGTCCGTCGAGCACGCGGCGCGCCTGCTCGCAGGCGTCACGCGAGCCCTCGAGCGCAACGTGGTTGCCGCGCTGCTCGGCGACCACGCCGAGGCGACGCTCGATCATCGCGAGGTTCTGGCCGTATTGGCCGAACAACAGCGAGGCGAGGCGATTGTCGTCATAGGTGAGTGCGACGTGGGTTGCGGAATTATGGGTTGCGGAATTCTCGTCTGTTGCGTCGGGGCGCAGGAGCGATTCCTTGTCAGAGCCAGTGGTGCGCAATGGCATCAGCCTCCCGCCTGCATGGGGAGCGGCTCGCGCGCCTCGAGCGGTCGCGCGAGCGTGCCGAACAGGCTGTTGGAACTCAGGTCGGTGATGGTCACCGGGGCGATCTCTCCGATTATCGCCGCGTCGGCCATGACCTGAACCGGCTGCAAGTAGGCCGAACGCCCGACGATCTGGCCCGGATGGCGGCCCATTCTCTCGAACAGAACATCAAAGGTCTGTCCGCGGCAGCGCTGGTTGAAGCCGGCCTGATGGCGATCGATCGCTCGCTGCAGACGCTGCAACCGCTCGGCTTTGACGTCGTCGGTGACTTGATCCGCGAGCTCGGCCGCGGGCGTACCCGGCCGCGCCGAATACTTGAACGAATACGCGCCAGCGTAACCGACCTCTTCGACCAGCGACAGCGTGGCATCGAAATCGTCATCGGTCTCGCCCGGGAAACCAACAATGAAATCCGACGAAAACGCGATTGCGGGCTGCGCGTCCCGCACGCGCGCGATCACGTTGAGATAGTCAGCGCGCGTGTGCCGTCGGTTCATCGCGGCGAGAATCCGATCGGAGCCTGATTGCACTGGCAGGTGGAGAAAAGGCATCAGTGCCGGCAGGTCGCGATGCGCGGCGATCAGGCTCGCCTCCATGTCGCCCGGATGGCTGGTGGTGTAGCGTAGCCGCGCGATGCCGGGCACGTCGGCGATCCGATGCAGGAGTTGCCCTAGCGTCCAGGCGCGGCCATCGGGACCTTCGCCGTGATAGGCGTTGACGTTCTGGCCGATGAGCGTGACCTCACGCACGCCGGCTTCCGCCAGGCGCTGGGCTTCGGCGACGATTTTGTCGACCGGCCGCGAGGTCTCGGCGCCGCGCGTATAAGGCACGACACAGAAGGTGCAAAACTTGTCGCAGCCTTCCTGCACGGTCACGAACGCAGATACGCCGCGCCGGCGCGTGGCTTCGCGGCTTGGCGCCGGGAGCGCGTCGAACTTGTCCTCGATCGGGAACTCGGTGTCGATCGCGCGCTCGCCCCTATGCACCTGCGCCAGCAGGCCCGGCAGGCGGTGATAGCTCTGCGGCCCGACCACGAGGTCGACCGACGGCGCGCGGCGCACGATCTCGGCGCCTTCGGCCTGGGCTACACAGCCCGCGACCGCGACGGTGACAAGGCGTCCATCACGCGCCGCCGCCTGCTTGATCAGGCGCATGCGACCAAGCTCTGAATAGACCTTCTCGGCAGCCTTCTCGCGGATATGGCAGGTGTTGAGGATGATGAGATCGGCGTCCTCGGGCGTCGCGGTCTCGGCGTAGCCTTCAGGCGCCAGCGTGTCCGCCATACGATTGGAATCGTAGACGTTCATCTGGCAGCCGAATGACTTGATGTAGACCTTGCGCGCTCCGCTCATGCCGTTCGTCGATGCCGCCTCTGCCGGCCCGCAACTAACCTATTCACTGCGCAATTGAATTCCAGGTGCCCCGGTGCGGCCGATGGGCGCCTTGTCATATCGGGTTTTGCCCAAAAAGGAAATGGAGCTCAGTCCTGCGGGCGGATGTCAGCGTCCTTGATCACCTTCGACCACTTGGCGATCTCGGACTTGATGGTGGTGTCGAGCGCCTCCGGGGTCGAGCCCTCGCTCGTCATCCCGAGATCGGCAAAGCGCCTTTGGCTGTCAGCCTGGGCGAGCAGGCGCCGAACCTCGGTGTTGAGCTGCAGCACGATATCGCGCGGGGTGCCTGCCGGCGCGACCAGCGCGAACCAGGTCGCCGCCTCGAAGCCCGGCAGCGCCGTCTCCGCGACGGTCGGGATTTCGGGTGCGACCGCCACCCTTTGCGCGCTCGCGACCGCGAGCGCCCGCAGAGTTCCAGCCTTGACGTTGCCGATGACGGCGGAAAGGTTCGCTATAATGAAATGGAGCTGTCCGCCGAGCAGATCGTTGATGGCCGGCGCCTCGCCACGATAGGCGACGTGAACGATCTTGATGCCGGCCGCGAGCGCGAACAACTCGCCGGCCATGTGCGGCGTCGTGCCGACACCGCCCGATCCGAAATTGATTGCGCCCGGTTTAGCTTTCGCCATCGCGATGACGTCGTTGACCGAATGCGCGGCGAGGGAGGGATGAACCACGAGCACGAGCGGTGAGACGCCCGCCATCGACACGCCGGAGAACTCCTTGGCCGGGTCGAGCGCGAACTTGCGATAGAGGTTGGGCGCCACTGCGAGCGTCGTCTGGGTGCCCATCATCAGCGTGTAACCATCGGGTGGCGATTTCGCGACGGCATCGGCCGCGATCATGCCGCTCGCACCGGCCCGGTTCTCCACCACGACCGACTGGCCGAGACTTTCCGTCAATTTCACAGCCAGGAGGCGCGCCGCCACATCCGTACCGCCGCCGGCGGCAAAGCCGACCAGAATCTTGATTGGTTTGTCTGGATATCGCGCCGGCTGCGCGTTCACCTGTGCCATCGCGAGGCTGGCCAAGAACGCAAGCAAGCTCGCAAGACCGAGCAACCAGATGGGCCTGCGTGATCTGTGCGCCAAGTTCACCTTGGTCAGTATCATCATGTCAGCCTCCCCCGAAAAAAAGAGGCGGCCGCGCCATTTGGAAGCGGCGCGGCCTTCTCGATCCATCGGTTGCAGCCTACTGGGCCTGCCGCTTGAGCTCCGCCAGGTCAGCGTCGCTGCGGAACGTCATCGCCACGACCTTGCTCGAGCGCGGATAGCAGAACACGACCTCGAGCTTGCCGCCTGGCAGGTCACGCAATGACGCGAGGCGCACCTCGGTGCCGCGAGTCGGCAGATCGAACACGGTCCACTTGACTGCGGTCGGATCGTATTTCGCGATCTGATCGGTGGTCCACATCGGGGCCCAGACGTTGTGGTTCTTGTCCACGATGGTCGCATAGGGCTGGTGCGCGGTCGGGTTCGGGAACGGCACGAAGCTCATGTCACCGGTCTTGGTGTCGACGCGGGTGAGATTGCCGCCCCAGGAGTTCGCGACCCACAGCACGCCGGCGGCGCGATCGATGCCGATGCGGCGCGGCCCTTGCGACCACGGGAAGGGCGTGCCGATGTCCTTGGGCGCGTAGGTGTCATAGAACTTGACGTCCGCTGGCGTGACGATCGCCATCTCCTCCTTCACGGGCGGCAGCTTCCATTCCATCGACTTGCCGGTCTTGATGTCGCTCTTGGCAATGATGTCGAACGCCATCTGGGTCCACCACACATTGCCGTCGCGATCGCCGGCGATGCCGTAGGTGGCGCCCTGGCCGCCATTGGCGGTCTTCGGGGTCACCGACTTGAACTCGACGAACTTCTCTTCGACCGGATCAAAACGCAGCACGCCGTCGTTCGTGCCGGCCCAGATGCCGCCGGTGCCGTCATAGTCGAGGGTCACCGGGCCGTCGATCTGCGACATGTTCGAGGGTGGGATATGGACCGTGATCTTCTCGGTCTTGGGGTCGATCATGGCGAGCGCGCCGCGCGAGACGTGCGCGTTGAACCAGATGATGCCTTTCTCGTCGCGGATAAGGCCATGCGCGTTGGCGGCATTGCCGTTCGGAGCGTTGATCTTGAAGGGCTTCAGCTCGCCCGTCTTGGCATTGATGCGGCCAACCGTCATGGTCTTGTTCTGCGTCACTGCCGCGAACCAGAGATTGCCGTCGAGGTCGGCTGCGGCGTCATGCGGCAGCGAGCCGCCGCGCGAGGTCGTTCCCATCGACCAGTCGCTGCTGTTGACCGGCGGGATGCGCGACGGAAGCTGGACGTCCGGATTGAGCGGTACGTCATATTCCTTGTAGACCGCGCGCGCTGCGTCCCCAGTCGGGCGCGGCCGGCTGGTGATCTTGAAGCCGCCTTGGTTGGGTCCGCGGGCGCGGGCGAGATAGCCGGCAAGCTCCTTCTGATGGAAGTCGAGCACCGGATTGGGCGGCGTGCTCGGCCGATACATGCCGTACACGTTGATCGACTTCATGGCCTGCACGATCGCGTGCCAGCCGTTCTCGTCGAAGCGGTGCTGCAGCGTGTAGCTCGGCGTGTGGCAGCTCGTGCAATTGTTGCGGAAGATGCGCTTCATGCGCTTGTCGTCGTTGGTCTCCTCCGGCAGGCCCGCGAGGATGAGATCGCCGGGCAGCTGGCGCACCCGCGTCTCGAAATCGGTCATCGAGGTCAGAACGAAATCCTGGCTCTTCTTGGCGGCCAGGTCGATATCGCTCTTCGCGGTCTCGAAGCTCAGTGCCTGCGCCCACACCTTGTATTTGCCGGCCTCGAGCGGCGGGAAATAATAGGCGCCAGTCTCGTCGGTGAAGACCGTGGTGGTGATGGTCGAGCCCTCGGCCTTGACGGAGACCGTCACGCCTTCCATCTTCTCGCCCGCGGCTGACTTGATCGATCCGCTCAGCACCACCTCGGCGGCGTCGGCCGAGGAAGCGATGACGGCGAGGCTGAGGCACAACGCGGTGGTGGTGGCGAGTCTCGTCGCAATACGTTTGCAGGTCATTGCCAGCTCTCCTGATGGTCGATTGTTCAGTGCGGCTGATTGGCAGGCGCGGGTGCGGCCGGTGCGGGCACCGGCAGGGTCTTGAGATAGGCCACGATGGCGTCGATCTGCTCGGGCCGGAAATGATACTTGAACCCCGGCATGTTCGGGGTGCCGCTGCTGATGAACTCACGCATCAGGTCCTCCTGCCCGCCCAGCGACATCCCGGACAAGACGGGGCCGAAATGCCCGACATTCGTGAGCTGCACCTTCACGTGGCACACCACGCAGGACTGGGCGAACAGGGTTCGTCCCGTGATCTGCTTGTCGTTGAGAGCTTGTTCGGCTTGCTGTGCGATGGCGCCCTGGGGCGCGATGTGGGGCGCGATGGCAAGCATGAACAGCGCGGTTGCTAGCGTTACGTTCCACGCGCTGCACTTCATGGGGCTCCTCCGATGGTCGGCTTTGGGGGCAAGCCTACGACTCCCGTTTCCGGAAGGGAAGAGCATCGCTGGCGGCTTTGTCGAGCCTGGAAGCCGCGCCGCTACCCTGTCCTTACCGCTTGGGCTTCTCTTCCAGCGGCACCGCATAGAGCTCCAGCCGATGGTCAACCAGCTTGTAGCCGAGCTGCCGGGCGATCTCTGCCTGCAGGCGCTCGATCTCCTCGGACTGGAACTCGATCACCTCGCCGGTGCGCAGGTTGATGAGATGGTCGTGGTGCGTGTCGGGCATCTGCTCGTAGCGGGCACGGCCGTCGCGGAAATCGTGCCGCTCAATGATGCCGGCATCCTCGAACAGCTTCACGGTCCGATAGACCGTCGAGATTGAGATGCGATCGTCGATTGCGGAGCAGCGCCGATAGAGCTCCTCCACGTCGGGATGGTCCTCAGATGAAGCCAGCGTGCGCGCAATGACGCGGCGTTGCTCGGTCATGCGCATACCTTTGGCTGCGCACAGGGCTTCGATGTCCTTGGTTTTGGTTGCGGTCGCCACCGTATCCCTCCGTCCGCCTACCCTTAGCACAATTGCGGTTACAAGTCTGCGGTTACAAGTCGCGCCGAAGAACAAGCGCAGCCGCGCCACGGCCCCGTTGATCCTGATAGTAGGCTTCGCGACGGCCGATCTCGCGGAATCCGGCGCGGGCATAGAGCTTGCGGGCCGGAATGTTGCCCTCGTCAACTTCCAGGAACACTCGGTGCACACCAATACCTGCTAGACGGCGCAAATGCAGATCGACCAGTTGTCGCGAAAGGCCTCGCCCGCGCCGCGCAGGTGCGACCGCGACCGAAAGAATCTCCGCTTCGTCAGCGGCCATGCGCGACAAAATGAAGCCGATGAGGCTGCGTCCGACCGTGGCCCGATGGGCAATGACATTGCGGTCAAGCAGCAGGCTCTCGATTTCACCATCGCTCCAGCCGCGATGAAACGACTTGCCGTGGAGTGCGGCGATCGCAGCGGCATCGCGCGGCGTCGCCTCCGACAAAGCGGGCTCGCGGCGGTCGAGCAGGCGGGTCAGGAATCCGATCATCGGCGGGGCAGGCGAGCCGCGTCCTGAGGCTGCGCATCGGGAGCGCGGAGATAGAGCGGCTTGGGGGAGCCGTGTCCCTCATCGGCCGCCGCGGCGAGCCGCGCGATCCAGCTGATATCGGGAGCGCCGCGCTGATCGACTGTGGTGGGCGGCGGCTCGGTCTTCGGCCATGCTGCTGCGATCAGCTTGGCGGCCGAGCCGACGATGCGTGGCGAGTCCGACAGCGCTGCCCGAACGGCTTCGCGCAGCGATGCGACCCGCGGCGCGACCAGGGTTCGGCCCCGCGGCCCAAAGATCTGGAGATAGACGTTGTCATGCCGGGCATCGATCGCTGCGACGACCGGCAGCGTATCGTCTTCCGCAATGTGCGGTGCCGCGAAGGCGGCAAGCGTCGTGAGGCCGATGACGGGTTTGTCGGCCGCCAGCGCAAGGCCGCGCGCGGCCGATATCCCGACCCGCAGCCCGGTGAAGCTGCCCGGTCCGGTCGTGACCGCGATGCGGTCGAGCTCCTTGAATTCGATAGCGGCGCCATCCATCACGCGCGCAATCAACGGCATCAGCGCCTCGGCATGGCCGCGCTGCATGGTCAGCGTCTCGCTCGCCATGATGGCTTGCCGTTCGCTATCGAGCACGGCGGCCGAGCAGGCATCGAGTGCTGTGTCGATCGCGAGGACGCGCATGACCAGTGAGATCGCTCAAATGTGCGAAACGGTGGTGAACCCGTTTGTGGGCGGTTTGGCCGTTCGTCGGCTGCGGGCGGCGGCCTAGCGGCCTACATCGGCCGCACCTCCACCACGTCTGGCACGTAGTGGCGCAGCAAGTTCTGGATACCATGGCGCAGCGTTGCGGTCGACGACGGGCAGCCGGCGCAGGCGCCCTTCATGTCCAGAAACACCACGCCATCCTTGAAGCCGCGGAACGTGATGTCGCCGCCATCATTCTCGACGGCCGGACGAACGCGGGTCTCGATCAGCTCCTTGATGATGGCGACCGTCTCGGTGTCCTTGGCGTCGAAGAACTCGTCCGCTCCGGCGGCTGGCGCAGCTCCCGCGTCGCCGCGCAAGAGCGGCGTGCCCGACATGAAATGCTCCATGATGGCGCCGAGGATCGCGGGCTTGAGCTGCTGCCATTCGCCATTGGCCTTGGTGACCGAGATGAAGTCGGAGCCGAAGAAGACACCGCTCACCCCTGGAACCGCGAACAGCCGCTCAGCGAGCGGCGATTGAGCGGCGCCGTCCTTGTCGCGGATGTCGAGCGTTCCGTGCGACAGCACGGCGCGGCCCGGCAGGAACTTCAGGGCGGCCGGGTTGGGGGTGGGCTCGGTCTGGATGAACATGGGTCAGCTCCTGGAAATTGGGGGCGCGCGTTCCGCGAGAATTGTCACTCCGACACTAATTTAGTCATTGACGTGCCGCAAAGGAAGCTCGGGCGGTGCAGATGTCCGCCGCCCAGTTGAGTCATGGAATCCCCGGTTAAGTCATGGAATCAAGGTCTTCGTCGCTCAGGTGGCCGGGCACGATCGCGACCGGGATCGGAAAGGTCCCGGCCCCCTTGGCAAAGCCCGATACCATGGGTCCCGGCCCTTCCTTGCTGGTGGCGGCGGCCAGGATCAGGATCGCAATATCCTCGTCCTCGTCGATCAGTTTGAGCAATTCCTCGGTCGGGTCGCCTTCTCGGATGACCCGCTCGGGCTGGCTGCCGGTAATGCTGCTCGAACGGGCGGCGTGGCGGTCGAGCATAGCGTTGGCCGCCTCATGGGCTTCGGCCCGCATGATGTCCGCGACTCCGAGCCACTGCTGATTACGGTCCTGGATCTCGATGACCTGCAGCATGACAACCGTGGCGCCTATGCGCAGCGAGCGGCGGCTGGCGAAATAAAGCGCACGGTCGCATTCCGGAGTGTCGTCGATGACGACCAGGAATTTCGGCCTGTGGCCGGATTCGTAGCTGCGCCGCCTTGCGCTCATGACCTTCCCGGGCCCGCACGTCACCGTGCGCGGTATTGTAAGTCTTTGAAATGATGCCATGACGCTCGGCGGGCGGACAAGCCCGCCGAGCGCTGATCCGGCATCATCGGTGGACGAAACCGACAATATCCTTGACCGCCTTCATGGTCTCGGAGGCGATTCTCTGGGCGCGCGCGGCGCCGTCGGCCAGGACCGAATCGATATAGGCAGGGTTGTCGGCAAGGCGCCGCATCTCGGCATTGATCGGGGCGAGCTTGGCGACCAGCAGCTCGACCAGGGCGTTCTTGAAGGCCGAGAATTGCGCGCCGCCGAACTGCTTGAGCACGTCGGCCTTGCTGGTGTCGGCGAGCGCCGCGTAGATGCCGATCAGGTTGTCGGCCTCCGGCCGCTGGTCGAGCTCCTTCAGCTCATTTGGCAGCGGATGCGGATCGGTCTTCGCGCGGCGGACCTTGTGGGCGATCGTGTCGGCGTCGTCGGTCAGGTTGATGCGCGACTGGTCGGAGGGATCCGACTTCGACATCTTCTTGGTGCCGTCGCGCAGCGACATCACGCGCGTCGCCGGTCCCTGGATCAGCGGCTCAGGCTGCGGAAAGAAAGCGTCGCCGAAGCCACGGCTGCGGATCGACTCGCCGAAGTCGTTGTTGAATTTCTGGGCGATGTCGCGCGAGAGCTCGAGGTGCTGCTTCTGGTCGTCGCCGACCGGCACATGCGTGGCGCGATAAACGAGGATGTCGGCCGCCATCAGGCTCGGATAGGCGAACAGGCCGACGGATGCGTTTTCGCGATCCTTGCCCGCCTTCTCCTTGAACTGGGTCATGCGGTTCAGCCAACCCATGCGGGCGACGCAGTTGAACACCCAGGCGAGCTCGGCGTGTTCGGCCACCTGGCTCTGGTTGAACACGATGTGCGTCTTGGGGTCGATGCCGGCCGCGATGAAGGCGGCGGTCACCTCGCGGATTGCGCGCGGCAGCTCGGCCGGGTCCTGCCAGGTGGTGATGGCGTGCAGGTCGACCACGCAATAGATGCAGTCGTGGTTCTGCTGCAGCTCGACGAACCGCTTGATCGCGCCGAGATAGTTGCCGAGGTGCAGATTGCCGGTCGGCTGCACGCCGGAAAAGACGAGATGCTTGAACGCCATGGCCTTACCCTTGAATTCGCGGCGTGCATGCCATGGCGCTCGCCCCGCGGCAAGGGCGGTCAGGCACGCTCGCGCACCGCTGCCAGCAGCGTGGCCAGCCGCGTGACGCCGAAGAGCTGCAGCGCCAATGCGTAAGTTGTAAGTCCGGCCG
>Ga0209488_10001421_pt1 | contig 20436 bp, 19 predicted proteins | sample Rivendell_Oct201_8_FD_188349 | JGI IMG/M metagenome (GOLD analysis project Ga0209488, IMG submission 188349) | Vadose zone soil microbial communities from the Eel River Critical Zone Observatory, Northern California, USA -... | ecosystem: Environmental > Terrestrial > Soil > Vadose zone >...
ACGTCCGCGACCTAGACCGACCTAAACCGCTTCCCGTAGTTTCACCGCGCCTTCCAGGTCGACCGAGACCAGTTGGGAAATACCGCGCTCCGCCATGGTCACACCGAACAACCGATTCATGCGCGCCATGGTGATCGGATTGTGCGTAATAATGACAAAGCGCGTGTCGGTGGACTTGGTCATCTCGTCCAGGAGGTCACAGAAGCGCTCGATATTGTGATCGTCGAGCGGGGCATCGACCTCGTCCAACACGCAGATCGGTGCCGGATTGGTGAGGAACACCGCAAAGATGAGCGCCATGGCGGTAAGGGCTTGCTCGCCACCGGAGAGAAGTGACAGCGAAGCGGGTTTCTTGCCGGGCGGTTTGGCAAAAATTTCGAGGCCGGCTTCGAGCGGGTCGTCGCTCTCGATCAACTGCAACTCGGCTGTGCCGCCGCTGAAGAGTTGCGTGAACAGCCGCTGGAAGTGACTGTTGACGACTTCGAAAGAGGCGAGGAGCCGCTCGCGCGCCTCCTTGTTGAGATTCTGGATGCCCTGGCGCAGTTTTTTGATGGCCTCGACAAGATCGTCACGTTCGGCGATCAGTTTGCCGTGCTGCGCTTCCACCTCTTGCAACTCTTCTTCAGCGCGCAGATTGACGGCGCCGAGCCGCTCGCGTTCCCGGCGGATGCGCTCGAGGCGTTGCTCTACTTCGCTGACCTCGGGCAATTCGGAGTCCGGCTTGAGTTCCGCGAGTTCGGCCACAGCCGCGGGCTCGATTTCGAGCATCTCGCGGATTTCGTGCTCGACATCGGTCAGCCGTCGCTTGCCACCATCGAAGCGCTCGTCAGCGCGGGCGGCCTCGGCGCGCGCCAGTCCCATGGCTTCGAGCGCAGCACGCGCGGCGCTGTCGGCGGCAGCCTGCATGTTTTCGGCTTCGGCAAGGTGGTCGGCAGCTTCCCGGCGCGTCATTTGCGCAGCCTCGATCTCGCTGATGAGTGCTTGACGCTTTTCTGCGAAGATCGCCGGCGCATCCACAAGGCTTGCGCGTTCGGACCGGGTTTCCTCGATCCGCTCCGCCAAGGTGGTGATCTGGGAGGTTGCGCCTTCCCGGCGGGTGCTCCAATCGGCCTGCTCATTCGCGATCACGGTGAGTCGTCGCGCCGCAAGTTCGGCTTCGCGTGCCAAGCCCTGTGCTTCGCCCCGAAGCTTGGCAAGCGCCACGCGCTGTTCTTCGATCTCGGCGCGAACGGTGGCAAGCTCCGCTTCAGTGTCGTGCGCGGGCGGAAGGCCTGCGAGTGCCATTTTTGCGGTTTCGAGCGCTGACGCGGCTTCGTCATGGCTTTGCGTCAAGCGCGCCTTGGCCTCGGCAAGGGCGGAAAACCGCGTCGCGACCCGGTTCGCCTCGCGTTCCACATTGGCGAGTTTGTCGCGAACCGAGACTGCTTCACGCTGCAGTTCCCGCCAGCGGTTGCGTCCGGAGGTTTCTGCTTCGGCAGCAGTATTGACTTCGGCTTCAGCGGTTTCGACTGCCTGACGCTTGGTTTCGACTTCGCTGCGCACGACTTGAAGTTCGGCATCGATGTCAGCCAGTCGGTTCTTGCCGGCGAGCCGTCGTGCGGCGCCAGTCGGCGCGTTAGCTGCAACCGAAAAACCGTCCCAGCGCCACAGATCTCCTTCGCAGGTCACCAGGCGTTGACCCGGCTTCAGCAATCCCAGGAACCTTGCCGCATCGGCACGCTCGATGACGCCGATCTGCTTGAGCCGGCGTGCGAGTTCCTTCGGCGCCATGACATGGGCAGAGAGCGGCTCAACGCCGTCGGGCAAGGGCGGGTCTGTGGGGTCGACTTCCGCGCCGGCCCAGCGCATCGGCGCTGACGCATCCACCGGCGCCTCAAGATCATCGCCGAGTGCTGCGCCAAGAGCGCCTTCAAAGCCCTTGTCGACCTTAAGATCGTCGATGACTGCGGGCCAGAGGTTCTTGGTGTCGACATGCAGCAGTTTGGCAAGCGTCTTGGCTTCGGTATCGAGCCGTTGCGCGCGTCGTTCCGATTCAGCCAGCGGCCGCCGTGTCAGATCGAGCGCTTGCCGTGCGCCCGAATGGGCGGCTTCGGCGCGCAGGACCAAGGCTTCCGCTTCCACGATGGCGTTCTGGGCGGAATCGACTGCTGCGGCGAGTTCCGCGAGATCGGAGCTTGCCTTGTTGCGTTCGTCGAGCTGCGCAAGCTCGCGTTCAACATTGGTCAATTCTGATTGCAGGCGGTTGAGACGTTCGCTACTGCCGCGCGCCACGCTTTCGAGTTGATTGCGCTCGGCTGTGAGTTCGGCGAGCCTTCCCGTCAATTCGCCAAAGGCCTTTTCGGTGCGGGCCAGGACGACATCCGCTTCGGCAACGCGCTGGTCTGCGCCAACCCGCCGCTCCGCATTGGCTTGCGTCTCGTGGCGCAATGTTTCTTCTTCGCTGGCGAGCCGTTCGATGGCGGCTCGCGCGTCGGCGGCCTGTCGCCGCTCGCGATCGATGTCCTGTTCGAGCTGAACAAGCCGCTGGTCGAGTTCGGCCATGCGGTTGCGCGCCCGCGTCTCTTCCTGATCGAGCGTTTCGCGCGCAATGATGAGGCGCTGCAGCGCAGCTGCAGCTCGTGCTTCGGCTTCTCGCAGCGGCGGGAGCGAGGCGGCCACCAACGCCTGCCGCGTGGAAGCCTCGGCCTGTTGGCCGGTGCGCTCGGCGACCAGCCTTACGCCCAGGTCGCGGACATGTTCGGCGTCACGCAATTCCGAAGTGGCGGCGACCCAGCGCAGATGAAACAACGTGGCTTCGGCCTTGCGAACCTGTGCCGCGATCCCGCGGTATCGTGTTGCCTGCTTGGCCTGCTTCTTGAGCGATTCCATCTGCGCGGCGAGCTGATTGATCACATCCTCAAGTCGCAACAGGTTTTGCTCCGCCGCGCGCAGCCGCAGTTCGGCTTCGTGCCGGCGTGCATGCAGGCCGGAGATGCCGGCTGCCTCTTCCAGAACGCGGCGGCGCTGTTCGGGCTTGGCCTGGATGATTTCGCCAATCCGGCCTTGGTGTACCAAGGCCGGTGAACGCGAGCCGGTCGAGGCGTCGGCAAACAGAATATGCACGTCGCGCGCGCGCACTTCGCGGCCGTTGATACGGTATGTCGATCCCTGCTCGCGTTCGATACGGCGAGATACGTCAAGCGAATCATGCTCGTTGAATTGGGCCGGCGCCTTGCGGTGGCTGTTGTCGACCGTCATTACGACTTCGGCATTGTTGCGGGCCGGACGCGTGTTTGAGCCCGCAAAGATCACGTCGTCCATGTCGACGGCACGCAGTGATTTGTGCGACGTTTCGCCCATGACCCAGCGCAAGGCTTCGACGAGGTTCGACTTTCCGCAGCCATTCGGACCAACCACGCCGGTGAGGCCGGGCTCGATCAGAAAGTCAGTCGGCTCGACAAAAGACTTGAAGCCAAGCAGGCGTAACCGCGTGAGTTTCATGTGGACTTAATTTGGATCGAGGGATGCATCATCGTACGGACAATGAATATCGAGAGGTGATTCCGCAACAGAAACTAGGGTGTCGTCCGCGTAAAAGCTGTGTGGATTCCGGCGACCCTTCATCTCAACGCATCCCAAAAAAGCAGACGCCGGTCCCGTGTTCACGCGAGACCGGCGCCAATCGGACGATCTGGTGGTCGCTCGTCAGCTCTTGAGATAGGGCTCGATCTCTTTTTCGAGGTCCGCCAACGTGCCGTTGCCGCGGAAAAGCTTTCCGTTGATAAAAAACGTTGGGGTCGACTGAACCCCATATTGTGACGCTCCGCGCTGACGAATTTCTTCGATGCTGTCGAGCAGCTTCTGGTCCTTCAAGCAATCGTTGAAGGCTTGCTCGCTCAAGCCGGCCTGCTTGCTGATCGCCAGCAGGGGCGCCAAGGGACGTTGCACCGCCCAGTCGCGCTGTTTGCTGAATAGAACCTCTATCATCGGGAAATAGCGATCAGGCCCCGCACAACGTGCCAGCATGAAGGCGGCCGCCGCGAGCTGATCGAGCGGGAATTCGCGGAAAATGAACCGCATCTTGCCGGTTTCGATATATTTTTTCTTCAACTCCGGATAGGTTTGCGCGTGAAACGCAGCACAATGCGGACACGTCATCGACGCATATTCGATGATCGTAACGGGGGCCTTGTCGTCGCCCAGCGACATTTCAGGTAGTGGCCCCGGTGCCATCAGGTCGGCAGGAGCCTGGGCCAAAGCGGGAACCAAGGCTGGGACGGCCAATCCTGCCACAGCCAAGCCTCCCACGGCGAGACCGCCGCTCGAGGCGCCCAAAGAAAATTCGCGACGGGTGATCTTCACAGCTGGCTCCCTTATTTTGTGCGTGTTTACCGCCTTAAGTCAGCAACAATGTGGCAAGGCTGGGCCCCCCTGCCAAGGGGTTGTTTTTAATTCTATCTTTGATTGTGTTTCTCGCTCGTTTTCACCGCTGCGCCCAGGCGTGCCAGCGCGGCACGCAGCGATTCGTCGGAAATGTCCGTAAGCGTTGCCGCTACGGCGGCTTGCGCCTGCACGTCAATTTTGGGCATGGCCCGGACCTTGCGCCGGCTCAGTGGGGCCTGACGAAGGCGAATCGCGCCCACGGCCTGCCAGCCGAAGAACTGGTTGACGCGCTCCAACAGCACCCGCGACATATGTTGGATTTCGATCGAGGCGGGTCCTTCCACCCGCAGCACCAGCGTGCCGGGCTGTGGCATATCTTCGCCAAATGGTCGTGGCCATTGGATTTTTTCCGGCTCAGAGTGTGCCGCAATGTCCTCGCCCACGATGTCGGTCCAGCGCGTCACCAGTTCGGTCGAGGCAAAACCCTGTTTGGCAAAGGCATCGTTGAGGGTCGTACGCAAGGCATCCGCCAAGGCACGTACCTGTGGGTAATGGGGCTTGTCCATGACCGAGTGCTCTGTAAAACCGTTGACCATGAGGGTAGCAGCGAAGTCATTGCGGCGAAAGCGCGCTGTCGCGACAAAAAAGACCCGATCTGTTGTTCAGGCGAGCACCTTGCGAGCGAGCACGTTGTTGGCTTGGTATGATCGCCACCGCCGCGCATTGCCTTGGCGTGCCCTACCGGGCGCTCTGCCGAGTGCCCTGCCGGGCGCGTTGGCGGGCGTCACGCCTGATCCCTACCGGGTTTGGCTTTCCGAAATCATGCTGCAGCAGACGACCGTCAAAACGGTCGCGCCGTATTTTCTGCGATTCGTGGAGCGCTGGCCCGACGTGGCGGCGCTTGCAGCAGCACCACGCGACGACGTGCTGCGTCTGTGGGCGGGGCTCGGCTACTACGCGCGTGCCCGCAATCTCCACGCCTGCGCACAGGCTGTGGTAAATCATCATGCGGGACGTTTTCCACAGACCGCAGCAGAACTCATCGCACTGCCGGGCGTCGGTCCCTATACGGCAGCGGCCATCGCGGCGATTGCGTTCGATGCGCCGGCCGTGCCGGTCGACGGCAATGTCGAACGCGTAGTGACGCGGCTCTTTGCCGTCGAAACTCCGCTGCCGGGGGCGAAGCCCGAGATTGCACTGCTGGCGCATGGTCTTGCACCCACGGCGCGCCACGGCGATTTCGCCCAGGCGCTCATGGATCTCGGCGCCACCATTTGCACGCCGAAAAATCCCGCCTGCGTTTCGTGTCCCTGGACTGATGCCTGCGCGGCGCGACGCCGGGGCGACACGGAAAGATTTCCCGTCAAGACGCCAAAGCCTGCGGGCCGCTTGCGCAAAGGGGCTGCATTTGTGGTCCTGCGCCGCGACGGCAAGCTCCTGGTGCAAACGCGACCGTCGCGCGGACTGCTAGGCGGCATGACCGAAGTGCCGACGACGGCTTGGAGCCATGACTTCAATATGACGAATGCCATGAGGGAAGCGCCCAGCCTCGCGCGCACGAAACCGCAGTGGCGGCGCATTCCGGGTGTCGTGACCCACGTGTTCACGCACTTCCCGTTGGAACTCGTGGTTTTCGTGGCCAACATTCCGGCAGGCGTTCCGGCCACGATGGGCGCGCGCTGGATCGAAGTCGATGACGTCGCCAATGAGGCCCTGCCGACCGTTATGCGCAAGGTCGTAACGCATGCGCTTGAGGGAATCGTCACGATCTCCGTTGAATATGGTCGAACACCCTTCGGGCATCCTCGATTGCGATGAATTGCGGAGCGCGATCGAGTGCGGGCGTCCAGCCGGAAAATTCTCGTCCTGACCAGTAAGATGACACCGTGCCGAAACGGATCGTGCCGCGTCCGTCGGCATGTTCGTTCAAATTGACATCTGGTATTCGATCACGATCGAGAGCGGTGAACTTGGCAAACGGTCCGTTCCGCAGGATCAGGACACGCTGGTTTGTCACGGCATACAGCATGCGTCGCCGTAACCAGGCATCGAGCAGGAAGCGACCTACCACCAAGTACAACCCGATCAGCACAAACGGCACGCCCCATAACTGCATGAAAATTGGAGCGCCTGTGGCCAGCACGCTCGATTCCCAGAAAATCGAAAATCCGGCCCAAAGCAGGCTGAACGGTACCAGCAGCCAGTCGCGAGCGCCGAACACCAGTCCGTGGGCAGGCTGCCCCCACCAGACGATCTTCTCACCCTCGAGCAGACGTCCGGTCAGATCGGTTGAATCCATTGCTGCCCTACGCTGTCATGCCAATAAGGCCGGGAGTTTGACAATGTCCGTGGCGTGAATCAATAGCGGTCGTCTCGTCGGCGCCTTCGCAATTCAACAGTTGCAAATAATCAGCTTCTTGCGAAGCGCTTCTTCGCTTCTCCGGAAGGCCTCGTCGGCGCTGATCTGCGCGGGCGACCGAAATTCCCTGGCGGTCTTGCCAAGGTCAATTTCAGCGACCGAGGGCTGACGGTGGCCCACGGGCGCCTCGAACCTGACATTGAATACGGACAGGGTGTTGGTGGTATCAAAACCGCGCGCAATCGGGCCATGCTGTGCGGTGGCACCTTGCACAAAGGGTCCGCCCAAACTGAGAATTGTTGCAAACATTAAAGCTTTCACAACGATCTCCAAGGGTGTTGATGCCGGCGCGCCAGCGCCTCTGGTTGGCAAGGAGTTCGTCGTGTTCAGGAAAAAAGTTACCGCATAGCGCCGGAAGCGATTGGTGTTGCAGTGAGTGCATGGCTTTGTAGGATGGGTAGAGGAAAAGCGCGTTCTTTCTTTACGCGCTTTTCTGAAACCCATCATCGCCCCTGCAGCAAGGTGATGGGTTTCGCCGGAATAAAGTGTTTGAAGACGCGTTTTTCTGGCTCTACCCATCCTACATTCTTGTCCCATCGTCTATTTCGTTGCGCCAGTCACTCCGCTTTGATGCCGGCAGCCCGGATCACCTTGGCCCATTTCTCGCCTTCGGCGCGCATCTGCTGGCCGAACTGTTCGGGCGTGCCGCCGACCGGATCGAGTCCCAGCGAGGCGAAGCGCTCCTTCAATTCCGGCAACGCAATGATGCGCACGATCTCGCGATTGAGAAGCGTGATGATGTCTTTGCGCGTGCCCGCCGGAACCAGCACGCCGACCCAGCCGTCGCCATCGAGACCCGGATAGCCGGCTGCGGCGATCGTCGGCACATCAGGCAAAGAACCTGACGCATTCGGGCTCATGGTTGCCAGCACGCGTAATTTTCCCTCCCGCGCCAGCGGCACGGCGGTCGATAGGGAGGCAAAGCCAATAGGCGTGTGACCGGCGACCACCGACGTAATCGCGGGGCCGCTGCCGCCGAAGGGAACGTGCACGAGATCAAGACCGAGCGTCATGCGGAACTGTTCGCCCAGAAGGTGCGATGGCGTGCCGAGGCCGGGCGAGGCAAAATTGAATTTGCCCACATTGGCTTTGATATAGTCGACGAGTTCCTTCACGGTTTTCGCCGGCACCGAAGGGTGGACCGCGAGCGCCGTTGGAAAGCCGACGGCAAGCACGACGGGTTCGAAGTCCCGATACGGATCGAAGGCCACCTTCTCGAACAGCGCCGGATTTATGACGAGATTGTTGACGGTGATCAGCAAAGTGTGCCCGTCGGGCGCAGCTTTGGCAGCCTGGGCGGTGCCGATATTGCTGCTCGCACCGGCGACATTCTCGACAAAGAACTGGCGGCCGAGGTTGTCCGAAAGCTTTTGTGCGATGAGGCGGGCGGCGACATCGGTCGGCCCGCCCGGTGCAAACGGGACAATGACGCGCACCGGCTTTGATGGATAGGATTGGGCCCAGGCCGCAGGCGAGACAAGGCCTGTAACAGCGGCGATTGTTGCTTGCAGGAATTGACGACGTTGCATCGTTTTTCTCTCGATCCGTAGCCCGGATGGAGGAACACAAGCGCATTTATGCGCTTTGTGGACCGTAATCCGGTGACCACCGATACACCACGACTGCTCCCGGATTACGCTTGATCACGCGCGTAGGCGCGCGATCCGCTCCATCCGGGCTACGAGCCCGCGCGTATCGAGCATGTTTGCTGTCACTATACACGGCTTTTCGGGTACAACGGATGCCGCATAATAGACCACCCACCAAGGGAACCCCGGTGATCGTTCAACGCTTCGATACCAGCGCGCGCCTGAGCCGCGTCGTCGTACACGGCGACACCGTCTACCTTGCCGGATTGACCGCCGAGAAAACAGCCGGACAAAGCGTGGCGGCACAGACAAAGGAAATCCTTGACGCGATTGATGGGCTGCTTGCGAAAGCCGGCACCGACAAGTCGAAGCTGCTGCAGGCTACGGTGTGGTTGCAGGATATCCGCACCGTCGATGAGATGAACAAGGTCTGGGACGACTGGGTGCCCGCCGGCTGTGCGCCTGCCCGCGCCTGCATCGAGGCGCGCCTGCAATCGCCAGCCAAGATGGTGGAGATCCGCGTAACGGCCGCGCGGTAATCGACGTCAATTGTTCTGTTGCACCAGCCCGCGCTCGAGCGCGTAGAGGGCGGCGCCGGCCCGGGTGCTGACGCCGATTTTGGAATAGAGGCTCTGGATATGGTTGTCGGCCGTCTTGGGCGCGATCTCGAGCTGGCGGGCCGCCTCTTTCGCCGTATGTCCGGCTGCGATCAGTCGCAGGACCTCGATCTCGCGCGGGGTCAGTCCCGCGAGCCGCTCGGTTGTTGCCCGGCGGGCGGGTTGACCGGCGCAGGTGAGGACTGCTTCGACAGCGTCAGGATGGCATCCTGCGCCAGCGTCACCAGCCGGACCGGAAACTTCACCGCATTGCCGGCCAGTCCGCGCGGCAGTCCGCGTCCGTCCCAGCGCTCGTAAAGCTGGCCGAGATTTTCGCGGGTTTCTCCGGACAGACCGATCCGCTCCGCAATCCTCTGGGCGACCTCGCAGTGACCGGCCAAAATGGGAACGCTCACCTGCATGGCCTCCGCGAGGCCCCGCTCGACCGCCTTGGCGAGTTCCGCGGGCGGCGCACCAGAAAAGGTGCGTGTGATGGCGCGGACAATCGTTTCACCGAGTTCCGACTTGTTGCCGATGTCGATGCGCGAAAGGTCGCGGCGAAGGGCGATCTCGTCGCCAAACGCCGACGCGAGCAGGTGGGTGTCGGCGTTGCATCCGATATAACGGAGGAGGGCCTGGTGATAGACATTGCGGCGCGCATCGACGTCGAGGCCCGCGACCTCGGCCAGCCGCATACCCAGCACGCAAGATCGCAGCGCAAAATCTCGCGAATGACCGGTTGCCAAATCGGTCGCATAGGCCAGCGCCATCAGAAAGTCGCGCGTCGAACTGCTGGTGCCGTCATCATGCAGAAGCCGGCCGATGTGCCCGCAGGAAGGAACGTACCTGGCGCACCGCCAGTGGAATCCGCTCCTTGGGCTCCTTCCACGGATACATGCTCACCTCCGCCTTCGGTGCGAGCATCGCGCACTCCATGGCGGCCGCGTAGGGATGCGCCGGGATGTCGTCCGGCAGGACGAGCAAGGGCGTCTGGCAATTGCGCACGAAATCGCGCGTTACGGTGTAAACGAAATCGGGGTTGGTGCGGAACATTTTGGTCAGGAATTTGTCCACCGTCTCCATCGTGATCTCGGGCCGGCGCTTGACCAGTTCCGGACCCCATCCGGTCATGCCGTTGTCGTAGGAAAGGGTGGGCATCTCCGGCCGGAATGCGACTGGTTGCACCGGCACGGCCGCGACCACACGATTGGGCGCGCGCTTCAACAGGTTCCAGATGAAGGGGCCTCCAATGCAGAAGCCCAATACCATGAATTTATCGACGCCTAAGTGATCCATCAGGCCGAGATGGTCGTCAGTATGGGAATCCCACGGCCGGTCGATCTCAAGCGGGCCAGTGGACTCACCCCCATTCGCATTGCGCAGGTCCACAAATATGCAGCGGTACTCGTCCTTGAACTCTTCGATTGGATTGAACGGGCTGGTGACCAGACCTTCCATCCTCGAATTCAGTGCGCCGCCGGCGATGAGCAAGAGCGGAAAGCCAGAACCAACCTCCGCATAGCGGATTCGTGTGGGGCCTCTTTCGTAAAAGCGCATGGTGGCGCCTCCTGGCCCGGTCTGCTGAGCGAGCGCATCCATCGCTGCGGCCATCACGGTCGCGGCGGCGCCGGTTGCAAGTGCGTTGCGTGTGATCGAATCCATAATTGGTGCCTCCTGGGGTTCAGCCTTTTTTGATATTCGCCGACGAAGGAGTATTCGTGCATCCCCTGGCGGAATACTCCTCGACCTTTTTGCGCATTTGGGGCGTGTCACGAGCGGATGGGTCGATTGCCGCCCAGCCCTCGATTGTCGCTGCAGCATCGCAATGGCGGCCCATGGCGGCGTATGTATTCGCCAATTCAACGAATACCCATTCCCCAGTATTGCGAGGATTTATTTGCAGATCGATCGTACTCTTATAGTCGTCCACGGCTTCAGCAAAACGCTTCACACTGGCGAGTGCTCTGCCGCGCAAATAGCGATAATTCACGATGCCGGGGTTGCCGGCGATCAGTCCGGTTGTGACAGCGATGACCTTGTCACTATCGCCGATGTCGAAAAGGATTTGCGCGGCGCGGAATCGTTCGCCATCGCCATTGGGACAGTTGGCGGCAAAAGCCAAATAAGTGTTCGCCGCCTTTCGTCCCTCATCCTCAGCGAGGAGCGCTTCGCCGAACGCGAATACAGCTTTCTTGTCGCAAGGTTCACGCGCGAATTGCTCCAGGCTGGACGATATCTTCGAAGAAGCGAGGAGCCTTGGGGACATGCGCGGTATGCCTATGCGCTGATGCTCAGGGGAATAGTCATCTCCCGGCAGCTTGATACCGACGGCGTCCCCCATGGTAAATGCTAATCTCTTCGCGTCGTCGCGGAATTCCGGAATCAAAACTGTGATCCCGCCGCAGGCCAAAGCAAGCATGAGGGCGGCGATCAAATACGGCCGCATGCTGGACTTTGGCGGGCGCTCGATCGGGCCGTCTTCGTTCAAGCTCATCCGAAGCCTCAAAAAACGTTTTACTTCGAAGCGCGTTGTCGATGTACCACGGCAGACAAATCTCTGGCTTGTAGGGGCGGGTTTGAAACCCGCCCCTACATATGCGGTCGCCCTCCTTTGAGGGCTGATTCTGTGATCACGCCAGCGGGATCATCCCGGTCCACCATTGCGTGAACGGTCCGACATCGATGTCGACCTTGCGTACGAATGTCAGCTTGCCGTCCTGCCCCATCCGGAACACCGTCAGGCCGGCCGGCATTTCCACGACCTTGCCTTCCTCGCGTCTTGCACTTGCCGAAAGTGAGCCGGCGACGAGCAGCCGTCCGCCGGTATCGAGCCCGAAGGTGCGCGGATGCGCGGCACGAATGTCGGCGTGCTGAATGGGGGTTGGCTCGCCGGTCTGCTGGTCGATGGCGAACACGCCGATATTGCTTTCGCCGGCGCTGAACACCATTTTGCCGCCGACGTTCTCCACTCCGGAACCGGCAGCGCTCGCGAGCCCTGAGCGATTGCCGAGATATACAAACCGGCCATTGGGATGAACGTGGATAGGACCGGCGCTTTGGATGCGGAACTTATGGGCCGGATCCGCCAGGGTGGGCTTCGTGAACAACGGCTCCGGCGCAAGATCGCCATCCGGCGTCATCTTGTAGACGATGAGCTGGTTCTGCCGTTCGACTGACAGGTAGACCCAAGGCTGCGTCGGATGAATGTCCAGGTGCCGGCCGCCAAAACCGTAGCCGCCGTTCGGCGCGATCTTGCGCTTGTGCGTGAGCACGCCGTTCTTGAAATCATAGACGTGCAGCGAGCCGGGGTCTTCCGGCTTGGTCCCTTCGGGATTGTTGCCGCGCGCCACGATGAGTACTGTCTTGCTCGCTGGTGTCGCCCGGATTTGATGGAAATAGATGCCCTTCTCAGGTTCGTCCGGCTGCTTCACCTCGTCACCAATGCTGCCGTCACCTTTGATCTTGTGAACCGAGATATTGGACGGGAAATTATTTGCGACAAGCACATGTTCGCCGGCATGATCGACGCTTAAATGGACCGGCCGTTGCCGCAGTTTGATCAGGTCGCCATGGGGCGCGAGTTCGCCGAGCGGCGACACCCGGAAGGTCGCAAGATAATGCTGGTTGGGCGGATATCCCGGCACCGGTGCGATGCCGACTCCGCCGCTGCTGGTCGCGACGTAGAGAAATCTGCGGCCCGGATGCGGCCAGGCGTATTGAATGCCGCCGGGGAGCGTGACGGCCGCGCGTTTGGCCAGTGTGGCGGCACTGAAATCAACTTCGTAGTGCGTCAATTGGCCGCCGACGCCCGAATAGAAGGCGCAATTGTCTTTGGCCTGTGCGAACGTCAATTGAGCCATTGTGTGGGGCATGGCGACAGCGCCCGCGAGCGTGGCGGAGAACGTTCGGCGATTGATAAGCATTGTTATTCCTCCCTTTTGAAAGCTCTTGTCGGCAATTTAACGCCCGCCGGGGAGTCTGCACAAGCGGAGTTCCGTCATCAGACAGCCCCCCACCATTCGCTCACCACGCCGGCCGACTGCGCTGATTGTCGAAATGATCCGGCTCCATGGCCCACCGCCATTGGTCGTGGCCCTGCGCATAGTTGCGATTGTTCTGCAGCGGGTTGCGGTTGATCAGGGGCCGCAGGAACAGCGGATGCGTCACGCTTCTCACCTCGTGCTCGACCGTGAACAAGACCTTGCCGCTGTCGAGGTCGACGATGTTCTTGAAACGGTATTGAAACTGATTGTCTTCCCTGTGGACGAGTTTGCGCGCCGTCAGCCTGCGATAAGGGCCCGAGAAATCCGCGATATAGATCTGCACATGATGGTCGTCGAATTCCGGCTGCGGCTGGTCGGTTTCGCGGAACTGGAAATACTGATCCCGCCCGACCTTGGCGCGTGCCGTCGTACCGTCGCCATTGACGACCTCAGCCGGAATGCCGACCATTTGCGGATAGAAGGCCGCAATGCCGCGGGCGGTGCCGACCGGCACGTCGAATTCCACGTAGGGGATGCCGAGCGTGATACGTCCAAAGCGTTCCACGTCCGGCTCATAGCAACGCACGCGGTTGCCCCATGGGCAGGTGGCTTCGACATAATCATTGTGCTCGCTGAATTGAAAGTGTGTGCCCGCCAGCTTCTTGGCGACCGAAGCCAGCCGCGCCAGCAGGGCTTCGCGGCCTGAAATTACGATGCCGGTATGGCCGCGCAGCACCTGGGGCTTGGCGGCCGGCAGGTGAAACTGGCTGCGCCCGACATTGACCCACATATTGTCGTCCGATGCCATCAGGTAGGGATCGCGCGTGAGCCCGAGCCCCGCCACATAGAACTGCGTCGCCAGATGCTGGTCCGGGATGGTGACGTTGACGTGCTCGAAGTGAATGGAATTGCCGAGGTCCTCGGCGGCGCGATCGAATGTCTGTGGCATGGTGTGGTCCGGATGAAGGGAGCGTTGCGCCCAATATAGCATGGCTGTTGCGGTCGTAGACCACGTCGTTATTCTCGTGGTCGGAGCATGGGTTTATCCTGGTTCCGCGTCAGTATAGTACTCAAGATGGAGTTTGCCGACAGATATCGAAACTTGAAGCAACGCGGTTCGTAGGGCCGAATAAAGAGGCACTCATGCTGATGCGCAGCAAATTGTTCGTTCCGGGATCGCGGCCGGAATTGTTCCTGAAGGCTGAGGCAAGCGCTGCCGATGCGCTTTCGTTTGACCTGGAAGATGCCGTCGCGCTGGAGCGAAAAGACGAAGCGCGCGCCGCGGTGGCCACATATCTCTCGAAAGCGGAACTGCCGGGCAAAGTCGTGATGGTGCGCGTCAATGCGGTGGGCACCGCATTCTTTGCTGCCGATATTGCGATAGTTGCGGCTGCACGCGTCGACGTCGTGAACTTGCCCATGGTCGAGGACATTTCAGCGGTGCACGAGGCTGTGCGTCTCATCGACCGGTTGGAACCGGAGGCTGGCAGGGGGCACATCCGGCTGCTCGTCAACATCGAAACCCCGAAGGCTTTGCGAAAAGCGCACGAATTGGCCACTGCCCACCCGCGTGTCATGGGGTTGCAGGTCGGGTATGCGGATCTGTTCGAGCCCTTCGGCATCGATCGTCTTGATCCGCACACTTTGGCGCAGGTCAGGCTCACGGTTCGGCTGGCGGCCGCGGAAGCCGGCGTTGCGGCCCTTGATGGGGTTTACGCGCGCGTGAACGACATCGACGGTTTTCGGGCGGAATGCGAAGCCGCGCGCGCCCAAGGGTTCGCGGGCAAGAGCTGCATTCATCCGACGCAAATCGCTACCGCCAATGCGGCCTTCATGCCGCGGCCGCACGAAGTGGAGATGGCACGCAAGATCCTCAGCGCCGCCATCGAGGCCCAAGCAAAGGATCTTGGCGCCTTCCTGGTCGAGGGGCGCATGATCGACAAACCTTTCCTCGAATCGGCACGCGCGACCGTTGCCCTTGCGGATCTTCATGCGACGAAATCCGGTGGTGCTTGAAGTGGCCAAACTCGCGCGACGCGACTACCAAGGTGCAGCCCGTGGCCCTCTCAATGGGGTGCGCATCCTCGACTTGTCGCGCCTCTTCGCGGGCAACCTGCTGACTCAGATCCTCGGTGATTTCGGTGCCGAGGTCATCAAGGTCGAGCCGCCGGAGGGCGACACGCTGCGCGCCTGGAAGACGGAAGGCATCGAGACGCATTGGAAGATTTATGCGCGCAACAAGAAAAGCCTGTGCGTCGCCCTGCGTGATGGCAGGGCGATCGACATCATGCGCAAGCTGGTGCCGTCCTGCGCCATCTTCGTCGAGAGTTTCCGGCCCGGCGTATTGGAAAAGATGGGCTTGGCGCCCGAACTGCTGCTCCAGATCAACCCGCGGCTCGTGATCATCCGCATCTCGGGCTGGGGCCAGACCGGCCCCTATGCGCAGCGGCCCGGCTTCGGCACGCTCATTGAAAGTGTTTCGGGCTATGCCGCGATCAATGGTTTTGCCGACCGCGAGCCGGTGTTGCCGCCAATGTATCTGGCCGATGGGGTCGCCGGCGCCTACGGCGCATCGGCCGCGATGATTGCGCTGCGTGCCGTCGAGATGAACGGCGGCAAGGGCCAGGTGGTCGATCTGCCCTTGCTCGATCCGCTGTTTGCAATCATCGGCCCGCAGGCGGCGCATTTTCGGCTTACCGGCGAAGTCAAGCCGCGAACGGGGAGCCGCTCGACGAACTCGGCGCCGCGCAACGCCTACATCTGCCGGGACGGCAAGTATGTCGCGCTGTCGGCATCGACGCAAAAGATGACCGAGCGCTTGTTGCGCTCGATCGGACGCGCGGAACTCATCGAAGATCCGCGATTTCGCACCAACGCGTTGCGCGTCAAAAATGCCGAGCTGCTCGACGCGATCATCGGCGCGTTCATTGCGCTGCGCACGCAAGCGGAGAATGTCACGTTTTTTGAAGCCGCCGAAGTGACGATCGGCCCGATCTACGATACCGCGCAGATCATGACGGACCCGCACATCGTCGATCGCGAACTCATTGCCGACTATCCGGATGCCGACATGGGCCAAATCCCGATGCATCATGTCGTGCCGCGTCTTGATGCGACACCAGGCACCATCCGCACGCCCGCACCGCGCCTTGGCCAGCACAACCGGGAACTGCTCGGCGAGATCGGCATGGATGGCGCGGCTCACGACGCACTGGTTGCGGCGGGGGTGGTGTGCAGTGGGGAATGATCATGAAAACCTTCAGCAACACTGCGATTCTCCCTCATAAAGGGCCGCGCATTTGTTACGTCATGTTCCACAACAGAAAATCGAAGCGAGCTTCGATTTTCTACTTCGCCGCATTCACCAGCTGATACGCGCCGCGCTCGAATGCGTCGTAGACCGACAGCGCCTTGGCGTCCGCGAAGGGGAGGTATTGCATCATAATGACGCCGGCGATACCGCGGGTTGGATCGACCCAGAAGAAGGTGTTGCTGATGCCGCCCCAGCTCAACGAACCGGGCGAGCGCTTGCCCGCTACCTGATCGGTGGTGATCAGGAATCCCAGGCCCCACTTGTCGCGCCCATCAGCAATGAAGGTGAAGTCGGCGCTACGCGGCAATGCGCTCTTGAGCGCCGGGACTGAAACGGCGCCGATGTGATTTTCTCCCATCAGTTTGACGGTTTCAGCCTTGAGTACGCGGACGCCGTCGAGTTCGCCACCGTTGAGCAGCATACGCACAAAGCGTCCGTAGTCGCTCGCGGTTGACGCAAGGCCGCCGCCGCCGATCGGCTCTGCAATTGTGAGGCCCGGCTGCACGGGTTGCCGCACGATCGTACCGTCCATGCGGGCGCCGTCGCGCTGTTGCGCGGCGACAAGGCGCGCGGCTTTTTCCTGCGGCACGTTGTAGGACGTGTCCATCATCTTGAGCGGGTTGAAGATGTGCTGGCGGAAATAGTCCTCGAGCTTTTGACCCGAAATTTTCTCGACCAGGGCTCCGACCACATCCGTGCTCGTGCCGTAGTGCCAACGCTCGCCTGGATCGAACAGCAAGGGGCCGCCAAACGGATATTGCTCGCCAGCCCGCGGCTTGAAATCCCGCAACGTGGCGCTGGTGAACGGATAGCCGAGGCCCGATGTGTGTGTGAGCACATGGCGCACGGTCGGCGGCCGCGACACCGGGCGCACCTTGTAGGCGCCGGTTGCGGCGTCGAAGGATTCGATAACTTTCAGTCCGGCAAATTGCGGGAGATATTTTTCGGCCGGATCGTCGAGGCTCATGCGGCCTTGTTCGACGAGCTGCATTGCAGCGGTCGACGTGACCACCTTGGTCATGGACGCAATGCGGAACAGCGCGTCGGCCGCCAGTGCGCGGCCGTTCCCGACATCCGCAACCCCGAAGGCGCCCTCATAGATTACGCGCTGGCGATCAGTGACGAGTGCGACCACGCCCGGCACATCCTTGCGCTCGACGGCACCGCGCAGAGCCGCATCGATGGCGCCGGTGTTTTGCGCCTGGGCTGAACCAAGCGATGTCGCAAGAATGGACATGGTCAGGGTCACTCCAGCGATGTTTCGATTCATGGGGACCTCCTGGTGGGTGCGTGGCGCAAATCGTTTGTAGGATGGGTAGAGCAAAAGCGCGTTCTTTCTTTACGCGCTTTTGCGAAACCCATCGTCTTACGGAACTCGTCTTACTGAACGAGGGATGATGGGTTTCGCCGTGGCGCGCAAAGAAAGCGCGCGCCACGGCTCTACCCATCCTACATTCCGTCAATTACCGCGCCGCTGACATGCCCTTGTAGAGCAGCCGCGACATGCCGGCGCCGGTGCTCGCGACGTAGATGTTGCCCTTGGCGTCGGTGGCGATGTGGTGGCCGCCGCCGAGCACACCCGGATCGGTGATTGTGCCGGCGAGCGTCATGGTCTTGCGGTCGAGGATCGCGATATCCTTGTCGCCGCCGACATAGAGGAAAGTCTGCTCTGGATCGGGCGAGAACGCGAGGTTCTTCGCGAACGGACCGGACGGGCGCACGAACTGCTTGATGTATTTGCCATCGAGCGTGAACGTCTGCACGCGGCGGAATTCGCGATCCGCCACATAGACGATGCCGTCGGTCGACACTTTGAGCGAATGCACGACGCTGAACTGCGGCGAACCGGGTTCGGAGAAGTCGGTGCGGCGCAGGATGTCGCAATGGTCATCGTCGGCCGGCTTGTTGGCATAGGCGCCCCACATGCGTTTGAACGCGCCCGTGTCGGCATCGACTACGATCACGCGGTGGTTGCCGTAGCCGTCGGCGATGAACAGTTCGTTGGTCGGCGTGTGCAGCGCTGCATCCGCGGGCCGATGGAAATTGCCGGTGTCGGCATTGCCCTTGCTCTGGTTGCTCTTGCCGAATTGCGCAATGAGCTTGCCATTCTGGTCGAATTTCAAAAGCTGGTCGTCCGCGACCGGCTTCAAGCCGGGCAGCCCGTTGCTCGGGCAGCTGTTGCCGCCGATCCAGACGAAGCCCTTGCTGTCGATCGTGATGCCGTGTTCGCGCTCGACCCATTCATAGCCCGGGCCATTGCCGCCCCAGCTCTTCACGAATTTGCCGTCCTGCTCGAACACCATCACGGGCGGCGCTGCCTTGGACGCATCCTCGGGCTTGAGCGTACGCGGGCGCGATAGCACGAAGGACTGGCCTTCCGCATTGATGGCGATGCTCGAAACGTCGCCGGCCTTCCACTGCGGCGGCACCTGCGGCCAGTTTGCATCGCGCGTGAACGTCGGCACGCTGCGGCCTTGTGCGAGTGCATCGGTGGCGATCGCTCCGAAGGCGGTTGCGATGACGGAAGCGAGCAGCGCGGTATTGATTAAGCGTAGCTTCATGGTTCTCTCCCTGTTGGAACTTTGACGGACTTGTTGCAGTTTTTTGCCGGCGTCTCTTGCCGGCATTCTTCTACTTCAAACGAAGTAAATTGGCACGTGCACATTCCCTCGCCACCGTGATGTAGCGTTGCACGGCGTCGTTTCCGATCACATTGGCGGGATCGAAACCAAGCTTCTTCAGGCCGCCGACGATCTCATCCTCGACCGAATAGGACCAGATCATATCGATCACGATGATGCCTTGTGATGTCACGATCGCCCAGGCGGAATATTCCTTTTCGCCGATGTAGTAGAGGTTGTCGAACACCTTGACGGGCTCGTAGTGCCAGGTCGAACGGTCCGGGACCGGCCGTGGCCCAGCTGGCCGCACCGGCGGACCCGAGGCTCGGGCGCAGAGCGAGTCGAACAGAACGGTGTGATCCTTGCCGGCCGCGGCCTTGGCGGCCGCCACGTGGGTGTCGACGGTTTGGCTGTGCGCGGCCTGGGTCAAGAAGGCAGCCGCAAGAGCGGCCAAGCTGACCGAACATACCTTCATGGTAGTCCTCCCGTTCAGAGCCTTTTTTGGCTTGGATCGCTGACGATCGCTGCGACGGCTTTTGACCCCAGGATGCGCCTTTCCGGTCGCGATGACAACCTCGGGGTCAGGCCCCATAGGCGCTGGCAGGACGCTGGCGTCACCCGCGCGGTCCGCAACATCGGGACGACGCGCATCGAGTATTTGGAATTCGAACTCAAGTGAGGTGCGGCTAAGCCACCGCTATCCCGGCCCGTATCTCCGCGCGCAACGTATCGATCGACACGAGGCCGTCCGGCGTGTCGAGGTACCAGAAGGCCCAGCCGTTGCAGGCCTCTAACTTTTGCGCGATGGCGCCTATCCGGTGGATGGAGCCGACGGATTCGCCAAGCGCAATGGCGCCATCGGCGCGTATCACCGCGCTGTACCGGCGCTTGGCGTCGACGAGGCGAGCGCCCGCGGAAACCAGTCCACGTTCGACGAGGGCTGCGAAGGGCACGCGCGGGGCCTCGCGCGCGGTCATGAACGGAACGATGCTCGGCGAGGGCAACGGGTCAACGCCTGCGATTCGCCGTCGCGCGGCTTCTGCATAAGTTGCTTCGCGTTCAAATCCGATGAAGCGGCGGCCGAGACGTTTGGCGACGGCTCCGGTCGTGCCGGTGCCGTTAAACGGATCGAGCACGAGATCGTCCGGGCGCGATGCCGACAGGATCACGCGGGCGAGCAAAGCCTCCGGCTTTTGCGTCGGGTGAAGCTTCTTGCCGTCGCCACCCTTGAGGCGTTCTTCCCCGGTGCAAAGCGGCAGCGTCCAGTCGGAGCGCACCTGGATGTCTTCATTGCCGGCTTTGAGGGCCTCGTAATTGAACGTGTAGCCTTTGGCGCTGGCGTCGCGTGCGGCCCAGATCATGGTCTCGTGCGCATTGGTGAAACGCCGGCCCCGAAAATTCGGCATCGGGTTGGTCTTGCGCCAGACCACGTCATTGAGAATCCAAAAGCCAAGATCCTGCAGGATCGCACCGACGCGGAAAATATTGTGGTAGGAACCGATGACCCAGAGCGTGGCGGATGGCTTCATCACGCGGCGGCAGGCCGTGAGCCA
>Ga0209488_10001422_pt1 | contig 20436 bp, 20 predicted proteins | sample Rivendell_Oct201_8_FD_188349 | JGI IMG/M metagenome (GOLD analysis project Ga0209488, IMG submission 188349) | Vadose zone soil microbial communities from the Eel River Critical Zone Observatory, Northern California, USA -... | ecosystem: Environmental > Terrestrial > Soil > Vadose zone >...
GCTTATATCACCTTTGATAACGTAAAGGTACCCGTTGGGAATACACTTGGCCCAGAGGGAGGAGGAATCTTCGTTATGTTGAGGTAAAGGCCTTAGTCAGTCAAACACGCAAACCGCCAACTTACGCCTTGAATTCCCCACAGTAACTTCAATCACGAACGATGGGTGATGATCACGTCCACGGCCCGCGCTCAGCGCGCGATTGTGGAGGAGTGTTTGAAATGGGTCAGTCAACGCAAGGCTTTCGGAAAGCCGTTGGCTTCGCAGGCTGTCATCCGCAGCAAGCTTGCCGCTATGATTGCTCGCGTGGAGTCTGTGCAGAGTTGGTTGGAGAACGTTACGCATCAAATGAATAACATGGTGCGTCCGCTCCAGCTCATCACTTTTGCATTGTGCTCAGAAAGGAATTACAGTCGTACAAGGACCAAGCGAAGCACCTCGCTGGACCAATCGCGTTGCTGAAGATGTACGCGACGCAGACGGCGCAGGATACGGCGCGGGATGCAGTACAGATTTTCGGCGGACGTGGAATCACGCGGACGGGCATGGGCCGTTTCGTCGAACACGTAAGTAGCAGGTCCACGCCATTTTTCCTCGCCCAGATACTAATGTATGTACAAGTACCACCGAACGATAACGTTTGATTCGTTACTTGGCGGCGCAGAAGATGTTCTTGGTGACCTTGGTGTTCGGCAAGCCCTCCGTGGTATGCCATCGAACGCTAAACTATAAACCTTGCTTCAACAAGTCCTTTGTAACACAACAAATTATTCGCAATAGTATCAATTGTTGAAACAGTGTAGCACCAAGGCCCCTGAATTTATTCTATGACAAACATAATCCTATGTATGTTGTGCGTACGTGGCACAAATGAGATAATGACTTGCTCCTGTCAGTTGTAACTATGTCTTCTCACCGCCCTCTGTTTTGTGAGCGGACGCCAAGTCCCAAGTTTGTCGCAACCGTGGGACCCCATCCTAGCCATCCAACAATAACAGTTTTCGCAAAGATTTCGCCAAATCCGAGCATCACGCCGTTCACAAACGGCAAGAACATGTTGATTGACAGCGAAGAGACCAGCGCCCAGAAGCGCGTGCCCACGGGCAGCGTGTCGTCAAACACGGCGAGGGTCGCAGAGGCCGCTGGCGCAGAGTGGGCCGCGGGTGTCGTGGTCGCCGTTGCCTGGGCGGCGTGCGCGTGAAGTGAATGCTCGGGCGAGTGCGGGCGCGATGGCTCGGGGAAGGACATGGATGGGAACGAAGAGGTCGGAGACGAGGGCAGGTTTTCCCAGTGCGGCGAGTCGGTCAAGTCGCCCGTCGTGCCGGTGCCGGTCGGGACGAGGGGCTGTTGTTGTTGACCGGTCGCGGAGCGCGGCGCGGGTGCGCTTGGGCTGCTTGTGGACCGAGGCAGGGCCTGCTAGGTACGTAACAAAACGCACGGACCATTGATTAGCACGGGGGGAAGAGAGGGAGGATGGGGACGGAGATGAGATGTGGGGGGATATGACATGGACGTGACGTGCCTGTGGGCGTTGGGATTCCAAACTCTGCAGCGAATGTGAAGGCGCGCTGCGCACACCGGGCGCGTTATCCGGTGGGGAGGGCGAGGCGGCCGTGCTGGACGCGAGCGCACTCGCACTCGCACTCGCGCTGCGCTGCGATACCGCCTCCCACTCACCGCTGACGCTCGTCGCGCTCGCGCTCTCCCCGCTGACACTCACGCTCATAATACTATCCCCGCGTGTAACACCACCACCACTACCACCACCACCGTACCCTACCTGTCCTTGCTGTCCCTGTCCCTGTCTCTGTCCCTGCTGCTGCTGCGCGGCCTGCTCGAGCCTCCGTTGCTCCTCCCACCGCGCCCGCACCGCCTCTGCGCGCACACGCTCTCTCGCGCTCTGCTGGCGCCACTCGGACACCTGTGCTTCGTGCGATATGCGCCATGCTTCTTGCTCGGCGGACGAGACGGAGATAGAGGTGGAGGGTGATGACAGCAGTGACAATACAGATGCTGGCGTCTCGGGTGGGGTCGTCGGTTCTGAGGAAGGCGGAGGTTGTGAAGGAGAGACGCGAGGGAGGTTGGGAGGGATGGAGAAGGGATCCGAGAGGGCGGCCTGTTGTGTTGTGTGTGTGTGTGTGAGTTGGAGTTGGATCAGTTCGGAGAACGGTGGGTGTGAACTTGCCTGAAGGAGGTCCTCGCCTTCGGGGAGCAAGGGGATTGTACGGTGTTCAGACATAAGTTAACGTTAACTCACCCTGTGACTCTCGTCGTGCGTGTGCTCGCGCGCAGTGGTTGAGGTGGGGATACGGGCGTAAATAGGGACAAATACCTGATTTCGGCGCTCATCCGTCTCACCTGACCTAATCGATCCATGCACGCTGCACGCTCATTAACGTTTACATCTTCTCATTCCACTCAGAACAACTCGTCATTTGCCGGAAAACACAGGCACAAGTTACAGCGCCAGCAACGTTCCAATGCAAGCAAACGGTACGCATCCCAAATCAAGGGAACACGGGGGGAATCGAATCTAATAATGCCGGTATCCCGAGGCGCAGGACATGTCTCTCCAGCCCTTAATCTATGACAATCAATCCACCTTCTAGATTCCAAGGTGCAAGGTGGCTGCAGGGAACGTATAGGCAAGGCAAGTCAGGTGTCCAAGTCCGCGATCATGGAGCGATGCGTGAGCGTCGTAGAACCAGATTTGGTGTTATATATGATGCTGATCGCCTACCTGTCCTCACTTTTGTGGTTCAAGTTCCGGTGGCGTGGGGCCTATCTGACTCAGACCTGACTTTCCAAACTGGCTTTCTGGCTTTATGGGCTCAAAGCAAAATTCCCTTCCCCCCCTATCTGTTTCCAGATGTTCCACAGCTGATTTTGGCCCAGACCGTGGAATTGACACTGCCGAGGGACAGGTCCGTTGCAGGAACATAAAAGATCCAAACCTTGACATCCCCCGGGTACATCCTCCGGCACGGAGGCTACGACAAACAAGATGGGCCCTGATGTACAAAGGCTGAATTGCAAAGACCCCGAATGCGGACTAACTGAACAATGACAGTGGAATTGAACCTGTGGGGAATCGTTCGACGGAATGAGTGCGGGTCATTCATACTTGTCAAGCGGCAAGTGTGCGGTTATACCAAAATATCAACGGGCTCGCCCAATCGTGCCAGCAATCGTGCATGTCGGAGAATTTTATTTAGGGTGATAAACACCTTGACAGCCACCGCAACGAACGATTAAGGCTCTGGGGATGAGCTCTCACACCAGCAAGTCAACGGTGTTTTGCATGTTTGACCGCCGCAAAGTGTATCCACTAACTTGGGAAATCAGCGAACTTCCCTCGAGTGTATCCATTCCTAGAGTGGTTTGGCACGACTTTGTTCATCGGGGCGCAAAACGTGTTTGAGGATTGGACGTCAACTTCTCAAATCACCGGAGGGGGAGATTCCCACAGTTAGCGCAAAGTGGGATAAGAGCGGCCAGAGCGGAACAGGTTACTAGCTCCGGTCGGCGGATGACGGGGCCGGGGCCACGGAGATCAGTCCGTCCGACCTAGAATCGGATATCGTACAAGCTCATGGATTATAACATACTGAGGTGAGAATATCCTGTGATGTTGTTGGAAATTACCATGAGAAGGGGCGAGTGGCGTTATCTCAAGATCCAGTGTTCCACAGTGCCATCGATACTTAACCAGGCGTAGCAGCTGCACCACCCCTTGTCGGGTTGATAAGGGGTTTGCGCTCTTCATCGGACCCACAAGGACAGGTGAACGTTGGGCGCGATATTGAGTACACAACGGGAAAAAAGGGTTCTCTGTGACATAACTTTGCGCACTGAGATCCCGTTTCTATCAGCTTTGTACCCCAGCCGAGACCAAAGATAATCGTGTCAGATAAAAGCTGACCGAATATTCCAGGGGAACAACCTAAGCATCAGCAGTCAAAAGCCGAGAAATAACCGATACCAGGCTGCCCGGATAAGGCATAGGCAAACGTATAGCACCGTGCAATAGAGTACGCCACGCTCAGGGTGCACTGGCGATCGTCCGGAGGAGTCATTTTTGACACGGAAGACCACAGGGGTAGAGACCAGCCCGGTGTTGCTACTGGAATCCTGGAGGGACTTTGACGATTTGAGAAAACAATCTTCTGAATGGAAGTATTGGGTTCCGTCAGTCGTGAAAAGGGCCATGTCATTCGAAGACAGAAGAATCGCATTTGAGCTGCGAAGGTTTGGCCAATGGACATCAAGCACGTACAGAAACGCCGTTGGGGCTGTCGTACATAGTGATATGATCGAATACACGTATGAGGGGTGGGACCAGATGGGAAAGTGTGCCGTGGAGCCCTCGATGCTCGGGCTCGTCGTCTGAGCGTAACTCACTGTGGCTTCTATCGGACTTTGAATTCTCGATGAACCCTCCCCGCTCTTTCGAGAAACCTTTCTCCATCATCCTCAAGGCCACAAGTGCCCCTCCTCAGGAGGTCCCTATCTCGAACCGTGCTGACAGAGGGTTGTTGATCCATGGTCCATGTGACCTAATCATAGATAGTGAATGGCACCCCACCGAGTCCGGGTCCGCAAAAGTCTATCACCTTCAAGGCATCTTTCTCTCACTGGTTTACCCTTTGACCTAGAATTGAGAACGCCCGAAGTCCGCTCGCATTGTAGCCTTTCTAGGTTCCAACGACAAACCAATGAACGTCCCTGGACGTCCCTGTTATCTTCGGGCTCCTTGGCGTCGGCGAGGTGATCGCTTCCGTCAACATCTTACCCCACATCTTACTGGCCGAACGATGATATCAGTCGTCCGCTTGTCTCAGTTCGCCACGTCATCACCGTAATTTCGCGATCCGCCTTTGCTGGATTTCCGACCTGCGTCTGCATCTTGCTCATGGTTCACTGAAAATCCAATGTTACACGTTTTCATCCAAACGAGATCATCCGACAGCTCAGCATGGTTGCCACTTTGGGGTCTGGACTCTTTTCGGTCCGAACAGTTGCGGCCCACGCAAAATCTGTGTACAGAATTATGTCCACCTGCTCGGGCATGTGACATTGCCCGTGATCCTTCCGGGGCCGATATCGCTTTAGCTCACTGTTCTGGGCCAACTCAGGATCCTCAAATGACCATGAATGAAGCATCGCGTGATGCCTGTATTCGCTCTTTGCTTGGAGAGGACTTATGTTTACTCCCGCAGCTGTCCACTTTCTCAGAATAGTATCGCTCTATCGGGAGCTGCATTGGCCAAAGCCCTGGGCTGGGAAATCGTTATCCGCGTAAGAGAACAAGCTATGCCTTAAACGGACCGACATCTAAACTCCGAAGTCTTGGAGTATAGCCAAACATTTGTGCCTAATTTCGTTCTCAGGGCGTCAGCGTAGTAAACGCCTGGCCCTATCTTAGTTGAAAATGACTAAGTTTGGTTGTTGTGTATCAATTTTATTCCAACTTGTGTTGTACTGTAGCATTGGCTGAATTGTGCCTGCCCTGCAACAGAGAACGGCCAGGTCGGTGTTAGATTTCCCAGGCCACGGTCTAATCCCGGGTATCATTGTATCTGTCATGGGGTCACTTGCCAAGGGGCTATACGGGTTGTGGGTATGAGGGGTCAGAATCACCAAGATAACAAGATACCCCCACTTCCAAGTCCCGCGATCGATCCAGAGTTGTGATCCGGGATCATTGACAAGGGACAAGGCAGGCCAACATAATTGTCTCGCAGCAGGCCATGTTACCCGAACACCCGAACGAACCACTGCGCACAGCCAAACCGGCCACCGTGACTGGCACCTTTCCCGGACCACAGCTCGGCTTTGTCGCCTTCTTCACAGATCGATCTGTTTCCGATCCAGCGTGGCGTTCAGGTCGAACTGCGATCGGTCTCATTTACTGAATTGCTGAGCGCTGAGGGTCCCAATATGATTCCTACTTGTCGGTGAGAGGTGGCGAAGTCGGGAGGGAGAAGGATGAGATACCTTGCATCCGATCCCCTTTCTTCCTGTCCTGTCCTGTCCTGCTTCGCTTCGCCCGTAATTAGTTTCGCGTTTGCTGGGTTTCCGCCAGACGCTCGGCTCTCGGTTCGCGCTCTCTTTCGCCCTCCCCTTCCTTTCCTTTCCTTTCCTTCGCACCCTTCCTCCCTCTCCCATCTCCCGTACCCGCTTTCCCCGCTGGCGCTCACATACACACGCACACAAACGCACACACGCGCACATGACACAACTGCCAGCCACCTACGATAATAAGCTATGCGGGTCTGAAAACCTATAAAAGCCTCTTGCTAGTTCGAACGCTCGGCGACGCACACCCACCCCTCCACACCGCACCACATCACAATACACCTCTATTCCGCTCCCATCACCTCTTGCTACCTTCTCTTCCCTCTCGGAGTGTGCCTCTTTCTCTCCTCGTCTACAAAAACCTTGACAGGCTCATCGCGTCTCCGTCAGCTCTCGACATGTGCAGAGAAGAATGGTACGCGCGTTCACCACCATAAACTAATGTCTCGGCCGTGATTCTTTCCCCCCCTCGTCAGTCATGGAAATCAATATCGAGGATGTGGGGTACGCGCGTGGTCCATCTCGCTTGAAGCCGGTCCACCTGACCCGTTCCGCCCCACTTTTTTTTGGGTGCCCAGCACTACGTTCGGCTATATTGGACTGGAAACAGGACCGACTGCGGTTCGCCAGACTGTCTCCACAGCGCAGCGCACAGGCACAAGACAGCACGGACGTGCAAGTGCAGTCGGGTACGGGTACCCTCCCCCCCCCTCCATTTTTCGTCGTCCGTGTCGTGGCGCCATTTCTCGTTCTGATTGATTCCCACATCTGCGGGTCACGCTGCAATTTTGTTTGTTCACCCGTAGACCATATTTGAAGACCGCCGTGTGCTGAACTTGATCCAAGAACCGTGTGACAGCTGCAAGGAAGCGAGTTACGATCGCGGTCGACGCCGCTGATCGGCAGGTGCCACCCCGGCCTTTGCCTCCTCTTTCACCGTATCGACATCAAAATGACCTCTTACCCACTCACTCATCGTCTTCTTGCTGTGTACTTTTGCTTTGTCAGAAAGCTTTACAGTACGAGCCGCATTTCAATCCCAACAAGCATCCTGTATTCACATAGATCCTAATCTCGAGTGGTTGACACTCACTGAACATTGCACGTGCGCGGATTTTAAGTTCCGTCGATTCAACTGTGGCCGCAATATCTCACCCTGGATAGAAGCAGCTGGGCATCAGTCATATAATCGCCAGGTTGGGGTCTTATTAGACACGTCCATCAAGGACACCGCAGACAACCTCGACACCTCTCAACACGCATCATTCCGTTGTTACCTCGATTTTCCATTCGAAGGGTCGTTGATGCACCCTTAGCATCCGCGGGATTCGTTGATAGGGTCAAACGGTGCTTCTGCTCCCACAGCACCATCATACCGTCGAAGCGTTTAGTCCGATCAGTGAAGAAGCATCGGAGACATGGCGCGATGGATCTTATGTGAAGAAATACCGATTGAGTTTGAACATCTACAATAGAACCCTCACCGCGTTTTTATCATCAAAGAACTTCGCCCACTACCCCGTGCCAAACGAGAAGACAATCTGTGTACGCTCACATGGTGTCAAAGGACCCGATGGATTCTCTGCATCGGGGGACAGGTGAGCGGTACCCCGAGACGCACAGAGAACGATCAAGGGTGCTTGTCGCGTGCGCTTGTGTGATCATGCCGTGTAGGGCAGGCATGGGACAGGGATACTCAGAACCGCCGTCCCACGCGCTTGATAGGCTGCTTCGTTCCACGCCTCATTTGGCCGCGCTTGGCGCCATCGTCATCGCTGTCACGATCTTGTGCCTCTTCTCTTGCCCGCTTACTCAGGCGCGGCGCGGCGTCGTCAGAGTCCGACAAAGGCGCGTGCGAGGGTCCACCGCCACTTTGACGTGTCAGCGAACTGTGGGCGTAAGGTGCAGGAAAGGACGGGGCAGGGCTGCTGCTCGTTTGGGACGCCAACTTGCTCTGGGACGCTGCGGCTGCTGCCGGCGTCGAGCGCAAATTGGCTCTTTCCTTCCGTAGTTGTTGTTTACGGGAGGGCACCAAGATACCGTCATCACCATCATCATCCTCCGTGGATGTGGATGGTAGATTGCCTGACGTGGCCTGGTCGAGAATACTCGTTCCTGGGCCTTGTCGCGTAGTTATCGCCTTGGTGGGGGGCGCATCTCCTGACCCTATCTTCACCTGCTATCTCTCGATGAAATTATTTATCGGCCGCGCAGGACGGACCGCTCACACGTGGGTTGGGTGACTGAGCACGATCTAAGCTGATAGACGGAAAGCGTAGGGCCGGGGTCTTATTGGGCATCCGCTCGCTTCCTGCGGCAGAATCCACTACGGACGGTAGGGTGAGTTCTGGATGTTCGAATTCGTCAAGTATGGCCGCTATGGTGCATGGTTTCAGCGGGGTTGGGCAGCGAAAAGAGCGCATGCCTGCTAAAGATGACTTACGAGGGTTGTCGCTAAATGCGAATAGCGCCGAAAATCGTCGGATAGTTGTACAGGCGCGAGGGTTGGAGAAGATGTTCCTTATGTGCGTGTCCACGCTGCGACGCGCGGTTCGGCCGACTCGGTCGACCGCCTGCGAATGACCCTCAGGTGCGATCCTTTGCTGATTCCGATGCAAATAGGAATAGAAATGTGGCTATAACCACACCGGTGGTGGGATACCGGTGCAAAGTAATTCCAAACTCATGACTCATACTCATGGGCGCTACTTCACAACCCCATGATACGACATGAGGCGGGGGGGCTTTAGTCCCGCGCCAAAATCAAACGAGGGTGCTCGCGAGTATGCGGAGGGGGGAGGGGGACTGCTGAAACCTACCTTCTCGAGATCGCTTCCGGGGATCTCGCTGATTGCGGCCGGAGACATCAAGGCCATGCAAACGGTGCTGAGAAGTGGAAGTGTGAGGTGCTTCGAAAGCACGTCTGCCGACTGCTTGGGCCCTATGGAAAACGTCTCCCATCTCCATTTGAAAGCATCTCGTGAGAGGTCAGCAGCAAGATCCTGCAAACGCTTGTGAGGGACTGAAAAAGACGCGCAGAAGCCCAAACGCACTGAATAACGAGATTCCGACACATCAAACGATAGCTCGCCCATTACGCCGGGAGAGTGCGCGTCCACGAGATGTTGCAGCGCCTGGTCGACCCAGTGGTCCTCTTCGAGATGGGTTAGGTCGCTCGGGGCGCTGTTAGGATTCAGCGCCGACCATCGGCGGCATAATTGCTGCCTCGATAGAACTGTGAACCATCAAGTGATCGAATAAGTTCAGTCCTGAAAGGGAAAGTGGATGTGTGCACCCTCGGCCCATACGGTCTTCGTATCCGTTATCAAGAAGACGCATGTTTGATCGGCGAAGGTTATGTGCAATTTCTACTGGGAGACGTCTCAAGACATCGAACATGCCATAACTTTACCCATGACAGAGGAACGAACCATAAGGTAGGGAACAGACTTTTCGTTATCAATTTTGATGAGCCACTCCTTTGATAGGAGACGTTTTGAATGGTCCTGTGGATCGAGTTGAGTGCTGTCAAAGGACAGTGAGATGTACCGAACCTCTGTGAACTCGTTCATTCGAATGACGACAACTGCGAGACGCGGCTCTCCACGCTGATGGCCACGTCAACCCGACCGTGGGAACACAAATAGACTGATTTCACAGCCAAATATCACACCTCCCACCGTCTAACTGAGTCCCTGTCCTCGCCCCTCTCAAGTTCATTACCCGGGGATATGCGGGACAATGTCTCGGGAAACTCGTCATCTTACCACCCCTCTTACGAATTCCCAGGAGACGACGACATCAATTCTCACACTGACACTGGTTTCCGCACCAATACCGACTCCTCGCCGTCCCCCGCGAACGACTTGCCCATTTGCCGCCTTGTCATAAAAGAAGGCAGATTCGTCTCTGGCAATGGACGCCTTGCTGTCATCGATGGTTATTCAGAGGTCCAGTTCGGGCGAGACGCACCGCCGCCTGGGGTCAAGACCCCAAGGATCCGACTAAAGGACATGGAAGTCTCCAAGCTCCATGCGACTCTCTTTTGGGACGCAGAACGGACAGAGTGGGCGATCGTAGACATGGGGTCGAAGCACGGGACGTTTGTCGGGTCCGGTCAGGGTGCGAATCGCGTGAGGTTATCTGCCGCTCGGGTGGCAAGCATGCCCAAACGCCTGAAACATCTTGACAGGCTCTCCCTCGGTGGCACGACGTTCCTGGTCCACATTCACGAGAATCGCCTTCCCTGTTCCGACTGCTCTGCGTCCGGACAGGGCAGCTCCGACGACCTGATCCCGCTGTTTTCCCATTATCGGAGGGAAGGCGGCGCTGTCATCCAGGCTGAACGGAGTCGCAAACGCGGTGCGGATCCCACAGACGATGTGCCGCGCAACGCGAAGAGGGCACTAGCATCGCTGAAACACAGTTTATTAAGCCGACCAGGCGGCTCTGTTCCCGCTATGTCCCCACAGAATGAAGCTGCGCGCCTGCGCCCATCTGGTCACGGGGCCGTGCGACGGTACGAACCTTGCGTACCAGACACGAAGGGACCACACCCTGGGATGCACTCACGTCGAGAACGGTCAGGTTTCGTACCTATTGTGACCAAGGGTGGGCGACCGCCATTGGATGAAGACGAGATGGGCGGTATTGCGTAGTGACCTCCGGGCAACGCTGACATGACACGGATGTGGATTGATCGGTTGGTAGCAATTGTAATAGTCACGCACGCGAGAAGCACGCGTGTACGCGTTATTTGAAGTTGTTATTTGACTGGTCACGTGGCAAGTTGGAGTGGTTTGTGTCCCAAAAAAGCGCATCGAATTGAAGCGCGTCCAAAGTTGTTGTTGTGAACACAACCAGCGGCTGGCTTCGTCCACATCGCTTCACCCCACTCCTCGACCACCTTTTTGTGGTCGACCCCTCTTCCATATTACCGGGGCCATCTTTTCCATCCTTTTCTCCTACATACACCTTCCCCAAACCTCCCGTTCATCATCTACCTTGCCCTTGTTCATTTATCTTTCCCGTCTCTCTTTGCTAAGCTTTCAACCATTTCACCATCATCTTAACTTCTCTATTCCTTCCTAGGACCTAGATGGCTCATCGTGTATGCCATTCGCTCTCTCATCTCGCTGTCGCCACACACTCACACGCGTTTTGCCACGTCTCGTTTTACTAGCTCCCATTGCGAAACCGGACTGGTATCCAACGCCCCAAGAACATAGATGAGAATGCAACTAGCAAGCTACGGCAGACTGTCGGTTCAAATGCATCTGGCAGCGTACGGGGTGGAATTCCTGGTGCTAACACTAGCAAGTCAAACGGTGTGCAGCGTCCCGCTCTTGGGGAGGTTGCCGTCAACCGTAAGGTACGCATCATCTCATGCCTCCTGTCTTGTGTAGCGTCAGACGCTGACTCTGATGTGAAGAACTCCAAGGTGAAGTTCAACAAGGACAACAAGGCTCCTGAAGTTGGTCACAAGCGGACACGGTCGTCCTCGGTCGCGGACGGTCCTCAGCGGGTTCCTTTGGCTGCCAAGCCTACGGCTCCTGGGCGAACCGCCGTGGCCGGGGTACGTAGCTCGTCAATTCAGCGACCTCCGCTGGCTCAGACTCTGCCACTTCAACGTGTTTTCTCTCAGCCCGAACCGACCGTGGTACCTGTGGCAGGTGTCGCACACCTCAATGGATCGGACGATGATATGGATGTCGAAGAGGCGCACGGTACCAAACGTGATACGATGGACGACGTCGTCACCGTCCCTGACGAGGAGCTCGAGAACATGATCGATGAGCAGGACCGTGCGGAAGTGGTCGAAAATCTGGTTCCCACAGAAGACGCAGAAGTGTTGGAGTACATTTGGCCCGAATTCTCCCCCAACCATGCTGTCAAGTATCAGCGCGAAGTGGAGGAGGTATGTGCGAGGTTCAATGCAGAAGATGAGGAATATGATGCCGCGATGTGCTCGGAGTACGCGGAGGAGATTTTCCAATACATGAATGACCTGCAGGTAAGGTCTTGTTAGGCTTCCTTTGTTGCACGATGCTTAGACTCTAAAAGGACTCTATCATGCCCACACCGGATTACATGGACGCACAGAATGAGTTAACCTGGGGCATGCGCCAGACTCTCGTTGACTGGCTTCTGCAAGTCCACCTCCGCTATCACATGCTTCCTGAAACATTATGGATTACTGTCAACATCGTCGATCGCTTCTTGTCCGAACGCACGGTTTCTCTGGTCAAACTTCAACTGGTCGGCGTGACCGCCATGTTTATCGCATCAAAATACGAGGAGATCCTCGCGCCCTCAGTAGAAGAGTTCGTCTTCATGACCGAGAATGGTTACCCAAAAGAGGAGATTCTCAAGGGGGAGCGAATCGTGCTTCAGACCCTCCAGTTCAATGTCTCGCACTACTGCTCGCCGTACAGCTGGATGCGAAAGATTAGCCACGCGGACGATTATGATATCCAGACACGGACTTTGAGCAAATTTCTCACCGAGGTGACTCTGCTCGACTACAGGTTTCTGCGTGTCAAGCCGAGCATGATCGCTGCGATCGGTATGTACACGGCGCGGAGGATGTTGGGCGGAGACTGGGTGAGTTAGCCCTCGCAGTTACTTACGTCACGTCACGTGAGTGTTGACCTTTTTGACACCAGAGCGACGCATTCGTTTTCTACGCTGGCTATACCGAAGAGCAGTTAGAGCCTGGGTACCATATGCTCTTGGACAAGATCGCGGAACCTGGCTTCGAGAAACTGTACTTGTACAAGAAGTACGCGCACAAGAAGTTCCTCAAGGCAGCTGTGTATGCCCTCGAGAAGGCCCGGGAGCAGCTTAATTCGAGCGAAGGCATGGTCCTGGCGTGATTCGTCTGTCCCCGCTATTCCAAGTGCTTTCAACGTCGCGCGCATTTCTCAAATTTCGCATGCATTCTCATCTATTGACGCAAGGCTCACTTGTTGAAGCCATCCTCCCGTCCCTATTTCAAATTTTCTCGCCTTGTCAAGCTTTCAACTCTTGTGCAGTTCAGACCTCTTGTGCAAATAATTTCCAATCCACGCAATCACATCATGCATCCCATGCAATCACCTCTTTCCCATCATTTCACCCTCGCTTTCTTTTGCCATTGGATCTTCATTGCATGGCTGTTTTACAATCCGTATGTCACCCTGCTGTAACGCTTTGTGCGTCCACCCCCGCTTGTGCATTCTTGCTCTCTGGTTCGCGAATGGGTCGGTCCTTGTCGTCACCGGAAATGTCTTTGTTCCTCCAGCGTGGATATGGTTTCCCCGACAAGCCATCCCCCTTCCCGTCGTCATTTCCCATTTTCGCTCTGAACCGCACACTGCCAGCCATACCCGCGACAAACTTTGACGATTATCTATGCGTCCCACCGATCTAAACACGTTCTTCCCGTGTCCTTGCTTTGTCGATCCATATTACACTTCCTGTTCTATTACTTGTAGTTTTCCCGCTATTCTGTTTCTCCCACATCTCCCTTGCAATGTCTTTTCTTTCCTTTTATCGTTTCTTTGTGTTCCCCATTGGGATACATCTACAGACCATTAAGGGTGTATGCATACTCGCCAACCATTGATGTATATACATCTGCGCTGTGCGCTGTCGCCAGCATATTTATATCAGATCACCTGATTCGTTGCGCACGTGCAATTGGAAATTGATCCGGAAAACGGAAATCACATGTGAGCTACCTCAAAGCCTCGGGCACACATCAATCCCGTTCCAACCTTCTCTCTCATTCCCGATGGCCCTCTCTTTCAAAGGTCACGTAGTCGTCGTCACTGGTGCTGGTGGCGGTCTAGGTAGAGCGTGAGTTTACCTCAAATGCCACTATTTATTGTCCCTCGAATGGCCCCTCGACCTTAGATACTCGTTGCTATACGGTTCGCGCGGCGCGAATGTCGTAGTGAACGATTTCAACAAAGAGGCGGCGCAAAAGGTCGTCGATGAGATCAATGCAGGTACGCACGTTTTGCCTGTGTTCCGCAGAAGCACCTTGACCTCGAAACGTAGGCGGCGTCGGACGCGGCGTTGTGAACAGCTCTTCGGTGACGGACGGAGCTGCGGTGATCAAGTCAGCGCTAGATGCCTTTGGAGGCGTCACCATCCTCATCAATAATGCCGGAATCTTGCGTGACAAAGGGTTCGTCGCTATCTTCAAGTTCATCGTCTCTCCGAGTCTATGGGATCTAATTCTGTGCGACACGATCAGTTTCAGGAATATGTCCGACAAGGAATGGGACCAAGTCCAAGATGTCCACGTCAAGGGCGCATTCTCCTGCACCCACGCCGCCTGGCCCATCTTCCGCAAGCAGAAATTCGGTCGGATCATTAACACGGCTAGCGCTGCGGGCCTGTTCGGTAAGAATCGGATTGTCGAAGTTCCTCTACCCTGACACCTCGCAGGGAATTTCGGCCAGGCCAATTACAGCGCGGCAAAGATGGGTCTTGTTGGTTTCACCAAGACACTTGCGCGGGAAGGCGCAAAGTATAACATCAAGGCTAATGCTATCGCACCCGTGAGTACTTGCTCTGGATTTCCAGACCCATTCCTCTCTCATGTTGTGTTTAGATTGCTGCCTCTGCCATGACAGCTACTATCATGCCGCCAGAGATGTTGCAGCACTTTGGCGTATGTGCTCATCTCAAATGTTCAATTACGTGTGCCTCATCACTGTTTTCAGCCTGAATACGTTGCACCCCTGGTCACTGCCATCACTCACCCCGACGGCCCTGATGCTAACGGAAGGGTGTTTGTCCTTGGAGCCGGTTATGTCTCCGAGATCCGGTGGGAGCGCAGCAGAGGGGTGGTGTTTAAGACCGATGCCAGCTTTACCCCTTCAGCTGTGAGTGTACACCTTCTGCTTCTCTTGTATCTTCCTGACGCCTGCGCGTTACCCAGGTAAAACAACGATGGGAAGAGCTCACAGATTTCACAAATCCGGAATAGTGAGTGCTAGAGCTTTCTCGCTGAAATTCGATTCAAAGTTTCATTGGACCGTGTAGCCCGGAGAGCATGAACGACGTGAATATTGTGGAAAAACTTGAACAGTCAAGGTCTCTACCCTCAAACAAACAGGTTTCGCCCGAGGTCCGCTTTGATGGTCAGACTGCTATCGTTACTGGTGCTGGCGGAGGGCTCGGCCGCTCCTATGCCTTAATGTTTGCGCGACTCGGTGCAAACGTCGTCGTCAACGACGTAAGTGAGAAGGGTGCTCAGGCGGTAGTCGATGAGATTGTCAAGGGTGAGGCGACTCAGCCAGTGGATTGTTCAAAAGCACTCAATTTTTTCTGTAGCTGGTGGCTCCGCAGTATCTGCTGTATGCTCTGCAGAGGACGGAGATCAGCTAGTGAAAGTTGCCCTGGATCGATTCGGTGCCGTGCACGTACTTATTGCGAATGCTGGTATCCTACGCGACAAATCCTTCACGACGTTGAGTGAGGGAGAATGGGACCAAGTGCTCGCAGTCCATCTGAGGTAGGTTTTTGTCCTTCTTGTTGGGCAGTCTGCTGAGGCCTGTGCAGGGGCACCTATAAAGTAACTGGATTGTTCAATAGTCACAATAGAGTCGCTCATCAGCGTGCAGTGTACTAAAGCCGTATGGCCCCTCTTCCACAAACAGAAGTATGGTCGCATTTTAACCACTGCCTCTGGTGTTGGAATTTGTATGCTTTTCCTTTGACATCACCGCTTCTTCTAAGCAGAATACCTCAGACGGCAATTTCGGTCAGGCAAACTATTCGACGGCCAAATCCGCAATAATTGGATTCACTCGAGCCATCGCTATCGAAGGAAAGAAATATAATATTCTTGCTAACGTTATAGCGCCCTCGGCTGGCACCGCAATGACGCAGACCATCTGGTAAGTTGACCCGTTCCTCAGCGTCACTGGATGTCCTTCATTAGTCTCCAGGCCGCAAGAAATGGTTGACGCATTTAAGGTTAGATATTTAAATGCCTCGCGTCGGAAACAAGCTGATAACTTTGCAGCCTGACTTTATCGCACCTGTCGTTGGCTACCTTGTCAGCAAGGGTTTGTTGTTCCGACTCTCTCCTACATTCACGTCTGATTTTTTGATTAGATAACGAGGAGACAACTGGCTCACTGTTTGAAATTTCAGGCGGATGGGCAGCGCAAACTCGCTGGCAACAAGCAGGGGGGCATGGGTTCCCAGTCAATAAAGTGTTGTCTCCAGAGGACATCATTGCGAAGTGGAAAGTTATCACAAACTTTGGTTAGTTACTATCCCAAGCATAAGTTACGCGTGTTTGTTTCTCACGCTCCCGTAGATGACGGGCGTGCAACCCATCCGGCGAGTACTCAGGATGGCATGGAGCGGGTATGTCATGTATCACGTAAAATGACGCTCTTCCTTGACCTCAGTTTTTTTTTTCACAGCTGGTGGAGAATTTCACCAATCGGGCCGACCAAACAGAAAGTAAAAACGAGGCCGAGGAGGAATGTTACTTTAACGCGGAAGATCCCGAGCTGGTGAAAAATGCTAAGCGGGTCATCCCTGACGCTGTGGAATTCTCGTATGACGAGCGGGACGTCATCGTTTACAACTTGGGCTTGGGTGCGACCGAGAAGGAGTTGCAGTGGGTATACGAAGGAGACGAAAACTTCGGCCCGCTCCCCACGTTTGGCGTGTGCCCCCAATTCTCGGCGGGCTTCCCACTCGACTGGTTACCAGACTTCAACCCAGTACGTGTCATGGCCCCCGCACAGCTGTGAAAGAGGTCACACTCATCGTGGCTTCAGGCAAAGCTACTTCATGGCGAGCAGTACTTGTCGATTAAGGCTCCCATTCCCACAAATGCGGTGCTCGTCAACCAAGTGCGGTAAGTGTATGATGCATAGCCTCTATGACACATAGGCCCATATATGGACAATCCACGCGCTTCACAGGCTATATGAGGTGCTTGACAAGGGCAAAGCAGCATCCGTGACTGCAATTGTGCACACTTCGGATAAGAGCACGGGGGAGGTGATCTTTGAGAACCAAACTACGCTGGTCACTCGTGGCTCTGGTGGCTTTGGTGGCAAACGCGTCGGTAGAGGTCAGTTGATATATGTTCCATCAAACGAGGGGACCCTGAGACCGTTGCTTTGGGGTAGATCGTGGAGCCGCATCCGCAGTCAACACGCCACCGAACCGAAAACCTGACGCAGTCCTCGAGGAGAAAACGTCACCTTCACAAGCCGCGTTATACCGGTGTGTGCCGTTCCCTGGATGTTCGCCTGCCGTCCTCACCCCTAAATTTTCTAGGTTGAGCGGCGATCCGAACCCATTACACGTGTGTGAAATTGACTCCTGTCAATCGCACGGATGCTCACGCAGAATCAATCCCCTAGGTTGATCCTGACTTTGCTGCTGTGGGTGGTTTCGAGCGCCCTATACTGCACGGTGTGCAATGCTATTTACTGAGAGAAACGGCATGTTGACCACATGTTACCCAGGCCTCTGCTTTATGGGAATCTCCGGAAAACATGTCCTGAAGACGTTTGGGCCGTACAAAGACATTAAAGTCCGGTACGTTGCTCCTATCCTACTCAGAATACTTGGTTTAGCGCTGTCTCGTGTCAGATTTTCAGGTGTCGTGTATCCTGGCGAGACACTGGTGACTGAAATGTGGAAGGAAGGAGATAAGGTTATTTTTGGTAAGCCCTCCGGAGTGGTTGCAGCAGCGAAACAGAGCGCTGAGTATGTTCTCCTCGTACAGAGACCAAAGTTAAGGAACGCGGGGCAACAGTTCTAAATGCTGCCGCTGTCACTCTTGCCAACCCTGCGAAGCAACAAGTCAAAGCCAAGCTATAGTTAATTTTATTAAGAGCAGTGCTACCCTCACGTTTAAGTTCCAGTCGTACAAGTTAAAAATCCTGTAACTACACCACTACGCATGATAGGCCCAAAATGACCAACACCTGAAGGCTGCAAGATTCCACCATGTACGAGCTGATGGATGTAGTCCGGGCGAGGCTCGCAGCTGAGAGAACTCCATCGGTCAATGCGATATCAGAACCACAAAGGATCCCCTCAGATGCGTCCGCATTCTGGCCTTCCAGGCGTTTGGTGACCCCAGATAGGGTCTGCCGGGCGTAGACACACTCTGCATTGACAACTGTCCATGAATCCCTCGCTAGCGGAATAAAGCACCACGCGAGATCGCAAGCAACCGGAAACCACCTAGGTATCTGTTAAGAAATCTAGCAATGGCGCCAGTTTGACGTTCGGGATTTTTGTGGATATCTTGAGCAAGTTTTCGAAAATCATGCACTTGTCACTCGTTGCGCTTCACAAACCTCTTGGTTATCTCGTTCTCCTAGACGAGAACACACACGCCGCGGTAAGGAGCATCCAGTTCAACTGTAACTCGATGTTAAGCAGGTCTCTCCGCGGCAGGGCCGAACGAGGGATTCCATACCCTGTGGAACTGGGCAATTAGTAGCAAGTCCCCGTTTCCCAATAGAGCCTGGGCCTGGGCTGTGCGGGGCCGAGATAACAATCAACAAACAGCCTCGATAATTTCAAGGGCGCCGACGGTAGTCTCGGTCGACTTTCTGAGTGCCTTGTGTGTTTCCGACCAGTACCACTGGCAGGTGGCTCACGGGCACACCTGAATCTGACCAGATCTCTACTCAAAGCATCGAGGCCCTGGAAGTAGATTCACCGTGGTTTCAGGGGGTGCTATGTGGTAAGCCCTGGAATCTGAGAAGGATGATAATACAATCTCTCCCTCTCGCCTATTTTGAACGGACACCCCCAAGTTAGCCGAACAACACCCCGTTCTTTGGCCATTCAGACAGGTTTTACGTCGCATGCGTGGCACGTTGGCCAGGAGAAAACGCTCCACATCACACGTTTGCCAGTGATTTTGGTGCCGTCACGGTTCCGTCAACAAACCTACTGCATCTGATCAAGGTTGATCAAGACACATCACCAGTCATCCCGGTGCTGCCTGGCGCCAAAACCTATCAATCGAATTGTCGGTAAAAGCCACTTGCGGGTTCCCACACAACAAGGTTTACGGTTTACAATGAAGGATAGATATTCAAGGGGTTTCTGCTTCTTGTGACAATTCGTGATAGATGACATCCGTTTTGTGGAATCCTGAAAAGAAAATGAGCGAACTGATGACCACCGCACGGCGCCGAGGCCCGAGGAACGGCTCCAGTGCAGCGCTCGGGCGAACGACATACTATAGCCGTCCGTGAGAAGGCCTCCGCGGAGTTAATCCTCTGACCGCTCTCTGATTCCCTAAAATGTGGCCCTGGCCCTACAATTAAGTATTACGATCAGTCGTTTTAGTCAGTTGTCGACGACGAACGACGGTCATGGTGAGGGCATAAAGACCCTGAAGCGTCAGCACGCAGATTATTGTTTTGCTCTCCTCTGACTCTCATCATAGCAATTACCAGAGTCATGTGCACCGCTGTACAGTCAGACCCGTCATAAAATATATTTCTGCACATTCCCTCAGAACACAGATTGGAATGGACAGAATAACCCACGTGTTTACAAACCTTGTCTTGTGTCTTGTTCGGAATTGATCTTGTTTTCGGGCCATGTTTCCCTGGAGCCCATGTCCCTGGACCTCTCCCAAGGGGTACAATGGGTTATGGGGGATTTGGCTGTGCCCCCTTGATTCGAATGCGTCCTGATTGTATGAATTTTTTTTTTCTGTCAGCTATCACGCAATGACCTCGCGGCTGTGCAGTCATTGTTTTTTTTTTTCCATTTTCTTGACTTTTGTTTCATTTCATTCTTTACATGCCTTCGTATTCGTTCCTGGCCTGTCCCGGGCAAACCGGTGATGTGAAATAAGCAGACACGACGTTGTTTGCTACAACAACGCTCAACCTTCACGAGCCCGTGAGCTTCTAATAAAAGCAGATACCCAAAACAAAAAAAAGTAAATGGTTCTAAGCCCGAGTTGATTATAGAATGTTCAGATTACTGCGAATATTAACGTACGTATGACCTTGACCGACATGGCCTGATGTACGGTCCATGGTCAGGGAAGCGGAGTTAAATGCAGCAAGGCTGTTCGGTTATGATCCGATAAAAAAAATAAAAGCAATTTATCTTAAAGGGGTATTTAGAAAATACAAGGTACCAATCAAAAGAAAATAGCAATGAAAAAAGTGTGTATCATGTACAACTTGCAAGAATCCCTGCTGGGTCAGATACTGGATAATACCAGAATGTGACAGCCACTATTACATAGAGGCCTACAGAGTACATTTATCAGTCACAACGCGACGCGAGCAGCCCGCACAAAAAGAGTTGGGTAAAAAAACACGCACACATCAGGATCATGCCCTC
>Ga0209488_10001423_pt1 | contig 20436 bp, 9 predicted proteins | sample Rivendell_Oct201_8_FD_188349 | JGI IMG/M metagenome (GOLD analysis project Ga0209488, IMG submission 188349) | Vadose zone soil microbial communities from the Eel River Critical Zone Observatory, Northern California, USA -... | ecosystem: Environmental > Terrestrial > Soil > Vadose zone >...
ACGCGGCGCATCAGGCGCGCTTCATCACCTATGCGGGTCGCTACGACCGGATGCGCCGGCGACTGGTGGCAGCGCTGAGCGGGGCGCGGAAGGACCTCTCGCTGCAGGACGCGGTGACTGCTCTCGTGCGGCTTGGAGTCGAACACCACGACAACCCGCTGGTCGCCGGTTACGACGATGAGAAGTACCTGCCGCGACCAGTGCGGGATCGGGCTTCCGCCTGGGAAGAGGCGCCGCTACTCGACGACCTGGCGCTGACTTCCGGCTACCGCGCGACGATCCTCAACCTCGGGCTGCTCGGTGTCCGGTACGACGGGCTCGGCGACTATGTGCGCAACAAGGGCAAGAGCCTTGCTCAGGCACTCGGACTCAGTTCTGCCCAGCTCGAACACCTCTGCGCCTGCGTGCTCGACGAGGTGCGCCGCCGCGGCGCGTTGTCGCGCCCGATGCTCCAGTTCCATCCCGAGCACACGGCCTGTCCGGAGGAGTTCCGCGCCGCCGACTGGGAGCGCCGCATCCGTAATCCGGCTGGCTACGCGTCCGACCCGCAGGGCGAGCCTGTCGCGTTCCTGGACAGGGCAGCGGTCGCCGACGGTATCACGCTCTACAACGGCTGGGGCAGTGGCCGCGGGAAGAAACCGCGATTGGAGAGCATCTTCCGCCGGCTCCTGGCGCGGTTCGGCGGAGCAGAGCCCGATGAACATGCGTTCGTGGAGCTGCTGCAGTTTCTGGCCAGCCGAAGCGGCCCACGTTTCCTCCTGGCGACCAGGCTGCATGGCATCCGCAAGGAGACGACTCTTCTGCAGCTCAACGCTGACGCCATTCTGCTACACCTCCTCGAACCCGCAGAGCGGTTCCGGTGCTCGGTCTGCAGCGTGCGAATCCCGTGGGCAGGGGCTGACCAGCCTTGCCCGATCTGCCACGGCTCCTTGCAGGCGTGGCCAGCCGACGAGGTCGACAGCAACCGCTACGTGCAGCGCATCCGCAAGGCCGATCTGCTGCCCCTGGTCGCCGGTGAGCACACGGCGCAGGTGACGGGCGATGCTCGGCTCGCACTCGAAGAGGAGTTCAAGGGACCGCCGGAGAAGTCGCCGCTGAACGTACTGTCGTGCTCACCTACCCTGGAGCTGGGCATAGACGTCGGTGGTCTCGACGCCGTCGTGCTGCGCAACGTGCCGCCGCGGCCTGACAACTACGCACAGCGCGGCGGCCGCGCGGGGCGCCGTTCGCGCGTGGGCATCGTGCTCGGCTACGCGCGCGCAACACCACACGACGGCTACTTCTTCGACAAGCCCACCGAGATGATCGCTGGCGAGGTGCCGGCACCGGGCGTGGGACTTGGCAACCGCGATGTCATCCTCCGACATCTGCATGCCATCGTGTTCGGCGCGTCGGAGCCGGGACTCGCAGGCACCATGGGCGAGTACCTCAACCTCAAGGGCGAGGTGCAGGCGGCCAAGGTGGACGAGTTGGTCGCGGCGCTGGGCAAACAGACCGACCACGCCGTGGCCATGGCGATGGAAGCCTGGGGCGAGGACGTCCTGGGACCAGCAGGCCTTGCGGACGCCAACGTTCTGCGCACAGAACTGGCGAAGTTGCCGGAGCGGATCCGCGACCTGTTCGATCGCGTCAGCCTCCAACTGCGCAAGCTCGACGAGACGATCCAGCGCTGGGCCGAGATGGGTCGAGGCGATCGTGCCGCCATTCATGCCCAGGACCTGAAGAGGAAGCTGCTAGGCCTCCGCGACGAACGCGAAGGTCACGAGGCCGACGATCGGACCAGTGGACACCCGATGCGGCGCTTCGCCGAGTTCGGGATCCTGCCCGGCTACGAGTTCCCAACGGAACCCTGCACCCTGCGCCTGCTGAACGACGAGAACGAAGCGGAGCCGATCACTGTGGCCCGCCGGTTCGGCATCGCGCAGTACCAACCGGATGCGGTTGCACACGCGCGCGGCCACCGTTGGCGCGTCGTCGGTCTCGACGCGTCGTCGCCGTGGAACCCGAAGTCTCCCGAGCCAGGCTGGCTCTACTTCCGCTGCCTGGAATGCGGACTTCGGTACGGGCACCAGCAGCCGCGCTGTCCGCGATGCGGCAGCGACGCAACCGCTGGCCGCGAACAACCGGGCTTCGAGTTCGGCGGTTTCCTCGGGCGCCGCGACGACACACCGGTGCTGCAGGAGGAGGACCGCTTCCCGACGTCTTCGCTGGTCGGCTGCAATCCGCAGCGCGACGGACGCATGCTGGCGAGATACCGGCTACCGACCGGGTGGGTTCTGGAACTGCGCGCCGAGGAGAAGGTGCGCTGGGTCAACGAGTGGCGCGAACCGTCGGCGGAGGACTTGGCGGAAGGTCGTCCTTGTCTGCATTCGGAAGCCCGCGGTTTCTACTTGTGCCCGCACTGCGGCCGGCTGCTCAACATCCCGAAGGGCAAGCAGAAAGAGAAGAACGGCGAGCGCAAGCGCGCACGTCGCGGACAGGCGGACGACGACTATGGCCACGCCAAGGACTGCCCTCAGATCGGCAAACCTCCGCGACCGCTGGCGATCACGACCGAGTCGTCGGCAACAACCATGCGGCTGCAGGTGACCCTGCCACCGGATCTCGCCGACGCGGACTATCTACGATGGGGCTGGTCGCTGGGCTACGCCCTGCGGACCGGCATGCGCCACCTCTACATGCTCGACGGCCCGGAAGTTGAGTTCGAGTTGGAGCCGAGCTGGCAGCCGAAGGGGCGTGAGGACCGTGCAAGGTTCGGCGCGTTGACGTTCCTCGATCCGGCAGTCGGCGGCAGTGGTTTCCTGGAACGAGCCGCCGCCGAGCTCCACTTGGTTGCAAAGCGAACCATCGAACACCTCGATCACAGCAAGTGCGAGACTGCCTGCTATCGCTGCCTCAAGAGCTACCAGAACCAGCGTCACCACGAGCATCTGTCGTGGCCGCACGTGATGCCGGACCTGGAGGCGTTGGAGGTCACAGCCCCGGAGTCGGTCGCCCTGGACCGCAGAGACGTCGATGACCCGAAGCCTTGGCTCGATGCCTACAAGGCCGGCTGCGGTTCGCCGCTCGAACTGCAGTTCTTGCGTCTGTTCGAGAAGCACGGCGTTGTCGTGGACAAGCAGGTCTCGGTCGCGCCCGAGTTGGACGCGGCAGCGATCAGCGTGGCCGACTTCCGCGTGCGGGGTACCAAGACACTGATCTACATTGACGGCGCCGCGTTCCACACCGGGGTCAACCTGCGTCGCGATCGACGCATCCGTGAGGCTTTGCGGGGTGGCAAAGCCGGCTGGCGGATCGAGGAGTTGAGAGCTTCCGATCTTCAGCGACCGGAGGATGTTGTCCGCCGGCTACGCTGAGTCGTGTGAGTCTGCAACGGGGTTGTTTCGGAGACGACCCGCATCGACAAGTCGGGGCGCCTCGGGCCAACGAATCTTGTGCCCAAAACCAGCGCATGAGTCTCCATGAGCACGACATCCAGGCACCTCACCCCCACCGAGATCGCGGGACACCTTGCTTGCCAGCACCTGACCCAGCTCGAAAGCCTGCGTCGCGGCGGCAAGCTTGACATCAAGTTTCTGCCCGATCCGCGACTCGATACTATGGTGGCGCGCGGGAAGCAGCACGAGAAGGATTACGTCGACCGCCTTCGCAAGACAGGCCGCAGCATCTGCGACCTCAGCAATTCCGAGGATCCAGCGGCGACGCTCGCAGCAATGCAGCAAGGGCACGGAGCGATCATCCAGGCGCCGCTTGGCAACGACAGCTTCCGTGGCCGCGCCGATGCGCTGCTGCGCGTTGAGACGCAGTCCTCGCTTGGCGCCTACTCCTACGAGCCCGTTGACACCAAGCTCGCGCGCGAGACCAAAGCAGGAACCATCTTGCAACTTGTCGCATACTGCGAACTGCTTGAACCACTGCAGCAGGTTCCGCCAGCCCAGTTCCACGTGGTCACACCAGTGGCCGAGGAGCGTTACCGCCCCGCCGACTACGGCGCCTATTTCCGTTTCGTGCGGGGGCGGTTGCAAGCGGCCGTGACTGCCTCCCCGCCACCCACCACGTATCCCGACCCGGTGCCGCATTGCGAGATCTGCGGCTACTGGAAGTACTGCGAAGACCGCCGGCGCGCCGACGACCACCTTTCGTTGGTGGCAAACATTCGGACCGCACACATCCGCGAACTTCAGCGCCAGGGAATCGCCACGATGGCAGGACTCGCGGCATGCAAGGGCAGTCTGCCCGACAAGCCAAAGCGCGGCAACACCGAGACCTTCCTCCGGCTCGGTCAACAAGCGCAACTGCAGCTGGTGGCAAAGATCACCGGCCACGTGCCCTTTGTGCTGTTGGATCTCGATCCGGTGCGCGGCCTCGCTCGCCTGCCAGAACCATCGCCCGGCGACGTGTTCCTTGACTTCGAGGGCGATCCATTCGCCGGCGACAAGGGCATCGAGTACCTGACCGGCTGGTGCGTTCGCGATCCGACCGGCGAACTCGTGTACGAGCATCGCTGGGCGCTCACGTCCGCGGAGGAGCGAACCGCATGTCAGGCATTCCTCGATTTCGCAATGGCGCGCTTGCGGACGCACGCAGGCCTGCACATTTACCACTATGGTGCCTACGAACCATCCGCTCTGAAGCGTCTCGTCGCCCGGCACGACACCCGCGCCGAGGACCTGGACCGCTTGCTGCGTGGAGGCCGCTTCATCGACCTGCTGGCCGTCGTGCGCGAAGGTCTGCGCATCGGCGTCGAGAACTACGGCTTGAAGCAGCTGGAACCGTTGCACGGGTTCACCCGCGCACTCGACCTGCACGCAGCATCCATCGCGCGGTGCCATCTGGAGATCGCGCTCGAAGTCGGTGACCGCGAACGAATCAATGCGGAGCTGCAGCAGCAGGTGGCTGCCTACAACCGCGATGACTGCAGCTCGACAGCCTCCCTGCGCGGCTGGCTCGAAACCCAGCGAGACACACTCGTGCATCTGGGAAAAGACCTGCCGCGACCTGTGTCGAAGGAGGGCGAGGCCAGCGAACAGGTCAAGGAACGCGATCGCCGCATCACGGAACTGGCTGAGTCCCTGCGGCAGGGACTCCCCGACAATCCAGATGCGCGGACCGACGACCAGAAAGCCAAGGCACTCCTTGCCTCGATGCTTGGCTACTTCCGCCGCGAAGAGAAGAGCAACTCGTGGGAGCACTTTCGGCTGCGAGAACTGCCTCCAGAGGAGCATCTAGCCGAGCGGGAAATGCTTGGGGGACTCGAGTTCTCTCACGTAGTCCCGAAACAACCTGGTGAGAAGGTTGATCGCTATGCCTTCCATTTCCCTCCGCAGGAGTGCGTAATCGAGGCAGGCAAGCAGGTCGTCTTCACCAAAGCGGAAGATCCCAGAATGGATGGCAAGACCACCGAAGCAACTGTCGAGAGCATTGATCCTGTGGCCGGCACCGTGACGCTGGTGCTCCCCCAAAAGGCGCAGGCCGCGCGACCGAGAGCCGTGTTCCTGAAGCGGTTCATCGGGCCAGCCTCGATGGAGAACGCACTGCTGTCTTTCGGCGAACGCGTGCGGGATCACGGCTTCCCGACCAACGGACTATTTGCTGCCGCAAGTCAGTTGCTGCTTCGCCATCCGCCGCGCCGACGTGCGGGCACTACCGCATGCTTGCCATGCGTTTCCGTGGATATGCAGGCTGCCGCGGTGAGGGTGTGTGGCGAACTAAACCACGGCGCATTGCCGATCCAGGGACCTCCTGGGTCGGGTAAGACGTACACCGGCGGACGCGCGATCGTCGCGTTAGTGCAGGCTGGCATGCGAGTGGGTATCACCGCGGTGAGTCACAAAGTCATCGATAACCTGCTGGAGGAAGTTCGCGACGTGGCGGCCAAGGAGCACTTCCCAATCCGACTGCTGCACGAAGACGATTCAGGAGACTCGGCTGGGATCGAGTACACCAAGGACAAGGACATCGTCTACGCAGCGATCGGTGCCAGGACCGTTGTCGGTGGGACGGGCTGGCTCTGGGCACACGACAGGTTCGAGGGCTCTCTCGACTACTTGTTCGTGGATGAGGCGGGCCAAATGGCACTCGCGTGTGTGCTGGCCGCAGCGCGAGCAGCGACCAACCTTGTCCTGCTCGGCGACCCACAACAGCTAGATCAACCGCAGAAAGGCGCGCACCCCGATGGCGCCGACGTGTCGGCCCTCGCCCACGTGATAGGGATCAACAAAGCAGTCCTGAACAACAGCCAGGGTCTGTTCCTCCGAGAAACAAGGCGCCTCCACCCGTCGCTGTGCAAGTTCACCTCCGAACTCTATTACAACGACGAACTATGCTTCCATCGTGACTGCGAACGCCAGGAACTGCGGGGCGCCACCTCGTTCGCCGGCGCCGGCCCATTCCTCGCCGAGGTCATACACGAAGGCAACCAGGCGCAGGCGCCCGAGGAAGTCGAGGCGATCGTCGCGATTGTGCAGTCCCTGCTCCAACCGACCACGACCTGGGTAGACAAGGACGGCATCGAACGGCCGCTAACGCCGCAGGACATCCTTGTTGTCGCTCCGTACAACCTGCAGGTTGGCGCACTGCGCCGCAGGCTCGCGGCGTTCGGCGTCACAGGCGTGGGCACCGTCGACAAGTTTCAGGGCCAGGAGGCGCCCATCGTCATCTACTCGTGCACCAGTTCCTCTCCGCAAGACGCGCCGCGTGGCATGCACTTTCTCTATGACCCACACCGCTTCAACGTCGCAACCAGTCGCGCGCAGGGCGTTGTTATCGTTGTGGCCAGTCCGCGGCTCTTCGAACCAGACTGCAGGACCCCGGAGCAGATGCTCTGGGCGAACGGGTTGTGCCGGTATCGGGAGCTGGCGAAGCGCGCTCCTATATGATTAGCCGGGGGATCCACGCGAGCCGCAACAACGGCCGAGACGATGGCACGCGCGCCGAGTGGCAGCACAGCGGCCCGATGTTGACACGCCTTCAATGTCAGCAAGCGTGTGCCGCCAGCGACCGGCCGGAGCGCAACCTCGCAGCAGTTGCGGCCACGGTCATGTCACGAGAGCCTCATATCGGTAGTCGCGCCCCGGTCGACGCGCCGCGCCTCATAGTTTCGCGGATTCAGCGACCCAGAGGTTGCGGGATAGCTTCGTCAAGGAATGCGAACGCCTTCGCGAACCGAGGATCGGTGCGTAGATCGCGAAGTTCTGGGTCGACGTCACGCAGATGCTGAAGTTGGCCGCGCAATCGTGCGACATCGTCACTCTTGGTGTCGTTCCCGGGCACCGTTTTGGTCAGGCGTTCGAGTCTATCACGCAGCACGGCCACGCCTCGTTCGGCCCATGTCATCGCCAGCGCTCGCGCCTCCCCGGTGGAGAGGCTGGTTGTCGCCATGCGTGCGACCTGCAGCGCAGCCTTAATACCGTCATAGCGGGAGTCGTCGTCCATGCGCGCCATCGGACCAAACCCCTGCTCGGCGAGGAGCAACTCGCGCCACGCTTTATCACCATGACCAAGAGCCGCATAGGCAGCAGCAAGGTAGATCCGATTCACGCCGATGGCGATCTCCCAGCGCCGGTTGGAGGGCTGCCGCGCACGAATGCGATCATGATCCTCGACCGCACGCGTCAGGTGGGGAACCGCTTCGCTGGGTCGTCCATCCTCGACCAGCAGTTCGCCGAGCCAGCGGTGGTTCAGCGCCAGCACGTTCGCGTAGTCCACGTTCAGCGGTTGGGAACGGGCCAGTGCCTCTCGCACAACCAAGCTCCGCTTGTATAGGTCGATGGCTGGGTGCAGGTCTTCGTTTTCCCAGGCGACATCGCCCAGGCGCTCGAGGAGCCAGGCCAGCGCCGCCTGCGTCTCCGTGTCGCCATTCCGTTCGGTCAGTTCGGAAAGGATTGATCGTGCAGCCAAGAACCGTTGTTCAGCTCCAACGAAATCACGGGATGACAGCAATCGATCTCCGAGCGTTGTCAGGGCAGATGCCTGCGTTCGCCGCCATGGGACGTGTCCAGGAGAGACCGCAACCAACTTATCCGCTGTGTCCACGGCCCGCTCCGCCCACATTCTCGCCGCGAGCAGAGCACCCGAATCCCCCAGCAGATCCGAAAGGCGACAGTACGCGACGACACACCGTTGTTGCCATACCGATGCGGCAGCGCCGGTCGTGGAGACTTCATCCAGGATTCCGGCCGATTTGCGCTGGTGCTCTAAGGCCTCGTCGATCAGTCCTAGCCTCGAACAGGCGATGGCCACCCTGCCGTGGTCGTCCGCTACGCCAATTCGGTCGCGCAACGACAAGGTTGTCGCCTCCTTAGCGACCTGGATTCGCAATCCTTCGAGGGTCAGTTTTCGCCCTTCGTCGGATCGCCCGTGGTCGCACAGCAGCAGTCCTAGGCGCGCATTCGCGCTGGCGAGTTCGTCCAGTCCCGAATCGGATTTGGTGTCGCGCAGAATCACAATCGCGGTCCGAAAGTGCCCTTCCGCTGCGGCGGCGTCGCCTCGGCGCCACTCCGCATCTCCCAGACGCTGGCGTACGCGGGCCATTGCCACGCTCCAGTTGCGGTTTGCTGGATCCGCGCCGGTGAGTCTCTGCAGCCCAGCTAGGGACTCCTGATAGCAGGTAACAGCCTCTTCTGTTCGACCGTTCGCGACATGTCCATCGCCCAGCCAGCGATAGCTGTTCATAAACTCGAATTGTGCTGCCTGGTTCTCAGGATCCGAGTCCTTCAGGTCCTCCAGCAGCCGGTGTCCTGCTGTGAACTCGGCAACCGCAGCCTCGTGGCGTCCTATGTCGAGCAGTGCGTGCCCAACGCGCTGATGCGCCAAGGCAGCGAAGGAACGGAGTCGCTTGTCTAGAATCCGCGGAGACAAGAGCCCCTCTAGCCGATCCCGCGCGTCCGAGTATAGATGCAACGCGAGGTCGTAGGCTGCGAGAGTGGCCTGCGCGTCACCGACCTTGAGCTGTGCGACCGCCGCATCAACTGCCGGGTCGAGATCGCGCCCATCGTCGACCCGAGATCGCAGTTCCTGGGCCTCCGTGTAGGTGGCCAAGGCATCCGTCAGTCGCCCAGCAGCCAAGTATAAGTCGCCTTCGCCAGTCAGGACGAAGGCGAGCACACGCCGTGCGTCTGGGTCTTGACTCGGCAGGGTGCGTGCCATTGTGACCCCCTCGGCATAGGCTGCAGCGGAACCCGGCAGGTCGCCGGTGACGCAAAGGGAGTCGCCGAGTCGGTCCAGGCCGAGAACCAGTTCACGACGCAGTGATTCTGAAGGGTGGCCGGCGGCCTCGGTCCTAAGCCGATCGAGACTTCGACGATAGAGGGCCATCGCGTCCTCCGTATGGCCTGAGTCGGCGGCGAGGTCACCCTCCAGCCGGTCGCGCGCAAAGATCTCCTTCGAGCGGGTCGGGAACTGTTGGCGTCTGAGAATCCGGAGCAACGAACCGACCGGCACCTCATTCCTTTCTTCGATCAATGACTCCAGGAACCGATGTTCCGCCTTGCGGTCCTGTTCCGACAGCTCAACGAGCTCAGCGCGGCTTGAGTCTGCCAAGTTGCGAAGGTCGGATACCCGTGTCTGGTTGCTGGCCTCATAGTACCACAAAGCAGATGCTATCATCACGCCGGTGACCGTCCCCACCAGATACCGCCGCTTGCGCCGTTGTCGTTCACGCCTTACAAGCTGATCAAGCTCGCAGCCAAGCAGTGTGGCCATCAGGCGGAGGAACTCGACCCCGGGACGGGCAGCGGTGGCACTTAGATTGACGTACAGCGCCTGCCGGTCGGGATTGGCTGGATCAAAGAGCACACGCGGGATCGAGACCTCTGGAGGCCCCTCCTTCAACACTGTGATGATTCGGTTCGGGCGATCGCGCTGGAAGATCTCGATTTCAGTCTCGATCCACTGCGATGCGGGGGTGCGGGGCGTGCACAAGACCACCAGGAACCGAGCTGGCGCGAGACGGGCCTCCAGCTCGGCGCGCACGTTCGGCGCTGCGCCGAGCTCAGCCTCGTCAAGGAAGACTCTCAAGGACTTCGGCACAGTCCGTTGCGCTACGAGCCCACGGGGTGGCCGGTAACCTTCAATCCGCTGGTGCAGTTGTCGCGCCCAAGCATGGTCTGCGTGGACGTGTCGATAGCTCAGGAAGGCGTCGTAGCTTGGTACCTGCATAGAGACGAGCCCGAGCCGAGCACGCAGGACCCAGGACTTGGACCTTCCTGGACTCCCACGATGCTCGCAGCCGAGCTTGCATGGTCTTCGTGCTCCGCACCACCGTCAAGGGTCGCCGGCAGGAGGCATGCGGCCGGTGACGGTTCGACACGAGCCGCGTCAGCTTGTTCGCAGGCTCCTGCCCAATTCGGTGAGATGGCGGGCGTCGGCGACCCCAACGCCGCAGGGAGGAGGCGCCAAGCCAGAGCGATTCTTCAAAGAAGGATCGATTGACCGCCCGGAGTGTGTAGATGCATGTAGAGGGCCGGGGTATCAGAACCACCCTCGGCTCACCCAAACGGGACCGCTGGGTTCGGGCATCCGGGACCACAGAGATCGGGCAAGCGGGACGGGTAGGGTTCGGCCAAGCGGGACCACCTGCGGGTCGGGCAAACGGGACCACCTCCAGATCGGCCATCCGGGACCAGTCGCCCTGGTGAAGGGCGCGCGTCCTCCGGTCATCAAGTGACCAACGGAGGATCGATTGACCGCTTGGAGTGTGGAGATGCACCGACTGCAGGAGTTCGTTCGACTACACCGCCTCGAAACCAGCGCCAGCGAGGTGTGCCGCCTGCTCGGCACGGGCTGGCGGCGGCTGAGAGACGCCGGGCTGCTGCTCGGGGACGCCTCCGACCTGCCGCCGTTGGAGGTGATAAGGCGGCGGTGACCAAAGCCGCAGCCGACTCGGGTTGCCAGGCAAGAAATCTCTTCGGTTGAGCCGCGGCGAGTGCACATCGTGACGATGGTCGAGCGCGGCGTCGGGCCGCGATCGATCCGCGACTGCCTGCGCCTGCAACAGCCGGACTTCACGTGCAGCGAGTCGGCGGTGAGCGCTTCGTCGCGCGGCTGCGCCGCGAGCGCGGCATCACCGCCGCCGAAGTGGCGATCCCGATCGAGGCCGGCCCTCGCGAAGTCGCCCAGGTTGACTTCGGCCGCCGGCAAGATCGACGACCCGGCGGTCGGCCACCGTCGCAAAACGCGAGCACTTCGGCTCCGTGCCGACAGCGATCGTACCCGACAACCTGAAAGCCGCTGTCGTGCGCTGCGCGTTCGCCGTCGACGGTGAGCGCAGGTTGCTTCCTCGCCGATCCGACGCCGCCGCGCAGCCCAAAGAAGTAGGGCAAGGTCGAGGCGGGCATGACGTACGTGCAGACGAGGTTCATGGTGCCGCGCGACCTCAACGAGACTCAGCGTCGAGGTAGCAGCCGAAGCTCCGGCGCAGTGGCTCCGCGAGGTCCCCGACGTCCGCTTCTACGGCACGACACGGGAGCGACCGATCGATCTCTCCGAGCCCGAGGAGAAGCACGGGCTCAAGGAGCCGCCACCGGTGCGTTTCGAGATTGTGGTCTGGAAGCAGGCCAACGTGCATCCCGACGCCCACGTCGTCTTCGCGCAGCGGATGTACTCGGTACCGCTCCGCAAGATCGGGCAGGCGGTATGGATCCGCACCACGGCGCGTTCGCTCCTGATCTTCGCCATGACGAACGCGTCGCCACGCACTCGTGCGTCGGCAAGGGGCATCGCAGCACGATCGAGAGCCATCTGCCACAGGAACGCGCATCGTGGCGCCACCGTAGCCAGAGCTTCTGGCAGGCCCGCGCCCAGACGCTCGGTGGCACGTCGGCAACCTCGTCGAGACGATCTTCGCCGGCCAGGTCGGCCTGTCGAAGCTCCGCGTCGTCCAATTGATCGTCACGCACCTCGAGCCGTTCCCAAAGAGCGCCGGATTGCAACATGCCGACGTGCTTTCGAGTTCGGCAACCACACCTACCAGGGCATCAAGCACATCCTGTTGGGGACGGCGCCTCTTGCCGACAACTCGGCTTGAATCCTTCCTGACAATGACTGCAAGCCGTCATCACATCGGCGAAGAAGTCGGCGACTGGATCCCGGCAGCATCAGCTACGCACTTCGAATCAGCGACGCCAGGGGCAGATCTTGCAACAATGCAGCGCTAGACTGCCAAGTGCAACGGCCGATCGAGGATGACGACGCGCCAGTCCAGCACCTCCTTGACTAGTAACAGAGCCACGTCGCTCGCCAGATTTGCGGCCTTGCGCGATGGCGGTGCACCCAGAGGTTGTAGGTGGGCCCGCAGTGCCTTCGCTTTGCCGAGCAGCGGTTTCAGCTGCTCTTGCATTGCCATGGATCGCTTACTCATCCGCCGAAATTCTCCCTGGTTGCCAATGCCGGCCAACGCAGCGCCGAGAGCCGGAAAGAAGCCACACAGGAAGGTCAGCAGGGGCGATGGCAGCACTATGTGCAAAAGGTGGAGGACGCACGCACCTAACGCCAAACCAAAAAGAATCACGCCGAGAGTGTGCAGCCGGTGCTCGATAGAGTTGCAACGCCGCGCGTTGGTCTCATGGTATGTGATCTGACCGGCCACTAGCTGCTCGACGTGCAGCAGGCAGGCCGCGACATGCGCTTCGTCCACGACCGCGTTCGGTAGACCCACCACACGGCTCGCGGCTCGTGCGTACCAGTCCATCCACGTGGCGCCTGGCAGGCCGTAGGTAGCGTGGTGTGCCGGGGCCTGAGAAAAAGGACGCTCACCGCCCAGCGGAGCGACGATCCGCAGGTGTCGGATCAGTTCGGCGCCAAGCCGGTAATCGATCCAGCGCTCGTGCCAATGACGTCTGCGACCTATTAGTACTAGGCTGAGAATCGTTACGATCACGCCTAGCTCTATCGCTGTGCAGGCCGTCTCCGCCCAACCATGCTCGACAAAACAGCAGCCCAAGGGGAGCAGAGCCATCGCCACTGCGCCCGCGGCAAGAAGGAAGCCGAGGATGAATGCACTCCGGTAGCGATCTGCGTAGTGGACCGCAAGCTTGTCCGGCCAGGCATAGTAGGGCCTCAGCGCACCAATAACGCGTTCGAGCGGTTGCCTGGGATCAACCGGCCACTCCCTCTTCACTGCGGCTTCGAAGGGCTCAACCCCGTTTGTCACTGTCGGCCACCTGCTGTCGGCCATCACGTCACGAAACACTTTCCATATCAACCCCCATTTGCGCCATGGCTGCCGCTCCGCCAAAAAGCGTCGGTAGTTCTGGTGCGGATCGTCCACGGTTCGTTTGCTGTGCGGCGAACCTGGATCGGCCGGTAAGTGCGGAAGGTCCAACGCCTCGTGTACGAGCTGGCCTAGCGCTTCGGTCGTGCCCGTTCCGTCTGGTGCGCATCGCCCGTCGAGGTTCGCAGCCGTAAGTGTCTTTGGTACTTCGACGAGCTGCCATCGGTGTGGCGCCCGCGCGTCGATCCACACCATCGGCACGCCACGGCTGCGAGCGACATCCATGGTCTCCTCTGTGCCGCCTCGTCGGCCCTGCCGTTCGCCGTCCCATAGCACGATCAGCAGATCGGACTGGTTCAACACAACCTGGCCGGCGGAGCCATAAGCGGTGCCTTCGTCGGAGCGGCTCCCATCCAGCTCAAATCGTGTCGTGGCTTTGTCGACAAGATCGCGAAAGGCAGCAAGCGAATCCTTCTCCTCCTCCAAGCCGGGCGCAAAGTCCTTCTCGAATTCCGCCTGCGGGAAAGGCATCACGCAACTCAGTGCGAAACCGGTTTCTAGGGCAGCGCGGGCGAAGATTCGGTCAGTGCCCTCCGCCAGCGGCGAGACCGCGCGAAGCATCGGTTGGCCCGGTTCGTAGAGTTCGCGGATTGCGCCTGGACACTGAACGACCGCATCTCGAACCACTTGCAGGATCACCTGCACGACCTTCGTCAGTTCGTTCAGACGCGCTTGCTCAAGACGGTTTGGCCGATGGCCTACCACACCGACGCGGAAAGCCAGCGTCGGACGCAGTGGCATCGCCAACGCGTAGGGAAGAGGAATGGAAGAACTGTTTGGCGCCATTGGATCGGGCCTGACGAGTAGTCTCTTTCTATCCTGCTGTCGAGTCGGAGGCAGTCGAAACTCAGGTTAACAAGTCGCTCCGCCACTTCATCGTGAGCGGCATGCCTGCCCGCAGCACCAGATCAGGACAGTCCCGAATCCGAGCCCGTGCTCCCAGACGATCACATCACCAGAACGTTGCCAGCCGAAACCGCGACCTCCAGCACTGACTCGCTCACCAGGTGGCAGGTTCGCCCTCGAAGCATGAACACGCGGGTCGGCGCCACCCAGCCTCTCACCGCGACCAACTTGACTTCGCTCGAAAGCGCGGTCACCAACGTGCCATCATGTCCCTTCGCTGAAGGAGGAATGCCGCCCGGAATGCCCGTTCGCGTCTCTCCAGACGTGACACTGAGGTGACGTTCCTGCACTGGAACACCCCAGGAAACCGGCGCCACCTGCGCACAGCTACTAGCGACCGTCCCAACTACCTGCCTATGACAGTTCTATGGTCGCGGGCGAGTTTTCTAAGATCGCGTCGCAAGGCCGAAAAGCAAGGTAGCGTCAAGACACTCTTGAAGTCCGGGTCCTTGAAAGCGACAGAGGCATACCGGGGATAGTAGCGCACTGATTTTTCCAAGTCTCTCTGCATGTCCTTGCACTGCTTCGCAGGATACTTCTTCTGTCCACGCATCACCAAGCTAATGAGGCATGCGCGATTGTAATAAGCCCTCGCGCAGTGTGGGTACGTCTTGGTGATCTTCTCAAGTTCGTCAATGCACCTCAAGTAGGTCCCTATGTTGTTGCCGTCCTTATAGCTAGCCGTAACTATTTTGCCGACCAGAGCCTCTTCGTTGGCGCGATCCTCAGCCAGCACCTCTTCGTACAGCTTCATTGCATCATCATACTGCCTTTGACCTCGCCGATCTCTTGCAACATCAAGTTTCTTCTGAAGACTTACTAGCGAGCCAATCCGCGCCCAAGCTTCCCGTGCTTGCAAGTCATCTCGTTCACCTAGATGGGCACCGCCGCCAAGCGGTAAGCTGCTGTGGATCAACCAAGCCAAATCCCTCACAGTATCGAATATTTCGCTAATCATTTCCTCTGTTGATTTCTCTGGACCGGCTTCCATTGGTCTGTTGTCCATCTTCTCCAAACCTGCCTGCACTACTGGGCCAAGGGCCTTGATTTGCTTATCAATTGCACTTGCATCCATTAGATGCAGGACATTATTGATGGAACGTACGAGGCCGGCGAAACCCGATTCGTCGCAGCCAACATGTTGATACTGGGACAGTGGCCCTGGCACCGCTTTGGCCCCAACGTTGATCAGCAGCGGACACACTCTTGCCTTTTCAAAAGCAGTCGCAACGGCTCCACACTCAAACCAAACCCAAGGAGATTTCTGGCTTTCGGATGTAAGACAAACGACGACAAAGGACGACCTTCTCAGTTCACTGACTATGGTTCGGAACCAGGTTTCCCCTGCTTGAAGCGCTTCGTTAGAGTACCAGACGGCTAGCTTTCCTTGGAACACGAGCTCTAGCCAGTTCTTCAGCATCGCCGGAAGGTCTCTTGCAAGACCGCCTGACCATGATATGAATACCTGCGGTCTTGCCTTGCGGTGCCTCGGAGTTGTCGCTTTCATTAGTGTTCGTTGTTCTGAATTGGTGGACGAGTCCTTGTGCAGACATTTCGTATTCTGGCAGCAATGTTGAGCTCGGAAAAGAAGAGGCCGGCCAAGAGTAATATTAGCCCTGAGTAACTCTTCTGTCCCTGAGGAATCCAATTGTAGAACAGGTGCCAAGCTACGTAGACAGAAACGGGGTCGATGTTCTCGAATATCGCTCGTGATACGGCTGTGACCGCTGGACGATCCTGCTGGCCCTGGGCCGTTGCCCATGTGGACAGGAGAAACGGCGCCACCGTGCCCAGTCCAGCCGATAGCACGATTTGCAATACCGACCCGTATCCTGAGATTGCCCAGGTCGGAGCATCGGCCGGAGTCTTGCTGAAGACGCCAGGCATCAGAAGGTAGACGCCTGCGGCAAGGATACCGCATGTTAGAAATGCAACCGCATGCCACTCTGCGAGTTGTCCGATTGACATTCCACGCGTTGCACCTGTTACAAATGATAATTCAAATGCGATCGCAATTGCGGACATCAAGCCCCAGACAGCGGCGCTATTGACAAATTCGCTTCCGTCCCAGAGGCAATAGACGCCGAGAATTGCGATTGCTACACCGACGACGTTACTTGTTGTGATTCGGTTGGGCTGCTTTACAATCCTTGCTCCGTATGGAGTCGATCTAATCATCAATGAAGCCACTGGGATCAGCAGCGCACCTCCCGCAAGAAAAGCGGTAGCTAGAAGGCTGTCGCCTAGTGCAAAAGCTCGCGTGCTAGGAAGATAGATCGCCCACATGAGCGCCCCACTGATAACCATGGCTATGACATCTTCTTGCTTCCATCTTCCGTTGGCTGCGTGCCTCGCCGCCATCCTTCTCAAGGCAAACGCGAAGCCCGCGCAAATTATGGCCGCCAGTAAGAATCTAATAACAATGAATGCTGTATCAGAAACTATGAAAAGAGATATCTTGACCCAGTGGCCGTTGAGCCCCCACAGCGCAGTGGCACATGTGAGACAGCCATATGCTTGTATAGCGATCCGACGCGACTCTTTCATTTCTTGGAGACTATCTAGCGATTCCATGCGAAGCAAGCGCTGCCGACGAGTTCCGAGCACAGCTCATGGGGTCAGCAACCTCGGTAGCTGCCCCTTGGCTCGGTCTAGTCTGGTCTGACCGGATTCTGCTTTCCCGAGGCGCCGGCCACGCCTCGCTGTGCGACCGGGTACATGGGTGACTCGGGTTCAACGGCACCACCGTGTGCGACAGGCCGCGCAGAACGGCAAGGCGCCGTGTCCCGATGCAATGCCAGAGGTCGTCGGCGACCGATTCGATGCCGAGCGTTTCCCCGGCGAACACCCCGCCGACGAGCACCTCCTCGCCGCCCCACTTGATCGCAGCGTCTGGACGTCCGCTGCGCAGTGCAAAGTTCGTACTCGCCGCTCCACTACCGCAGCGCGCACCCGTCCCCGTCCTCGTCGCTGCCACTCCTATGGGGAGGCGGCGGCCGGCGGTAGTGGTTTCGGCCTACGAGCCGCCGCAGCCTCTCCACACCGATCAGCTGCGCGATCGCCACGTTGCCAACCTCGGTGTCCCAGAAATGGTTCTGCCGATGGCCGATCTTCTTCACCCACTGCTCGACTTCCCGCTTCCCCTTTCGCACGGTCACCTTGTGCTCGCTGACCATCTCCTGCAGGTACTGGTTGTCGATGTCTTCGTAGATGTGGAACGCGCCCGGGCCGGGGTTGCCGCCGACCTTCAGGCGCTCCGCCAACACGTCCTTGAACAGCCCGACGTTGACGTGCCAGGCCACCATGCTGAACTCGAGCGGGGCGCCCGTGACCGGATGCCGGTCCAACGTGCTGGTCGAGAACGGCCGCGGGTCGTCGCGCGAGATGCCGATCGACGGCCGCACGATCGCCTTGTGCTGACGAGCGAACTGCACCACCTCGCTCGTGCGGTATCGGGCGTCGATGAACACTCCGCGTACCATCAGATTCCGGGGCCAACGCCGAAAGAACAGCGCCTCGTTCAGGGCTTCGAAGCTGTCGACGCGGCCGTGGTCGATCAACCAACTCTCGTTGTCGAATCCCCAGCCGCGGATGGTGAACACCAGGAACCGCTTCTGGACGTCCACCATGGCGGTCATGACCAGCACGCCTTCGGGCACCTGACCGCGCTTGTAGCCGCCGATGCACTCGCGCAGCATCTCGGGACGCGGGTCCTCGACTTTCTGGACCCATTCCTCGCCGAGCCAGCTGTTCACCCAGTTCTGCAACTGCTCGGGCTGGTCCTTCCACTTCAACCAGCGGGCTGCGAGCTGCCACCATGCCCGCCATGGGGAGTAGGCCGCCCAGATGTGGTAGCTGCGGTGCTCGGCGTGCTCCGGCGGCACCACCGGCACGCCCTTCTCCAGGATGCTCTCGACCTCGATCGCCTCGGGGATCCACACGCCCCGTTCCAGCATGGCCTGTTTCTGACGGTCTTCGATCCTGCCGGCACAGCCGTCGCACTCGTACCAGGCCTCGCGGTGCAGAACCATCTGCTCTTCGGTCTCCATCGAGGCCGGATACTTCACGTTCTGCCACCGCAGGACCTGGTAGCGGTTGCAGTGCGGGCAAGGCACGTAGTAGCGGCGGCGGTCACCTGCCAGGAACTCCCGGCTGATCAACCCACCGTCGAGCACAGGGGTGCTGACCAGCATGGAGCGGTAGTTCCAGTAGGTCGCGGTTCGTTCCAGCGCCAACTCCCAAGGGCCGGCCTCGCGCTGCGTCCACTGCGGCCACTTGCCGCACTCGTCGCCGATCAGCCAACGAGCCGCGAACTGTGCCAGGTCGCTGGCCACGCGCGCGCTGGCGATGCGGATGCGACAGCGGCGGAACTTCAGTCGCCGCTTCTTGCTGTCGTGGCGGCCGGTGGACAGCTGCGCGTGCATCGGCTCGCACAAACGCACCATGGGGAGCAACCGCTCGGTGAAGAACTCCTCGCCCTCCTGCTGGCTCGGCAGGACATAGAGGACCGGACCGGGGTCCTGCGTCACGGCGTAGCCGAGCACGTTCAAGATGGTCTCGGTCCCGCCTACCTGGGTGGACTTCTTGATCGTCACCTGGTGCACGTGGTGCAGCGCCATGCTGTCCATCCACTCGCGTGCGTAGGGAATGCGCGTTGTCTTCCAGGCGCCGCCCTCGCTGCTGGTCGTGGCGTCGAGCACCCGGTGACGGTCAGCCCACTGGCTGATGGTCACGCGCTCTGGCGGCCGCAGCGCTTCCCTGAGGACGGGCGGCCACTTCGGTCTAGGCGTCGTCGTCATCATCGTCCCGGTCGACAGGCTCGACCGGATGGCCGTTCGTCGGCGGGAGAACCTGGCTGCCCTCGCGGGTCAGCTGCTCCAGCGCCTGCCGGATCTCCTCCTCGATCGTTGCTCGGATGAATTCCGGCGACTCGGCGTGCATCAACCGGGCCGCCATCTTGGTCGGCAGAGCCATGAGAACAGACCGCAGCTCGAGGAGCCGCAGTGCCTGCTCCCGTTCGCAGTCCTCGATGCTGTGCAGCTTTCCGCGCAACTGCTCGATCGCCATCGTCTTCTCGATCGCGCGCGCCTTGCGGAACCGGGTGTCCCACAGCCGGAAGTCGTCGGCCTCCGTGCCGGTTGGCGGGGCCGGCTTGGGTCCGGTCCTCTGTCGGTTCGCCGCCAACCAGTCTTCCGCACGCTTGCCCCAGGCGCGGGCTCCCTCGCCGGGTCGAGCCTTCGGCAACCCCGCGGCGCGGTAGCGCTGCAGCGTCCGCAGGTTCAGTCCGATCGCGGTGGCCTGCTCTTGCACGGAGAGTGACTTCGCCATTCATCAGCGCTCACGCTTGGTTGCCTTGCCCCCAGTGAGCCCCTCCCAGCGCGCGACGACGACGTCGCAGTAACCCGGATCGATCTCGATGCCGAAGCAGCGACGGTCCAACTGCTGGCAGGCGACCAGCGTGGTGCCGCTGCCGAGGAAGGGGTCGTAGACGTCGTGGTCCTTGGTGCCGTGGTTGCGGATCGGGCGCGCCATGCACTCGATCGGCTTCTGGGTCGAATGCCCGCCGCCGGCTGCGGTGTCGTTGCCGATGTCCCAAACCGTCGTCGCCGATCCGTCGAATGCGAGCACGGATTTCTCGTCGATCTTGCAGGCGAACATGTCGTCCTGCGCCGGCGAGAACGCGTCGACGATGTCGGCCCAGGCGGTGTTCTGCTTCCGACCGCCCGACCACTCGGCATTGCTGCCCTTCTTCACGGCGTACCAACACGGCTCGTGCCGCCAATGGTAGTGACCCCGTGAGATCGCGAACCGGCGCTTGACCCAGATGATCTGGGCGCGGATCTCGAAGCCCAGCACGACCAGCGATCGCTCGACCGCGGAAGCGAAGCAGCCAGCGTGCCAGACGTAGGCGACGGCGCCGGGGAAGTGACGGAACGCGGCGGCCCACGATGCCCGGTCGTCGTTCTGGACCTTCCCGGTCTGCTCCGTGGCAGACAGACCGGCGTCGTTTCGCCAGGCAGCGTCGTACTCGACCCCGTAGGGCGGGTCGGTCACCATCAGGAACGGCCTCGCTTTGCCGAGGAGCCTCGCGACATCTTCGGCCTTCGTCGAGTCTCCACACAGCAGCCGGTGCCGGCCGAGGGTCCACAGATCGCCAAGCTTCGTCGCCGGCTTCTTGGGCGGCGTCGGGATCGTCTCCACCACTTCCTCGCCCATCGCGTCCGCGGCCGCCTGGTCGAGCACGTGATCGATCTCATCCG
>Ga0209488_10001424_pt1 | contig 20432 bp, 15 predicted proteins | sample Rivendell_Oct201_8_FD_188349 | JGI IMG/M metagenome (GOLD analysis project Ga0209488, IMG submission 188349) | Vadose zone soil microbial communities from the Eel River Critical Zone Observatory, Northern California, USA -... | ecosystem: Environmental > Terrestrial > Soil > Vadose zone >...
AAGCGGGCGCTCGCCTATTTCACGCACGCGCTGGCGACCCGCCCGCAGTTCATTGCCTATTCGGTCAAGGACCTGCCCTCCGCGCTGCCGACGGCGGCACGCCGGGTCCTCAAGCTGCCATTGCTGACCTGGACAGTGCGCACACCGGAAGACCGCGAGCGCGCGGTCCGCTACGCGGACCAGATCATCTTCGAGGGGTTCCGGCCGTAACCCTTACTTGCCGCCCCAGCTCTGCAGCCGCATCGCGAGCGCGGTCACTGCTCCAAACGTCACCGAAGACAGCGCGACGACCGCGAAGAGCCACGACAGATCGGCGTGATAGACCCTGATCGCAAGCCATCCACCAACCGCAGCAATCGTCAGGCGCAGCGTGCCGGCGAGCACCGGCCATGTGACATGCCTGGCGCCCTGGCCGGCGAAATAAAGCAGCATGCCGAGACCGACGAAACCGTAGAACGGCGCAACCGCACGCAGATAGCTTGATCCCGCCGCTACGACGTTCGGGTCAGAGCTGAAGATTCCAATCCACACCTGGGGAAACAGCGCAGCGAGGGCGCCGATCGTTTCGGTGACGGCAGCCGCTAGCAGCGCTGCGGTCCAGGCAATCCGGCGCGCCCGCACGACCTGGCGCGCACCGATATTGGCGCCGACCATTGTCAAGGCGGACGTGCCAAGGGCGAACAAGAGCGGGATCAGCAGATAGTCGAGCCGCGACGCCATGCCATAGCCGGCCAGGGCGTCAGTGCCGAACGGACCGACGAGCGCAGTCACGACCGCGACCGTCACGTTGATCTGCAGCGTGCCGATCGCCGAGATGCCGCCGACACCCAGGATGTCCTTGAACAGCCGCCATTCCAGCGGGGCCCACACGAGCTTGATCGGGCTATGGCGCGAGCGCATGTAAGCCACGAGCGCCACGCCCGCCAGCACATAGTAGAAGATGACCGCCGCGCCGGCGCCAGCGATTCCCAATTGCGGAACAGGACCCAGGCCAAAGATCAGCGCCGGCGACAGCGGAACGACGATGAATGCTCCGGCGAAGATGACGACCGCTGGGATCCGCACCTCGCCAGCTCCCCGCAGCGACGCCGTGAGCAGATTGACCACCCAGATCAGAACTGCTCCGCCGAACACATAGCGCGAATATTGCAACGCCGCCTCGATGGCCTCGCCGGAGCCGCCGAGGGCTCGATAGAGCACGCGCCCTCCCCCGAGCACGCCGATCAAGAAGGCCAAGCCGAAAAGCGTCGCCAGTACAACGGCATGGAGGACAAGCGCATCAGCGTCCCGCCGCCGACCGCTGCCGAGCGCCCGCGCGACGGCTGATGCCGCCCCACCGCCCAGCGCGCCGTTCGACATCATGGTCATCAGCATCAGCACCGGGAACACCAACGCAACGCCGGCGAGCGCATCCTTGCCGAGAAAACCCACGAAGTAGGTCTCGATCACGCTCACGAAAGTCTGCACCACCAGCACGACGACCGTAGGCGCCGCGAGCTTCAGCAATGCCGGGATGATCGGACCTGCGAGCAGGCCGCCAAAGACCTGGCTGGCAGGAGCACCGGATCGCGCATCGGATCGCGCGTCCGGCAACGCTGACGTAGAGTCGTTGGCGAACGCTCCCGATGTGATGGACGGCTGCATGGTGCTATTCCCTTTCGACCGGTCCTGATGTGCGTCTCAACGTTGCGCCTTTATCTGTATATACAACTATATGCGCAAAAAATTGCGCCATGCATTCACGATCATACGCGCTCCTTCAGACTCAGCACGAGCGCCGCGCCTTCGCTGCCAAGCATTTGCCTGGCCCGCGCTTGCGCGCGCTTCCAGGCGGGCGCGATGCTGTCCAGGAGTTTCCGCCCCTTCGGAGTGATCTTAAGCCGCGCGCTGCGCTGGTCCTCTTCGTCAGGCTTCTCCTCGATCCAGCCGTGCTCGAGCATGACCTTGAGATTGCGCGTCAGCGTCGAGGGATCGAGGTGAAGCCGCTTGCCGAGATCGATCCGCCGCACCGGCCCCGCTTTTGCCACGGCGACCAGCAGGTTGAGCTGGCTTGATTTGAGGCCCCAGTCGCGGATCTCGGCTTCATAGATACCGCTCAGCACGCGGTTCACCCTGCGCCAATGACCAAGCAGGCACTCGCTGGAAATCTGGTCGACGATGCTTGGATGGTCCGTGGACCGTGCCATGGGGCGCCTCGTGGTCGTATACTTGTATATGCAAGTATCTCTGTCAAGGCCCCCTCGGTGAGGCTTCGCCGCACCCGTCTGCAGGCCGGAGGGTCAGTGACCCCTTCGCGCCTCATATCGACCGGCAGGCGTTTCCATCGCCGATGCCTTTGCGCTGACCGCAGAGCAGACTTCGACCAGCGCATGCCGGCGATGGCACTCCACACGCCCGCGCTTTATGATCCTTGATGCGCAGGACACCATCGCCCTCCATGTCGACCGAAATCACTCTCCGCATTGTCAACGCCATCAACGATGTCACGCCTGCGGCCTGGGATGCCTGCGCCAATCCGGCTTGCGATACGGGCGCGGCTCCTGACTACAACCCATTCATATCGCATGACTTTCTGGCATCGCTCGAGCTGTCGGGCTCGGTCCGCAACCGCGCCGGCTGGCAGCCCATGCACCTCATCGCGGAGGCCGGCCGCGAGCTTGTCGGCGCTGTGCCGTGCTATGCCAAATCCCATTCGCAGGGCGAATACGTGTTCGACCACGGCTGGGCCGATGCTTATGAGCGCGCCGGCGGCAGCTACTATCCCAAGCTCCAGGTCTCGGTTCCGTTCACGCCGGCGACCGGGCGACGCCTCTTGGCGCGTCCGAGCGCTCAAGCCGATGACATCCGGCTGCTGCTCGCCGAAGGACTTGCAGAAGTCTGCCGCCGCAGCGACGCGTCCTCGGTGCACGTGACGTTCCCCACCGAAGCCGAGTGGCAGCTCCTTGGCGAGCACGGCTATCTCAAACGCACCCATCGCCAATTCCATTGGGAGAACGCGGGCTACCGCACGTTCGACGACTTCCTCGGTTCGCTCGCCTCGCGCAAGCGCAAGGTGATCCGGCGCGAGCGAGCCGATGCACTGGCCAATGGCGTCACGGTGCATTGCCTCACCGGCGCGGAGCTGACCGAAGGCGTGTGGGACGCTTTCTTCGAGTTCTACATGGACACGGGCTCGCGCAAATGGGGCCGGCCCTATCTCAATCGCGCGTTCTATTCGATCGTCAGCGAGAAGATGGCTGATCGCATCGTCCTGATCATGGCCAAGCGCGACGGCCGCTGGATCGCGGGCGCCATCAACTTCATCGGCTCCGATATACTGTTCGGCCGCCACTGGGGCTGCATCGAGCAGCATGCCTTCCTGCATTTCGAAATCTGCTATTATCAGGCGATCGAGTATGCGATCGTGCACAAGCTTGGCCGCGTCGAGGCGGGCGCCGGCGGCCAGCACAAGATCTCGCGCGGATATCTGCCGGTGACGACCTATTCGGCGCACTACATCGCCGACCCGGGGCTGCGACGCGCCATCGCGGATTTCCTCGCGCACGAGCGCGCCCACGTCGCCGCCGAGGTCGATGAGCTTGCAGAGGCCGCACCGTTCCGCAAAGGCTGATTAGCGATGGGTCCCCGCACCGCTCCCCGCAACAAGCAATTTCCCCGTGCGGCCCACGTGATGGTCGCGCTCATTGTCAGCTTTGCGCTCTGGGGCGTGATGGTGTTCTGGACGCTCGCCTATCTGCGCCGCACGGCCGGCGGGCTGGAGCCGTTCGACCTGCGTCCGTTCGGCTATACGCCTGAGGAAGCGCGCGCGTTGCTCTATGCGCTGAGCAGCATTGGCCGCAAATATTACGCCGACGTGCAGCTACAGCTCGACACCGCTTATCCTGCGGTCTATGCGCTCTCGCGCGGCCTGCTGCTGTTGTGGGTCACGGCACCAGGCCGAACAGCGACGCGACCGCTTCCCCTGCCCGCGCGGCTTGTGCTGCTGATATTGCCGCTTGCGACTGCCTGGTTCGACTATTTCGAGAACGAGGGCATCGCCGCCATGCTTGCGGCGGGCCCGCAGGCTGGCGACGAGCTCATCGAGCGCACCAGCTTCTGGACACGTGCCAAATCCCTCGCCGGGCTGGCCACGGAATTAGTCTGCGTCACTCTTGCCGCCATCGCATTCGTGCGATGGCGGCACCGGCGACAATCGCAACCGTGACAACGGGGTCGCCCGCTGACGCGAGCGACCTCACCCTCAGCCGATATATTCAACCCGCTTTTGGGCCTCGACTTCCACCTTGGTGGCAGGCTGCGCCGGAAGCTGCAGCACGACCGCCGTCTGGCCGTCGCACAGGTCGGTCAGAAGCACGACCGTCCCATCCGGAAACTCGAGCGCATCGTGATGCGCTCGCAGCAGATCGCGGTTGATCTGACGGAATACCGCCGTGTTGGAGCGGGCCTTCTGGACCTCCGCTCGAGGAGAGCTCAAAGATGCAAAAGCAATCTCCCCGGAGAACGCAAGCTCCGTTCCAGGGAGAATGCAGACCGCAGTTGTTGGATCCTCGGGTGCGGCAAAGCCCCGTGTGCCGGTCCCGAAGTTTCGCGTCGTCAGCTTATCGCCGACTTGTGCGGCGCGCGACCGCACATGTTGCAGGCTGTAGTCGCACATGTTGAAGAACTCCTATGTCGCCCCCCAACGCCCCAACTTTCTCAAGCAAAGATGGTGCCAGTGTGTTCAATTCCGGCCAGCCGGGATTGGTTCCAGGCTTGACCGGACGTCATCCGCCTGCAATCGAGGATTGGTGAACGGGGAGGACAAAATGCCCAGCTACGATCAGAGCAACATCTTCGCCAAGATCTTGCGTGGCGAGATCCCGTGCCACAAGGTCTACGAGGACGCCAAGACGCTCGCCTTCCTCGACATTATGCCGCGCGCGCCCGGCCACACCCTGGTGATTCCGAAAGCGCCCGTACGCAATATTCTTGACGTCGCGCCCGATGACTTCGCGCATGTGATGACAGTGGCCCAGCGCATCGCCAGGATCAGCGTCGACCTGTTCGGCGCCGACGGTGTGACGCTGCAGCAGTTCAGCGAGCCCGCCGGCGGACAAGTGGTGTTTCACCTCCACGTTCACGTGATCCCGCGCAAGGACGGCATCGCGCTCAAGCCGCCGGCGAGCGTCAAGGAAGCGCCAGAGGTGCTCAAGGATCAGGCGGCAAAGCTCGCCGCGGCCTTGGCCTAGCTTCGTCATGAACCGGAAGGACCGGCGCGCGGCCGGCAAGCGTGGCGGCGGCCCATTCGCCCCGTCATCAGGTCCCGGCGCGCTTGCCGGTAACCTGTTCGCGGCTGCCGTCCAGCACTTTCAGGCCCGGCGGCTCGATGAAGCCGAGCGGGCCTGCCGCGACGTGCTCACCTTCGACCGCAATCATGCGCATGCGCTCCACCTGCTTGGCCTGATCGCGCACCAATCGGGTCGTCCTGACGCCGCGCTCGATTTCATTGGCCGCGCGCTTGCGCTCGATCGCCGCAATGCGGACTGTGAGTTCAACTTGGCGCAGGTGCTGCGCGTGCTCGGGCGCACCGAGGAAGCCATCACGCACCTGACGCGGGCGACCGAGCTGCGCCGCGACTATGCGGCCGCTCATCTCGCGCTCGCCGACATTCACCTGCAGCAGGGCCGCTTCGCCGAAGCAGTGCCGCGCTATCGACGCGCACTCGCGCTGCAGACCGCGCCGGCGGAGACCTATAGCAATTTCGGCGTCGCGCTCGCCGGCCTCGGACACTGGGACGAGGCGGCGGCGCAGTATCGCCGGGCGCTGACGCTAAAGCCGGAGCTCATCGACGTCTATCGTAATCTCGGCCGCATCCTGCTCGCGCAAGGCAACATCACCGAAGCGCTCGCGCTCACGCGGCGCGCCCTGGCGATGCAAGACACGATCGAGCTGCGCGCATTGTTCGTGCAATGCGTCAAGGAGCTTGCTCCATCCGACATCGACGGCGAGCTGCGCGCGCTCATCGCGCGCGCGCTGCAGGAAGGCTGGAGTCGGCCGAGCGAGCTCTCGGCCTTGGCGAGCGAGCTCTGCATCCATGGCCGCGGACTTTCGGCGCTGGCCGAGGACCGTCTACTCCTCGCACTGATGCGGGCGGCGCCGGTGCGCACGGTCGCGCTTGAAGCCGTGCTGACCGACGCGCGGCGGCAACTGCTCGCACGCGCCGCGATGCCGGAAGCGACCGATGATACTCTCATCGACTTCGCCTGTGCCCTCGCGCAACAATGCTTCATCAACGAATACGTGTTCGCCTTGAGCGATGAGGAATCGGCACAGGCGCGCGAGCTGACTGACACGCTCAACACCGCACTGGCCTCCGGCGAACCTCTGTCAGCGCTCCTGCTCGCTGCTGTCGCGGCCTACACGCCGCTGCACTCGCTGGCGCAGGCTGATTTGCTGCCGCAACGCTCCTTCCCGTCCGTAGCCGAAGCACTGATCGTGCAACAGGTGGTCGAGCCGCGGCAGGAGCACGAGATCCGGGGCGCAATCCGCGCGCTCACAACAATCGAGGATGCCGTCTCGCGCAAGGTGCAGCGGCAATACGAGGACATGCCCTACCCGCGTTGGCTCACGGCCGGGTCTATCGGCCAGCCGGTGACGATCGACTGGTACCTGCGCAGCCAGTTTCCAGCGGCGCCGCTCAGCACGTCCCTGCCGTTCGGCATCCTCGACGTTCTCGTCGCCGGTTGCGGCACCGGCCAGCACGCAATCGAGACGGCGCAGCGCTTCACGGGCGCGCGCGTGCTCGCGATCGATCTCAGCCGCACCAGCCTTGGCTACGCGATCCGCAAGACGCGTGAACTCGGCCTCGCCAATGTCGACTATGCGCAGGCCGATCTCCTGAAGCTAGCTACGCTCGGGAGGAGCTTCGACCTGATTGAGGTTGGCGGCGTGCTTCATCACATGCGCGACTTTGCGGAAGGCTGGCGCGCGCTATTGACGGTGCTGCGGCCGGGCGGCGTCATGCATGTCGGTCTCTACAGCACGCTCGCACGCTCAGACATCCGCGCCGCGCGCGCGTTCATCGCCGAGCGTGGCTACGGCGAGAGCGCTGATGACATCCGTCGCTGCCGGCAGGAGCTTCTGCGCTGCGAGGAGGGCTCGGCGCTGCGCAACGTGACGAAGTATGCCGACTTCTTCACGACCAGCGAGTGCCGCGACCTCCTCTTCCATGTGCAGGAGCAGCAGCTTTCAATCCCTGAGATCGCAGCATTCCTGCGCGCGCATGGCCTGATCTTTCTTGGCTTCACGGGCGCTGTGGGCCACGCCTATCGCGCGCGCTTTCCGGCCGACGTGGCCATGACCGACCTCGAGCAATGGCATCAATTCGAGACCGAGCACCCGATGGCCTTCACCGGCATGTATCAGTTCTGGGTGCAGAAGCCCTAAATTCAGGTCACGCCGGAAAAATGAGTCCGCCCAAAAGAAGCAGGATCTCGCCGACCACCAGTCCGGCGAACACCGAGCGCCGCACGATCAGGAACGTCAGGAAGCCGCCGCCGAGCGCGACCAGCCGCACCGCCAGCGGCGCCACCGCCAGCGCGCCAGGCGGGGCGAATGTCAGCTTCGCGATCACCGCGGCCAGCACCGCGACCGCAACCGCCCGCACCCAGACGATGAGCTCGGAATCCTCCGCAAGACCGCCGCCGATCCAGACGCCGAGCACACGCCAGATCTCATTCGGCAGGAAGCCCACCAGCAGCAGCACCAGATAGGGCGAAAGCTCGCTCATCGCCGCGCTCCGCGCAGCCGGTGCACCGCATAAGCCGCCGAGCCCGCGATCAGCCCGGTCCACATCAGGTCGAGCCCGACCTGGAAATAGACGAGCAGCGGGCTGACCACGAGGCCAAACGCCAGCGCCAGCTTGTTGACCAGCGTGATGCTGTTCTGAGCGGTCGAAAGCAGGAACGAGATCGGCGTCAGAAACAGCAGCACCGCGGTCAGGAGTGCAGGCAGCGACGCCGCGAGATAGAAACCGATCACGCTGCCGATGTGTCCCGACAGCATGAAGCCGATGGCGAGGCCATTGCAAAACGGAATGCGCGCGTCCTGCGGCAGCGGCGGCAGCAGGCGGAACGACTCCACCCACATGCTGGCGGCGGTGAAATGCGCCGGCAGCAGCAGATCGCGCACCCGCGTGCGCGGGCCGCGCAACAGCGGCAACAACGAAACCACCATCGGCAGGAAGCGCACGGCACTGAGAAAGACCGCGAGCGCCACCTCGAACAACGGCGCGCCCGTGCCGAGCGCCGAGATCATGATCACCTGCGCCGGCCCGGCCCAGACCAGTACGGTCGACAGCATGACCCAGGCGAGGCTGAAGCCATAGTCATGCGCCAGCGCGCCGACTCCCACATAGGTGCCGATCAGGACCAGGGCAAAGACCGAGCGGGACGACGCCCGCAATCCCGCCAGAAAGGCGGCTGCGGGCGATTGGGTCGGGGATTCGGCGGGCGCGGGCGACACGGTTCCCTCTCCCATGGCGCGCACGCGGGCGCAATCAATCCTTCGTGCAGTGCAGCCTTGCGGCTAGTGCCCCTCCTTCCGCAGTTCGTCATAGGCCGAACGGTAGCCGCTATAGGAACTTCAAATCGGCGGCACTCGTTGAAATCGGGTGGCATCGCGCGACGTCCGGACTAGATGTTTGCATTCAATACCGATGAGGATTCCATGGTTTCAATGGCAGTTCCTACCAATCGAACCTCCCGCCGGCGAGTGGGGGCGATCCTCTTCACCACGAGTCTTGGCGTGTTCATCGCCCAACTCGATTCGCAGGTGGTCAATCTCGCGATCAAGGCCATCGGCAGTGATCTCAATGCCGGGATTAACGCGCTGCAGTGGGTGCTCGATTCCTACAATCTGCTCTACGCGACGTTGCTGCTCACCGGCGGAACCCTCGGCGACCTCTACGGCCGCACCCGCATCTTTACTATAGGCATCGGATTGATCGTGCTCGGCTCGATCGTGTGTGCGGCAGCGCCGAACAGCGCGATCCTCATTGCGGGGCGCGCCATTACCGGCGTCGGCGCCGCGCTTGAGGTACCGACCTCGCTTGCGATTCTGACCGTTGCCTATTCTGACGACAAGGAACGAGCGCGTGCCATCGGCATCTGGGCAAGCTGCAACGGCCTCGCGCTCGCGGCCGGCCCAACGGTCGGCGGTCTCCTTGTCGATGCCGCCGGCTGGCGCAGCATCTTCATCCTGGTCGTTCCGGTCAGCGTGCTCGCCATGGTGCTTGCCATGCGGCGCGTGCCGGAATCGAGCGACCCGCAGGGGCGCCACCTCGATCCCGCGGGTCAAGCGCTCGCGATCGCGGCGCTGGCGACATTGTCGTTCGTGACGATCGAAGGACCGCATTGGGGCTTTGCATCGCCAATCATCCTGGCGCTGGCTGTCGCCTGTGTCGTGTCGGGCATCCTGTTCGTTGCTTCGCAATATGGCAGACCAGGCGCGCTCGTTCCGCTCGATTTCTTTCGCAATCGCGTATTCAACGCCGCGCTCGCGGTCGCCGGCATGATGACGTTCGGCATGTATGCGATGCTGTTTCTCACCCCGCTCTATCTGCAGTCGCTGGGCGGGATCTCGGCGTTCACGGTAGGCCTCGCGCTGCTGCCGTTGTCAGTGACATTCGTGATTGTGTCGCAATACTCAGGCGCCCTGATGAAGCGCTTCGGTGTGCGCGCGCTGATGACCGCCGGGATGGCGGCGATGGGCGGAGGCCTCCTCCTGCTTGCAGGTGTTTCCGCAACGCCGAATATGGCACTGATCGAAGTGGCGCTACTCATCATCGGCGCCGGCCTGGGGCTCAACACTGGTCCAGTCAACACGGTTGCGGTGGCGAGCGTGCCGCTGACACGTTCCGGCACAGCCTCGGGCCTGGTCAACACCTCGCGCATGGTGGGCGCCACGCTCGGTGTGGCGGTGCTTGGCAGCTTATTCGCCGTCCATGCCGGCGACAGCCGGCCCGAGGCCATGGTCAGCGGCCTGCGTCTCGCCTATCTGGGCGGCGCAATCGTTGAGCTTACGGGCGCGTTGATCGCGCTGGCGTTTATCAGCGACGACGCGATCAAGCAGAAGGCCGGCTGACGCCCCACACTCAACGTAGCAACACGTGTGTCGATTTATTACGAACGCTGGTGTTACACCTTCACCAGCGGCACCTTCGGCACCGAGCCGCGCGGGGACGGCGGGCCGCCATCACCCCGTGGTCCCGGCGGCTTGTTGCGGCGATGCGCACCCGGCCGGCGCTTCGACCTGGTGCGGATCGGGATCTTCTCCGGCTTCGGAGTAACCGGCCCTTCCGGGAAATCAAAGCTGAGCTTTTCCTCTCCCGATTCTTCCTTCACCAGCATGACCCGGACATGGCCGCCGGCCTTCAGCTTGCCGAACAGCACCTCGTCGGCGAGCGGCTTCTTGATCGTCTCCTGGATCAGCCGCGCCATCGGACGGGCGCCCATCTGCTCGTCGTAGCCGTGCTCGATCAGCCACTTGGTAGCGTCCTCGGCCAGCTCGATGGTCACCTGGCGATCGCCCAGCTGGGCTTCGAGCTGGAGCACGAACTTTTCCACGACTTTGGAGATGATCTCCGGCGTCAGGTGGGCGAAGGTGATGGTCGAGTCGAGCCGGTTACGGAACTCGGGTGCGAACAGCCGATTGATCGCCTCGATGTCATCGCCCTGACGCTTGATCCGCGTGAAGCCGTAAGCCTGCTTCGCCAGGTCGGAGGCGCCGGCATTGGTGGTCATGATCAGGATCACGTTGCGGAAATCGACCTGCTTGCCATTGTGGTCGGTCAGCTTGCCGTGATCCATGATCTGCAGCAGCACATTGAACAGGTCGGGATGTGCCTTCTCGATCTCGTCGAGCAGCAGCACGCAATGCGGATGCTGGTCGACGCCATCGGTCAGGAGCCCACCCTGGTCGAAGCCGACATATCCGGGCGGGGCGCCGATCAGGCGCGACACCGTGTGCCGCTCCATGTACTCAGACATGTCGAAGCGGATCATGTGGACGCCGAGCGCGGTCGCAAGCTGCTTGGCAACTTCAGTCTTGCCCACGCCGGTCGGGCCCGAGAACAGATAGCAGCCGATCGGCTTCTCCGGCTCGCGCAGGCCCGCGCGCGCCAACTTGATCGAGGCGGACAGCGCCGAGATCGCCTTGTCCTGGCCGTAGACCACGGTCTTGAGCGTGTGCTCGAGATGCTGCAGCACCGCGGCATCATCCTTCGACACGGTCTTTGGCGGAATCCGCGCCATGGTGGCGATCGTGGTCTCGATCTCCTTGAGGCCAATCGTCTTCTTGCGCCGGCTCTCAGGCAGCAGCATCTGCGCCGCGCCGGACTCGTCGATCACGTCAATCGCCTTGTCGGGCAGCTTGCGGTCGTGAATGTAGCGTGCGGACAGCTCGACCGCCGCGCGGATCGCCTCGCCGGTGTATTTGAGCTTGTGATAGTCCTCGAAATAGGGCTTGAGCCCCTTCATGATCTCGATCGCATCCTCGACGGTCGGCTCGTTGATGTCGATCTTCTGGAACCGGCGCACCAGCGCGCGGTCCTTCTCGAAGTACTGCCGGTACTCCTTGTAGGTGGTCGAGCCGATGCAGCGCAGCGTGCCTGAGGCGAGCGCGGGCTTGAGCAGGTTGGAGGCATCCATCGCGCCGCCCGAGGTCGCACCCGCGCCAATGACGGTGTGGATCTCGTCGATGAACATGATGGCGCCCGGATAGGCCTCAAGCTCCTTGATGACCTGCTTGAGGCGCTCCTCGAAATCGCCGCGGTAGCGGGTGCCCGCCAGCAGCGTGCCCATATCGAGCGAGAACACGGTCGCGCCCTTGAGCACATCGGGAACCTCGCCGTGCACGATGCGGCGCGCGAGCCCCTCGGCGATCGCGGTCTTGCCAACACCGGCATCGCCGACGAACAGCGGATTGTTCTTCTGGCGCCGGCACAACACCTGGATGGTGCGGCTGATCTCGGCCTCGCGGCCGATCAGCGGGTCGATCTTGCCCTCGCGCGCCTTCTTGTTGAGGTTGATGCAATAGGCGTCGAGCGCATCACCCTTCTTCTTCGGCTCGTCGCCTGATTTCGTATCCGCCTCCTCCTCGACGCCGCGCACCGGGCGCGACTCCGACATGCCGGGCCGCTTGGCGATGCCGTGGCTGATGTAGTTGACCGCGTCATAGCGGGTCATGTCCTGCTCTTGCAGGAAATAGGCGGCGTGGCTCTCGCGCTCGGCGAAGATCGCAACCAGGACGTTGGCGCCCGTCACCTCTTCGCGCCCGGACGACTGTACGTGGATCACGGCGCGCTGGATCACGCGCTGGAAGCCGGCGGTGGGCTTCGAGTCCTCGTTGCCTTCGCTAACCAGGTTCTCAAGCTCGGACTCGAGATAGGAAGTCAGGCTGCGCCGCAGCTTGTCGAGATCCACGTTGCAGGCGCGCATGACGGCGGCTGCGTCCTGGTCGTCGAGCAACGCCAGCAGCAAGTGCTCCAGTGTGGCGTATTCGTGGTGCCGCTCGTTGGCCAGCGCCAGCGCGCGGTGCAGGGACTGTTCGAGGCTGCGCGAAAAGGTAGGCATCTTATCCTTCTTCTTCAAGGTAACTCGCTTTGTAGCCCTGGTGTTCCTTCGTTGCCCCGTTGCTATATAGCCCCGCCGTCGGGTGTTTCCATGGCGGGCCAGTTCATTTTGCGGGTCACTTCTTTTCCATCACGCACTGGAGAGGATGCTGGTGTTTGCGGGCAAAGTCCATCACCTGCGTCACTTTAGTCTCGGCTACCTCGTATGTGTAGATGCCGCACTCACCGATCCCGTGGTGATGAACATGCAGCATGATTCGGGTCGCGGCCTCGTGATCCTTGTTGAAAAACCGCTCGAGCACGTGCACCACGAATTCCATCGGGGTGTAATCGTCGTTCAGAATGAGCACGCGATAGAGGCTCGGCCGCTTGGTCTGCGGCTTGGTCTTGGTGATGACCGCGGTTCCCGGCCCCGGAGGGCTCGATTCCCGGCGTTTCTTGTCATCGTCCGCCAGCCGCGGCCGCCGCCTATGGGGGCGTTGGTCGGCGGTGGCACTATAGCTGTCTCGGCTCGGGACAAGAGCGGTGATCATGGCAGGGCGAACCACAGGACGGTCAAGACACAGTTACTCATATCATAATGGTCAAGCAGGCGCCGTGCCAGACCGCCCCCATACCCCCAGAATCATTGAGAAATTTCACGCATGCCGATCTCGAGCCGGCCGCGAGCCGACCTCGGCCGTCCGCTATGGATGCCCGCAATTGCGGACAATTCGCAGCAGTTTTGCCGGTAAGTTGCAGAATTTCCGTCAGAAAATCTGAATTTCTGCAACGGCATGATCCGCCCCCATCCGCCACTGAAACAAAGTCCCTGGCAGGGGTCACCATTATGCTGCTCACACGCTTTCTGCACGATCGCACCGCCGGTGTCGCACCCCTGCTCGGGCTTTGCATCATCCCTCTGGTCGGCGCCGTCGGCGCCGCGGTCGACTATAGCCGCGCCGCCTCGGTCCACACGGCCATGCAAACGGCGCTCGATTCAACCGCCCTGATGCTTTCCAAGGAGGCACAGGGCCTCGACGGCGCTGCGCTCGCCAGCAAGGCCACCGCCTTTTTTAACGCTTTGTTCCAACGGCCGGAGGTGAGCAGCGTCCAGATCACGCAGGAGTTCAGCTCTCCGGCGCTCAGCACCTTCTCTTTGAAGATCACTGGCACAACCGCCCTGCCAACCGTCTTCTGGCGCGTGCTGGGCAAGGATCACGTGGACATCACCGCCACGGGCGAGGTGCTCTGGGGCATCAAGAAGCTCAATCTTGCGCTTGCGCTCGACAATACGGGCTCGATGAGCTCGAACAACAAGATGACGGAGCTCAAGAAAGCCGCCCACACGCTCCTCACCACCCTGAAGAACGCCGAAAAGACGCCGGGCGACATCAAGGTGTCGATCATTCCCTTCGCCACCGACGTCAATGCCGGCACCGGCAACGTCAACGCATCATGGATCGACTGGACCGATTGGGACGCGCCGCCCGCCAATTCGACGCCGCCCGCTAACGTCGGGCCGGGCTCGAACTGTCCTTGGAGCAACTCGGGCAACGGCTTCAGGTGCACGACCGGACCGGCCAACGGAAGTTCGAACACGAACACGATCCCATCGAGTGGCACCTACAAGGGCTACATCTGCCCGAGCATCAACAACCACAACGGCACCTACTACAACGGCTGCTACAACAGCACCAGTTGCACGGGTAGCGGCAGCACCTTGTCATGCCAGCATGCCTGGGTGACGAACGCCCACAGCAGCTGGAACGGCTGCGTCTACGACCGCGACCAGAACAACGACGCGCTCAACACCGCGACCGGCAGCGGCGCCGCCACCAACTATCGCGCGAACCAGACGTCGTATTGTCCGACGTCGATGATGCCGCTGTCCACCGACTGGACCGCCCTCAACTCGAAGATCGACGCTATGACACCGAACGGCAACACCAATGTCACTATCGGGATGCAGTTGGCCTGGCAGTCGGTCTCGCCAGTGGTGCCGTTCAGCGCACCCGCGCCCTCGCCCGACCTCGACAAGGTCATCATCCTACTCACCGACGGCGACAACACCCAGAACCGCTGGTCGTCCACGCAATCGGTGATCGACGCGCGCACCGACAAGGTGTGCACCAATGCCAAGGCCGACAATATCAAGCTCTACACGATCCGGGTGATCGACGGCAACGCCTCGCTGCTCAGGAGCTGCGCCACTAAGCCAGACATGTATTACGAAGTGGCGCAGGCCAGCCAGCTCAACGGCGTGTTCACGGCAATCGCGCAGAGCCTCGCCAATCTCCGCATCGCCAAATAGGCGCCAAATAGCGGCGTCCGCTGTGGCGCCTTTGCGCCACGGCACATAGACCGTCCCCGGCATGCTTAACAATGCTTTGCGTCGACCCCACAGTCATTCCGGAGTCGCGTTCAGCATTGCTTGACCTCGTCATGCGGATTGACAGAGTTATCCGTCGTGCCGGCGAAATCCCTTAGTTTTCGCATTGAGTTTTACGCTGTTTTCATACCTCCAACTTACGACTCGACCTGAATATCAGACAGAGGTTGAGCCATGACACCGGCGTTTGTCTTTGAATCTTTGCGCAGGCGCGTGCGGACGTTCCGCCATGCCAAGGCTGGCAACGTCGTCGCGACCTTCGCGCTGGCGACACTCCCCATGGTTGGCATGGTGGGCGCCGCGGTGGACTACAGTCGCGGCAATTCCGCCAAAGCGGCGATGCAAATGGCGATCGACGCCACCGGCCTGATCCTGTCCAAGGACGCATCGACGATGCTTCAGACGGCCTTGAACGACAAGGCTACGGCGGTGTTCACGACGCTGATCAACCGGCCTGAGATTATGAACATCGTGGTCACGCCGGTGCTCTCCAATCCGACCGAGGGCACCTTCCTGCTGGATGTCTCCGCCACCGGAAAGGTCGACACCACCTTCACGAGGATCTTGGGCATGGAGCACCTCGACCTATCGGTCAGCACCCAGATCAAGTGGGGCATGAAGAAACTCGAGCTCGCGCTCGGGCTCGACAATACCGGCTCGATGGGCTCGAGCAACAAGATGACGGAGCTCAAGAAGGCGCTGGTCAACATCAAGGGGCAGAACGGTGCAACCTCGGACGGCCTCCTGGAGACGCTAAGGAAAGCCGCCAAGCAAGCGGGTGACGTGAAGGTCTCGATCATTCCGTTCGACACCACCGTGAAGATCGGCACGACGTTCAAGAACGATAACTGGATCGACTGGACCGAGGCGTTCGGAACCTGCAACAAGACGCTCAGCAGCCCGAAGACCAAGACGCGTTGCCTGGCTATCAGCGGTGGTGCCTGGACGCTGGACAACAACAAGAACAACTGGAACGGCTGCGTGATCGATCGCAACCAGAGCAATGATGTGCTCGACACGACGCCCGATGCGGCTGTGATGGCGACGAAGTTCCCGGCCACCAAGGAGTGCACCGGCAGCGGCGGTCTTGCTCAGGCGTTGCCGTTGACCGACATCTGGAACACCGGCTACACGACGCTGGTGAATAAGGTCAATGCGATGCAGCCGAACGGAAACACCAACGTGACCATCGGCTTGGAGTGGGCGTGGCACTCGTTGACGTCGAACCTTCCGTGGACGGAAGCCTTGGACCCGAAGCCGGACATCGACAAAGTGATCATTCTGCTCACCGATGGCGACAACACGCAGAATCGTTGGTCGACGACCTCGGGCACAATCGACGCGCGCACCACGCTTGCCTGTAACAACGTGAGGGACGCCAACATCAAGGTCTATACGATCCGAGTCATCGATGGGAACGCGACGCTGTTGAGGAGTTGTGCGACCAAGACCTCGATGTACTTCGAGGTGGCGCAGGCTTCCCAGCTCACTCCAGTGTTTGCCGCAATCGCACAAGACCTCGCCAACCTGCGCATTGCGAAGTAGCACGTCTGCCGGCGCGCCCAAGAACGCAAAGTTGTACGCAAGCTTGGGCGGCGCCGGAGCCAACCGGCGCACGCCGGCACCGTAACGCGATGGATCAACAGCGGAACGCGCTATTACTTTTGCACACGGAAGGTGAACCTACCTTGTGCGGTGTGGCCGTCCGCCGAGCGAACGCGCCAAGCCACCGTGTAGACGCCTGCTGAGAGTGGCCGCAACGTCGCGCGAACGAGGCGTTTGTTCGCGCCAAGGTGTGCATTTCCTAGATCGACTCGTGTCCCATTGGCGTCTTGCACAAGAATTGCGTCCGAGGACGCCTCCACCGGCTCGCCAAACACGATTGACACCTCGCGGGGGGCGCTCTGCACTGTTCCGTCGGCTGGCGGACTGGTGCGGACCGGCGACGCATGCGGTAGCGCCGATGTCGAGCTGAGCAACAAGGCAGCTAATGCGAAAGGAATGAGTCGAAGGCGGCTTGTCATGATGGATCTCGGACTGTCTGGTGATGAACAGGCACCACTTCAATGACTAAACGACATGGCGATGCCGCCAACCATGCGCCATGTCGGTGTCGGTTGAATGCCATTGACGTCTTTGACAACCGGAATGCCGGCGGAGACGTAGCCTGACCAATTGTCGACCGTCAGCCGCAGACCCGGTGAGAGATAGACCGTATTGCCACCAGAGTTTGGATCGACAATCCCGGCTGTTCGCTGCTTGTCGTGCCACTCGCCATTGAGCTCGAGCATCGCGTCAAGTGCGACATGAGTGTGGGGAGCCGCTGCGGCCGGAGCCTTCGTGACTTTGGCAGGATGCGGACCCGCGTGGGCATATGCGCCGCGAGCATCGTGCGAATGCGGTTCGTTGGCGGTCTCACCGAACACGCGATAGACTAGTGCGGCATTGTAGAGGACGCGATTGCCGAGATTGGTATCCTGCGTGCCGGTGCCAGTGATGATGCCGAGCAGATTTGCATGCAACGCCCAGAGCGGGGCCAGCCGCTGACTGAACGCGGCGCCAAGCAATCCGTCCCAGGAGCCCGACCCGGGCTGGAATTCCGTTTCAAATCGCTCGCCAAACGGATCTATCAGGTTCGTCTTGCCGGTTGGCGCCTTGAAACCAAAGAGCAGCGCGGCCTGGGTCTCGCTCGCCAGGTTATTCAAGAACCGGTACTGCCCGAGCACGGTGACATCGCCAAATCCAGAGGTGTTTCCGCGGTTGTTGATGGTCGGTGGATCGGATGAGTCTTCCTGCACGCCTTCGAGGATGCCGGTGCGGCGCACGAACGGAAGCCGCATCGAAATCGTGAAATCGTTGGTGACACCATAGGCGAGCGCCACCACCCGGCTTTCGACCGATTGCAGGCCGTGGACATCATTGCCGATGTTGGCGAGCAATGTCGCGTCACTCAATTGCTTGAGCCGCGTGTATTCGACGAACAGCGCCAGCCCGAATTCGCCTTGCTCCATCGTTCCAGCGCCAATCGTAGTAATTCCACCCGCGCCGCCGACGCCACCAATGCCCGGATGATGAGCCGAAGCCCCGGCTGGGATCAAAACGAAAGACCCGAGCCAGAACGCGATATAGAGATACTTGTTAGACATATTCAGCCTCCCAATGACGTGCCAGGCGCGCCCACCCAAACGAACTGGTTTTGCACGCCTATCGCGACCTGAGCTTCCAGGGTGCGAGCTGCGTGCGAAAATCAGGCGATGGCGGGCGGCCCACGACTCGGTGGATGAGGTGAATATCTTTTGACCAGTCGATGTGACGTGACTGGGAGACTGAATGTCCGTAGCGGCGCTACGATCAAGAGAAGCGCCGCTTGCGGCAGCAACGCAAGACCGCCGGCAGCGGACTTCGAGCAGAATAGACAGAGCGAACAGGTTGACGGGTTGTCCGCCGGCGCGTCCTGAGCGGGAACACCGACCGACGCGTGCCCGGAGCACATCACATTGAGCGCGAGGCTCGCGACGTCGGATTGGGGCGCCGCCATCAGCGAAAGATGCATGCTGAGAAGCAGCGCCTGAAACACCACGCCGAACGACGTGAGCCCTGCCACAATCAGCCTGACAAGTGACGAGGGGATCATGTGTCCCGCTTACGCCCCAGCTGCTTCCCCGAATTAAGGTGCACCTTTCCAACCGCGTGGGCAAGCGCAGCAGAATAAGAAGCGTTTCGAGTCACGCGCCCCCTGATCAAGTTCGGGACAGTCTTTTCGGGATCCGGCTCTACCGAAACACCGACGTCGCCAAGACGTGGATGATAGAGACCGGTGCAAATACACCCGCCATGATCAAGAGCATGACGGCAGAGGTGGAATCCAGGAATCTCATCGTCGCCTCCATGCACTGTACGCGCAAGCGCTTACGCTGGCATGTGCCCCCGCCAGCAGGTCCTTGCATTTGCCCCAAGCTGACTCGTTGAGCCAATACACGTTCGACGTCATCACTGGCAACGCTTGTCAGCACGGATCGGCACCAGCAACCGCAAAAAGAAGGCGCCGCCCGGCACCAAGTTCTTCCGGGACGCCGTCCCCGGGTATTCACGGCCGCCGGGGGCCCCCCGACGTCCGGTGCTGTTTTGTATAATTGTCACAAGCTCTGCATAATTTTTCCTTTCAGCTTGCGTTCCCCGGCGACTGGCAGGAGATCTTGACGGGGCGGCCTGCGTCGGGGCGAACAGGCAGACGGGATATCTGGGGGCTTGGTGAGGCATTGGCTCATTGGGCGTTGGCTCATTGGCAGCAGCGTGCTGGTCGCGCTGGCGCTTGCGGAGCACGCCGAGGCGGATGAACGGCCTCCTGTGAGGCCGCTCAAGGCGCCGCCCGTTGCGGCGAAGTCCTATGACTGGGGCGGTCTCTACATCGGCGGTCATTTTGGCGCCGCCTGGGGCCATTCGGACTGGTCAGCCGCGGGGGGCTCGCCCCTTGGCGGGTCGTTTGACCTCGCGCGCGGCTTCAATGCGTTCAAGGGCACCGGCAGCTACTTTGGCGGCCTGCAGGCCGGCTACAATGTGATACTGCCCAACCGCGTGCTGCTGGGAGCAGAGGCCGATATCTCGTTCCCCAACACGATCGACGGCAGCCAGACATTCTCCTCCGCCTCCGCCGGCAGCGCGAGCTTCGCCGAGCAGGTGCAGTTCTTCGGCACCGTTCGCGGGCGCCTCGGCTACGCTCCTGGCAACTGGCTGATCTATGCGACCGGTGGCTTCGCCTTCAGCTATGACGAGCTCACCCGCACGCAACTGACCGGAACGCCGGCCGGTGGGACGGCTGCGCCCGGAACGGTTGAAAACCGTTTCATGGTGCCGAGAGCAGGCTGGACCGCCGGAGCCGGCGTCGAGGTTGCCCTGGCGCCGCGCTGGAGCGCGCGGATCGAGTACCTCTACACGCAGTTCAACACCCGCAGCGTCGCCTTCCCGGCCGGCGCCCAGACGTTCGCGTCCGATCTCTCGCTCCAGAGCGTCCGGCTCGGACTGAACTACAAGATCGACCGAGACGGTTTGAATGGCGGCTGGAGTGCCTTCCTGGGCAAAGGGCCGAGCGCGCTCGAGCTCGATCGTTTCGCCTTCCATGGCCAGACCACTTACGTTCAACAATATGCGTTCCCGTTCCGGTCGCCCTATCGTGGACAGAACAGCCTCAACCCCAACCAGGGCCGGCAGACCTGGGACGTGACCTTCTACGCCGGCGCGCGACTCTGGGATGGCGCGGAGCTATGGGTGAACCCGGAGATCGACCAGGGCTTCGGGCTGAGCGGCACGCTCGGCGCCGCGGGCTTTCCAAGCGGAGAGGCTTACAAGGTCGGAGAGTCGGCGCCCTATGCGCGGATCCCGCGCCTGTTCCTGCGTCAGACGATCGAGCTCGGCGGCGACAAGCAGAAGGTTGAAGCGGGCATCAACCAGTTC